>Ga0137415_10004348_pt1 | contig 14028 bp, 11 predicted proteins | sample CZODoug3_1_1_16f_FD_183082 | JGI IMG/M metagenome (GOLD analysis project Ga0137415, IMG submission 183082) | Vadose zone soil fungal communities from Angelo Coast Range Reserve, California, USA - CZODoug3_1_1_16fungal (Hybrid Assembly) | ecosystem: Environmental > Terrestrial > Soil > Vadose... | reverse complement strand
CTAGGGTGTTCGCCTCGGCACCAGGCCTCACGAATTGTCGAGTTATCGTCTTCGGGTTGGCTACATCCAAAGGCATTTACGTCGAGATTCTCATCCAGGAGGAGATGGCCGAGCTCTGGGGAAAAAACTCAAGAGCCGATGGAGCCCCAGCGCGGGGATCTTCGCTTTTCGGAAATCGATTACCTCCCGCGGAAGAATGGAGAAGCTCAGAAATTTCTGTACCAGACGCGAATCGGCGCAGCGATGCGCATTCGCGGCACGGGTGAAAGCAGGGGGAGAACATGATGAGGAGAGTGGCCAGCGGACGTCCGCTCTCCAGTTTGGTCAGAGGCTCCAAACATCCCTAATCGAGTTTGGCTCCCTCTACTGGAAGTACATACCGAGCGGTGAGGGCATCCGCTTCCTCACCTGCTACCATGGAATGGGATGGCGTATCGGATTTGGTCTCGAATGACATTCTGTCCTTTTCTCGCCCGGGTGGCGGTCCAACTCAAATGGCGTGTCCAGTGGCGCGGCGGCTTCAAAGACGGTTTATATACCATTCGTCCGCCGCAATGGCTCGGGCAGTGAACCCGGAGAATGAGCTCGAATGAGCAGTGGAACTGATCAGCTTTCGGCCGGGGCAAATACTACAAGCACGACTAATTCTTCTGTGATGTCGTAGAAGCGGTGCTCAACTCCGGCAGCAACAAAAATCACGCTCCCTTCACTTACCGCTTGGTCTTCTGATTGCTCTTCCTGCGCTTGGCCTCCGACAGCTTGCCGGTTGGAACCGACGCGCATGCGGGCGTGACCGCGGACCACGTAGTACAGTTCGTCTTCATGGTGTGGCTTCTGTGGATCCGTTCCTCCGGCGGGAAGGACGTAAAGTCCGGCGCTCATGGCTGGTACATGGAGAAACTCGCGGTAAAGCTTGCCGCTTCGCGCGCGTTCTGCCTCGACTTCTGCGAGGGTGCGAAACGAACTCTTCACGCGAGAATTCCCCCGAAGACCAGATCAGTGAATTGTGGAATTAGATTCTGCGTTTGCAAATCGCCTTCAGGCTTGTACCACTGATAGATCCAGTTAATCATGCCCAGAAGTGCGAAGGCCGCGGCCCGCGGACTGACTTTGCTGGCGGTTTGCCGCGCTCGCTGAGTTTCTTTTTGACTCTCCGCCTTTTGCACGTCCGCGATGAGGTTTTCCACGAAGTGGACGTAGTCCTTCTTGCGAGAGTTGATCCGCTTGCGCAGGGCGGGTGGGAGAGGATGGTTTTCGTGAAGCATGACCGTGATCTCGCGATCACGCGGGCTGAGAACAACCTCGATGTGCAACCGGATCAAGGCGCGAAGGCGCTGTTCCACATCGGCAATGCCGCGCACCGCATCGATCACCCGCTCCTGAGTGATATCCATGGCGTGGTTCATGATCTCGAACAGTATCTCGTCCTTGCTTTGAAAGTGATGGTAGAGGCCGCCCTTGCTGAGCTTGAGCGCGGCCGCCACGTCGTTCATGGAGGTGGCGTCATAGCCGCGCTGCTGAAAAAGGCGGGCAGCCGTGCGCAGGATTTCCTGCCGAGAGTCAACCAGGGTTTCACGAGCCATCGCGTGACATGGTAAACATTCGTGGCCGGGAATGCCAATGCAGACGATCTTTTAATACTTGTAAAAACCTCGGCCACTCTTGCGTCCCAGCCAACCTGCATCCACCATTTTGATTAGCAGCGGGCACGGCCGGTACTTGGTATCGCCCAAGCCATTCTGCAAAACACGCATGATGTCGAGGCAAACGTCCAGCCCGATGAAATCAGCCAGTGTAAGCGGCCCCATGGGATGGGCCATGCCCAGTTTGAACACCTCATCGACCGCTTCCGGCGTAGCCACTCCTTCCATGACCGCAAACATGGCTTCGTTGAGCAGCGGCATCAGGACCCGGTTGGAGACAAATCCAGGAGCGTCGTTGACCTCCACTGGCGTCTTCTCCAGCTTTATCGAAAGGTCCCGTACAGTTGTGAAGGTGTCTGCCGAGGTGGCCAGCCCTCGGATGACCTCCACCAGCTTCATCACCGGGACGGGATTGAAAAAGTGCATGCCGATGACTTTGTCCGGGCGCTTGGTGAATGCCGCCAGTTTGGTAATGGAGATGGAAGAGGTATTCGAGGCGAGGATGACCTCTGGTCGCGTCAGCCGGTCAAGGTCGCGGAAGATTTCTGCCTTGATCTCGAATTTTTCCGTGGCTGCTTCAACCACGAAATCACAATCCGCGAGCCTCGCCCGATCGGTAACCGGCTCGATACGCTTTAGCGTCGACTCCTTGTCGGCGACGGTGATTCTGTTCTTCACCACTTCGCGCTCGAGATTCTTGCCGATGGTATCGAGCCCCCGATCGAGGAATCGCTGTTCTATGTCGCACACCACCACGGCATAGCCGCAGCGGGCAAAGACGTGGGCAATTCCGCTACCCATCGTGCCCGCGCCAATGACTCCTACTCGTTCCATTTCCATGAGTCCACCTCGTACAAGCCCAAGCTGCGCCAGTCTGAAAACGTTCGAGTCTAACACCACCGGAGCCGACGGGGAGCAATGATTGGGTGGCGAATAAACCCGCGAGCGGAAGAAAAGTTGCGCATCATGGATATGCGCGGAATCCCTCTAGCGTTATGCGGTTCCCTGCGTTTCGCGCTGGGGCATCGCGGCAGCGCACGCCTCGCATCCCACTAGACAAGCGAACCGGAGCTTCCGCGGAAGCTTCGGACAGCGGAGGTGATTATGTTTCGGACGAGAATGTTGCAGGGCCTCAGGCTGGCCGCGCTGGCAGCAGTGGTGTCGCTGGCATTCGGCAGCATGGCGTGGGCGCACGATGACGATGACTACTATTATCGCCACGATGGAGCTCGCGAGCACGGTTATCAGAATGGATACCGAGACGGTATAAACCACGGTCGCTACGACCGGATGCAGGGCTATCGCTACAACTACAAGAGCGATCAGTGGGAAGATGCCGATGGCGGTTATCAACATTGGATGGGTTCGCGTGGCCACTACAAGAATGCCTATCGCGACGGATACCTCAACGGGTACCGGCTGGGTTATGGCATGTACGGCTTCCGCCGCGGCTGGGACGGCGATCGTGATGACTCCTACCGCTGGCATGAGCGGGACGATTGGCGCTAACCGTAACAAGGCAATCCAGCGGCCTGGTTCCGTATACACCGAGCGTCGGATACTTTTAGCTTGAAGCCGCTTAACAGTAGCGATCCAGCCTGCGGCCATGGCCACGCACGGAACCCCTAGGCGCGGTATCGCTCCTCGGATTGTAGCGCCATGTCAAAGAGGGAGCCCTCCTTCAGCGAGAGTCCTCTCGCCGGTGCTAAAATAATCTCTTCCGTCGTCTATCGAAGATCTCCTCCACGAGGTACACCATGGCAACCCTTGAAGCTTCCCGTCCGCGCACGCTGCCGCGCGAAGGCCGGTTCGTTAATGAGCCATTTTTTGATTTCACCCGCGAAGAAAACGCGCGCAAGATGCGGGCTGCCATCGAGAAAGTCCGCGGCCAGCTGGGCCGCGAGTACGACCTGATTATTGCCGGTAAGCGCGTCAAGACGGCAGACAAGATTCGCTCGCTAAATCCAACGCGGCCCTCCGAGATTGTCGGCATCCACCAGAAAGCCGTCCAAGAGCACGTTGAGCCTGCGATGAACGCCGCGCTGAAGGCGTTTGAATCCTGGAGCCGCACTTCGGTCAAAGAGCGTGCCAATCTGCTGTTCCGCGTCGGCGACCTTCTGCGCCAGCGCAAGATGGAATACATGGCGTGGCTGGTCTTCGAAGTCAGCAAGAACTGGGCAGAAGCCGACGCAGACATTTCCGAGACCATCGACTTTTGCGAATTCTACGCTCGCGAGGCCCTACGCCTGGCGAAAACCGAGACGCCGGCGCAGATGCCGGGTGAGCACGATTCGCTGACATACATTCCCTTGGGTGTCGGGGCCGTGATTCCACCGTGGAATTTTCCCTGTGCCATCATGGCCGGCATGACGCTGGCCTCCATCGTCTGCGGAAACACCGTGATCCTCAAGCCTTCGAGCGATTCTCCCACCATCGCCGCGAAATTCGTCGAGCTGCTCGAAGAAGTTGGAATGCCAGAAGGCGTGGTGAATTTTTGTCCAGGCTCGGGCGCCAGTTTTGGGGACGCGATCGTTGTTCATCCCAAGACGCGCTATGTGGCGTTCACGGGTTCTCGCGAAGTTGGCCTTCACATCCACAAGAGCGCTGCGGCGCAGGTTCCGGGACAGATCTGGATCAAGCGCACCATCCTCGAAATGGGCGGCAAGGACGCCATTATCGTGGACGCCGATGCCGACATCGACTCTGCCGTCGAAGGTGTGGCGCAGGCTGCTTTCGGCTTCCAGGGGCAGAAGTGCTCAGCCTGTTCTCGCGCCATTGTGGACGAGCGCGTCTACGACAAGTTTCTCGACCAACTCAAATCGCGCGTGGAGAAAATTAAGGTTGGTGATCCTGCGGAAAACGCAACCATGGGCGCGGTCATCAACGAAGGATCGATGAAGACGATCCTCAGCTACATTGAACAGGGCAAGAAAGATGGACGACTCATCACCGGCGGCGAGCGCGCCAGCGAGGCGGGGGAAGGTTACTTTATCCGGCCCACGGTGATTGCTGACATTCCACCTAAATCGAAACTCGAGCAGGAGGAAATCTTCGGCCCGGTGCTGGCCGTCATTAAATCGAAAAACTTCGACCACGCGCTGGAGATCGCCAACGATACCGAGTTCGGCCTGACCGGCGCTGTCTATACCAAGTCGCGCGACAGGATTGATCGCGCCGTGCGCGAGTTCCACGTCGGCAATTTGTACATCAATCGCAAATGCACGGGAGCCATGGTGGGGGCGCATCCCTTCGGTGGATTCAATATGTCTGGGACGGATTCCAAGTCTGGCGGCCCCGATTATCTGTATTTGTTCACTCAGGGTAAGTCGGTGGCGGAAAAAGTCAGCTAACCGTGTGACCGTGGTTGCAGAAACAGGAAAGGCCGCCCGCGCGAGGGCGGCCTGGGTTGATGGACCGAAAAGTTCCTACGGCGCGACTCCCGCCGGCGGTTGCGGCACACTCCCCGCGGCTGTGGCCGCGGCAGCCTCGTTCAGTATTCGGTGATGAATAGTGAACAGCGCTAGCTCCAGCCGGTCGGAGACGCCGATCTTGTCATACACATTGCGCAGGTAATTCTTGATGACCTGCTCGGTGGTGCCGAGTTGAGTAGCGATTTCCTTATTCTTGTAGCCCTGCACAATGAGTGCGACGATGCGCAGCTCTTTTGCCGTAAGGCGATCGCGCACGCGCAATCCAACCATATCGTTTTCAGTGAGTTCGCTGGGCACGGCCACGTCCTGCACCCAAGTTTCGCCGCGAGCGACCTTGCGCACGCAGTCCACCAAGGCTGCGCTGGTGACGTTGCGGTAGACCACGCCATGGGCGCCGTTAGCCATGTGCCGCTGCGCACTCTCGCCGGTATCGGCGAGGACGATCACGCGAGTCTTCGCTTTGTTCGCAGCCTGCACGATGGCGGCAAAATCGTTGTGAAATCCCGCCGCCGCGACCAGCACCGCGGCACGGAATTTGTCCAAAGCCATGAACATCTGCTCCGGCGTTTGCGCCTGGGCAACAATACGCATCTCGTCTTCCACCGCCAGCACCTTGGCAATGCCAGCCCGGAAGATTGCCTGGTTATCGGCCAAAATCAGTTTGAGCATTTTGTTATCGCTCCAAAATTTTAGGAGTTCCTCACGAACTCATACGAGTCGATCACACAGGCCACACCTCGGCCCTCGTTGCCAGCTTCATCGGTGCGCACTACCCGCCCCTTGCACTGGATGGTTACATTCTCTTTGCCCCCGGTAACATCCGGCGGCAGTGTGATTTCAAATTCCACGGGCGAACCCATCTCCAAAGAGGCCTCAGCGCGAATGTAAACCCCGGCGGCGCTGAGATTCCCGGTTATTCCCTTGGAGTCGCTGCTGGCGTCGTCCTTATGAATCTTGATGGGTAGTTCCAGCGGAAATCTTTTTCCGGTCCGTGCTTCGGACACAATGCCTCCTCTGCCGTGGCTTGATCCCCGCCCTTCTTTCGACTGGGCCAGTGCCATCGAAACAAGCTCCCAGCGGGCGCACGCCCGCTTTTTGCTTACGCTGGCGTTATATCACGGATGATACCGCTAAGAAAGCCTGATAACTGATTAGTCAAGGGTAGGAACTAGATTCCCCTATGGGGACAGGTGACGGTGGATGCCGACAATCCGCGACTCGCCACTCGACTGGCGTTGGCTAAGCCCATTCACGCCAGGGCCTAGGGACGCGTGTTAGCTTGGTTGAGATAATCGCTGACCATCGGAAAGTAGGTTCACATGCCACGTCTATCCACCACCAGCGCATGGCAGATTCGCATTCAGGTTTGGCCGCTGCTTCTTCTAACCTCGATCGCAATAGCCGGCGCACAGGCACAATCAGCGCCCCATCCAGCAGCCGGGGGGGCGAGTACCAACCAGGCCTCGACGAGCAAGTCACCGGAGAAGAAGGCGACTCAAAACACGGGTGAATCCTCCGCTCAGGCCCCGGGCGTTTTGGTGCAGCTGAACGGCGCGTTGGAGGGCCTGGCCGCCAAGGTTTCTTCGGCTGTGGTGCAGATTCTTGCGACCGGTTACGGCCCCGCGCACGAGGAAAGCCGTTCGCAGACCGCGTTGATCGTACGTCAGCACGCGGTGGGCTCGGGAGTCATCGTAGATGCAGACGGCTACATTGTAACCAATGCCCATGTGATCGAAGGCGCGCAGCGTATCCGCGTTGCTCTGCCGATTCCGGTGGGCGATGCTGCGGGTTTAGTGCCTGTCGGCAAACGTCGGATTCGCGAAGCGCGGTTGCTGGGTTTCCACAAGGAGACGGATCTGGCATTGCTCAAGATCGAGGACAAAGAGTTGCCGACGCTTCCATTCGTAAGGCACGAGCGGCCTCATGTCGGACAACTGGTCTTTGCCATCGGGAGTCCCGAAGGTTTGCAGAACTCAGTCACGATGGGGGTGATTAGCGCCGTAGCGCGACAGCCTGATCCCAGCAAACCCATGACGTACATACAGACAGACGCGCCGATCAATCCGGGCAACAGTGGCGGTCCGCTGGTGGATATGAATGGCACTGTGGTCGGAATCAACACCCTCATTTTGTCGGAGGGCGGCGGCAGCGAAGGCCTGGGTTTTGCCATTCCCGCCCCAATCGTGGAGTTTGTCTATCGCAGCCTGCGCAAGTACGGACACGTCCACCGCGTGGAAATAGGCGCCGGCCTGCAGGAGATTACTCCGACGCTGGCGGAGGGTCTCCACCTGCCACAGTCCTGGGGAGTGTTGGTCGACGACGTCAAGCCCGATGGCCCGGCTGCGGGCGCTGGCCTGCAAATTCAAGATATTGTGCTTTCTGCTGACGACCGGCGTGTCGAGACGCTGCCGTCCATTGCCGCCGCGCTCTATCTACACCGGCTGGATCGAGTGTTGAAGCTGGAAGTATTGCGTGGCCACGAACGAAAGACGATTTATATCCCTGCCGTCGAACAGCATGATCCTATGGACCAGCTTCTCGACGCGGTGAGCACTGAACGAAGCCTGATCCCGCGTCTGGGCATTCTGGCGATCGACTTCACCACGGACTTGAGCGCGGCAGTCGGCTCTTTGCGGATCCCCTCCGGCGTTCTGGTAGTGGGCCGAGCCGCTGATCTCATCAGGCCCGAAACCGGTCTTCAGGCTGGGGACGTGATTCATCAGTTGAACACAACTCCTATCCAATCCATGGAGGCGCTGCGGATCGCGGTGGGGCAACTCAAAGCGGGCGACTCCGTGGTGCTGCAGGTGGAGCGCGATAATGGACTGAGGTACGAGAGCTTCGAGATGGAGTAGGGCTCAAGCCAGGGGGCGCGGACAGTGTCCGGTCCAGAGGCGGGCGCCGGAACAAATCCTTCACTGTGCGCCCGCCCCAATTCCCGCGGCCTTCGCTCGGGCGGCGCTTTCGATTACCGGCCCAAGCCGCGCGCCGAACGCTTCCAGCACCCGAAGATCGTCTTTGGTGAACGCATCCTGACGGGCCCGATAGAGAGCCAGCACCGCAGCGACTCCCGTGGATCCTTCGAGCGGCAGAGCAAGGACCGAGCGTAAGGTGCTGTATTTGCTTGGATCATTGAGGTAGCCGGGCTCGACCGACGGATTCCCATTCAAAATCGGCTTGTGATTCTGCGCCACCCAGCCCGACACTCCTTCGCCGAGCGGAATCCGCAAAGACGAGAACAGTTTCAGATTCTCTCCGCTCACAAATTCGGGAACCAAAACATTGTGCTTCGAAAAATACACGGCCATGGAGTCGTAGGGTACAGAATGTTTCAACCGCACCGCCAGCAAAGAAAGAATGTCTTCAAGTGCGAACGACGCGCCCTGTTCCTGGCAGAGATCACTGAGTGCCTGCGCTTGCTGGCCAGCGGTGGCAATGATTGCGGTATGGTTTTTTGCCGGTACCCCACATGCCGACTCCGCCGATTCCGCAAAACCGGCAGCCGGAGCCAGGCCTCTCTCGACTCGAATGTCAGTCGACAGCTTCGGCGGAGCCTGCAGAGGCTGCTCACGAGCGAGTTTTTCCAGTTCCACGTAGCGCCGTTGCAGGATTTCTACTACCCGCGGGTCGAAGCTGGTGCCGGCTTCCGAAGCTACTTTAAGCATGGCCTCATCCAGAGGCAGCGCCTTGCGGTATTGGCGATCCGAAGACAGTGCGTCGAGACAATCGACGGCGGAGAGAATTCGCGCTCCAATTGGAATGGCCTCGCCCTTCAGGCCGCTAGGATAGCCGCTGCCATCCCATTTCTCATGGTGCGCGCGAACAATGGGCACCACCGGGTAAGGAAAGTCGACTTGTTCGAGAATCTCCGCCCCAACGATGGGATGGACCTTCATCTTTTCAAACTCTTCTGGGGTAAGTTTTCCAGGCTTCGAGATGATATGTTCCGGGACCGCAAGCTTGCCTATGTCATGCAAAACTGACGCCGCCCGCAAGGCCTCCGTTTCGTCCTCGCTCAGGCCGAGGTCTCTGGCCAGCTCCATGGCATAAACCCGTACCCGCTGCAAATGTTCACCCGTAGTCTGATCCTTGGCCTCGATGGCTAGGGCGAGGGCTTCGATCGTCCGCAGGTGGAGACTGGAAACCTGCTCGGCGTGGCGCTTTTCCGTCTCAAGCTTGCCGAGGTAAAGCCGATACGACCGGTACATGAGATAGATCGGAGGCAAAACTAACAGAGAGGATTGCCATCCGATGTGCCCGTTCAGGAAGTGGACCAGGCCGGCGATGGCGGCTCCGACCATGTAATAAGGAAACGACCAGAGATAGCTTTCGGTCCAGACTTTCGAGACCGGCTTGCTTTCAGTCAACCCGATGATCGCCGACATGGCCGTGCTGTTGAAGGCGAAGTGAGTAATCGCCGCGACCAGCAGAGCGAGAGGTCCGGGACCATGAAGAACGTGAGTTGCGACCAGTTGGTATGCGCCATATGCGGCGGCGCTGGAAACCGTCACCTGCGACACATTGAAGACGAGCTGAATAAACTTGGGGCGACGTGCGGGCCTCCAATAGAACTGAGCCAGGGTGCTGGCCAGCCCGATCAGCAGGGTCTCGGGCAAACTCAGTTCCAGAATTCCCAACAATGTGAATAGGAAGTTGACCGACAGTGTGCCTTCGATGCCGGGCAAACTAACTTTTAACGATGACGCAAGCAGTGCCGCGCCCAGGTAGCAGGCAAACTTGACCGGGTCGCTGGACTGCCAGTGTGTGAGAGCCAGGGCGAAGCAACCGAGAGCGGCCAACGCCATCAGAGCGATGAACACACTTGCGCCAGATTTTCGTTCTTGCAGCATCGAATCCTTAAATTCTTGCCGAAGTGGAGGACAATGTCCGCCCAAAAACAATATGGTTCGGTTACCTTCGTGTTTGCCAGGTTGCGGGACGCTTTGTCCCCTGGCCACGCGAATGGGACAAAGTGTCCGGTCGGACCGGTCGTGGAATTTTCTAAATCATTGATTCCTAAGGCGCAATTCCTGTCGTCGTGGACCCGTACCTGCACTCGTAAGGGTGCGATCTCTGGCCCTTCGTGGGTGCCGGGAATCTATGCAATTACCGAGGGGATATGAAAAGACTTGTAGTTTTGTTGTTGATGGCCGCGGTGACGGTGGCCCGCGCCGACGATTCGAAAATATCACCGGAACTGCGTAATCTGCCTCCGAACCAGCAGGCGCAAGTCATTGTGCAGTACGCGCCCGGCACGCAGCTGAATTGCAGCGGGTTGTTCGGCCTCATCGGTTGCGTGGTGAACGACGTTCTGCAACTTGGGGGCGCGATCCTGGGGCAGTTGCCGCTGATCAATGGCGTCGTCGCTTTGCTCGACGGCAACGGCATCGTGAGCCTGTCGAATCAGTCGAACGTCGTATACATCAGTCAAGACCGGCCATTGATACCATCGGTCAACAATGCCGCCTCTGCCGTGAACGCGGAATTCGCTTGGCAGTCGAATTATACCGGTGCCGGTGTTGGGGTTGCGTTGATCGACAGTGGCGTGAGCAATCACCTGGATCTCAATCAAGGTATTCTTCCGGTCTCGCGAGTCGTATATCAACGGTCGTTCGTTCCCGGAAACTCGAGCAGCAGTGACCAGTTCGGGCACGGCACTCACATCGCGGGGCTGATCGCGGGAGATGGTCTCAGTTCAACCGGCTGGCTGTTCAGCAAGACTTTCAAGGGAATTGCCCCGGGGGCAAATATCGTCAACCTGCGAGTACTTGACGCGAACGGCGGCGCCACCGACAGCCAGGTGATCGCTGCCATCCACCAGGCGATTTCTCTGAAATCGCAGTACAACATTCGCGTGATCAATCTTTCGCTTGGCCGCGCGGTATATGAAACGTACAAGCTTGATCCACTGTGTAAGGCGGTCGAGGTGGCCTGGCACAACGGAATTGTGGTGGTAGTGGCGGCGGGAAATAATGGACGTTATCAGCCGACGAGTGGCTATGCCACGGTGACTTCGCCGGGCAATGATCCGTATGTGATCACTGTCGGCGCGATGAAGACCATGGCAACGCCGACGCGCGTCGACGACCTGATTGCCAGCTACAGCTCCAAGGGTCCAACAGTGGTAGACGGGATCGTGAAGCCTGATCTCGTGGCGCCCGGCAACCTTCTGGTATCGCTTGAAGCACCCGGTTCTACGCTTTACAACCAACACCCCGCCAATCGCGTGCCCTACAGTTACTACGTCAATGGAGGGAGCAGTGCCTCGTCCTCGAGCTACTTCACGTTGAGCGGAACCAGTATGGCTACCGGCGTGGTCAGCGGAGTCGTGGCGGACCTGTTGCAGAAGAGTCCCAGTCTCACCCCGGACCAAGTGAAGGCCCGGCTGATGAAGACAGCATGGAAGTCGTTCCCCGCCTATAGCAGTGTTACTGATCCCGCCACAGGCATCACCTACACCGATCAGTACGACGTCTTTACCGTTGGCGCTGGGTACGTGGACCTCGAGGCCGCCCTGATCAACACCGACGTAGCCAAAGGGAGCGCAATGTCTCCCACTGCTACTTACGATCCGAACACCGGCAAAGTATACATTTCCAACAATCCCTCCGCGGTTTGGAACAGCTCTAGTACGTGGGCATACTCATCCGTGTGGGGATCTGCCGAGTTCATGACTGGCATGCCGGAAGTTTCTGGCAGCAATGCGCTGTGGGGAAGCAATGCATTATGGGGCAGCAATGCATTGTGGGGTAGTAATGCACTCTGGGGCAGCAACGCATTGTGGGGCAGCAATGCCCTCTGGGGTAGCAACGCATTGTGGGGTAGCAATGCCCTCTGGGGTAGCAATGCTTCGGGCGGAGAGAAATAAGAAACTCTGAACAGGACTGAAGGGGCCTGCTCGCGCGGCGGGCCCTTTTTCCTTTAAAATGCGCTTCCGCCACCACCGCCGAAGCCACCGCCAGAGAATCCGCCTCCGCTGAAACCACCTCCACCGCTCCAGCCAGAACCTGACGAACTCGCGCGCGGCGCTGAGACGAATGTCTGGTGCATATCCGTGGCCATGCCATGCATCGCACTGGAGAACAATATTGGATTGAAGCCCATGCCGGGCACGTAGCCACCAGCTGCCGTGTACCAACTTGGCGGATCTTTCACGATGCCGGCGAAGGCCTGCGCCCAATGGTGTTCCACGCCAAGAGCCATGGCGTAAGGCAGAAACTTTTCGAAAGTATCTGGCGGCATGATCTTGAGACGGTCGGCATCCACGCGGTTCATGAATTCCTGGAAGCCAAGCACCGCAATCTGGGTACGCGCGCCCTTCGTGGTTTTCGCCGTCATCACTCGCGCAAACAGCCACCAGATTAAAGCTGAAATCAGCACACATCCAATCAGCAGCGGGACTGAACTCAAATAGTCCGCGACATGGAAGAATTGCAGAGCGGCGAAGATCATGAGGATACCGAAAGCCGCGCCGATGCTATAGCCGTTGGCCGACTCCGGATCGAGCATGTAGATGCCTTTGCTCTTTAGCGCGGACATAATGTCTTCGCGAATCACGGGAACAGCAGTGTAGAAGCGATTCTTGAGGTTGGAAAGATGGACCCCCGTGGTGTCGCCTACGAAGATATTTTCCAGCATCACACGCTCGTGCGGCGCAAGGCCCCGCCAGTCCTGACGCTTCTGGAGCAGATGCAAAACATAATCTTTATGATCGAATACCAGCCCCTTATCCATCTTCTCTTCGATGGTTATAAAGCGTCGCACTGCCAAGTCCACGATCGTCGAAGTGATGTCGCGAGGATGAATCGTGTCGTCAAGCAGCGTGCCCGCCTCGGCTGGCGAGATCCCCGCAGGCGGCTCATACATCGGCGCAACCGACTCGCCGGGATCGGGATCGCGCCCCTTGTACCACCACAACGTGGACATGACGGCCAACGTGACCAGCGGCAGAAAGACGACTGGATTTCCGCCGATGAACCATACCAATTTGGTCAGCGCACTGGGTTGCTTGAAAATTCCTTTGGGAATAAAAACATCGATGGTCATCCCACCGCGCATGGGTAGCGAGCGATTGGTCGCGAACTGAGCGTCCGCACCGTTGACTGTCGCCCTCGCATCGTGCTCGGCTGATCCATATGCTCCAGTAAATGCCTGCGCCCGCAGGGAACCTGCGGCGGTGCCAGGGAAGTGCACCGTGGCGCTGGCGTGATCGATCGGCACCGGCCAGTCGTTGCCGGTTACGTTCCAGTAGAACTCGTCATAGTCACTGAAAAAGCGCGTCCCGTTGCGCACGAGGTAGGTGATCTCAACGGAGCGGGTGGCGTCCGCGGCGTCGGGGATGTAGATTTTCAGGTCACGGGCGCCAGAGGAAGTTGAGGAATCGTACTTGAGCTTGCCGCCGTTGCCGTCGGTGACGCTGGAGATGCTGATGAATAGCTGGTAATTGGTCCCATCCGGGCCGGGATATGCGATAGGAATCGTCCGGTGAATGCCGTGCCATTCGCCTTCGAAAACCAGACTGATCCGCTCAGTGATTATTGCGCTGCCGTCACGGTTAACAGTTATGCTGTCGCTCAAGTCGGCGATTCGCCAGCTCTTGGCCGCGACCGGAGTGGCTAGGACAACAATGGACGCGAGCAAGCCCAGGGTGGCCCGGTAGAGCCGCCGCCCGCCGCCTCTTCCAGACGTCGCAAGCAACCTCTTCACAAAGCTTGTCCGCCCGATCATTGCCTCAGAACTTGGCCTCAGAACTTTACCGCCACCGGCTCGCGGTCTGTGGCCGCGGTTTCGAAGAATTGGCGCGCCTGGAAGTTGAACATGCCGGCAAGAATATTGGTTGGGAATGACTGGATTTTAGTATTCAAATCGCGCACGACTGCGTTGTAATAACGGCGCGCGTTCTGGATCGAGTCTTCGGTCTGGCTCAATGAACCCTGCAGTTGCGTAAATTCCTC
>Ga0137415_10004347_pt1 | contig 14031 bp, 13 predicted proteins | sample CZODoug3_1_1_16f_FD_183082 | JGI IMG/M metagenome (GOLD analysis project Ga0137415, IMG submission 183082) | Vadose zone soil fungal communities from Angelo Coast Range Reserve, California, USA - CZODoug3_1_1_16fungal (Hybrid Assembly) | ecosystem: Environmental > Terrestrial > Soil > Vadose... | reverse complement strand
AATCCATTGGGATACGCGTTGGCGTTGGCCGCGCAGACCAAGGCGGCGAACCCGGCCATCACCGCGTTCGTCGCCACGGCAAGCAGACCCGTGCGGATCGGCGCGGCTGATTGAAGTCAACTCAACGCCGACTTCGACGCCTGGAACGTACCCACGTCGAGATCGAAGCTGCCGTCGGGTCCGATCTTGAAATAGCGCGCAACGCTTTCCGACATCGCGGCCTGCAGCGCGCGGATCGCCTCGACCTGGACCTTCGGGGTGCGCATCCGTTCGACCCAGGAGGCGAATTCGAGCCGCACCCGATGGACGCTCGTCGAACCCGGCCGCAGGCCCGCCCGCACCATCGCGGCTTCCCACTCCATGCGCGAATAGTTGCGCACGTGCGATGGATCGCGCAGGAGCTCGATCGCCTGCAGGAACGTGTCGAGCTGCGGCCGACCCGGAGTGACGGCATCGACGAAACCGACAACGCCACCGGGCTTGAGCACCCGCACCACTTCCCTGAGCGCCGCCTCGAAGTCGCGCCAGTGATGGGCGCTGTAGCGGCTGAGCACGCAGTCGAAGCTCGCGTCCGGAAACGGCAGATGCTCGGCGACGCCCTGCCGGGTCACGATGTTGGCGAAGCCGCGTTCTGCCGCCGCACCCGCCACCACCTCGAGCATCTCCGAGGAGAGGTCGTAGGCGACGACCTCGCGCGCGCGCGGCGCCGCGTTGAAGCTGACGTGGCCGCCGCCACAGCCGAGATCCAGCACGCGCGCTTGCACCTGGTCATCGATCAGCGCGGCGAGCGCCTGCAGGTCGGCGCCCTGGGCGTGGACGGCGCTGCGCAGATAAGCGTCCGCGCGCGACCCGAACTGATGGCCGACCAAGGCCTCGTGGGTCTTCTCTTTCGACTTCTCTTTCGACGTCTCTTTCAACATCCCGCTTGCTCCGGTTGCGAGGGTGATGGGGTTCCGGAGCGGCGGATATCATCGGCAAAATACTGGTTTAAGATGCATATTTATACTGGTATAATTTGCACCGTGATGACGGCGACGATATCCTTCGCGCAAAGGCAGGAGCTGGGCGAGTTCGTGCGCGCCCAGAGGGAGCGGCTTCTGCCAGCCGCGATCGGATTGCCGGCCGGGAGCAGGCGGCGGACGCCGGGTCTGCGCCGCGAAGAGGTCGCGCAGCTCTGCGGGCTCAGTGCGACCTGGTACACCTGGATCGAGCAGGGGCGCGATGTGTCCGTGTCGCCGACCGCGCTCGCGCGGTTGGCGAGGACGTTGCAGCTCGACCGCGCGCAGCGTGCCTACCTGTTCGAGTTGGCCGGCAAGCGCGATCCCGACCAAGGCGAGGGCGACGACGACGAATTTCCTGCCGCGGCGCTGGCCTGCGTCGAGGCGATCGCCTCCCCTGCCTATACGCTCGACCGCGGCTGGAACGCGCGCAGCTTCAATGCGCCCGCGCGGCGGCTTTTCGTGGGATGGCTGGACCAGGCCGGCGAACGCAATCTCCTTCGCTTCATCTTCCTCGCGCCCACCGCACGCATGCTCATCTGCCGATGGGAAGAACGCGCCCGCCGCGTCGCAGCGGAATTTCGCGCGGCCTGCAGCGCGCACCTGAACGACAACACGTTGCGGCTCATCATCGATCGGCTGCATCGGGAGAGCCCCGAGTTTGCGCGGTTCTGGGATGAGCACAGCGTCCTCGGCCGCGAAGGCGGCGAACGCACGTTCAATCATCCGACCGACGGCTTTCTCCGCTACGAGCAGATCACGTTCAATCTTGCCGGCTCCCCCGATCTGAAATTGACGATGCTGGTCGAGGCACGTTCAACTTGAACCTTCGACCTGTCGCCGCGCCCGGGAACAATTCACGACTTCGTGCGCTTTAGCACCGAGACAGAGGCGATACGGCACGCTACATCCCGAAGAAATGATCCCGAAAAATTGACGGACTTTTCGGATAAAGTCGTGTGACTGCAATAAATAAGTCGCTCGATATATGCTTGGAGCGAGATCGCAATTCCGGGCCGCATGAATTTCGCTCTAGGGTCCCTCCCCGCTCGAACCTGAAGGAATCCCGATCATGACCACTGCTGACGCCAAGTCACGCCGCAAGGCTTCCCTCGACACGCCCACCAACCTCGGATCGAATGCGGTCAAGGACATCTCGGGCGCGCTCACCGTCCTGCTGGCAGACGTGTTCGCGCTCTACGTGAAGACCAAGAATTTCCACTGGCATATGTCGGGGCCGCATTTCCGCGACTACCATCTGCTGCTCGACGAGCAGGCCGACCAGATCTTCGCGATCACCGACGACATTGCCGAGCGCGTGCGCAAGATCGGCGGCACCACGCTGCGCTCGATCGGCCAGATCAGCCGCCAGCAGCGCCTCCTCGACAACGACGCCGAATTCGTCACGCCGCAGGACATGCTGGCCGAGCTGCGCGACGACAACCTGCAGCTCACGTCCTTCATGCGCGAGACGCACGACCTGTGCGACGAGCACAACGATGTGGCGACGACGAGCCTGCTCGAGAACTGGATCGACGAGGCGGAGCGGCGCACGTGGTTCCTGTTCGAAGCCAGGCGCGGGGATTAGGATAGGGAATCATTGCGCGAGGAACGTGTCATGATCCTGGGGCTGCCCGCATCAACCTACACCCTTATCCACGTGGTCCTGAGTCTGGTCGGCATCGCGTCGGGCCTGGTCGTGCTGGCCGGCCTCATCGGGGCCAAACGGCTCCCCGGCTGGACGGTGCTGTTTCTCGCCACCACGATCCTGACCAGCGTGACCGGGTTCGGCTTCCCATCCGACAAGCTGCTGCCGTCGCACATTGTCGGCATCATCTCGCTCGTCGTTCTGGCCATCGCGCTCCTCGCGCTCTACGTCTTCCACCTCGCGGGGCACTGGCGCTGGATCTATGCGGCGAGCGCGGTCATTGCGCTCTACCTCAACGCGTTCGTCGGAGTAGTCCAGGCCTTCCAGAAGGTCAGCCCCCTGCACGCGCTGGCGCCGACGCAGTCCGAGCCGCCGTTCGCCATTGCGCAGCTTGTCGTGCTGGCGATCTTCATCGCGCTCGGCATCCTCGCGGCGATCAAGTTTCGCCCCGCGACGACGATGCGATTTTCTTGATTGGTATTCGCGACCCGGCCCGCCTGCGACAGCGGGGCGGGCCTCGCTACTTCCGTTTGGAGGCGTTTTGATCCGCGCGCGGTTGCGTCTCGACCGGTACGACCCTGTTCGACTTCGGCGGCGTCGGCGCAACCGGAACGGCTTGCAGTTCGAGCTCGGCCGGGGCCGGCGCCAAATTTTCCCAGAACTGATCGAAGCGCGAAAAGACGTGCGGATTCTGCGGCTCGATCCCCCGTTTGGCCGCGTCGTCGCGAATCTTCGCGGCCACCCGTCATGCCTTGGTCCGAGATCGCCTGCACCAGCCGCATCACCTCGCCGCACGCAATACAGCGCATCGGAGCCCCTCGCGAGCCGCTTATTGCTGTCCGACCGTGCGCGGGGCGTCAAGGGGATCGCAGGCGAATGGTCAGGGACGCAAGCCTCCACATCCGTGCCGATGGCCGTCCGCACGGGGTGCACGATCGACCGACGCCCCGGATCGGGACAAACTCTGCTCGCCGGCGCTTCGAACCGCTATCCGCCGCCTGAGGAAAGAGTTGCGTCTGTTCCAATCTGCTTCAAGCGGAGAGCTTCGCGTCCATGGTGATCTTGGTGTTGAGCAGCTTGGAGACGGGACAGCCGGCCTTGGCCTTGCCGGCAAGCTCCTCGAGCTTGGCCTGGGTCGCGCCCGGCACCTTGGCGTTCAGGGTCAGATGAACGGCGGTGATGGCGAAGCCGTCGGCGACCTTCTCGAGCGTCACATCCGCCTGAGTCTCCATATGCTCGGCCTTGAGCCCGGCCTCGCCAAGGATCAGCGACAGCGCCATGGTGAAGCAGCCGGCATGGGCGGCGCCGATCAGCTCCTCCGGATTGGTGCCGGGCTTGCCCTCGAAGCGGCTGCTGAAGCCGTAGGGATATTCCTTGAGCGCGCCGCTTTTGGTGGAGATGGCACCCTTGCCGTCCTTGATGCCGCCTTGCCAGGCAGCCGATCCAAAGGTCTGCATCACGCGTCCTCCTGCATTGACGATGATTCGTCGCGTCCGGAATGTCTCGATGCGTACGGGTCGATCGATGGGCACACGCCGCTTATTAGAGCTAGTGATTGTACAACGCCGACAATAGTGTAACGCGCAAGGAATTCTGCTCTGTGAAGAGGACAGGTATGCGTCAGAGTTCCCCGATCACCCGCCGCGCTGCATTGACGGCATTGGCTGCGGCATTCGTTGTCCCGGCACACCGGCTACGAGCACAATCCGCGCTGCCCGCGGATTTCCCGCGGCATCCCATGACCCTGATCGTTCCGCTCAGCGCCGGCGGTCCGCTCGACGTCCTCGGCCGCCTGCTGGCACAGGAATATCAGGCGCGCACGGGGGAGCCCGCCACCGTCGACAACCGCACCGGCGGCGCCGGCAATATCGGCATCGACGCGGTTCGCCGCGCAGCGCCCGACGGCACGACCTTGCTCGTCATTCCGGCGGGCAATCTCACGATCAACCCGACGCTGATGCACAATCTCTCCTTCGACGTGGAGCGCGACTTTGCCCCGATCACGCTGCTCGCCACCGCGCCCAACCTGTTCGTCACCTCGCCGAAATCGGGCATCACATCCATCGCCGAGCTGATCGCGAAGGCCAAAGAGGGCCCGATCTCCTATGGCTCGCCCGGCGTCGGCAGCCAGCTCCATCTTGCGATGGAGCTGTTCAAGCAAAAGACCGGCGTCGAGATGGTGCATGTTCCCTATCGCGGCACGCCGCCGGCGCTGAACGATCTGCTCGGCGGGCACATCCAGGTGCTTGCCAGCAATCTTCCGGTCGCACTGCCGGTGATGAAGACGGGCACCGTGGTGCCGCTCGCACTCACCACCGCCGAGCGCAGCCCGCTCGCCCCCGACGTGCCGACGCTCGCGGAAGCGGGCGTGGGCGACATCGACGTGACGTCGTGGTACGGCCTCTTGGCGCCGCGCGCGACGCCCAAGCCGGTGATCGACGCGATCTTTCAGGTGACCGCGGAGGTGCTCGCCTCGCCGGCCCTGCAGGAGAAGCTCACGGTGCAGGGCCTCACCGTGAAGATCGAGACATCGGATGTCTTCGGTGCGCGCATCCGCCGCGAGACCGCGGTCTGGGCTGCGATCATCAAGGAACGCAACATCCAGGCGAATTGAGATAGCGCGCGCTTCCTTCGGATTTACAGCGAGCAGCAACGACCGCGACCGCCCTACTCCCGCCGCGCGCCGCCGCGGCTGCGTGTGAACTGCAGCACGCGCTCGCCGTCGTCGCGCGCGCCCCGCTCCATCGCCTCGCGAATGGATTTCTCGAGCGCCGGCAGCTGGAACGGCTTGCGCAGGATCGTGTAGCGCGATGCCGCCGTCTGCACGACGTCGCTGTAGCCGCTGGTGAGGAGAACTGGAATATGGGAGTAGTGGTTGCCGATCTCCTGCGCCAGCGCGATGCCGTTCATGCCGCCCGGCATGACCACGTCGCTGAACACGAGGTCGATCTTGTCGCCGCGCTGCAGCCGGTTGAGCGCATCGGTCGCGTTCTCCGCGCGCACGGTGCGGTAGCCGAGCTGCTCGACCAGGGACGCGGTGACGTCGGCGACGTCGGCATTGTCCTCGACCACCAGGACCGTGCCCTGCCCCGGCACCATGGGCTGCGACGTCGGCGCCTCGGCGGCTTTCGCGAGCGCCGTGGCGGGCTTGCGCGGCAGATAGATGGTGATCGCGGTACCGCTGCCGACCGTGCTGGTGGCAACGACGGTGCCGCCCGATTGGTGTGAAAAACCGTAGACCTGCGCCAAGCCGAGGCCCGTGCCCTTGCCGAGCGCCTTGGTGGTAAAGAACGGCTCGAATATCCTCGGCAGCACGTCGGGCCCGATGCCGACGCCGGTGTCGGTCATCGCGAGCGCGACGAAGTCCCCTTCCAGCTGGTCCACACCGTCGCTCTTGCGCAGCGTGACGCTGCGGGCGGAGAGGGTGATGACGCCGCCGCCGGGCATGGCATCGCGCGCATTGACCGCGATGTTGACCAAGGCGAGCTCGAGCTCCGCGATGTCGACCTCGACCGGCAAGATCTCGGGCAGCATGTCGCTTTTGAGCGCGATGTTTCCGCGCAGCGACCCCACAAGCATCTCGTGCACGGCGTCGATGCGTTCCTTGAGGTCGACCACGACCGGGTTGATCGGCTGGCGGCGCGAGAACGCCAGCAGCTGGCGCGTCAGGCTCTCGCCGCGGTTGGCGGCCGCGTTGACCGCCTCGACCGCCTGCAGATGCTTGGGATCGGTGAGCCGGCGGCGCAGGAGCTGCGCGTGGCCGCTGACGATCATCAGGAGGTTGTTGAAGTCGTGGGCAATGCTGCCGGTGAGCTGCCCCAATGCCTCCATCTTCTGGGACTGGGCGAGCTGCTCCTGCGCGCGCTCCAGCGACGCCTGCGCCTCCCGGCGCTCGGTGATGTCGCGGGTGATCTGCGCGAAACCGACGAGGGTGCCGACCTCGTCGCGGATCGCCTCGATCACGACACTCGCCCAGAACAGGCTCTCGTCGCGCCGCATGCGCCAGCCTTCGACCACGTACTTGCCTTCGTAGGCCGCGACCTGGAGGGCACGCGCGGGCTCGCCGTGCTTCTGCTCCTCCTCGGAATAGAAGCGGCTGAAATTCTGGCCGATGATCTCCGACGCTGCATACTGGTGGATGCGCTGGGCACCGGTGTTCCAATTGGTGATGCAGCCGTCACGGTCGAGCATGAAGATCGCGTAGTCGGTGACGCCCTGGATGAACAGCCGGAAGCGCCATTCGCTCTGCATCAGCGCTTCCTGCGCCTTGCGGCGTTCGGCGATATCGAGCTTGAGCGCAGCCTCGACCCGCTTGCGCTGCTCGATCTCGGTATGCAGAACCTCGGTCGCCTTCTTCAGCGTCGTGCTGCGTTCATGCACCGTGAGTTGCAGGTCGTCGTGCGCGCGCTGCAGCTCCTCCTCGGCGAGGCGGCGGGCAGTCACGTCCTCCGCCATCACCACGAGATAGCGCACCGCACCGCCCTGATCGGTCACGGCGGAGACGTTGTTGCGGATCCAGGCCCGTTCCCCGTCCGGCAATACCAGCCGGGTCTCGATGATGGCGGGCGCGCCGCCGTGAATGACCTGCCCGAGCAGATCGAGCATGTGGGGGAGATCGTCAGGATCGCTCAGGTCCTGCATGCGCATCTGCATCAGCTCGGCCGCCGGCCGTCCGAGCATGTCGCACAGCCGATTGTTGACCAGCCGGAAGCGTCCGCTCGCATCGACCTGGGCGATGCCCACGATCGCCCGGCTGAACATGGAGCGCAGATTCTGCTCTTGCAGGCGCAGCCGCGCTTCAATGCGGTTTCGCACCGCCGCGTCCGCGCTCAATGCCAGCGTCGGCACACTGGCGCTGATCATGAACACGATCGGCAGCAGCCAGGATGCATCGCGCGTCGCGCCGGCGAAGGCACTGCCGCCGGCGACGATGCCCCAAACGACAAAGCCCGCAAGCACGAGCGCCACCGTGGCGGCGTCCCGTGGCCCGCAGCGCAGCGCTGCCCACGCCAGCGGCAGAATGGCGAGGAAAGCAGGAGCACTGCCGGCTCCGGTCTCCCTGGCGAGCGGGCTGAACGCGACGAGCCCCACGGCAGCGGCGGCAACGAACGCAATGGCGCTCTCGGTGACCTTGTCCAACAGCGCCTTGTCCAGGCCCGAAATTCGCAAGTCGGCGAGCGCCCAAAGCACGATCACCGGCGTCAGGAGCAGCGCGCCCGTGGCCTCGCGCAGCCACCACAGCGCCCACAGCGCGGCAAAATTCGCCGCATCGGCGTATCCGGCGAGGATCAGACTGCCGACGCCGATCGCGGCGCCGAGCATCGGGCCGGGCGCGAGCGTGACCAGCGCAAACTTCATGACCCCGGTGGGCGTGTCGAAGGTCTTGCGGCCGTCGGACCAGAACTCGATCAGTGCACCGCTGATGAGGGCTTCGAGCGTGCTGCCGGCAGCGATCGCGGCCGCAATCAGGATCGAGCCAGTGAGCGTCGCGCCAGTTGCTGCTCCCGCCGAGATGCCGGCGGCGAATGCCGCAACAAAGATCGCCGGCCAGATGCGCAGGCCCCGCAACAGCACGGCGGCCAAGGCCGCCCCGGCCGGCGCGGAAACCACGCCCGGGTGGTTCGCGGTAAGCGCGGTATCGAGCTTCGCGAGCGCGAGATAGACGGCGCCGACGATAACGAGCTCAAGCGCATACTGCCCCAGGCCGCGCGCGCTCAACGCAGCCGCAGAATCGTGTCCTGGTCTCGCAAAACGAGCCACGGCATGCCCCACCGCATTCACGGCCCGCGCTCTGATAGTTAGCTATCCCCTCGCCGCAACGAGCGCTGGCACGTAGTCCCCCTGCACGCTGTCCCATTCACGAACGCAACTGAGGCAGAACTCAGGCCTCAAGACGACAAGTCCAAAGCGAAAGCGAGGAACGTGCCCGTGGGCCGGAACTTCAAGCCTCGGCTATCACTGGGAATAATCATCCATTGCATCGAATCGCGATTGCAACAGCGCGACGACAACAGTGGGGATATCCGGGCGTAGCACCTTACCACCACGCCGCCGCTCTGGCGGACCACTGCGCTCAATCGACCTTCTGGTAGGCGGCATGGCAGGCGTTGCAGGCGCCGCGCAGTTCGAGGATTCGCGCCCGGAAATCCTCCGCGCGCTTGGCCCGGGTCGCCTCGAGGGCGATCTTCGACGCGGCCTGGGCCCGTTGATAGAAATCCGCGAAATTGGGCCACAGGTCGGGCGATGCGTAAGTGTCCATCGCCGGATCGCGGTCGGCGCCAGGCTGCCATTGATTGGTGGCCGGCGGGAACATGTGGGGAAACGACATCAGCATGATCGAGATAGTATCGGCGTGCTCCCTGCCTTCCGCCAGGTCGAGATGGCCCTCGGGGGCCAACATGGTCTCGATCTCGTCCATGTTCATGTCGATCGCGCCCATCAGGATCTTGCGCGCGAAGATCGTGTCCTTCGCCGGCGGCACGCCCTGAGCGCTTTGCGCTCCCTGCTCCTGGCAGATCGCCGCACCAGGCGCAGCAGCAATGAGGCATGCCGTCAACATGCAAGCGCGCGCGGCGACAACGACACCGCGAGCGCCGACGCGGAGACCCGCGGAACCGCGGCTGCGGGTCATTCCAGGCCCGGCTTTTCCTGCTCGCGAAGATTGGCGGTGTAGACTTGGCCGGTGTCCACTAAGGTGAGCTTCTTCAGCGCCCCGCCCTTCTTGTCGCTGTCGCGCAGCGGCGACATGTCGACCTCGACGCGGTCGCCGGCCTTCACGACGCCCCTCGACCATCCGCCCGCGCGCGTCAGGTTGCCCGGGCTCGTCATTTCGAACAGCCAAAGCGCCGGCTCATCCCCCGCTTTGTCCTTCACCGTGCCGTTCACCGAGAGGCTCACATGCGGATTGGTCCAGCGCAGCTCCACGGCCGTGCCGACGATCGTCATCGTCTTGGAATGGTCGAACATGCTGGCGGAATGGTGGGCAGCCACGGAATGGATGCCGGCGACCACGCCACAGAGAACAGCAAACGCGCCGGCGGTTCGAGCAGGATGTTTCATGAAGGCTTCCGGTTGTTGACTGGGCTGTGAATCATGCGCGTCGAAGGATGGGCGTGCACATCGTCGTTCAATCCGGCGCGACCAGATTGCCCCAGGGGTGGCGCTCGATCGGAACGAAGATCGCATTGCCGTCAGCGTCCGTGCGCTCGGAATAGTTGCCCTGCAGACAGACGCCCTCGACGATATCGAACTTGCGCGCCCGCTGGCGGAAATAGATGCGCGTCGTCTTCCACGGCTTGGTGAGCACGTTCGGAGCGATGATCTCGAGATCGTCGTGCAGGATGTCGGGAGCCGCCAGATGGATCCGCTCGACGATGTGCATGTCGCCGTTGTTGGGAACGCCGACGGCTTCGCTGATCGCAACAAAGGCCTGCGGAAGGACGCCGACGGTGTCGACGACGAGCGTATCTCCCTCCCAATGGCCGATCGAGTGGCCATGGAAGGTGGGATCGGGCTCGTCGGGATGGGCGCGTCCGTCGGTATAGATCCGGCGCAGCCGATTGCCGTCGGATTCGCCCAGCATGGTCACGCGGCCGGGCGTGAACAGGAATTCCATCGCGTTATGGGTGACCAGCATCCACGACGGCATGGCTTCGGGCAGGCACTCGACGAACAGCGGGCGCGGCTTGCCGGCCTTCTCCTCCGCAAACATTTTAGTGGCCTCGGCGGCGGCCTTGGCGTTCCACGGCGGCGGATTGGTTTTGATCTGGGCGTCCTGGTCGGTGATCTTCGGGTTCCAGACGCCGCTCCAGTCCGGCAATTTGGCGAGGTCTGCCCAATCCTGCGCCGTCGGGGGCGGATTGATGATCGTCTTCTTGGCAAGCTCGGCGGCTTGGATGGAACTCGACACGATCGTCGCGCTCGTAAGCAGGACGGCAGCAAAGATGCATCGCATGGCGCATGTCCTGAATGTAGTGCAGACCTCGAATCTAGTGCACTTGGAAACCTAGTGCAATGTGAAGCCGATCCATCGTCCGAACGCCACCACCACGACCCAGATCGACAGCGACGCTGCGCCGGCAGCTCTCGCCGCGAACGGAACATGCGCCGCGCCGCCCCAGCGCTTCACGTCGCGACCGACGAACAATTGAAAGACCGCCATGTTGATGCCGGCCAACGCGATCAGCATCATCTTGCCCAGGAAAAAGAAATTGTGCCCGTAGGTCATCGCATTGGAGGAAAATAGCAAGGCGCCCGTCGTCGCGGCCACGGCGAATGCGCGCCCCGCGATCGGCTCATGCTATTGCGCCGCGTCCGACTTTCCAAGGTGGTCCACACACACGCAACGCGGCGTAACCGCGTCCCTGCTGGAACGGCCCATATTACATTACCAAGATTCCATTTGACTTCAGACGCGGGGCGGGGACTGTGACCGCGCCCGGTCATCGCGCGCTCGTATCCAAGCCATGAAGCCCAGCGGTTCGTCAGCAGGTCGATCTCTTACGCTGGCATCGGCCGTCGCCGTGCTCGGAGCCGCGGTCACGGCCGGGGCGGCCGGACTTCCGCCCTCGCCCCGTCCCGCCGCGGTACCCCTCGTGGTCCACGCGCAAGCGCAGACGGACGCAGCGGCGGCCGTGCGCCGGCGGCGGCTGGGCGCCGTTCGCAATTGGGGCTATTGGCTCAGCACCTTCGACGTCGACGGTGTCCACGCCGCACCGCACGACCTGATGGTGGTCGACAGCGAGGTCTCCGCCAACAGCACATTTTCGCGCGAGCGCTCCCCCGAGGAGGTCGCCCGCATGAAGCGCCGGCCCGACGGCAGCGCACGCGTGCTGCTCGCCTATCTCTCGATCGCGGAAGCCGAGCGTTATCGGCCGTACTGGCGGCAGGAATGGTACGACCCGCTCGCCAAGCCGGCGTGGCTCGGCGGCGAAAATCGCAGATGGGTCGGGAATTTCGCCGTGCAGTATTGGGACGAGGCGTGGCAGCGGTTGATCTTCGGCTATCTCGACAACATCCTGGCGCAAGGTTTCGACGGCGTGTATCTCGATCGCGCGGACGCGTTCTTCGACTGGCAGAAATCGCACCTGTCGGCGCGCTCCGACATGGCCGACCTCATCGCGCACCTGACCGCATACGCGCGCAAGAAGAACCCGCACTTCCTGATCGTGATGCAGAACGCCGAAGAGCTGATCGAGGATCCTCTCGTCCTCGACGCGATCGACGGCATCGCCAAGGAGGATCTGCTCTACGGCGTGCGCCGCGCCGAGGAGCCCAACAAGCCCGACGACGTGGAGTGGTCGATCGGCCTCCTGCGGAAAGCCCAGAACGCGGGCCGCAAGGTGCTGGTGGTCGAGTATCTCAAGGACCCGGCGAAGATTGCGGCGGCGGCGAGCCGCATCCTGGAGGAAGGCTTCGTCCCCTATTTCGCACCGCGCAAGCTCAATTGCCTCAACCCGCCGGCGGTGCCGAACGATGCCGGCACCATGCCCGACCATCCCTGTCGCTAGAGCATGATCGCGAAAGTTTGACAGACTTTTCGGATAAGCCTGCCCTCGGGCTTGACCCGAGGGATCATGCGACCAAACAAACACTCTGACCGCGGCGGGTGTTTCGCTTCGTCACTGCTGATTGTTCCAGAAATTCAGCGCTGCCGATGATGCCGCCCCACCGATCACGCAAGGTATGCCAACCTCGACTTGTCCGGCGGTGGCGGCGACCACGCAGCCGAGCGCCAGGGCGCCTTGACCGATCTGGGACCAGGTGGTGACGTCGCGCTTGTAGCCCGGCCCCTTGCGCTTGAGCTCATCGATCGCGGCGAGCGCGTCCTTGCGCATCCGGGTCGTCTCCATGGTCTCGGCGGCGTCGATCACGTCGTTGAGCGCCAATGCCACGTTCTTGGACTGGTGCATGCGCGCGCGCTTGAGCATCGCCAAGAGCTCGCCGTCGCGCGCCGCATTGCTGGCGAGCGTATACTTCGCCATGCTTCCAACCGTGAGCTTGTCCACGCTGTCATGGTCGCTCGCCCATGGCAGCAGCGTGATCATGCGCCCGATCGGACGATAGTATCCGGTCCCGAAATAGAATCCCCAAAGGGTGTCGAGCAGCTCGGGCGACTTGTCGAACGTCGTTTCGTCCTGCCGTTTGGGCTCCTTGTCGTGCTGAAACGGCGCGCGCACCTTGTCCCAGAATGTCGAGCCCCTCTGCCCCAGCGGGATCCGGTCGAGGGTGACGAGCTTGTCATCGAGATACTTGTCGATCATCACTTGGCGGGACGACAGGCGCGCCGCATGCTTGCGCAAGAGTCCCTTCCATTCAGGCAGCCCGGAATAGGCGACTGCCCGCACGATCGCCCATTGGTCCGCAGGCGCAATCGGAAACATCTTGCCGACGAGATCGTCCGCCGTGGCAGGATTGGCCGAGATGACGCCGGCGATGAACCCGACATAGACGCCCGAGCTCTCCACATCCTTGAAGGCGCCGAGCTGGCTCAGCGCGCGCACTGCCGCCGGCAGGCGCGCCGGTTCGGGCCTGACGCGATAGCCGTTGATCCATCGGCTCACCGCGTCGAGCGAGGTGAATTCCGTGCGGCTTGGCGACGTGGCAGCAGCCGGTGTAATGAGACCAACAACAAACAGAACGACGATAACGGTACGCATATGCCCCTCCGACAAGCGACTTGTCGGAGACCTGATCAAGGAGCCGCGTCAATTTGCAGGCGCGGGCGTGGCCGGCGCGCCGCGCAAGTGCGGCGCGTCGTGCCGTCGGTTTGTGGCGGCCCCGCGGCGGCCACGGGGCGAACTTCGCCGCCGTGCGAGAACCCGCCGCGCCGCACGGCGCCGCCAGGTCTCAATCGCGGCCGCGCCGTCAACGTCCCGGCGAAAGTTGGGCAGTTACTTCTTCACATACCGCATGAACTTGCGGGCATCGACCTCGGCGCCATAGACATTGCCGTCGGCGTCCGCGGCCACGCCCTCGGCGGCGCTGCCGTTGCCGGGGCCCGTCCCCTCCTTCACCGGCTCAGGATCGGGAATGAGCGCGGTCACCTTGCCGTCGCTGGCGCTGCCGATCCGCAGCCCGCGCTTGAAGCCCGGATTCTGGGCATTGTTCGATTCGGAATCGGCAACGTAGATCACGTCGCTCCTGTCGATGAAGACGCCGCTCGGCCGCCCGAACTGCCTCCACTCCTCCAGGAATTTTCCATCCTGGTCGAAGATCTGGATACGATTGTTGGAGCGATCGGCGAGGAACAGCCGCCCACGCGAATCCAAAGCGAGCCGATGCGGCACGTTGAACTCGCCCGGCCCCGCGCCCTTCTTTCCCCAGGCCTTGATGAAGGTGCCGTCCTTGGTGAATTTCACAATGCGCGCATTGGTATCGCCACCA
>Ga0137415_10004346_pt1 | contig 14034 bp, 12 predicted proteins | sample CZODoug3_1_1_16f_FD_183082 | JGI IMG/M metagenome (GOLD analysis project Ga0137415, IMG submission 183082) | Vadose zone soil fungal communities from Angelo Coast Range Reserve, California, USA - CZODoug3_1_1_16fungal (Hybrid Assembly) | ecosystem: Environmental > Terrestrial > Soil > Vadose... | reverse complement strand
ACGAAACCGGAACCGCGCGCATCACTTTCTTCGGAGGCACGGTCGAGGCAATCCAGACGCTGTTCATCAGGTCTGCCTCCAATCATTGGGATCGCCTCATACCCGCGCCGCGCCTCAGCTCCGCTACCAACACGGTCAAGCTGCGCCCTCTCTCAGAGTCCTACCCAAACTTTCCGAGTGCGCGATTGGTCGGCTGGGGTCAGCGCCTGATGGGGGTCGATCCGATCAGTGGCCGTTTCACCGGCAGCGGCGTGAAGATCGGCATCATCGATTCGGGCTGCGACAATTCACATCCGTTGCTGCGGCATGTCACGCGGGGCAAGGACTTCACCAGCGGCGGCGCCGACACGAGCTGGACCCACGACCTCGTGTCGCACGGGACGCATTGCACCGGCATCATCAACGCATCGAGCACCGAGCAGGGCGTCATCGGCTGCGCGCCCGAGGCCGAGCTGCACGTGTTCAAGGTCATTCCAGAGGGTCGGGTCAGCGATCTGCTGGCCGCACTCGATGAATGCATCGAGCGGGAGCTCGATCTCATCAACATCAGCGTCGTGAGTGACGGGTTCTCCGAGCTGGTGAGCCAAAAGCTGCAGGAGGCGCGACAGAAAGGCATCGCGTGCATCGTTGCTGCGGGAAACTCCGGCGGCCCACTCGCATTCCCGGCGACGCTGCCCGGAGTCATGGCAGTCGCTGCAGTCGGCAAACTCAAGGAATTCCCGGCAGACAGCTCTCACGTTCTCAGTGTGGTCCCGCAATTGATCGGCAGGGACGAAATCTTCGCGGCGAGCTTCAGCGGTGCGGGCCCGCAGGTTGCGGTTTGCGCGCCCGGAGTGGCGATCGTGTCGACGGTTCCTGGCGGTGGTTACACGGCCGCGGACGGCACCTCGGCGGCGGCGGCACACGTGACGGGTCTCGCCGCCCTGGTACTGGCTCATCATCCCCTGTTCCAGGAGGGATCCTTCACCGGGCGCTCTGAGCAGCGCGTGCACGCCCTGTTCGAGCTAATCCGGGCGAGCGCGGTACCGCGTGTCCCCGATCGGCAGCGCGGTGGCGCGGGGGTGCCGGATCTGGCGCACGTTCCAGCAGGCCAGAGCTTCACCATGGGGCTTGCGGGCTCGGACAGCGCGGAGCGAGTCGCAATGCCCGCGTATTGGCCCGTGTCGGTCCAGGGGTGGCCGACCTGGCCACCGCTGCCGCCGGCGGCAGCGGGGTTCTTCTGACACTCAGCTCGCTTCGAGCGTCGGATTCGCATCCGGCGCCGAAGCGGGCAACGCCGCACGCGCGCGCGAGATCGCACGGATCCGTGCGACCGCTTCGCCGCGTCGATGTACCTTGAGTTTCTCGCACAGGTTGTGCACGTGGTTCTTGACCGTCGCAGCTTCGATTCCCAGCTCGCGGCCGATCTGCTTGTTCGTGAGCCCGCAATCGATCAGCTGCGCGATCTGCAGCTCGCGCCGCGACAGCGGCATAGTGCAGGGGTCGTTGCCACCCTGCGACAGCACGGCCACGCGGCGATACAGCGACGCCGCGGCGCGCGGTGAGCACGGTAGCTCGTCGCACATCACCTGCTCGAGCACTCTGACAACATCGCTGCTTTCGGCGCTTTCGCGCACATAGCCTGCCGTTCCCGCCGCCGCCAGCGCCAGAATCTCCTCGTCAGTCTCTTTCACGCCGAACGCGACGACCTTGGAGTGAGGCGCTGACGCAACGAGGTCTTTCACGAACTCAACGCTGTCCTGGCGCGCGGCATCGAAGAGGACTACGTCGGGGTGCAGCTCCGTACTCTGATCCCTGGCATGCAGCATGTCGACGGTGCTGACGACTTCAACTGCCCCCCGCCACGCGAGGACCGAGTTCAAGCCCTCCCGCACCACTCGCACGTTGCTCACGACGAGAACCCGCAGCTTCATCGACCGGCTTTCTGAGGCATCATTATTTATAGCGCCTGGGTATGGGAGGTTCAAGGTATGACAGGTCAATTCACGAGTGGCTCCGCGAGAACGGTGAATTTTTTTGACCGCGTTCGTCGACCGTCGCCGTCCTGCGACGTTGCCGAGTGCGGGTGCTTGCGGGAAGCTTGACGCGTGGCGCTGCCGACCGCCTATGTCTCCTGGAGTTCGGGCAAGGACAGCGCCTTTGCGCTGTACGAAGCCGGGCGCTCAGGCCTCGCCCGGATCGCGGGCGTGCTGACCACGATCAACGAGGTCCATGACCGCGTGGCGATGCACGGCGTACGCAGCGCGCTGCTCGACCGGCAGATTGTCGCGCTGGGCCTGCCCTGCATAAAGGTACCGTTGCCGAGTCCGTGTCCGAACGATGTGTACGAGACGCGGATGGCGCACGCCTGCGCGCGGCTCAAAAGCCAGGGCATCGAGCACATCGTGTTCGGCGATCTGTTTCTCGCGGACATTCGCGCCTATCGCGAGGCACAGCTCGCGGCGGCCGGGATGCAGGCTGTGTTTCCGCTGTGGCAACGGGACACCGCGCTCCTGGCACAGACGATGATCGCGAGCGGCCTGGTGGCGCATATCGCCTGCCTGGACCCGCGCCGGCTCGACCGCCGTTTCGCGGGCCGCCGCTTCGACGACGCGTTGTTGCGCGAGCTGCCGGAGACGGTCGATCCTTGCGGGGAGAACGGCGAGTTTCATACGGTGGTCACGGCGGGACCGATGTTCAGCGCCCCGATCGCGGTCGCGATCGGCGAGACGGTCGAGCGGGACGGCTTCGTGTTCACGGACGTCGTCCCACGTTAGGCGCGCGGCCGTGGGGTCCAGGCACCATCAGGACGGCGGTGCGATTACAGGGAGATCATGCATCATGAAATCAACACGCGGGCTATTGCTGTTGGCGGGATTCAGTGTGCTGGCGGGATGCGCTACTTCCGCAGCGGACCGTGCGCAGGTGATAAATCCGTATTCTCCTCGATACGGCCATCCATATCGACATGGTGCGATTCCGACGCGCACTGAGCACGCGAAGATGAAAGTATGGTGGACCTCGCATCAGGTGACGCAGACATTTGCGCCGGGCACCGGCAGCCAGACCCTGAGCTTTGGCGGCGGCATCGATGGCATTGGTGTAACGAGCGGCACGCCTAAGGTGTACCTGGTGATCTACGGATCGCAATGGGGCAACGCGAGCACTGACGCTAACGGCAATGCGACGGTTAGCGGCGATTCAAACGGCGAAGTGCCACGACTGCAGCAGCTGTTCAAGGGGCTTGGCACCGGCGGAGAGCTCTGGTCCGGTACCATGACTCAGTATTGCGACGGGCCCCAGGTGAACTCCGGCGCGACCAGCTGTCCGAGCAACGCCGCCCATGTGGGCTACCCGACCGCGGGTGCTCTTGCCGGGGTTTGGTACGACAACTCGATCGCTTCACCCGCCTCCGCTACGGGTAACCAGCTGGCCAACGAGGCGCTCAAAGCGGCGGCACACTTCGGCAACACGACTGCCGCGTCAAATCGCTACGCGCAGTACGTCATTCTTTCCCCGCCCGGAACGAATCCAGATGGATTCAACACTAACAGCGGCAATTTTTGTGCCTGGCACGATTACAACGCTGACGCGACACTTTCCGGCGGTGCGGCGCCCTCCAGTTACGGTGATATCGCGTTTACGAACATGCCTTATGTTACCGACGCCGGTAGCGGCTGCGGGGCGAGCTTCGTCAATAGCGGTGCAGCCGGTGCACTGGATGGAGTCACCATAGTTGAAGGCCACGAGTACGCAGAAACGGTCACCGACCAGAATCCAGCAGGAGGTTGGACGAACCAAACCGGCAACGTGACTTACGGTGGCGAGGAAAACGGTGACGAGTGTGCCTGGATATCGAGCGGTCAGGGTGCATCAGTGAACGTGGCAATGGGGAATGGCACGTATCCCATGCAAAGCACGTGGTCAAATGACACTAATCGCTGCGATATTTCGCATCCAGTCGTACAGTAGCGCCAACGGGCGACGCTTCCAGGTACGCGGCTACCGCCTGGTGTCACACCAGACCCCGGACGCCCTCGACGAGCCGTTCGACCTCCTCCGCGGTCGTGTACGCAGCGCAGCCGGCGCGCACCAGGCCATCTCGTTCATGACCCAACACCCGGGCAACAGTGCTCGCGTAGAAGTCACCGTGCGACACGAATATGCCCCGGGCTGCAAGTGCAGTGGCCACATCGCCAGCATCGCGTCCGGCGAGCGTGAACGACACCGTGGGCGTGCGGTCGCCGCCCGGCGGCAGACCGTAGAGCTCAACTCCGGGAATGGCGCGCAACCCATCCCACAGCTGCCTCAGCAGAACCGCTCCGCGCTGCTGCAGGCATTGCGACACGCGGCCGAGCCGCTCGCGACGTGGCACGTCAGCCACCGACAGGGAGGCGAGAAAGTCGACCGCCGCGGCTGCCCCCACGATGCCTTCGTGGTTCAGAGTCCCCGTCTCCAGGCGATCCGGGGCCTGCGAGGGCGCGGGTTCGAGTCGCGGTGCGTCCAGTTTCTCGAGCAGCTCGCGTCGCCCCCACAGCACCCCGACATGCGGCCCGTAGAACTTGTAGGCGGAGCAGACAAAAAAGTCACAGTTCCAGGCTCGGACATCTGCCATGTGGTGGCTGGCGTAGTGGACCCCGTCGACGAACGCCAGCGCACCCACCGCATGCGCCAGTTTGACGAGCCGCGCCACATCATTAATGGTACCGAGCGCGTTGGAAGCTGCCCCGACCGCCAACAGGCGCGTCCCAGGGGTGAGCTTCCTGGCGACGTCCTCTTCGTCAAGGCACCCGTCCTCGCGTCGCATCCTGATGGTGCGCACGTCAACGCCGCGCTCTTTTACAAGTGCGCGCCAGGTGTCGGAGTTCGCGTGGTGGTCGAGCTCCGTGACGACCACCGCATCCCCCTCTCGCCATTCGCGCCCGAGTGCACGGCCGAGATGGAGCGTGAGTGTGGTCATGTTGGCGCCGAACACAATCTCCTGCGCGGAACCCCCGATCCAGTCCGCCAGCGCTCCGCGCGCCTCGAACAGTGCCTGGTCGGTTTCCTGGCTGGTCGCAAACGCCCAGCCGGTGTTCGCGTTGTGGTGGAGCAGGTATTCGGTCATGGCGTCCACCACCCGGCGCGGGACCTGCGTCCCGCCCGGACCATCGAAATAGGCCACCGCATGACCGTTGTGTGTACGCGAGAGCGCCGGAAAGCGGCGGCGGATCTGTTCGACGCTGGCAAACTCCGGCATGGCCACTCCTCAGGCACCCGAACGGGTGCTCGACCTACATTGATACTATCGTCAACACGTGAGGGGAGGCCAACGGACATGAGGACACCGATCAGGCGCATGAGAGCTGCCCGATGGCTGGTGCTGGCTGGCCTCCTCGCCCTCTCGCAGGCCGCGGCGGCTGGCCTCGTCGCACTCGAGCCGGTCCTGGTCGAGGGACGGGTGCTCATGAAGGCCGAGCCGCAGGGCGCCCACAAGGCCCCGGTGGTGCGCCCGTTGTCGGGGCCGCTCGGCCCGGCGCTGGCGCATGAGGCGCGCACCGGAACCACTGCGTTCATGCTGCAACTGGATGCGGCGGCGCAGCGGTTGCTGGGACAGGAGCATCCGCAGCCGACGTTTCTCCTGGTATCGGCGGAAGAAGGCGGCTTCGCACGGCGCGGGTTCTGGCTGATGCGGCGCGCCGGCGACCCGGAGTGGCATGCGGACCCCTATGTGAACCTTGCGGTCGATGCCGACAGCATCGAGGACGGCAGCTTCGAGGAGATCTTCGCGCACGAGACCGGCCACGTGCTGCTGCGACGCCTGCTGCCGGGCCTGCCGGCAGGGTACTCGCGCGTGCCACACTCGAGTCTCGCCATCACCGACTATCCAACGGCATTCGATGAGGGCTTCGCCATCCACTTCCAGACCCTGGCACGTGAGCTCACCCGCAACCCGCGGCTACGTCTCGAGGATGCCGGCTTTGCAGCGAAGCCTTTCGTACCCTACTGGAGGGATGCACTGGATCGCACCCTGCGCATTCGCGGCGTGCGCGACAATCTGTTCGTGCAACGCCAGCTCCCCTGGCCCGCGCACCCGCTCGCCGTAAGTCCCGACGCCACCCCGCTCTTCGATCCCGGCGAGCTCAAGAACGGGCAGCAGATGATGGCCTCGGAAGGCGTCATCGCCACCCTCTTCCATCATCTGCTCGACCAGCCGTCACCGAGCACGGCGGCGCTGCGATCGCGCTACACCGATCTCATGCGGACGCTACGCGCCGTGAACGCGAGCGCGCCGGACCCCGGAACTGCCGTATTCCTGCGGCTCGTTCAGGAGCACATCAGGCTCTTTCCCGAGCGTCGCTCCGCATGGCTCAGCACCGTGATTGGCATGACCTACGGCGCGACGGTGGATGCTCATGTGGCGCGTGCGTCAGGGGAACTCGCGCTGCTCGGGCGGGCGGGAGATGCGGAAGCGTTCGCGGCGCGGCTGGCCCCGGCACGCAAGGCGCTCACCGAGTGCGTGGAGGCTGTGGCACGCGATCTGAATCGCTTGAGTGCCGCGCTCGGACCGGAACTGTGGACCTCGGCGCCGGAGGCAAGCGCGTCGGCCGATCCCGCACCTGCGGCCGTGAATCTCAACACCGCCGAGCGCAGCTCGCTCATCCTGTGGCTGAAGCTCGATGCCGGTACCGCCGATCGTGCGCTCGCCAGCCGCGCCGCAGAGGGTCCCTTCAAGGATCTGGCCGATTTTGCGCGGCGCGCCGGGCTTACGGCGGAGCGTGAGGCGCAGCTTCGGGCAGGAGCCGCGGCGATCCTCGCCGCCGGCCCGCTGGCACGTGAATGATTTCCACCGGAGGGAACGCCATGACGGCCGACGCACCTTTGGATTCTCAGCTCCTGTATCTGGAGGACCTGGTGCCGGGTCAACGATGGGTGAGCGGAACCTGCAGGGTGGACGAAGCCGCCATCCGGGCGTTTGCCGAGCAGTTCGACCCGCAGCCGTTTCATCTGGACCCGGCCGCGGCGCGGTCGACGTTCTTCGAAGGCCTGGCGGCGAGTGGCTGGCACACGGCGGCCCTCACCATGAGGCTGCTGGTGACCGGAGGACTGCGACTGGCGGGGGGACTGATTGGAACCGGCGGGACGCTCAGCTGGCCAAAACCCACTCGTCCGGGTGATGTCTTACGGGTAGAGACTGAAGTCGTCGAGGTGAAGCCATCCCGTTCGCGTCCGGATCGCGGCATGGCGACGTTTCGGTGCTCGACGCTGAATGAGCGTAACGAAGTCGTTCAGCTCTTCATGGGGAACCTGCTGGTGTGGCGCCGTAAAACGCCCTGATCCCGGCGGCCGCTCGCGGGGCGCCGGCGGGTGCGAGTCCCGCCGGCGCTTAGGTTACGAACGCAAGAGCCGTCAGCCGCCGCCACCCTCATGACCGAAGCGGAACAGGTCGAACAGATCGCCGATGGCCGGCATGTTGCGCGGCACATAGGTGTTGTCGTCGTCCTGCACAGGATTGGGCAGATTGTCACGACTGCGCTCGCTCAGCGTGCCGCTGAGCCGCCAGTTGCGTTCGATGAACTTCACGAACGAGGAATGTTCGTTGTACACGTGGCTGATGTGCCCGCCCGTTGAGAAGGGCGACACGGCGATCATCGGAATGCGCGGGCCGGTGCCGAAGAAATCAACCGGCTGGATGAATCCCGAGTCGTAATACCCGCCGCCTTCGTCCACCGTGACGAAAATCGCGGTCGTGGCCCACAGCTCCCGGTTGCTCTGCGCGAGCTCGATGATGTTCTTGGCAAACGCCTCGAATAGGCCCCATTTGGACGATGCCGGGTGTCCGTCCATGGTGCCGTCCGGCTTCACGTAGGAGACCGCCGGAAGCGTGCCATCGGCAAGATCCGTGAACAGATCGGTGATGTCGCGCATGTGATCGGCCACCACGGACGGATAGTTCGACTGATATTCGAACGGGTTGCAGATGTTGCAGTAGCTGCCGTTGAAGGGGCTGCTGGTGCCGTCGGCGTTGAAGCCGCCGCCGTAGTATTTCCACGGAATGTTGTGCGCGCTCAGAACATCCCCGATGCTGCGCTGTGCCGTCGGTGGCACGACCAGCCCGCTCTGCGGCAAGCCCTTCGGCGTGAAGGCCGGGTCGACGTTTACCGCCTGCCAGTACTCCCCCGCACCACACTGGGTCTGCACCCTATAGGGCAGCGACTTCAGATAGCTCGTGATCGCGCCGATACCGGGTTGCGTCTCATCCGAGCAATTGAACCACTGTGCGCGATGGGTGTAGAGATTCAGCGTCCCGGCTTGCGGGTCAGGGTTATAGATGTGGGCCGCGGCCGGGGTGGCGGGATTGCCATTGCCGTCGCTGAAGAACACCTGGTCGGCGAAGCCGAGCGGCTCGCTGTCCGGCCCCGTGCCGCCCATCACCGGCTGGTGGTAGTTGTCGCTCATCGTGTACTGATCGGCAAGCGACTTGAATAGCGGCGCATCGCCCTGCTGCATGTTGAAGAAGGACATGGTCTGCCCGGTATCGTGCGGCGTGCCGGTTGGCGGGGTGCTAAAGGTCGTCGTCACAGCCGATTGCAGGTCATGGAGACAGCCGGTGGGGTTTCTCCTGGACACGTGTTGCTCGTCGATCGCGCAATCCATCTGCTGCACCATCTGGAAATATTGATGGATGGTGTCGCCGGTAAAGGCATCGAAGGGCATGTTCGCCCCCGTCATCTGGAATGGCCCAGGCGGCAAGGCATTGACATTGGTGATGCGCGTGTCGGGACCGAGCGTAAAGCTCAGGCCGGTGCCACCCGTGCCGAAGAGAAATTGATCCTCGGGTGGCAACCCCGGGTCCCCGCCCGGGAGGCTCAGGATCCCGATATACGGAGAGACCGCGCCAACACCCCCCACGTCCGGCGGCGGCAGCGCGCTATAGAGAGTCTTGTTCTTCAGGTCCGCACTGCTGAAGAATTTGCCGCCATTGGGGGCGGACGAGATCTGGTACTGATGCGCCCTGGCAAAATGACGTCCAGGCGCGCCCGCGGCCGTGATGATGTTCTCGGACAACAGGTTGAGTATTCCCTCCTCTTCGTGTCTGGGCAGGTAAGTCGCGAACAAGTGATCGAAGCTGCGATTCTCGCCGACGATGATGATGACGTGCTTGATCGGCGTGGCGGTCTTGATCGCATCGACTGCCGTGTTGGGGTCGGCAGCCTGCACGGATGCGATCAAGGCAAAGGCAGACAGCACCGCTACGGATGCGCCGGCGGCAATTTTCGTCCGCCAGGTTCTGGTGAAGTGCGAATGCATACGTTCCTCCCTGGTTGAAGTGAGTCCCGGCAACGAAAGCTATGCGTCAAAGATGACATGACGGTCTCGGTTTTTTTTCCAAGGCGTGAATCCTTTGTGACACGACTCGCGGGACCATCGATCGGGCTGAAAATCGAAAGACGACGGCTGCAACGCAACGGTGGCATACTTGAGGGCCATTCCCGCGGCGGAGAAATGAGCTCGAAGATGAGACCTCGCAGGCGAGATTCCCCGAGGGCGGGCACCGTCGGACAAGCGCAGCGTTCAACACGCTACCGCAACCTCGTAAACCCCTTCGAGCCGGTCAGGATATTCTCGGACGATCAGGTCGAGAACATACATCTGGCTGCGCTCGGAATACTCGAGCGCCAGGGCATGCGGGTGTTGTCGCCCCGTGGGCGAGCGGTACTGGCTGGCGCCGGCGCCAACGTGGACGAATCAAGCCAGATGGTCCGGCTCGACCCCGGCCTCATCACCACGGCACTGGCGACCGTACCTGCCGAGGCCAACCTCATTGCGCGCAATCCGGCGCGCTCCTGCCGCGTGGGCGGGCGCCACGTGGTGTTCGCGCCGGTCGCGGGCCCCCCCAGCGTGAGCGATCTTCAGCGCGGCAAGCGCACCGGTACGATCGAGGATTTTCGCGACTTCGTGCGGCTCTCGCAGGCCTTCGACGTCATTCACGTGCTCGGCCAGATGGTCGAGCCGCAGGACACCTCCGTGACCGAGCGGCACCTCGAGACGACATTCGCACAGCTCACGCTCGGGGACAAGGCGCCGTACTTCTACTGCCGGGGCGAGGCGCAGCTCGCAGACTGCTTCGCCATGCTGCGCATTACCCAGGGAATTGATGAAGCGACGTTTCGCAGCGAGCCGCACTGCTACTCGATCTGCAACACCAATTCGCCGCTGCAGCTGGACGTGCCCATGACGGACGGCATCATCGAGTTTGCGCTGAACGGGCAGTTGATGATCGTTACCCCGTTCACACTCGCCGGCGCGATGGCGCCGATCACGATCGCCGGCGCCCTCACACTGGCCCATGCGGAAGCCCTGTTCGGCATCGCGCTGTCACAGATCGTTCGGCCGGGCGCCCCGGTTATGTACGGCAGTTTCACGTCGAACGTCGACATGAAGTCGGGTTCGCCCGCGTTCGGCACACCCGAATACGCCAAGGCGGCCTTTGGCGCCGGGCAGCTGGCACGACGCATCGGTGCGCCGTGGCGCTGCTCGAGCGCCACCGCATCCAACACTCCCGACGCGCAAGCGGTGTATGAGTCCCAGATGAGCCTGTGGGGAGCGCTCCTGGGCGGCTGCCATTTCATCCTGCACGCGGCCGGCTGGCTCGAAGGCGGGCTGACCGCGTCATTTGAGAAGTTCATCCTCGATGTTGAAATGCTGCAGATGTTCGCGGAGCTCTTTCAGCCGGTGCTCGCATCGCCCGAGGAGATCGGCATCGAGGCGGTCGCGGAGGTGGGCCCCGGCGGCCATTTCTTCGCGGCAGCCCACACCATGCAGCGCTACCGCGACGCCTTCTACACTCCGCTGGTTTCGGACTGGCGGAACTTCGGCGCCTGGCAGGACGATGGCGCCAAGACCGCGACCGAGCGCGCGAACTCCCGGTGGCGCGAGACCCTGGCGTCCTTCCAGCCACCCGCCCTGGATCCGGCCGTGCATGAAGGGCTGACGGAGTTCGTCGAACGCCGCCGTCGGGAAGGTGGCGTAGCGCCCGCCTCGTAGACGCCGGAAAGACTCGGGCGCGCTTGCGCAAAGCCTCAACGTGCCTGGAGACCACTCACCAGGAGATAGCCCGCCAGCACGATGCCTACGGCCGCAATCACCAGATTGATGATGGAGCCAAACCCAATCAAGTAGCCGGACGAGACGTCCTGCCTCGGCAGCGTTTTTACGAATCGGCCGTAGCCTGTGCTGGACGCAAGGGCGATGCCGGCACCGAGCAGGATAAGAGATACACCGACCGCTAGAGAGAACACGTTAGGTTTCGGCGTCTCGGTTTCACGTCGCAATGCCGACACGAACAAGCTGAAGCGCTCTATTACGAACCCGAGACCCATCAGGGCCAAGCTGCTGCGCTGCCATGCCAGAAGCGTGCGCTCGGCTGCAAACAACACACGTGGGTCAGGTGGACTGGACATGATGAAACATCCCCCGGGTTACCGATAGACCCTCTGCCTCATCGCAATGGCGAGGCGCGGCGCGGCGCGCTGATTCTATCCGACTCCGAGAGTGCGGATTCCCGTGCAAGCGTCGGCGTTGCGGCCATCAGGGGCGTGCCGGCCTTTGGGCTGCCCAGGATCAGCAGTTCGGTCGGTCGCGGGCTCAGGCCGGCGCGGCGGGCGTCTGCGCTGAAGGTGATGCGAGAGAATATCGTGAGGCCACGTTCCTTCGCCAGCGACTCGAGCCGATCGAGTGTCTCGGTAACCACCGAGGTCGGGACGCAAGTAGAGCCTTCGCGCGAGGCGCTCGATCGACCTTCTCGGTAGCTTCTAGGTCCGTAAATAAGAGACGCCATTCACGTCCAGAATCGGAATGTCGGGAACACCCGCTCCGACGCTCGAGGGAATAAATCCTTCGGTGTCGAAGTCCTCATGCATACGAGAAGACGCCGGCGTACATCACGCTCGACCGGCTTTCGCGCAATTGCAATGGAGGAAGTAACTCATGCTGCGATTCTGGACCTCGCTCGCACTCATGTGCGCCACCCCGCTTGTATACAACGCTTCTTCGTACGCGGACTCCGCAGTGGGGCCGGCCGATGAGGTAATACAGTGGAACAAGACGCTTCTGACCATCGTCCGCACGCCGGGAGCGCAACCTGCAACCGTACATCCGACACGTAGCTTCGCGATCATGCACGCTGCAGTTTATGATGCAGTGAACGCGATCGACGCAACCCACAAGCCCTACCTCGTGCGCGTCGAACATGTATCGGCGCACGCCTCGCAAGAGGCGGCGGTCGCGGCCGCAGCCCACGAGGCACTCATCACGCTGTATCCCGCGTTTCAAACCAAGCTTGATCAGCAATATGACCAATCGTTGGCACAAATCCCGGACGGTGCGGACAAAACCACCGGAATCGACGTCGGAAGAGCGGTTGCGCTGGCCACCCTGACTCTGCGCAGCGACGATGGGTCAGCCGCAACACCGATTCTTTTTGTCTTTGGTAACGCCCCCGGAGACTACCAGTCCACACCGCCCAATTTCCCGGCGCAACCTGTGTTCACGCATTGGTCTCGAGTCACTCCGTTTGCCCTCGAGCGCGCCAAGCAATTCCGCCTTGGACCGCCTCCGGCCCTGACCAGCGCCGAATACACCGCCGTCTTCAACGAAGTGAAGTCGCTGGGCATCGCCAACAGTACCGCCGCTACGGCAGACCAGGCGCTGATCGGCCGGTTCTGGAACGGAGCGATTCAGAACTACTGGAACGAGATCACTCAGACGGCGGTTCATGCGCATCGCCTGACGACCGCACAGAGCGCCCGTGTGTTCGCGTTGCTCAATCTCACCCTTGCAGATGAAGTGATTGCATTTTACGACACCAAGTACACGTATAACTTCTGGCGGCCGGTAACCGCGATTCGAGCCGCCGCCACGGACGGCAACCCAGACACGGCGGCGGATCCAAATTGGCTTCCGCAAGCAGGTAAAACCGCCGCCGATCCGGCTTACCCTGGCGCACACGCCACGATCAGCGCCGGCGGAGCGTTCGTGCTGAGCGCCTTGTTCGGCGACAAGCCGTTTCAGTTGAGCGTCACCTCTGAAGTGCTTCCCGGGGTCGTCCGCTCCTTCGACAGCTTCGCGGCCGTTGAGGAGGAGGCGAGCCTCAGTCGGGTGTACGCAGGCCAGCATTTCCGCTCAGATGAGAATGCCGGCGAAAGGCTCGGGAGCGCAGTGGCCGACTTTGTGGTCGACAACTTCCTGACCCTGGTTGGAGACGGAGACGACTATTGATCGCGTGAGGGCACCGCGCACGCTCCACCGTGCGAGCAACGATGTCGCGCGCGGGACCCGGCGCCGAGAGACTGGCGTACCGGGCTCGGACTATTGCAGATGAAAGCCGCCGCCGAGCAACCCCAAGAGACCGATAATGATCAGATAGATCGCGACGATATAGTTCAGGAGTCGCGGCACCACAAGGATCAAAATGCCAGCGATCAATGACACGATCGGTCCGAGCGTCAGATGGATATTCATAAACACCTCGCGACTGGATTGTGGGGCGGGCAAGCAGCGGATTTTGGTGCAACTCCGCGCCCGATGTGGAAACAGATTGGAAGCAGCGCCCTCGTGGGCGACTCCATGTTCAAGGCTAAGGTGAAGTTGATGGCGGCCAGGGGCGGAATCGAACCACCGGCAGCGGATTTTCACCCGCGCCGCAGCCCGATCGAGGGCAACCCACACGCGCCGTGACTGGGCAATTCCGGCACACTTGGCTTGCGTAGCACTTTCCAGGGCGCGCGTCACGCGCGTAGTCTTGGCTCAACCGTCCGCGCCATGACGCGGCACGTACAGACAGCCAGGCCCTTCGCACCGGACCGATGCCGGGGCCCACGCCAGCGGGAGCACTATGGGTAAGGGAATCACGCGGCGGGACTTTTTCGATGGCGTCGCCTGCGCCATCGTCGCCAGCAGCGTCGCGCCGGGCCTGAGTTACGCTCGGGGCGCCGAGGCGCCCTATCCGCCAGCGCGCACGGGCTACGGCGGCAGCCGGCCCGAGGATTTCTCGATCGCGCACGGCGTACGCGA
>Ga0137415_10004344_pt1 | contig 14039 bp, 16 predicted proteins | sample CZODoug3_1_1_16f_FD_183082 | JGI IMG/M metagenome (GOLD analysis project Ga0137415, IMG submission 183082) | Vadose zone soil fungal communities from Angelo Coast Range Reserve, California, USA - CZODoug3_1_1_16fungal (Hybrid Assembly) | ecosystem: Environmental > Terrestrial > Soil > Vadose... | reverse complement strand
GCGGCCACAGCGATGACGCCACGAAACCTCGGCGTCGGCTGATTGAAGACGAAGGGCTTCCCGGCCGCGTCGCTGATGGCGCCGCCACTTTCTTCGATGAGCAGGACTCCGGCCGCGAGATCCCACTCGTTTTCCGGCTCGATGGTCAAGGTAGCCTGGATGCGACAGGTGGCGACCAGGGCCAGTGCGTTGGCGATCGAGTACATGGGGCGGCACCGAGTGGTTTCGGCGAGCGTCGACCATCGGTCGCTCCGGAATTCCCACGCACTGACCATGATGACGGGATTGAAGTCATGAGCGGGCGAGAGAGTGACGCATGCGCCGTTCAAGAACAGTCCGCCGCCGCGCACCGCGGTATAGAGTTCGTCGGTCGAGGGATTGAGGATCGCGGCGACAACCGGTACACCTCGCTCGACCAATGCGGCAGAAATGCAGAACTCCGGCATCCGATTCACCAAGGCCTTTGTGCCGTCTATGGGATCCACAATCCAGATGCGCGTGTTGGTGAGTCGCGCCGGATCGTCGGGGGACTCTTCCGAGAGCCATCCATCCTGTGGAAACTCCCGGCACTGCATTTCATGCAGGATGCGGTTGACTTCGTAGTCCACGGTGGTGACCGGAGAACGGTCCGACTTCGTCTGCACCTCGAATCCAACCCTGACCAATTCACGCACCTTCGCGCCGGCGTTCTGAACCGCTTCGACCAATGCTGCCAATTCTCGTTCCATGTTCGGTGCCCCGTAGAGTGAACAGAAAGAGTAGCAGGTCTCGCTAGATCGGCAAAGCGGAAAGACGGCAGCCGGCGACCTGCGCCGACGCTCCTCTTGACCGTCGCAGAGAATCTGCGTACAAGCAGGGGGTCCTGCGAGATCTCTACCGATGAAGCTGGTCCAGAAACGATCCAGAAAGACGGGGCTTCCCCCGGGCACCCTTGTCCATATCGGCGAGAAAAAAACGGACAAGGTCACGATCACGACCTTCAACTACGCCGGTACCCGCTGCGACGAACGCCGGGACCCGTCGCTCGATGTGCTTGCGCCACCGACCGATGAGTCCGTTACCTGGGTGGATGTCGGGGGCGTCCATAAGATAGAAATTCTGGAATCGTTCGGGAAGCAGTTCCAGCTCCATCCCCTTCTCCTCGAAGACATTGCCAACACCGATCAGCGGCCGAAACTTGACGACTATGAGACCTGCTTGTTCCTCGTGATGAAGATGCTCTCAGTCACCGATCGACAGGATATCGTCGTCGAGCAGGTGAGTCTGGTTCTCGGACGGAACTTTGCGCTGTCCTTCCAAGAAAACGGCACCGATGTTTTCACACCGGTTCGGGATCGTCTTCGTGGTGGTAAGGGACGCCTGCGGCAATCCGGGGCCGATTACCTGCTCTATGCACTGGTCGACGCGATTGTGGATCAATACTTCGTTGTGTTGGAGGTGTTAGGCGAGAAGATTGAAGCGCTGCAAGATCTGGTGGTCAGCGATCCTAAACCGGAGACGCTGCGCCAGATTCATGCCCTCAAACGGCAGTTGCTGTTTCTGCGGCGGGCGGTGTGGCCACTTCGTGAAGCGACGAACAATCTCTCCCGATCGGAATGCCCTTTCTTACAGGTATCGACAAAGGTATTCTTTCGGGATGTGTACGATCACGTGGTTCAGATCGTGGATACCATCGAGACGCTTCGCGAAATGGTCTCAGCCAGTCTCGATATCTATCTGTCGAGCATCAGCTATCGGCTAAACGCCGTGATGAAAGTTCTGACGATCATTACGACGATTTTCATGCCGCTGACCTTCATCGTCGGTATCTACGGGATGAATTTCGAACACATGCCGGAGCTTAAGTGGGAATGGGGCTACCCGCTGGTGCTCGGCGTGATGGTAGCGATCGCGATCGCCATGCTGGGATTTTTCAAACGGAAGAAGTGGGTCTAATAGCCCGGTGAAATAGGCCGCCATGCTTCTGCTCAAGGCCCCCAAGACATCCTATCACGGAAAACATCTGCTCAGGGGACTTCACTCTATCTGGGCGAAAGGCTCCTGACACGGTTCTGGCTTTTGGGAAAAAGAAGTCTTGCTGAAAACTTTTTCGGTAGAGGCTAGGGATTGACAAGCCTCCGTATCTCGACATAGGGTAGAACCCTTGTTTCGATGCCCGTAAAGCCTTGCCCAGCAGCCGTTCTGCAGGAGGGTGGGATGCAGTCTCACACGGTTCGACGAATCACCTCCGCGCACGCGGCCCTCTCGTTGCACTCACTCACAGCTCGACACCTAACCGCGCGTCCATCATCTTCTTCGTCAGGTGGGCCGGTCCGTCTAGTCCCGGCGTCAGATACAGCGTCTCAGCAACGGTACCCTCACGCAGACCGTTTCCAATCCTGGCTCGACCCAGCCTCGACCACGTCTCCTGAAAGGTCCGAGGACATGCATCCACCACGACCGTGCCCGTATCTGCTGTGTCCGCGCCTGGCGCTGCTCCTGAGCCTGATGCTCCTCGCGGGATTGGCCAGCTGCGGACCGGCTTCGTCTGATAACGCACCTGTCCTTGAGTCACGCGCGAACGTGGGCGGATAAGACCACGGGCTAGGTGCTGAAGGCACGGGGCGAGAGGAGAGATCTCGGACATGATCGTATTTCTCGCCTGCAGGCCGGTGTAACGGGCCAACTTCAGGCAGTCGGCACCACATCAACACATCAAGGGAGGGAGTGATGAAGAGAGGACGGTTTCTCACCGTCACGATGGGCGCGCTGGTGCTTGGTGGACTGCTCGTGGCAGCCTGTGACAGTGCAGACTCGCCAGCGGAAGCGCAAGGAGTACTGGCCGATCTGCCGGGCGTCACCCAGAACCGGGACAAAGCCCTGGCGGCGGCGCAGCGATTCGTCATCCTGCCGGCCTTCAACAGCGACGCGGTGTTGGATAAAGAATCCGGCTTGGTCTGGGAAAAGTCCCCGCAGACGACGAGCACCAAATGGAGCGTAGCCCGCCGTACCTGTACCGAAAAAAATGTAGGAGGCCAGAAAGGTTGGCGGCTGCCATCTCTCGAAGAGTTGGCCAGTCTGGTGGACCCATCCGTCGCACCTCCAGGCCTCGCTCTTCCGCCGGGCCATCCGTTTTTGGCTGTCCAGTCGGCCGTCTATTGGTCGTCGACGAGGGTTGGTGAGGATCCCAAGGGCTCGTGGGGCGTGCATTTCGGCTTGGGCGGCGGTGCGACCTTCATCAATTGGGCCCACAGCGTCCAAGTCTGGTGTGTTCGTGGTGGCATGAACACAGATCAGTAATGTTAGACGTCTTAACGAGGTTGCTATGCCGCGCTGCTTTCAGCGGGGAACCTAGCCCCGACTATTCATGAATACCTGCTACGTCGTCCGATCCTCTTGCCTAGCGGAGCTTTTCTCGTTCGGCCTCCTCGACGGACTGCGCGTGCGCCTACGTCTGTCTTTCTTGCAAGAAGCCCCGGCGGGCTTCGGGCTCGAACGTCTCGCGACGGCATTCATGAATAATCCGGGCTTGGGCTGAGTCGAGAGAGGCGGGAGTTTATTCAGTGACCTCGACACGATCGACGAAGTAGGCGGTCTCTCCGAAGCAGGTCGTGGGGAGGTAGCGATACTCTTTGTAATGCAGGACCAATCGTTTTCCCATGGCCTGCGAGAGTTGTGACGCCACTTTCTCATCCCAGATTGAAAAGGCCCACAATACCGGGGCGACGCCCGGCACCGTAGTCATGGCCAGCTCCCCTTCGTACGTCTTGCAGATCCAGCCCTTGTGGGAAAATTTCTGAATGTAGCCGGCTCGACTGCCGTCGGAATAGCTGTAGTTGAAGGCGACGAGCAGATAGGCCGCCCCCAGAAACAGGAGCAACGTCAGCATGAATTTCGGGAGCCACAGCCATTTCATGGGGGAATCTATTCAGACTACGATTGAAGATCGGCGAATAACCAGGGAGCCTCGGCCTTCCGTCGAGTTTCGTAGGCGGCGATGGTGGCCTCGTGTTGCAACGTCAATCCGATGGCGTCGAGACCCCGATACAAGCCGTCTTTTCGGAAAGGGTCGATCTCGAAGCGAGAGTGGGTGCCGTCCGGGGTGGTCACTGTCTGGTTTCCGAGGTCCACCGTCAATTGGTATCCGGGCGTCGCGAGGACGTCTTTCATCATCGCCAGGACCTCATCGGCCTTCAACACCACGGGCAGCATGCCATTTTGGAAGCAGTTGTTGTAGAAGATGTCGGCGAAGCTCGACGCGATGACACATCGGAAGCCCTGGTCGAGGAGGGCCCAGGGGGCATGTTCACGCGACGATCCGCACCCGAAGTTATCGCGCGTCAGGAGAATCGTCGCCCCCTGGAAGCGCGGTTGATTCAAAAAGAACGCAGGGTCCTGTGAACCGTCCTTCTGCTTACGCCAATCGTAGAACAACCCTTCGCGGAGCCCGGTCCGCTTGATCGTCTTCAGAAATTGCTTCGGGATGATTTGATCGGTATCGACATTGACGCGGTCCAGTGGCGCGACCAGACCTGTCATGGTGGTAAAGGCTTGCATCATGATCCTCGTGAAACGTGAGGCCTGCGTAATCTCTTGAAATCCGTTCGTCAATTCCCCCAGGCCTACCCTCTTATGGTTCTCACGCCCAATGGCGAATATCGACGAAATGGCCTTCGATCGCCGCGGCTACTGCCATCGCCGGTGACACGAGATGGGTCCGGCCGCCGGCCCCCTGGCGCCCTTCGAAATTTCGATTGCTGGTCGAGGCGCAGCGCTCTCCGGGCTGAAGCACGTCGGCATTCATTGCCAGGCACATACTGCAGCCGGCCTCCCGCCACTCGAATCCAGCCTCTTTGAACAGTCGGTCGAGCCCTTCCTGTTCAGCCTGCTGTTTCACGAGACCGGAACCGGGTACGACCATCGCATGAACGGTCTTCGCGACATGCTTGCCTTTGGCCAAGTTGGCCGCAAGGCGGAGGTCCTCGATGCGTGAATTGGTGCAGGATCCGATGAACACCGTATCGATCCTGATATCAGTCATGGGCATGTTCGGGATGAGGCCCATGTATTCCAACGCCCGCGCAGTCGCCTGACGCTGGTTCTCGTCGGTGATCGTACGCGGGTCCGGCACTCGTTGATCGATTCCGGTCACCATCCCAGGACTCGTGCCCCAGCTGACTTGCGGCGCGATGTCCTCGGCCCGCATCGTGACGATCAAATCGTACGTCGCGTTCGCATCGGTCTTGAGCTGCTGCCATGCTTGCAGGGCCTGCTCGAACAGGTCTCCCTTGGGAGCCAACGGACGCCCCTTGATATAGGCGACGGTGTTCTCGTCCGGTGCGACCATCCCGGCACGCGCGCCGCCCTCGATCGACATATTGCAGAGCGTCATGCGCCCTTCCATGCTGAGGGCGCGGATCGCCGAGCCCGTGTACTCGATGACATAGCCGGTACCGCCGGCTGTGCCGATTTTTCCGATGATCGCCAGTATCACGTCCTTTGCCGAACAGAGAGCCGGCAGGACTCCGTCGACGCGAATCTCCATGGTCTTGGGTCGTTTCTGCACCAAGCACTGGGTGGCCAGCACGTGCTCCACTTCACTGGTACCGATGCCGAAGGCCAGCGCGCCGAACGCTCCATGCGTCGAAGTGTGCGAATCTCCGCACACAATGGTCGTCCCAGGGAGGGTAAAGCCCTGCTCGGGTCCGATTACGTGCACCACGCCTTGGCGGATGTCGTTCATGCCGAAGAGTGTGATGCCGAAGTCACGACAATTCTCCTCCAACGTCTGGATCTGTTTGGCACTGAGGGGATCGGCGATGCCCAAGGTTCGGTCGGTGGTCGGGACGTTGTGATCCGGCACCGCCAACGTGGCACCCGGACGTCGAGGCCGGCGGTCCGAGAGCTTGAGTCCTTCAAACGCCTGCGGCGATGTCACTTCGTGGACCAGCTGACGATCGATATAGAGCAGGGTGGTCCCGTCCGGCTCTGCGCGGACGACGTGGGACTCCCAGATTTTTTCGAAGAGGGTCTGAGCGGCCATGGTAACTCCCCAATGATCGGTCTCGCTCGAAAGGGTCCTTCGAGAGGAAATTACATTATACAGAGTCCTCCTATGGTCTGTACAAGAGCGCGCACCATATTCTTGCGTTGATCGAACGGACGTGGTACACCGCCTGGTCCGGGGGGGGGTACGAGGCCCCTTCCCTGCGGCTGCACCAGAGGGTTGTGCCGTGACTTCTCAGATATGGACCAATCCCGCCATCATGGAGTGGTCGCAACTGCTCCTCAATAGTTTCCGTCACTGGACTGGACGTGAACTGCTCGAACGAGCGGGCGATCCGGACTATCAGGCCCACGCGCTCTTCCAGTCTCCCTTCGTCGTCGTATCCCACGGGATGGAAGAGGACCCTCTCCTCAATTACGGCAATCAGATCGCGTTGGAGTTATGGGAGATGACCTGGGAGGAACTGACGCGGACACCGTCGCGGCTGACGGTGGAGCCCACGAATCGGGCCGAACGCGAATGGATGTTGGAACAAGCCAAAACGCGCGGTTATCTCGACACCTATCAAGGTGTGAGAATTGCGTCAACAGGACGCCGCTTTCTCGTCGAGAACGCCCTCATTTGGAATGTCGTGGATGCAGAGGGACAGAGAGTCGGGCAAGCTGCCACCTTTTCCCAATGGACCTGGTTGACCTGACCGACTTGCAGACACGAAAAACTGTTCTGGCGAGTTAGAGCGGGATGGACACATGATGTCTAGAGCAATTGGAACGTTTCCCGCAGGATGTTCAAGAGGGCCAGACTTCTTACCCACCTGACCCCGGCGGCTACTTCACCCGCCCGCCATGAGTCTGCCAAGACAGCGCTGGCGGACTGTTTCAGCATCCTGCAAGAGGGTTGCAAGGAACTGAAACCGTGGCAAGAGCGACCATCAACGATCACAGTCTCCAGGAACATCACCGTTGGTCTGATCCATAGCCCGCGGTCACCGTAGCACGCGCGGTAGACCACATATCACAACTGGCGCAGGTCTATGCCGGCCAAGGGAAGTATAAGTATGTGGAAGCGGAACCGGTGTATCTCCAGGGGTTGAAAGTTTGCCAAACCGCGCATGGCGAGTTTCACGCCGATGTCGCCGCCACGCTCAACAACCTGAGGGTTATCCATCGCGTGTACGGCCAGTATGCCAAGGCGGAGCCCTTGCTGCGCGGGCTCTGGCCATCCAAGAGAAACGGTTGGGCCTCGACCATCCGGACGGGGCGTTGAGTATCGTGAATCTGGCCCAGCTGCGCGTGGTCCATGGGCAGCCGGAGAAAGTGGAACCGCTGTACCGTCGAACCTTGGCGATTCGAGAGCAGGCGCTGGGGTGCCCCACCAGAGGTCGCGAAGACGCTGGAGGACCTTGCCAATGCCTGCGGAAAGTAGGGCGTGCAGACGAAGCGATCTCGCTGGAGCTGCGTGCCAAAACCTTTCGCGCGAAGCGGAGTTGAACCTGGAGCGCCATTCAGTGTAGCGTACCCCATATGGCGATATGCACAACGAGTCGGCTCCTATCAACTGGCGCATGAACGGGATGACCGCGCGATGTGTGGGGATCGTGGCGATTACATTTGGATTCGTCATCGGGATCTATGGACTGGAAGACACAAGAGCACGGTGGCTGCAGACGGCGTTGGGCGTGCTGGTCACCGGCATGTTGGCCCAAGGCTATGCGCTCTATTGTTCCGTGAAGCGCATGCAAGAGCTCAAGGACCAGCCCAAGTCATGAGAGGAGTGCGTCAGCACCTGTTCACGGTCGGGATACTCCTCCTCGCAGGGGCGATGCTCGCCTGCGGAGGTCCGCGGCTCGACGCCTATTTCAAGAAGGGCGTGGATCGACTCACGCAAGACGAGGTGACGGAGAAGCTCGGGCCGCCCCATACGGCGAAGACACCGGTTCTCGGGGGGGATTCTGTCTGGACCTATCGCTTTCCGATCAGTGACAAAGAATTGGCCTCGGTGAGCCTTTCCCAACTGACCGACACGGCGCAACAAGCAGCCGCATTAATGGGGAAGGCTTCCGCAGAAGGTCCCAAAGCCATGTTGTACTGCTACCGCTATATCCTGAACTTCGACGAACAGAAGATTCTGAAACAGTGGAGACGCGAAGAATGTGTACCGGGAACCCATGATACGCTCAACGCGAAATAATGTTCTGATGCTGTAATCCATCCCCTTTTGGTTGCCGCATATCGATAGCTCAGTCGTGCTCGACGTGCTCACCTCACTTCTGTTGCTGCTCTCCCTCCTGCTCTTATCTTACGGACGTTCATCGTCCGAGCAATCGCAAAGAATCTGACCCTCTCGATGGAAGCGAAACATCGATAGGCTGCTTCGGTCCCCAATACCATGGTGTTCGTGTTGCTCGTGGGGTTGGTCGTCATCTGGGCGCTCGAACTCCAACCCGATCCCGTGCCCCTGGTGGCGTCGTGTCGGAAACCAAGGAACTCATTCTCTGTTGGAGTGGGGCGGGGCTACGGGTGGGCAGGAAAGTCTACTCGGTGGGCGATCGCATTCAGATCGCATGTCATCGAGGCATCGTCTTGGATCATGACATCTTTGCGATCAAGCTCCTCGAGATCGGGCAGGGCCCAGCGTCGCATCGCTATACGGGCTGCGTGGCAGTGTTTCTGAACAGCTCGCTGCTTACGGATGCCTAAGTCAAAGAGAATTTCGGCCAGGGGTATGGGCTCTATATAATTGGTGATTCCACTCAGGGACAGGACGACTGGCGAGATGCCGTACGGTACTTGCTTGACGAAGTCAAGGCCGTATGTACTCTCTTTATGGAAGAAGCCGGTTGACAGATGAAGTTATTGGAGCAGACGGATCTGCTCGAAACGCCGTCGCCGGAACCCCGCGTCACGGCCCAATTGTTCGAGCCATGACGCATCGATTTGGTGCTAGGGTTCCCGGCACCGGACCGCGGAAAATCATGAATCGAGCAAACGATTCTGCGACGATTTCCGGCCGGCCTACGTCGACCGCCTGTCGATGTGCGAACGGGGCATGTCGAATATGCGTGGCCTGACAGGCCCTATAAATCGTGCAACGCTGACGCGGCCTTGCCAAGAACGCGAGGTGTGATCCTGAACGTTACGTCCATTGAGGAGGTGTCTCATGCTTAGATTAATCGGTGTCGCGTTTGCGGCATTGTGCCTGATTGGAACCGGCTCGCTGACCATGGCTGACGATGCCACGAAGGGCGAGATGAGTAATATGAAAGACGGGATGAAGGCTGAGAAAGGTGCGATGAAGGGCGATATGAAGGCGAAGAAGGAAGAGATGAAGGGCAAAATGAAAGCCCGCAAAGATGCGATGAAAGTGAAGCGCCATGAAATGAAGGAGAAGATGAAGGCACACAAGGACGCGGCAAAAGCCAAAGGCGAAGAGGCCAAGGGTGTCCCTCAGGCGATGGGGCAAGACATGAAAGCGACAGTTCCAGCAGCTCCTGCTGCCGCGCCATAAGTTATTGCAGTCGCGTCAGTAGATTGCCTGGCCCTCGGGAGGATCTTCCTCCTGAGGGCCGTTCTCTGTTAGGAACCTCTTGGATCGAAGCGGGCGTGGAAGAAATTCTTCGGGAGCTCGATTCGCCGTCATAACGTCACGCCGAGAACCGGAATCGCCTCCTCTGCTAACCGCTTCATGGACCATATCCCTCGCCTTGTTCCTCCGGGGGGCTTTTGTTAGGATGCGGCGGCCTGAGTATTTGTAGGACTCTGCATGAAAATCGCGACCTTCAACGTCAATTCTCTCCGTAAACGTTTGCCGATCGTGCTCGACTGGCTTGCTCAGCAGAAGCCCGATGTGCTCTGTCTTCAAGAAACCAAAGTCCAGGACAGCGAATTTCCTCTGCTGGCATTGGCGGAATCCGGTTACGAGATCACCTACCGGGGGATGAAGTCTTACAACGGCGTAGCGATATTGAGCCGGGAGAAACCGGAAGCGGCGGCATACGGGTTTGATGATGGAGGCGAATCGGAGGACTCGCGGCTCTTGCGCGTGGTGATCAAGGGGATTCCCATCGTGAATACATACGTGCCGCAGGGTTTCGAGATTGACTCACCCAAGTATCAATACAAGCTTAGCTGGTACGATCGACTACGCAAGTATTTCGAAAATCATGTGTCGCCAAACAAACCGGCCATCTGGTGCGGTGATATGAACGTCGCTCCGCGGCCGATGGACGTGCACAGCCCCGAGAAACATCTCAAGCATGTCTGTTATCACGAGGATGTGCGACGGGCGTATGAAAACACGTTGGCGTGGGGATTTCAGGACGTGTTCGTGAAACTCTATCCGGACCGACAGCAGTATACATTTTGGGATTACCGAGCGCCGGGCTCGCTGGAAGCGAATAAAGGCTGGCGCATCGACCATATTCTGGCGACGGCCTCGTTGGCAGAGCACTGTGTCAGGGTAGAGGTGGACGTCGAGCCGCGGCGAGCGAAAGACCCCTCAGATCACACATTCTTATGGGCGGAGTTTTCGGTCTAACCACGAGCGCAACGTCCACACCTGCCCAATTCGGTCGGTTCAGCAAGTCGTCCTTACCGACCGAACTGGCTCACGAGCTCGAACGAAACATCAGGCCGCATTCAGGACCCGCTGCTTCGCGCGCAACGGGGTCACGCGATTCTGTGCAATTAACGGATCGAGGACCAGCCCGCAATTGATACAGCGGAGCACCGCGGCTTCCTGCGAAAACTCCGGCCGCCACTCTTTCACCATCAGCCCTTTGCATTTTTGACAGGTCATCGTGTCCACCTCCTGCTCTCATGTGTTCCAGCGCCGACGAGTCGGCCTTGCACAGGGGGAACTCTAGCATTGCAAGATTAATAGGGTGTTAACTGGCAGTTAAAATTCTCTAATGTCTATACATGACGATATGCATGATGTTGCGGTGATCGGTGCGGGCGCCGCCGGGCTGACGGCCTCGATTTTCGCGGCAGAGGCGGCGGCGCAGGGCGATCGTCCACAGAACATCGTGCTTCTCGATGGCGCGAAGACAATCGGCGCCAAGATTCTCGTGTCGGGAGGAGGGCGGTGTAACGTTACGCACGATGTCGTAACACCCACCGCTTTCTTCGGCAATCGCAATATCATTAAGAACGTGCTGGCCGCATTTCCGGTTCAGGCCACGATCGACTGGTTTGCCTCTCTGGGCGTCGACCTCAAGCGCGAAGAGACCGGCAAGCTCTTTCCGGTGACCGACAAGGCGCGAACTATCCTAACCGCACTCGTCGATCGATGTCGCGCGCTGGGTGTCATCATTCATCCTGACCATCGCGTGACGGGCGTCGATCGTCTTCCTGGTCCCCAAGCTTGGTTCTTAGTTCATCATACTCACGGAACGTTGCATGCCAGGAAGGTCATTCTGGCGACCGGGGGCCGGTCAATCCCCAAATCGGGGAGTGACGGGTTTGGGTACAGCCTCGCCCGCCGACTCGGCCACTCCGTGACCGCCACCGTTCCGGCGCTCGTACCGCTCATTCTTGAGGACACGATGTTCCACAAGCACCTCTCCGGCCTCTCGCAGGAGGTCGGACTGACGACGGTTGTGAAGAGTCGCAAAGTCGACTGCCGAACAGGAAGCTTGCTCTGGACGCATTTCGGGATGAGTGGACCAGTCGTGATGGACGCGAGTCGCTTCTGGACACTCGGGCATGAGCAGGGAGAAACCGTCGAGATCTATGGAAACTTCTTGCCCGGTCAGACGCAAGAGCAGGCGAAGTCGTGGTTTATGGAACAAGCGACGGACAATTCCCGGCGATCATTGCTGAAGACATGGGCTCAACAGATACCGGAGCGGTTTGCCGAGGCGCTCTGTTCCCACGTCGAATGTGATCCTAGGACGGCGGTTGCACAACTGCCGAGAAAAGACCGAGATCGTCTGCTCGCTGCTCTGACCAAGTTCAAATTCCCAGCCAAGCATGATCGAGGCTGGAACTATGCCGAAGTCACGGCCGGTGGGGTGCCGCTCGAAGAAATCAACTTTCGGACGATGGAATCGAGGCTGATGCCTGGTCTCTATCTGATTGGCGAGATCCTCGATTGCGATGGTCGGATTGGCGGCTTCAACTTCCAATGGGCCTGGGCGACGGGATTTCTGGCTGGCCGGGCGGTCGCGCCCTGTAGTCGATCAAATCACCTGCAAGGTTGCTGAAACGCCCTCTCCGGACTAGCAGGCTGCCGGTGGGGTTTCTTCTTCTTAGGCCGCATTGGCTTGTGGTCTGGCGTCGTCCTTCAACGTCCCAAACTTGGACTCATATTCGTCGACCACGCGATTGAGCACGGCAGCCAACCGCTTCGCCGCATGGGGGTTCAGCACGATACGATTCGTCAGCTGAACCTGGATATTCGCCTGCCCCCGCTCCCACACATTATTGACGCCAAAGGCCAGCACCACTTCTTCACGGGTCGAAGACACGTTGCACACGTTGGCGTAGGAACTCTGAAGGTTGGAGACATCAAACTGGACCGTCGGAGCGGCATTGGTGGGTTGGCTCGGCTGTGACAGGCTTGCCGAGGGCGGGCTCGTCTCATTCGCTGGTGATCCTGGCGTTTTCATAACGATCTCCTTGGGTGATGGGATGGATGGAGCTGTTGTCAACCGAAAGGGACACATTCCCAACATCTAGTACGCAAGCTACCAAGAAATGTGACGCACAAAAAGGGAAAACAGGATTTCCGCAGTCGATTCTGTTCGACCAAGGAGGTGTGTGCAACGATGTGGCCATGATCGAACTGATGAAGGGATGTATCAAAAGCAACAAAATGATGACAATTCAGATTAGTCGAGTACTCTGAAGACCATCTACCTGTACCTGTATATAGCATAGGTAGCACGGAGCCGAATGGTGGCGGGCAGCAGAGCGCCGTTGTCTGGCGCGGTGCGAAACAGGGCGGGCTCAACGAATGTGCCTGAGCAGGGAGTGGCGTAGTGAACGGTCCGAATTCTCCGCCTGAACGATCTCGCGGCATGACTACCCGGTTGCTGGCGGTGCTGACGACCGTCGCCGCCATCGGTCTGAGCAGTTGTGCGATCAAACCGATACCGTTGACGACGGACGAGGTGCGATCACGAGCGAAAGAGGACCGGGCCGTTCTGACAATGGATCAAGAGCCAGTTTCGGGCCCGATCGATCTCTACGAAGCGATGGCGCGGGCGCTGAAGTATAACCTCGACGCGCGCGTCGAGCTGATGCACAAGATGCTGGCACAGACCCAACTTGACCTGGCTCACTATGCAATGTTGCCTCGTCTCGCGGCGAACGCAGGATTCGACGGCCGTAGCAATTACACGGGAGGAACTGCACTGTCCTTACTTACGTTTCAACCGGTTACCGCACCCTTTACCTCGTCTGAGAAAAACGTTTTCTCGGCCGATCTGTCGCTCAGTTGGAATGTGTTGGATTTCGGAATGTCGTACATCCGGGCGAAGCAGGCGGCCGACGACGTGTTGATCGCCGAGGAAGAACGGCGACGCGTGGCCAATCGCGTGATGCAGGATGTGCGGGCCGCCTATTGGCGGGCCGTCAGTGCGGAGCGGATTCTTCCGTCCCTGAAGATGCTGGATGAATGGGTAAAGAGCGCTCTCGAGAAAGCCCAAGCTGTCCAGGAAGAAAAGCTCAGTTCGCCGCTGGTTCCCTTGCAATACAAGCTCGATCTCCTCAATACGCAGCGATACATTCAACAGCTGTTCCGGGATCTCTCCACGGCGAAGCTTCAATTGGCCGCGCTGATGAATCTTCCCCCCGGCCAAGAGCAAGAGATGATGCTCATGGTTCCGGAGCGAGAGGCTAGAACGCTGAATCTCCCGCTCGATATGACGGTGCTGGAGAATCGGGCTCTGGAAGCACGCCCGGAGCTGAGGATGATCGATTACCGTCGTCGCATCAACGCGCGCGAGACCAAAGCGGCGATCCTCGAAATGCTACCCAGCCTGAATCTCCAAGCCGGCGGGAACTACAGCAGCAACAGCTTTCTCTTCAATAACAATTGGGCCGCCTAT
>Ga0137415_10004342_pt1 | contig 14041 bp, 9 predicted proteins | sample CZODoug3_1_1_16f_FD_183082 | JGI IMG/M metagenome (GOLD analysis project Ga0137415, IMG submission 183082) | Vadose zone soil fungal communities from Angelo Coast Range Reserve, California, USA - CZODoug3_1_1_16fungal (Hybrid Assembly) | ecosystem: Environmental > Terrestrial > Soil > Vadose... | reverse complement strand
GCAGGAGGCAATGGACTTTATCAATCGCACGGCGGATTCGGGCGACCTTGGCAAGGGGCGCGTCTCAGCGGGAGCTGGTTTGGATCTGGTCACCAATGGAATCGTTAACAAATTCTTCGACAAGATGAAGCTTTCTCCGGCACAGCAAATTGAGTGGAGAGGAAACCGCGATCCAAATGATCCCTCCGTGCGCTCGGAACCGGTCTACAAAGCCCGGCCGCTAACCGGCATTTGGGCGATCTCTCCCTATCTGCACAATGGGTCCGTCCCCAATTTGTATGCGCTACTTTCTCCACAGAACGAGAGGCCCGACACATTCTGGACAGGAAGCAAGCAGTTCGATCCCGTGAAAGTCGGTCACGATATCTCCGAACTGAAGGGCGGCTACCTTTACGATGTCACGAAGCCGGGCAATAGCAATCATGGTCACGAGTTTAAGGACGGGCCTCGAGGAAACGGCGTGATCGGTCCAGCACTTTCTCCAGACGATCGCTGGGCCATCATCGAGTATCTGAAATCACTCAAGGCCCCGGAAGTGCAAAAATGAACTCTAAACTTTGGAAGCTGCGGTATTTAGGACCCGAACAGAGGGTTTGCTGGACTGGTTTTTGGCCCGCGACCGCTCTTGGGATTCGTGGCGCTGCTGAGGGCGGTACTCCATTGGTCAAAGTTGTAGGACTCACCGCCGCCAGATCCTGCGCGAAAAAAGTGCTAGTGAGGAACCAGCGGCTGTGTCAGTCTGCCGCTTTATAGTCGCAGGCGCTGCGGCAGGCTTCGCAGTAAAAGAGGCCGTCGGTGCAGAGGCGCACGGCGAGTTCGGACTGGCAGAACACGCAGTATTTTTCGCACCCGCAACCCGCTTCAGGCCGCTCGCATTGGGCGCAGACGATTCGGCTGACGCCTGGTTTAGAGGACATGGTTGGAGTTTAATTCCGCCGAGGCAGGGAAGGAACGTAACGGAAGTCACCCAAAGGCAGGTCTCAGGTGATAGGTCTCAGGTCACAGGAAAAGCAACCCCGTGCTTCGATTACTGTTGTTTTGGTTTTCCTGACACCTGACACCTGAGACCTGAGACCTGAGACCTGACACCTGAGACCTGGAGACCGCCCTACTCTTTTGCCGCAATTCCCAGACTCTTCATCTTGCGGTACAGGTGGCTGCGCTCGAGGCCGAGCACTTCCGCGGTGCGGCTGACGTTGCCGTGATTCTCGTCCAGCTTTTTTAGAATGTAGTCGCGCTCATAGGCCGCGCGCGCCTGGTGCAGCGTGGAGCCCTCGCTGCCCGCCACGCGGCGGCTGCCGTCGCGGTGCACCAGAGGCGGAAGATGCTTGCGTTCAAATCGCGAGGTTGTGGGATTCATGATTACGATGCGCTCGATCACATTGCGCAACTCGCGGACATTCCCCGGCCAGGCATAGCGCATCAGGGCGTCGACAGCATCGTCGGTGATCTCTCTGGGACGCCGGCCATAGGCCGATGCAAATTCCTTCAGAAAATGTCGCGCAAACAACGGAATATCTTCCTTGCGTTCGCGCAGCGGCGGCACCACAAAGGGAATCACGTTCAGACGGTAAAAAAGATCCTCACGGAAGTTCCCCTTGGCGATTTCTTCCTCCAGGTCTTTGTTGGTCGAAGCAATAACGCGCACGTCGACGGTGATGGGGTCGTCGCTTCCCACCGGAATAAATCGCTGTTGTTCCAGCGTACGCAAGACTTTGGACTGCGTCTTCAGACTCATGTCGCCGACTTCATCCAGAAACAAGGTTCCGCGATCGGCCTTCTGAAACTTGCCTTCCTTGTCTGCCATCGCTCCCGGAAACGATGACTTGCGATGCCCGAACAGTTCACTGTCGATCAGGTCTTCTGGAATCGCGGCGCAGTTCATCTCGACAAACATTTCGTCTTTGCGCGGGCTCTGCATGTGGATGGCATGTGCGACCAGCTCTTTGCCGGTGCCAGATTCGCCGTAGATCAGCACGCGACCGTTGGTGGGTGCCATCAGCGCAATCTGCTGGCGAAGCGCCTTCATGGGAACACTGTCACCCACGATCACGCTCTTCGACTGTAGTTGCTTCCGCAGGTCGCGATTCTCATGGCGCAGCCGCCGTGCTTCGATCGCATTTTTTACCAGGATGAGCGTTTTTTCGAGCGAGAGCGGCTTTTCCGCAAAATCGTAGGCGCCCAGCTTGGTGGCGCGCACAGCCGTCTCGATGGTCCCATGTCCCGAGATCATGATGACTTCCGGTGGATCCTGAAGCTCGCGAATCCTCTCCAGCACTTCCAGTCCATCGATCCCGGTCAGCCACACATCGAGCAGGATCAGGTCGAAGCTGCTCTTGCGCAGCAACTCCAGACAGTCTTCGCCGCTCGGGCTGACGCTGGTTTTGTATCCTTCGTCCTCGAGAACGCCGCGCAAGGATTCGCGGATACCGGATTCGTCATCGACGATCAGGATGTGTGCCATTGTTTATCTCAACAACACTCGCCGGTGGAGAGACCGGCGTCCTCGCCCGGCCACCATTGCTGCTGACGGGCGAGACGCCCATCGCTCCACCGCATAATTCGTCACGCAGCCGTTGGACTAGCTTGCCGCCGGAGCGCTGATTGTTTCGACGGCCACGGGCAGTTCGACAACGAAGCGGCTGCCGAACGGCTTGTTTTCTTCCACTCGGATCGAACCATGATGGTCTTCCACAATTCTGCTCACAATCGCCAGACCCAGCCCGGTGCCACGTTGCTTGGTGGAAAAGTACGGCAGGAACAGCCGTTCCTTAACGTCGCGCGAAACTCCCTGCCCGGTGTCGGAGACAACCAGCTCGACGGCATCGCGGCTAGCGACCAGCGCCGTTGAAATCGTGATCTCTTTCAGGATGGCGTCCTGCATCGCCTCCGCCGCGTTATCCACCAGGTTCGCGACCGCGCGCTTGATCGCTTCCGGGTCGGCCATCACCGCCGGGAGATCGTGCGCCAGTTCCGTACGCAGGCGAATGCCCTCGAGTCGCCCATTGAACATGATGAGCGCACCTTCCACCAGGTGATTCAAGCTGGCGGGTTGTGGGCGGGAGGCAGGAAAACGCGCGAGTACCGAGAATTCGTCCACCAGCGCGCGCACGGTTTCGACGGCGTTCCGAATGGTTTCCGCGCAAGTGCGGATCACTTCGAGTGAGGCTGCATCGGGAGCGCTGCCTCGTTTCAAATGGCGATGAATGCGCTCGGCGGAAAGCGCGATCGGGGTCAGCGGGTTCTTGATTTCGTGCGCCACACGCCGCGCCACCTCGCGCCAGGCCGCCTGTTTCTGCGCTCGCAACAGGTCCGACAGGTCTTCGAATACCAGCACGTACCCCAGTCCCTCGGCGGCGTGACTCAGCGCGGACACGGTTACGGCGACATTCAACTGAGCTCGGGGCAGCGCAAGCTCTATGTTGGCCGCCGTGATGCCCATGCGATCGGCGCGGCGGAGCAGGGGTTCGAGGTCCGCGAGCACGTCGGCGGGCAGCACGTCCCGCAGCGGGAGGTTCACCAGTGTCGCCGGGCTTACGTACTCGCTCCGCTCCAAGTAAAACATACGGGAGAAAGCGGCATTCGCCAGTGTCACACGGCGTGCCGCGTCAATCGAAATCACTCCGGTCGGAATACTTTCCAGGACCGTTTCGATGTACCGGCGTCTGCTTTCCAGCGCCTCGTTCGCATTGCCCACATCGCGACTGGAGGCTTCGATCTGGTGCCGGCTGGATTCGAGCTGTTCCGCCATGCTGTTGAAAGACTGCACCAGTTCTGCCAGTTCGTCAGTGGCGCGAATGTCAACGCGGTAGTCCAGTTGTCCTTTGGAGATGGCCTCCGTGCCCGCCGCCAGCGCCGCCACCGGTCGATTGACCAACTTCGAGAGCAGGAGCGCGAGCCAGGTCGAAGCGAACAGAACCACCACGGTCAGCAGCAGGAGAAATCCGATGTAAGTCCGCCGAAACAGCTTCCTTTTCGCGGCCAGTTCGATGTAGCGCTTCTGGCTTTCCTGAATCTGCCTGGCCGTTTGGGCGAATTTTGGCGGGAGAGGCATAGCGACCAGCACGGCGCCGTGTCCCACTGGCGCCGCCGCGACCATGTAGTCCGTCTGGCCCCACTGGAAATGGGGACGCTCTCCGTGCAGGGCCGGCTGCACCGGGAAGCCATTCTTCATGTCGGCCCAGCGCGCTGGGGTATTCAGACTGGTTGCCACATTGCCGTTCATCAGGGCCAGAACGAATCCGCCCTGCAGCGTCGATATGTGTTCCCGAAGTTCCGCGCTGGCGGTGGTGAAATCTTTGCTGGCAAAGGCTCTTTGAAATTCGTCCGACTGTGCGATGGATTGCGCTTCCGTGGCTGCATTCTGGCCCGCGTAATCATAGAGGAGAGCCGACATGGCCGCGGTATCCGCTCGCACTTCCTCGACCGGTTGGGAAAACCACTTGTCGATCGAACGGTTCATCAGCCCATACGAGAACCAGAACATCGCAATCACGGGCAGAAACGACAGCAGCAGGCTGACCACCACCAGGCGCGTGCGGAACTTTGAACCGGCCACGCCTTGCCGCCGCTCGGCATAGAGTTTCAGCAGGTTGCGTCCGAGAACGACCGTCAGCGCCACGAAGGCAAAGAAAATCAGGCCACTTAGTCCGGCAAAAAACAGTAGCTCCTGATTACTGTCGGGGCTGATGAACTTCAGATTGAACGAGGCCTGTAGCACGAGGACCGCGAGCAGCAGAAAAGCGCCGATCGCCAACGCGATTACGGCCTTCTTGCGGCCGGAAGTCTTGGTTTCGTCGCGAATTGGATTCGGTGCGGCCAAGGATGACTGACATTATATGGCGTCGTTGGCGGTTAGTCGTTGGTCGTTCACGGTTCGTCGTAAGTGGAGAGCCGGGCGTCCTCGCCCGGCCACTACACTGCTGTGAGCGAGACGCCCGTCCCTCCACTAGCCACTAGCGACGCCCCGCCGTCAGCACATCCCGCAGCGCTGCGTAGGCAGACTTCGCCCCGTAATTCCGATCAAACGGCAGCGCCGCACCTTGGGTATGCTTCGAGTGCGATCCGATCCAGGAATATTTGTCCGTGAAACCCCATGTCTGGATCGCCGTGCACCCGCGATGAGACAGACAGGCGGTGGCAACCTCGCGATAGATGTCCGCCTGCTTTTGTAGGTCCTCGGGACGAGGACTGCCGCTGGCATCGACTGGCAGGGCGACGTCCATCTCGGTGATGTGGACCTGCACTCCCAGAGCCGTGAAGCGCTTGATATTGGCAGAAATGGATGCGACATCGGCGCGCAGGTTCTCGATGTGCATCTGAAATCCAACGCCATCGATGGGGACGCCGCGCTGCCGGAAATCGCGGACCATGGCGTAGATCGCGTCCGACTTCGGATTCATGACCTCCGCCCCGGCCTCGTTGTAAAACAGCAGAGCTTGCGGATCGGCTTCATGCGTCCAGCGGAAACAGCGCTCAATATAGGAGCTGCCGTTTCCCGCGAGGCCGATTCCGGGCTGGTCTCGCCAGATCGTGCTCCGCAATTTTCCCGGCTGCACCTCGTCGAAGGCCTCATTGACCACATCCCACGCGAATATCTTGCCCCGGTAATGTCCGACCACGGTCTTAATGTGTTTCTCGAGAATTTGAGCAAGCTCGCTGGAAGTGTACTTTCCTTCCGTCAGCCATTTTGGATTCTGCTGGTGCCAGACCAGCGTGTGCCCGCGAATCTTCATTTCGTGCCGGGTCGCGAAATCGATAATCTGGTCTCCTTGAGAAAAATCGAAAGTCTGCGGTTCCGGATGCACCGTCTCCCACTTGAGGACATCCTCCGGCTCCAGCAAATTGAACTCGCGGGCGAGGGTGGACTCGTATGCCGCCTCGGAAAGTTGAGCCGGCCTCACCGCGGTTCCGATGAGCATTCCAGAAGCCCGTGCAGCCTCACGCAACGACTGGTCTCGCATGCCGTCGCCAAATCCCAGGCAAAAGGCTGTCGTCGCCAAAACGAAAACAAGGGCTCTCCATTTCATGTTGTCACTCCCTCGGAACTCTCGCCAATTCACTTTGCCTCAGGAAGGAATTTCTGCAAAGGACATTGCTCACACTGCGGTTGTGACTTTAGGCAATAAGTCTTGCCGACTCCGACGATCAGCCCGTGCATTTCATTGAATACCTGGACCAACGCGGTGCGCTCGGCTGTGCTCACGCGCGATGGACGATGAGACGAGCCCCGCGGCCCCACAGCAGTCTCGGCCGCCCCAGTTTGGATTCCCGCCGCAGCGGGTGCCCCGTCCAAGCTCCGCTTGGGCGGGGTTCTTTCGCCCAACGCCTTCTCGAACAGCTGTCGGATATGGTCATAACTCACGGCGCTGGAAACAATCTGGTGCCGTTCCAGAATGCGCCTCGTGTAGGCGTCCACAACAAAAACCGGGTGATTACCGGCATACAACAGAATCGAGTCGGCGGTTTCCGGCCCTACACCGTTGAGTGCGAGCAGTTCTTCGCGGAGCTCGGCGGTTGGCCGCGCGAACATCCGCTCGAACGATCCGCCGTAACGCTCATCGAGAAAGCGCACAAATGTTTTCAGCCGCTGCGCTTTCTGCCGGAAGTAACCCGCCGGGCGAATCAATTGCTCAAGCTTCTGTTGAGGGGTGCGCCGGATTCCGTTAATGGTCAGAAGCCGCGCCTTCCGAAGGTTGCGGAGCGCCTTTTCAACATTTGTCCAAGAAGTGTTCTGCGTTAAATATGCTCCAACGATCATCTCAAGGCGCGACTGCGCCGGCCACCAGTGTTGGCGTCCCCAGGCGGAAAACAACGTGTTGTAGTAGGCGCGGATCGCGTCGTGATTGGTTTCGCTCATTGGCGAGCCGAAAGCGCGGTTTGTGGCGTCCAAGGCGGCGCTGATTTCGCTGGTGTTCGTTTACGCCCTTGATGCCGCAGTTCCCGTGGAGATGAAAACATCGGCAGACAGTTTGAACCGGGTGCATAATTTCCGCACTTGTTCTATGGTGAGATTCCGTTGCCCCGCGAGAAACATCGAAACCGCGCTCTCCGAACCGAATTGGGGAATCAAGTCCCGTTGGGTGAGATTTCCATGTTCAATGAGAAGCCGCACCACGGAAACCGGATCGGCCGCAGGAATGGGATAATGCTCCTGCTCATATCGTTCCACGAGCAAGGTCAGGAGTTCGATTGCTTCCTCTTCAGAGGGAGAGGGGTTTTCCAAGGCCGTCAATTGGAAGAGAGCTTTGGTATACGCTTCAAGTTCTGCGTCATTGTGGATGACGCGAGGAGCGCCCTTTGCGATCATTTTTGCCGGGTTAGCGAGAACTGTGCTCATTTTTTTCCAAACTCTCTATCCCAGTTTTGGGGGTTGTCATATTCCTTGTGCGTCAAAAAAGATCGGATGTAGACGTGCCCTTCGGTCCGCTTTTCCGTCGTCGTTCTTGCATAGTGGATGACCGTGACAAGCCTGTACCGATTGTGCCTGATGTCAAAGATCACATAGCCGCTCACATTGTCAGCATCCTTGAACGTGCTTCGTACTTCCGCAAAATTGTGCCACCGGACTACTTTGACGATGGCCGCCCACGCTTTGATTTCGTCCGCTGCATCCTTATAGGTTTTTATCGCCTCGTTCAGATGGTTTTTGGCGACGATATACACTTGCCAATAATACTTCACATATTGTGAAGTTGTCAAGCCCGGGCTGTAAAAACCCCCAAGTTTGTCATAAGTTTTTGTGCAATCTATCTGGGAAACATGAGGAAATAGGGAAAAACCAAAGTTTGATTGCTTTCCGCTAACTTCCATGGGCTCAAAGGTTGTGGTTACCACGGTCTACTACCTAAGTTACTTTTTCGGAATAGCCGTTGGGTTGACAATTTGTGTCAGTGCGAAAGCTTCCTTGCTGATCTCCCTCAAGTCAGCGGCTTTCGCACTGACCCCGTCGTTCGCGGGAATACAGGAGAGATATGTCTCAGCGGCTGGGTGACCTGCTCGTCAAAGAAAAGGTCATCACCCCAGAGCAGTTGGAACAGGCGACCAAGCTCCAGAAGGATTCTCACTCCCGGCTCGCCTCCGCGCTGGTGAAGTTGGGTTTCCTCTCGGATGAGGATGTCACCAACTTCCTCTCGCGCCAGTACGGTGTGCCCGCCATCAATCTTTCTTATTTTGAAATCGACCCCGCCGTCGTCAAGCTGATTCCTTACGAAACCGCGAAACGCTATCAGATTTTACCGCTCAGCCGCGTCGGCGCTTCGCTCACCATCGCCATGGTGGATCCCACGAACGTCTTTGCGATGGACGATATCAAGTTCATGACCGGCTTCAACATCGAACCGGTCGTTGCTTCTGAAAGTTCCATCATCGAGGGAATCGATAAGGCCTACGGCACCTCCAAAGAGGAAGAGCTTGAGTCGGTCATGCAATCCATGAACGACATGGGCGACGCTGCCGATGTCGAGGTTCAGGGCGAAGAGCAGGAACTCGAGCTCAAGGAACTGGAGAAAGCTGCCGACGAAGCTCCCATCGTCAAGCTCGTGAACCTGGTGCTCACCGATGCCGTGAAGCGCGGGGCCAGCGACATTCACATGGAGCCTTACGAAAAAGAATTCCGGGTCCGCTTCCGCATTGACGGCATTCTTCAACTGATTATGAATCCGCCACTGAAACTGAAGGACGCGATCACTTCGCGCCTCAAGATCATGGCGAAACTCGACATCAGCGAAAAGCGGTTGCCGCAGGACGGCCGCATCATGCTGAAGATGCAGATCGGCGGCAAGAAAAAGCAGCTCGATTTCCGCGTCTCCACTCTGCCCACGCTCTGGGGCGAGAAGATTGTGCTCCGGTTGCTCGACAAGGAAAATCTGCGCCTCGACATGACCAAGCTCGGCTTCGAGGCGGAGTCGCTGGTCAAATTCGAGAAGGCCATTCTGAAGCCTTACGGCATGGTGCTGGTCACGGGGCCGACAGGATCCGGCAAGACCAACACGCTCTACTCTTCCATCTCGCGGCTGAACCAGCCCGATACCAACATCATGACCGCGGAGGACCCGGTTGAGTTCCAACTGGGAGGCGTGAACCAGGTGCAGATGAAGGAGCAGATCGGCCTGAATTTCGCGGCCGCCCTGCGCGCCTTCCTGCGCCAGGACCCAAACATCATTCTGGTCGGCGAAATCCGCGATTTTGAAACCGCGGAAATCGCGATCAAGGCAGCACTCACCGGCCACCTCGTTTTGTCCACGCTGCACACTAATGGCGCGCCGGAAACTATCACGCGCCTTATGAACATGGGAATCGAGCCCTTCCTGGTGGCGACTTCGGTTCATCTGATCTGTGCCCAGCGCTTGATCCGGCGGATCTGCAAGGACTGCGCCGAGCCCGTCGAAGTGCCTCCGCAGGCCCTCATCGACGAGGGCTTCACGCCGGAAGAGTCGAAGACGGTGCAGATCATGAAGGGCAAAGGCTGCGCCACCTGCAACAAGACCGGCTACAAGGGCCGCACCGGATTGTACGAAGTGATGGAAGTGGATGACGAGATCCGGGAACTGGTTCTGGTCGGCGCCTCGGCCCTCGAACTCAAGAAGAAAGCGATTGAACGCGGGATGATCACTCTGCGACGCAGCGGACTGATCAAAGTCGCGCAAGGCTGGACCACGCTTGAAGAAGTGGCTCGCGAAACGATCCACTAAAAAACGGCACACAGAAGGAAAGAAGAGAAAGAAGAGAAGGAAAGAAAGAAATTATGGCTCTCTCATTAAGCGATCTGCTCCGCCGCATGCTGGAGATGAATGGAAGCGATCTCCACATCACCACAAATTCGCCGCCCCAAATCCGCGTGCACGGACATCTGGTGCCGCTCGACCTGCCCCAGTTGACGCCGGCCGAGACCAAGCAACTGGCCTACAGCGTGATGACCGATTCACAGAAGCACCGTTTCGAAGAAACCCTCGAATTGGATTTCTCCTTCGGTTTAAAAGGATTGGCTCGCTTCCGCGCCAACGTTTTCAACCAGCGCGGCGCTTCGGCTTGCGTCTTCCGTCTGATTCCGTTTGAGATCAAGTCATTCAACCAGTTGGGACTGCCTCCGGTCGTCAGCAAGATGTGCGACAAACCGCGCGGGCTGGTGCTGGTGACGGGGCCGACCGGTTCGGGCAAGTCCACCACGCTGGCGGCCATGATCGACAAGATCAATACCGAGCGCCACGAACACATCCTCACCATCGAGGATCCGATCGAGTTCGTGCACATGAACAAGAACTGCGTGGTCAACCAGCGCGAAGTGCACTCGGACACCAAGAGCTTTACCGACGCCCTGCGCGCCGCGCTTCGTGAAGACCCGGACGTGGTGCTGATCGGCGAAATGCGCGACCTCGAAACCATCGAGTCAGCGCTGCGCATCGCGGAAACCGGCCACCTCACTTTCGGTACCTTGCATACCAATTCAGCCTCCTCCACCATCAACCGCGTGATCGACGTGTTTCCGGCGCACCAGCAATCGCAGATCCGCGCCCAGCTTTCGCTGGTGCTCGAAGGCATCATGTGTCAAAGCCTGTTGCCAAAAATCGACGGCAAAGGACGCGCCATGTGCATGGAAATCCTGGTGCCCAACGCGGCAGTGCGCAACCTGATCCGCGAAGACAAGATTCACCAGATCTACTCCTCCATGCAGTCCGGCCAGGAGAAGTACGGCATGCAGACGTTCAACCAGTCGCTCGCCAACGCGTATTTCCAGAAGCAAATCACGCTGGAAATGGCAATGACGCGCTCCAGCAATCAGGACGAACTGCAAGAAATGATTTCGCGCGGCGCCACTTTTGTGAACCGGGGCGGTGTGACGACTCCGCTGGCCAAGGGCGCTGTGCCGGCAAAGCGATGAGATCAGGTGTCAGGTCTCAGGTGTCAGGTTTTAGGTCTTAGTTTCAGATGTCAGGTGCTTGGGCGTCAGATCTTGCGGTCTTTGAGGTGTCAGGTTTTCCTGAGACCTAAGACCTGAGACCCGACACCTAGCTCATAAGGAGAAGATAATCATGCCGGTTTTTACGTTTTCGGGCAAGACCGCTTCGGGCGAGAAAGTTCAGGGCGAGCGCGTAGCCTCCACCAAGGACGGACTAGCCTCGCAGCTCCGTAAGGAGCGGATTACGCCGGGCTCCATCCGGGAGAAGGGCAAGGAATTCTCCCTGCCCACTTTTGGCAGCGGCAAGGTCAAGGTCAAGGAAGTTGCGGTGTTCTTCCGCCAGTTCTCCGTCATGATTGACGCCGGCCTGCCGCTGGTGCAGTGTCTGGAGATTCTCGGCGCCAACCAGGAGAATCCCAGCTTTCAAAAAACGCTGCTCGGTGTCCGGACCACCGTCGAAGGTGGCGCCACGCTAGCCAATGCCATGCGCCAGTTTCCGGTCATCTTCGACGACCTGACTACCAACATGATCGAGGCCGGCGAGACCGGCGGTATTCTCGACATCATCCTCCAGCGCCTGGCCATCTACGTGGAAAAGGCGGTCAAGCTGCGCGCGGCCGTCAAGTCGGCGTTGATCTACCCGGTCGCCGTCGTCTCCCTTGCTATGGTGATCGTGGCCGCGCTGCTCAAGTGGGTGGTGCCGATCTTCGCGAACCTCTTTGTCGGATTGGGAGTTGCGCTTCCGCTGCCGACCCGCATCGTCATCGGCCTCAGTAGCTTCGTGGGTCATTTCTGGTGGTTCTTTATCGCCGGTGGCGTCGGCGTCTTCTTCGGCGTCAAGCAGATTCGCAAGCATCCGCGTGGCCGCTATTACTTCGACGCCATGCTGCTCAAGCTGCCCATCATCGGCATACTGCTGCGCAAGATCGCAGTCGCCCGTTTCACCCGAACCCTGGGCACGCTCATTACCTCCGGCGTTCCTATTCTCGAAGGCTTGGCCATCACCGCCCGCACCTCCGGCAACGCCGTGCTCGAAGAAGCGCTGATGAAGGTACGCAAGGCAATCGAAGAAGGCCGTACCATCGTCGATCCGCTCCGCGAATGCGGCGTCTTTCCCAACATGGTGATCCAGATGATCGGCGTCGGCGAAGCCACCGGCGCTATGGACTCCATGCTGCAGAAGATCGCAGACTTCTACGAAGATGAAGTCGATTCCGCCACCAAAGACATGTTGGCCATGCTGGAACCGGTCATCATCGGCCTCCTCGGCGTCAGCATCGGCGGTATCGTTATTTCTCTGTACATGCCGTTGTTCACGATGATCGGAAAACTGGCGGGATAGAAAAAGACAGCCGTCAGCCTTCAGCAGTCAGCTACCCCGAATGTCGGGGACTAGTGCCGAATGACTGATGGCTGACGGCTGACTGCTGAAGACTGACTTTTATGCACCCCATCTCCGATGAGCGGAATTGGCTGACCTGGCTGGTGAAGGTTCGTATCCTGATCCTGATGGTCCTGCTCGCCATCGAACTCGCCGTCATCCGCCTCACTCCCAGCCCGCTGCCCATCATGCCCTTTCTTACCGGGATGGTGCTGTGGTTCGTGCTCTCGCTGTTTTTCCTTTTTCTGGTTTCGGTCTGGAGCGAGCACCGCCTGCAGGCCATTCTCCAGGTGCTCTCCGATCTGGCCATGGTCACGCTGGTCGTCCATCTAACCGGCGGCATCGACAGCTCGCTGAATTTCCTCTATCCCCTGGTCATCGTTGTCGCTTGCATGCTGTTGCCGCGGGGCTGGGGATATCTCAGCGCCGCCCTGGCTTTCATCCTGTTTGGAACCATCCTCGAACTCGATTACTACCTGGTTATTCCCTCGTATTCGAACTCGCATCCCAAGCTGAAGGCGCTGCAGGTAGTGATTTTCGTCAACCTGTTTGCCTACTTCGCTATCGCCTACCTGGCTGGCTTGCTGATGAGCAAGCTGCGCCAGGTGGATGTGCAACTGAAGGATGCCAGCGGCGCGCTCGAAAATCTGCAGGCGCTCCACGAAAACATTGTGCAGTCCATGAGCGGCGGCGTCATCACGACCGGGCTCGACGGACGCATCACGCTGGTGAATCGAGCGGCCCAGCACCTGCTCGAGATCTCCGAAGCCGAGTTGCGCGGACGCTCCGTAGGCGATCTGTTTCAAGATCCGCTGCCTCACTTCGGCGTGGCCCGCACCGATGCCGAAGTCCGCTACAAGGCTGTCAACGGCTTCCGCAAGACTTTTCGCGTGATGGTCTCCGCGCTCAACGTGAGCGCGAGTAGTGACCTCGGCTTTGTCTATTCATTCGACGACCTCACCGAGATCCGCCGCCTGGAACGCGAGGTGCGCATGCAGGATCGCCTGGCTGCCGTGGGCCGCCTGGCCGCTGCCATCGCTCACGAAATCCGCAATCCCCTGACCTCGATTGCCGGCTCGGTCAGCATGTTGTCGGATGCGCCCGCCTTGAATTCCGAAGAGCGGGCCCTTTTGCAGATTGTGATCCGCGAGTCCGATCGCCTCAACAACATCATCACCGATTTTCTGGCCTACTCCCGAGGCAAGCAATATCGCTTCGAGCGCGTCAATCTGATTCCGTTGCTCGAGGACACTCTCACTTTGCTTGAACACCGCCTCACCGCCGAGAATGCGGGCATCAAGCTCGAGCGCAGCTTCCCGAAGTCCGAAGCCTGGGTGCTGGCCGATGGCGACAAGCTCAAACAGGTGTTCTGGAACTTCTGCGAAAACGCAGTGCGCGCAATAAAGACAAAGACAAAGACGACGCCCAAAGGTGGAACGCTGACCGTGGCCTTGGCTGAGCGCGGCCTGGACTGGGAGATGAGCTTTGCCGACACCGGTCCTGGCATCAACCCGCAGCAGACGGAAAAAATATTCGAGCCCTTCCAGTCGAACTTTGAAGGTGGAACCGGCCTCGGCCTGGCCATCGTGTACCAGATCGTCCAGGCTCATGAAGGCAAGGTGTGGGCGCGTTCGGCAGTCGGCAAGGGCACCAGTTTCGTGGTGCGGTTGCGGCGCATGGAGTATGCGCATGACAGCGACCAGAGCGCAGTTGGCGGAACTTCCTCCGCATCAAAACCCTCCGGAGCTGCGTTGGCAGCCGCA
>Ga0137415_10004341_pt1 | contig 14041 bp, 8 predicted proteins | sample CZODoug3_1_1_16f_FD_183082 | JGI IMG/M metagenome (GOLD analysis project Ga0137415, IMG submission 183082) | Vadose zone soil fungal communities from Angelo Coast Range Reserve, California, USA - CZODoug3_1_1_16fungal (Hybrid Assembly) | ecosystem: Environmental > Terrestrial > Soil > Vadose... | reverse complement strand
GATTCCGTGCACTGGCTGCAGGATTATCTTCGCGAATACGAAGGCGTGCTCATCGTCATCTCCCACGACCGCCATTTTCTCAATAGCGTTTGCACGCACACCGCAGACATCGACTACGAAACCATCATCATGTACAACGGCGGCTACGACGACATGGTCATGGCCAAAACGCACATCCGCGCCCGGATCGAATCGGAAAACGCCCAGCGCGAAAAGAAAATTGCGCAGCTCAACGAATTCATCGCGCGCTTTTCCGCCGGCACCCGCTCCGCGCAGGCCACTTCGCGAAAAAAAGAAGTCGAGCGCCTGCAAACTTCCGAGCTCGCCAGATCCAACATCCAGCGCCCCTATATTCGCTTCGACATGAAGCGCGCCTCCGGCCGCCATCCGCTCGAAGTCCGCAGCGTTGAGAAATCCTATGATGATCTCAAGGTCATCCCGCGCTTCTCCGCCAGCGTAACGCGCGGCGAAAAAATCGCGCTGATGGGCCGCAACGGCACCGGCAAGACTACTCTATTGAAATCGTTGGTGCGCAACGCGACAGGTTACATCGAAGATTCAGACCGCGAGTTTCCCATCGACAGCGGCGCCGTCGTCTGGGGACACGAAGTCGCCGTCGGCTACTTCGCGCAAGATCACGGCGATTCCATCACCAAAGGCATGACCGCTATCGATTGGCTCTGGCAGTTTGATCCCGGCGCCAATCAGCAGGAGCTGCGCGGCCTGATGGGCCAGATGCTTTTCAGCGGCGACGACGCCCTCAAACCCACGAAGGCTCTCTCTGGCGGCGAATCCGCAAGGCTGATCTTCTGCAAGCTCATGCTGCAGAAACCAAACTTCCTCGTCCTCGACGAGCCGACGAACCATCTTGACCTGGAATCGATCAACGCGCTGAACATCGCGCTGCAAAAATACGATGGTACCGTCCTGCTCGTAACCCACGACCACGACGTGATCGACGAAGTCGCCACGCGCATCTGGCACTTCAAAGGCGGCAAGATCGAAGACTTCAAGGGCCCCTACGAAGAATACCTGGCCTACGCAGAGGAAAAAGCCTCGTAATAGTCTTCAACTTATTCGTTGTAGGAACGCAGCATGCTGCGCGGCCCTTACGAGCACCCGCTAAAATCGATCCGCGCCACGTTGGTTGTGGTCGCAGGCGTCACTCTTAGCGGCTGACCGGTGGTGTCTTTCGCTGCAATCATCTCCGGCGGCGTGCAGTCCGCTGTTCCTCCGCTCATCGGCACAAATGCACGGGCGTCTACCGTGAACAGTACGTCGCCCGAAGCCGGCACCGTGTAACTCACCCCTGACGAAGAAAACACTCCGACATTGGGATTGCTCGCGGGCACCACCAAAGTGTACTGCGCACAATTTGTATTCAGCGGGCTTCCCGCCGGGCAATTTGTGTTGGCCTCCACCGATAGCGACTCTGTGGAGTCTACCGACGGAGTCGCGCCGATAGCCTGAATGGATTGCAGAGGAATGGTAATCTGGCGCGCCGCCGCCGACCCACCGGGCGAGACTGTTTGTAACGCGGCGAGCGTAACGTCCGCCGTAGCCGCGCTCGTACCTTTCGTCGCTGTCACGAATCCTTGCAAGACCGCCGGTGCGGTTGCCCCTGTCTCCGCAATCAGTGGAATGGTGCTGAGATTGGTTCCATTAGGCACGTTCAGCACTACGGTGGCGTTATACGGCACATTGTTGGAATTTACCGCATCGATCACGATGTCGAACGTTCCCGTGGGCAGCGGGCAGAACCGGAAGTTTCCGTTCGCGTCCGCCGCCATCTGCATCACAATGCGGTCGACGCCCGTGCTGTCGGTCCGCTCGATGGCCACCAGCACTTTTCCGGCAATCGGAGCTTTGGTCAGCGAATCCACCGCCTGCCCGCCGATTCCGGAATTATTCGCACTGACTTGTCCCGCCGTAAGTGTGGGCTTCAGGCGGTACGACCCGTTTCCTTCCAGCACGATGGAAGCGCACGCGTTGAAATCGATGTTTAAATCAACGCTCTGCCCAGCCGCCACCTGGATCGGCCCACCCACAATTTGTCCCGGAGGGATTTTTAGTCCGGTGTTGGCTTGGCTGCTTAGCTGCAACTCGTGAACGGAATTGTCTTTCAGGACCACACAGTTGAAACCGTTTCCGGCGCACGCGTTACTCGCCGGCGTTGCTGCACCCGCGGCAGGGCTGTTTGACACCAGCAGCAGCCGGATTTGTTGATAGCTCCCAACCGGCAGGCTCGCCGATCCCAACTGCGCCAACACGCAATTGGTTTGTGGCGTCGAAAATAAATCGATCTGCATGGGCTGGCTCGCAAGTTGTGGCGCAAGCTCCTGCCAACCGGAGCTGTTGTCATCCGCATGCGGGTCGATATGCGCCTGCACGGAACGCACCGTAACGAATACGTGTGTGAAGGATCCGTTGGGTGGCATGCAACTCGGCGGGTCGCTGATCGATACCATAACAGTGCCGGTTCCAGGCGTTGGCATCGAAGCGCTGCCACCGTTGCAACCTATCCCCGCGAACAGCAAAGCAATCAAGGCACACCATAAGAGCGCTTCCTTTTTGGATATTGAACGAAACATCTGGGATTTCATCAAGTTCTCCTTGAACTGGAAATTGAAGACGAAAGCGAACTGGCGAAACGACCATCAATCAACATCGCTAGACACACTTATCCGAAACAAGTTTTAGAACTTCTAGACCCCATTCGCTAAAGACGAAAACCGAACAGGCAAAACGACAGTCAATAAGCACACTCGTCGAACACCATCCATAAACACAGTCGTCCGGGAAAAGTTCTAGAAGTTCTAGACCTGATTCGCTAAAGGTTCCTACCAGGGGACAGAAAGGCAGACCAACCCGCTACTAAGGAAGCAAATAGCTGCCAAGTGAGTTTAACTCGCAAGTCGCGGATATTCAGTAGAGTAGCGTTCGCGGGACGCGCTGACTCGCGGTCAGGCCGCGTCAAATATTCATCTAGCAAGTAATTCCGCGCGGGGTTTGGCCTCTCGCGAACCTAACTAGCGGGCCACGTCTTTTAGGATGTCTACAATCACGTTGGTGTTGCGGTTGTAAATCACCACGTGCGCCCCGATTACCCCGCGGCTGTAGCCGGACTCCAATGGTGGTAGTTGCCGCTCCAGTTCCACGGGGCACGGCTGCATCCGCTTCTGCAATCCAGGCGGTAGCGTACCGTTTCGCTCGAGCTGCTTCTCGAGCCCCGGCGGCAGGTTTCCCCCGCGCTTGGCTAGTCCCGGCGGCAAATTCGAATTGCGGCTCGAATAGTAACTCGTAATCAGTTCCCGGTCCTGCCCGTCAAACTCGTGTTTGGCCTTTTTCTTGCCGTTCCCATGACCATTGTCATCGCCATCCTGCTTGTTATGACCCTTTCCTTTTCCCTGCGAAACCGCCGGAACGGCCGTCAGTGAGCACGCCAATAAGCCAAAGCAGCACAATTTCAGCAATCGAATAGACATTCTCTCTCCTTGGGGGTATGGGGGCTTAAGTGCAAGGTATCCTTTTTTCGGCCCTGCCCGCCATGCCTCTCCCCGGCTGTGCTGCCAATCAGTTACATCTCCAACGCTTGGCGCCCAGTTACCAGGTGCAGGCAGGCGCTTCGCCGCCCAGCACCGTATGTTACAGGAAGTTTTCCCCCCTACGAAAAAGCTCACAAAATTTCTCTTCCAGAAGATGACTCGCTTTTGACTTTTTCGTGACACTCCGCCCCGGCCAGCCAATTAATGTAACTCCCGCCGCGAGCATCGCATCTCCAACCTTGAGCACGCACTGAGCGAATGCCCGCGCCCAGGAAGCCTGTTCCGTAACTCATGACGCTGCTCTTTTCTGCCGCGCTGACCTAAATCTCGTTCTGGAGGTAACACGACATGCAGTGTTTCTTGAAGTACGCAAAGCTCTCAACCGCCTTTGCGTTTACCCTAATCGCCCTTCCCAGCCTCACTCCCGCGCAAAGCTCACACGATTCCTCAACGTCGCAGGCGGCGGAGCGCGGACATTATATTCAAACCAACCTGATGGCGGACCCTACTGAATCCGTCGGTAAGGCGCCAGTGCACGACCCCAACCTGCTCAATCCCTGGGGACTCACGCGCTCCCCCAACGGCAGCCCTTGGTGGATTGGCAACAATAACTCCGGCACTTCCACGCTTGTGACTGGCGCCGGCGCCCCGGTAAACAACTTCCCAGCAGATCCTCATCCCGACTCCAACGGTAACGGCATCAACAGCCCGTTCAACAATTTTGTTATGGTTCCGCCTCCTGGCTTCGCGCCCGGAACCCAGTCCGCGCCAACTGGCGTTGTCTTCAACGGCAGCGGCACCGACTTTCTTTTGAACAAGGGTACGCCCGCCGGCTTGTCCGCCGTCTTCATCTTTTCCACTGAGGACGGAACGATTTCCGGATGGAACCCCGGCGCCAACGTTGCCGCCGGTGCCAAACCTCCCTCGGTCAACGCCGTTCTCGAAGTCGATAACTCCGACAAGGGATCAAAGAACAGCGCGGTCTACAAGGGCATGACCTCCGGCGAAATCGATGGCAAAAAGGTACTTTACGTCACCAACTTCCGCTCCGCCCGCGTCGAAGTCTACGACACGAATTTCCAACGTGTGCACCTCGACGAAGACGCCTTCGATGACGAGCACATTCGCGAAGGCTTCGCCCCATTCAACGTGCAAAACATCGGTGGAAGCCTCTTCGTCACCTACGCCAAGCAGGATGGCGCCCGTCACGATCCCGTAGGCGGCGAGGGCCTCGGCTTCGTCGACATTTTTAGCACGAAAGGCGAGTTCCAGGGCCGCCTTGAACACGGCGATTGGTTCAACGCGCCCTGGGGCGTCGTCTGGACTCCGCGCGACTTTGGCGAGTTCAGCAACACCATCCTCGTCGGCAATTTCCGCAGCGGTTGGATCGCCGCCTTCAACGGCTTCACCAAGAAATTCATCGGCTTCGTTCGCAATCCGGATGATTCGCTGGTGACCATCGGTGGCCTTTGGTCGCTTACCTTCGGTAACAACGGCGGCGCAGGCTCGTCGGATACCCTGTTCTTCACGGCAGGTGGCGCCGACGAACTGCACGGCCTGTTCGGCACGCTAACACCCGTGGCCGCCGAGCTAGGCGAAGGCGACGAAGAATAAACTCTCGCGCCCTCTCACCGTCAGTCCTGGCAAAAGCCCCGGCAGCGAAAGCGGCCGGGGCTTTTCCGTTCCTCGGCAACGCCTCCCGCTAACCTTACCGAACATCTTTCGTCCTGATTAACTGTACGCACTGCTGTGTTTCTTCGTTATCCTTAAGGTCTGAACTTCTAAGTGCCGGGGCACGTATAGCTTTCAGACGCTTTTTCCCGTCAGGAGGACCTTCATGGGCACGCTCGGCCAAGACATCCGCTTCGCCCTCCGCAACCTCCGCAAGAGCCCTTCCTTCGCGATCATCGCCGCCGTCACTCTCGCCCTCGGCATCGGCGCCTCCACGGCCATCTTCAGCATCATCGAGAACGTCGTGATGGAGCCCTTCCCTTATACGGACGCCGGCCGACTCGTCTCTGTCATAATTCACGACACTGAGCAGAATCAGCCTGGCGGCCGACCCGTTTTCTCCGGGCCCGAATTCCTCAACTATGTCGCCCAAAATCATTCCTTTGACCGCGTCATCGGCAGTTCCCGCCTCGACGTTCTTTACCGCTCCGGCGAAGGCACCGAGCGCTTTGACGGCAACTACATCACTCCCGGCACGTTTGAATTCTTCGGCGTGTCCCCGCTCCTCGGACGCGCAGCCCAGCCCGCCGACTACGAGCCCGGCGCCCCTCCCGTCTTCGTCATGCGCTACCGCACATGGGTTAACCGCTTCTCCGCCGACCCCACCCTCATCAACAAGACCTTCGTCCTCAACGGCACTCAGCGCACCCTGATCGGCATCATGCCCCCCCGGTTTGCTTGGGGCGGCTCCGACCTGTGGATTCCCACGAAACCCAGCGTTGCAGTTAGTACCGGCATGTACGGATTCCCCGAGTTCTGGTTCCTCCTCGGCCACCTCAAACCCGGCGTCTCCCTGCGTCAAGCCCAATCCGATTTCTCGGTCGTCGCGAAAGGCCTCTCCGCCGTATATCCCAAGGACTATCCCAAGAAATTCAGCGTCGAGATCGAAACGCTCACCAATCTCGTCGTCGGCCGATTCCGCACCACGCTATACATCGTTCTCGCCGCGGTCGGCCTTCTCCTGCTCATCGGCTGCGGAAACGTCGCCAACCTGCTCCTCGCCCGCGCCACCACTCGCGAGAAAGAGTTCGCCATCCGCGCCGCACTCGGCGCCGGACGCTGGCGCATCGTCCGTCAACTCCTGGTCGAAAGCTTCCTGCTCGCCGCCGGTGGCGCCGTCCTTGGCGCGTTCCTCGCTTGGGGCGGACTCAAATCCATCGTGGCCCTAATGCCCGAGCGCATCATTCCGGAAGAAGCCGTCATCCGCCTCAATCTTCCCGTGCTTGCCTTCACCCTCGCCGTAGCCGTGCTCACCGCCATCATTTTCGGACTCGCTCCCGCGCTCCAAGTCGTTCGCCGCGACCTCAACGATCCCCTCCGCGACAGCGGCAAAGGCACCAGCGGCGGCTCCGCTCATGGCCGTCTGCGCAGCGCCGTCGTGGTCCTCGAAGTCGCCGTCTCCCTAACGCTCCTCGTCGCCGCCGGACTCCTCATGCGCAGCTTCGTCGCTCTTCGCGACGTGCACCTCGGCTTGCAGCCCGACCATATCTTCGTCGTCCGCCTTCCTCTCCCCGCGGATCGCTACAAAACTTCCGACCAGGTCGCCGGCTTCTTCCGCCCGCTGCTCCATCGCCTCAAAGTCGTCCCCGGCGTGATCGAAGCCACCGAAACCAGCACGCTTCCGCCCTACGGCGGCATTCCCTCCGACATCGAAATTCCCGGCAAGACACACGCCGAGAAATGGAACGCGCTCTTCCAGCTTTGCAGCGAAGGCTATTTCCCCGTGCTGAAAATCCAGTTCATCGACGGCCGCTCCTTCACCGAAGCCGAAGTGGAAGGGAAGCGCAAGCTCGCTATCGTCAACCAGACTTTCGCGCACAAATATCTCGGCAACGAAAATCCCATGGGCCAGCGCGTCCACATCGCGCAGCTCGAGCAATTTCCAGACAAGCTCGTCGATCCCTGGTTCGAAATCATCGGCGTTGTAGCCGACGTCAAGAACAATGGCCTACAGGATCCAGTGCAGCCCGAAATCTGGGTGCCTTACACGATGACCGGCTCCGGCGCGCGCGGAATCCTCGCCCGCACTGGTCCCGATCCCATGACCATGATGAACGCCATCCGCAAGGAAATCTGGGCCACCGACAGCAACGTCGCACTCACCTTCACCGGCACGCTCGAACAGTTCATCGCCAACTTCTCTTACGCCGGCCCTCGCTTCGGCTTCCTGCTCATGGGTGTCTTCGGCGCCATCGGCCTCGTGCTGGTCACTATCGGCGTCTATAGTGTCCTCGCATACACCACCGCTCGCCGCACTCACGAAATCGGCATCCGCATGGCCCTCGGGGCAGAGAAGCGCGACGTCCTCGGCCTCGTAATCCGCATGGGCGTTGGCCTGGTTGGCGCGGGCATCGTCCTCGGCATAATCGCCAGCCTCGCCGTCGCCCGCGTAATCGCCACGCAACTCTGGGGCGTCTCCGCCTACGACCCAGTGACGTTGACCTCCGTAGCCGCCCTCCTACTCATCACCGGAATCGTGGCCTGCTGGATCCCAGCCCGCCGCGCCTCCCGCGTCGACCCGCTAATCGCCCTCCGCTACGAATAGGTTTGCACCGTGGGACAGCCATTTCTGGCTGTCCTCCCGCCTCCGCCGCTGGGGATTCGTTGTCATCCTGAGTCAATTCGACGAGGAGACGGTCCCATACGTACGTACTTACCGTTACGTGATCTTCGTTATCGATTTGGTGGCGAAGCCGCTTACCTCTCAAAACTCCGCAGGCTACTTGCGAAAATGGAACCCGGCGACCAAAATTGTTGCTGCACATGGCCCAAAAAGTCGGAGGACACTAGACTAAAATACGTTTCGACTTCCTCTTGACCACAACCTCGGTAGCCGCAAGTTTCCTATCTACATGTGGTTCTTTGCGAATACGGCCTGAATGCAGGACACAACGCTGCCCGGCAGCGACCCCACACGTAGGGCAGGGGACCGATAACAATTGTTTGCGCTTCATGTCTGCGATTCTCATTCACATATGATGCGATAAAACCAACGTTGGACGGCCCAAAACGGAACACTTGTGTCCTAAATGGGACAGACACGCTGTCTCAGATCTAGTACGATCAATTAGGATTTTCGGCGGTGCATTTAGGAGCGAAACAACGTGGCAATGAAGATGACGGACCGCGAAGTGGATGGCGCGTTTGTGTTGGCGCTCGACGGTCGCATCGTGCTCGGCGAGGAAAGCCAGGCTCTACGTGTGAAATTGAAGAGTCTGATCGCCGAAGGAAAAAAGAAAATCGTCCTGAACGTGGACAACATCAGATATATCGACAGCGCAGGGCTGGGCATCTTGGTCGCCGCGCATGTGAGCGCGAAAACCCAGGGCGCATCGCTCAAGCTCAGTAACCTGGGCAGCAGATTCCGGGAAGTCCTACAAATCACCAAGCTGCTCACGGTTTTCGACGTGTACAACACGGAAGCAGCCGCGACCGCGAGTTTCCCAAAACTGACGGACAAAGCTGGCGCGAAAAAACCAAGCGTCACTCTGCCGGGAACCGTCGAAGAGATCATCGAATCGCCGCACCCGAGCATACCGGAGAAAGCGGAAATCTCTATCCAAGGGGCAGACGAACTGTATCAAGAGATTCGCATCGAAAACACATTGACCGACGAACTCGGCGATGAACTGCGACTGAAAAAGGGTGCCCTCGTTGAGGTCACCGTCGAAGCCGCAGCAGGGGCAACTACGTCAAAGGTCGCCAGCACCTAGCCCCGAAGAGAAGAAAGACATGAGTCAATGGATGTTGACATGTTCGACTTGCGGTAAGGAATTTACTCACAGTTCGATCCCCGAAAATCTACCCTTCGTTCAATTGGACTTGCCTCACAAGCCAGAGTTCCCACAAGGGGGCCTCGCCTTTGATTGCCCTCACTGCCGAGAATCAGCCACCTACCAACGCCACGATTTTGATTTATCGCCTCTCACCAGCCGTTCAGGTCCAATAGTGAATTATTCGAGTTTGGCCCAGCAGCCATTTTTCTTCAAAGTTCCAACCACTACGTCTGCTACGCTTGCCAACTTCTCAATGCCTTCGTCCAAAAGTTCTGAGATTCCAAAGAGGTCATACGAGGTCTGAAGCATAGAGCGCTCTCTGTTTCATCTTTCATGGGTCGAACTTGGCCCAGGCCCGCTCACTTCCCATCGCCGTTCGACCGCCTGAATAGTTTTTCGCCGTCCCGTCCCTCTAAAACTTCAAACTCATCCACCACCTTTCATTTTGGGTGCCGCTGGCTGGAAATGTGATATAAAAAGCGATTCTTAACTTGGTGTACGATTTTCTATTGCTCACGCAGCCAAACTTGAGCGTGGGCGATTGTTTGGGATAACGACGAATCCTGGCAGACATTAAGCCTGGAAAACGAAGAAACCATAAGAGGGGTGGCGACATTTCTTGTTCTCCACTCCATCCGACTTTACGTTGGCATCGTGTCTAGGATCACTATGCAACCTGAATACCCAAACCTTGGCTCCCGCTTCAAAGAGATAAAAGAAGCCTATGCGCAAGCGAAGACTGTGGAAGAGAAACAGGAGCTATTGGCCCTCGCTGGGAGATCGTCCGGCAAGCGGAGGAACAGGCAGAACGATTAAAGTCCGAAATTCAGCGGATGAAAAAATCATGAAGCGGACTGAATGCGACCTATCAATATCATCTTGGCCTTGCATACGCTAAAGCTAATAAAGTCTAGCTCGCTCGCGCGAGTTTCCAGCGTGCTCTTAAGTTGGATCCCAAATCTTCGCGAGTAAACGAAACTGGCCAAGCTTTGGCCGCATTGGGCACGGCTCCCTAGGCACAGCTCTGCTCGTCGTGGTTTTGGTTAAGGACGTAATTGCGGGCCGCTGAATTTCTCTTGCTCTTCCCTTAACGGCAATTTGCGATGGAAAGATGATGTTTTGATTTTTCCCCATAACGTTAACCTTCGTAGCCGCTCTCCCACTCATCACCGGAATCCTGCTGGATCCCAGCCCGCCGTGCCTCCCGCGTCGACCCCCTAATCGCCCTCCGCTACGAATAACTCCGTGTAACAGTGGGACAGCCATTTCTAGCTGTCCGCACGGGGGCGGAGCTTCGGCTCCGACCTAACCGGCTGCCTACAAAGTGCTTCAGCCCTGACGAAAAATATTGCCGCCCGCACGCCCAACCCTCATTTTCGAGCGGGCTCCGCTCCGTAGTCGAACACACCCCTTTTCGCGTAATCTTACAAGCTCAAGGACGTCCCACATGATGCAGAGCGGCGGAATCCACGCAATCGAAATCGTTTTCCTCCTCCTCCTTCTCTTTGTGGTCGCCTTTGCCGCGCTCGCCCGCAAACTCCAAACGCCCTATCCGATCGTCCTTGTAGTCGCCGGCCTGCTGCTTAGCTTCATTCCCGGCATCCCCAAAATCCCATTGAATCCCGACCTCATTTTTCTCGTCGTGCTGCCTCCGCTTCTGTACGCCGCTGCTTGGATGACCTCCTGGCGCGATTTCAAATTCAACTTGGTCAGCATCCTCATGCTTGCCTTCGGTCTTGTCGGTTTCACCGTACTCGGCGTGGCAGGCGCTGCAGCCTGGGTCTTCCCCGGCTTCGATTGGCGCCTCGGCCTCGTCTTGGGCGCGGTCGTCGCCACCACGGACGCCATCGCCGCCACCTCCATCGCCAAGCGCGTCGGTCTCCCGCGGCGCATCGTGGACATCCTCGAAGGCGAAAGCTTGGTCAACGACGCCACCGGCCTCCTCGCTCTCGAATTCGCCATCGCCATGGTTGTCGACGAGCGCACGCCCACCGTCGCGCAAGGCGCTCTGCGCCTCGCCTATTTGATCGCCGTCGGCCTCATCATCGGCCTAGTCCTGGGCTTGATCGTCGAATGGTTCGAGCGCCGCATCGACGATGGCCCCATCGAAATCGTCGTCAGCATCCTCACGCCGTACGCCGCCTATCTCGCCGCCGAATCGCTGCGCGCTTCCGGAGTCCTCGCCGTCGTTGCCTGCGGTCTCTATCTGAGCCGTCAAAGCTCCGAATTTTTCTCCGCCAGCGTCCGCATGCAAGCCTTGGCCGTCTGGGATTCCCTCACCTTCGCCGTCAACGGCTTGGTTTTCGTCCTCATCGGCCTGCAGCTCCCCCATGTGTTGGCGGGAATTCGCGGGTACAGTTTCCCTCACTTGCTGCTCTACGGCGCGCTCTTCAGCGCCATCGTCATTGTGCTGCGCTTGCTCTGGATGTTTCCCGCCGGCAACCTCGCATACTGGATCCGCACGCGCATTCTCCGCCAGACCTACGCCAAGCCGTCGGCAAAACAGGTCTTCGTTATCGGCTGGACTGGCATGCGCGGCGTAGTAGCCCTCGCCGCCGCCATCGCTCTTCCCGAAATCCTGTCCGACGGCTCGCCCTTTCCGCAGCGCAATCTGATCATCTTTCTCACCTTCAGCGTCATCCTCGTCACGCTCGTGCTGCAGGGCCTCACCCTGCCCCCGCTCATCCGCGCCCTCGGCCTCGCCGGCAAATCGGGCACCGACGACGAAGAAGAAGAGGCCCGCCGTATTATCACCAGCACCGCCCTATCCCATCTCGAAAGCGCCCGCGGACAGGACCTCGAAGATTTTTCCGCCGTCTACGACGACCTCTCCCGCCGCTACTCCCGCCGCTTGGCCAGCCTGAGCAAAGAAAACTCCGACGACGATGGCATGAGCAACAAAGAGCTGGAACGTTACCGCAAAATCCTCGGCGAGCTCCTCCGCGTCGAACGAAGAACTGCCGTCCGCCTCCGCAACGAAGGCCGCATCAACGATGACGTCCTCCGCAAAATCGAACACGAACTAGACCTAAGCGAAACCCGCCTAGCACTAAGCTAAGTAGCCTCAACACTGAAAACTATGAAACACACGGTAGGAACCCAGTAGCATTCTGGCCCGCGCCAGTGGCCGGATTATATGCCAAATTTCCCGCTTTCAGGCGGTGTCCGCGAAGCGGCGACTCTAGGCGCTGTATACTTTTGACGCGCTCGCGAAAGACGCGGATCCTAATTTAAGATGGCGGGTGGCGATTTGCAGAAGATTCTTGATCGCGCAGAGTCGTGCCAATAGGACTAAGTGAGGAGAGCGACTTGGCAAGAGGAATGACGAGAATCAGATGGAAAATGAAATGGGCACTGACGTCGGCCCTGACATCGACAATAAAATGGGCAATCGCCGCAGGGTGGGCGTTCTTACCAGGCGTTGCTGCTTCCCGCGCGCAAGTCCCGCGCGTGGATCATGTGTTCATCGTGGTCGAAGAAAATCAGGATTTTAGTTGCGTCATCGGCAATTCGACCATGAGCTTTTTGAACGGGCTAGCCAGCAAGTATGCCGTCGCAGCTTCTTTTTATGCCAACTCGCATCCGTCCATCAGCAACTATTTTGTGCTGACCACCGGCCAAGCCATTTCCAAAGGCCGCATGGGCGATTTCCGCACCGATCCCGTCGACGTGGACAATGTTATTCGCGAGCTGAAACAAAATGGAAAAACCTGGCGCACATACGTCGAAGGCGTGCCGGCGCCTGGATATACCGGCGGAAATATCGGCAACACCGGATACCTCAAGCGGCACAATCCGCTGGCGTATTTTGAAAGAGACATTTCGCCTGCGGAGCGCGCCAATCTCGCCCAATTTGCGCAGTTCTCCGAAGACCTGGCGCAAAACCGGCTCGCCAACTATTCCTTTTTTGTGCCGAATATTTTTGACGACGGCCACAGCGTCAAAGGCACCAACGGCGGCAACCAGGGAAACGCGCGATGCGGCGATCCCAGCGCGCTCAAGCAAACAGACGACTGGCTGAAGAATATTTTTAGCCCGCTGCTGGCCAGCAAAGTGTTTGAAGACACCGGGCTATTAATCATCACCTATGATGAAGCTTCCGGCGACGACGAGAGCGACGGGGCAGGGCATTGGGGCGGCGGCCGCGTCGCAACAATTCTCGTAGGTTCCAAGGTCAAGCCGGCTTATCGGTCGATCGCGCTGTATCACCATGAGAGCACGCTGCGCCTAACCATGGAGGCGCTTGGCCTGGACGAAAACCACTGGCCCGGCGGCGCAAAAAACGCGCCCAGCATGGCTGAATTTTTCCAAGGATCGAAGTAGCGGTGTCATTGGTGTCATTGGTCGCCGCGGTTTGCAGACGAGGAAGCGGGAATCTGTTGCTCGCCATTCGCCACTAGCCACTCGCCACTAGCCACTCGCCACTAGTCAAACAGGTCAGGCTGTTCGCGAGTGATGCGCTGCCACAGCGGCTGGAACTGGAACCACCCGGCGCCATGCGTGCCAACTTGCCCGCGCGTGAGCAGCGCGTTTTCGCGGTCGATCGCAATCGGCTTACCCGCTGCTTCGGCAAGAAGCTGCGCTTGGCAACTGCGGTCCATGGTGATGAACCACCAAACCGCTTCGTCGACGCTTTCGCCAACGGTGAGCAAGCCGTGATTGCGCAAAATCGCCGCTTTGCGCGGCCCCAGCGTGCGCGCGATGCGCTCGCCTTCGCTGGTGTCGTAGACCACGCCGGTGAAATCATCGAAGACCGCGTGATCTTCGAAAAAAGCGCAAGCGTCTTGCGTGATGGGATCGAGTAATCGCCCCAGCGAAGACCACGCTTTGCCATGCAGCGAATGCGAGTGCGCCGCGCCGATCACGTCCGGCCGCGCGTGGTGCACGCTGGAATGAATCGCAAACGCCGCGCCATTGAGCGGATGCTTGCCTTCCACCACTTCGCCCTTCGTGTTCACCAGCATCAAGTCGGAAACGCGAATCTGGCTG
>Ga0137415_10004340_pt1 | contig 14042 bp, 15 predicted proteins | sample CZODoug3_1_1_16f_FD_183082 | JGI IMG/M metagenome (GOLD analysis project Ga0137415, IMG submission 183082) | Vadose zone soil fungal communities from Angelo Coast Range Reserve, California, USA - CZODoug3_1_1_16fungal (Hybrid Assembly) | ecosystem: Environmental > Terrestrial > Soil > Vadose... | reverse complement strand
GGCACGCGTATCCGCTGCTGGCGCCGCCTGCCGTCGACATCCGCGGCTTGGCCGCGTGTCTGCTGCTTTTCACGCCGGTGATGATTTGGCGACGGCGCGCTTAAGCCACCTGACGTACTGGTATCCGGCAAGCCCGGAGCCGGCGCTGAAGGACGTGAATCTCGCCATCGGCGACGGCATCACGTTGGTCGCCGGGCCTTCGGGTGGGGGCAAATCGACCCTGCTGCGAGTGATGAACGGCCTTGTGCCGCACTTTCATGGCGGCCGCATCGCGGGATCGGCCGATGTCGATGGAGTGAACATCATCGATACGCCGACGCGACATCTGGCGCGCACGGTCGGTTTCGTGTTCCAGGACCCTGAGCTCCAGGCTGTTTACGACACGGTTGAGCGGGAGGTCGCGTTCGGGCTCGAGAACACAGGTGTCGCCACAGCCGAGATGCCGGCGCGGGTTGATGACGCGCTGTGCGAGGCAGGGGCTCAACACCTGGCAGGCCGCCGCATGCGAACGCTTAGCGGAGGTGAGCGTCAACGCGTCGCGCTGGCCTCGGTTCTCGCCATGAAGCCGGGGCTCGTGGTACTTGACGAGCCGACATCGCAGCTCGACCCGGACGGGGCGTCCCTGCTCCTGTCGGCGGCGACGCGAGTGGCCGAGTCCGGGCGCGCCGTTGTCATCTCCGAACACCGCCTCGAGGCGTTGAAGCAAGTGGCGGATCGCGTGGTCCTCGTGGAGGGTGGCACGACCCGGTCGTTCGCACCCGGCGTGTGGCGGCCATCCAGCGATCCGCTCACGGTTGGGCGCTCGTCAACGGCAGGTGCCGTGGCCTGGTCGCTCACGAACGTGACCGCGGGTTTTGCCGGCCGGGGCATCCTCAATGCGGTCGACCTTGCCGGTCGAAGCGGCGAGGTCGTCGCGTTGAGTGGGCCCAACGGCGGCGGCAAGACCACCCTGCTGCGCACCATCGCGGGCAGCCTGGCGCCCCTTGGGGGCAAGGTCGAGCGGAGGCCAGGCCGCATCGCCTACCTCCCGCAGAACCCGTCTGCGCTCCTCCACCGGCCCACGGTGCGCTCCGAGGTCGAGCTGACGCTCGACCGCGCCGGAGAGGCCGAAAGCCCGCAGGTCATCCTCGGCTCGCTGGGCCTGATTGCCGTCGCCGAACGCTATCCGCGAGACCTTGCCTCGGGCGAGCGTCAGCGCGCGGCGCTGGCCGCGGTGCTCGCCGGACGGCCCGACCTTGTCCTTTTAGATGAGCCGACAAGGGGGATGGACTTCGCGGCGCGCGCCGCCTTGATCAAGCTCGTTGCGGGGCTTCGTGACGCGGGCTCGGCAGTGGTCCTCGCGACCCACGACGTTGCCCTGCAAGAGGCGCTCGCCGACCGTGTGGTTCAGGTGTGCGAGGGCCGGGTGTCCGAGTTGGTGGCCGCCCGCACATGAGGCGCGCGCTTCCGGTTGGTCTGGTCTCGCTGATCGGTCTCGCCCTTTTCGCCTGGCCGTTTCTTGGTAGCGGACTGACCGCGAGCACACCCGCTTGGACCTTGATGCTCGCGTGCGTGGCCGGGCTCCTCCTGGTCGAGACCGGCACGCGGCAGCTCGATTCGCGCGCCATCGCGCTGCTCGCCGCGATCGCGGCAATCGATTCCGCGCTCCGGCTAGCTGTGATCGTCGGGATCGGCGGCTTCAACCCGATCTACTTCCTGGTCCTCTGCGCCGGGTTTGTCTTCGGGTCGTCGTTCGGATTCATGGCGGGCGCGCTGTCGATCCTCGTCTCAGCGTTGATCAGCGGAGGCGTCGGGCCGTGGGTCCCCTACCAGGTGTTCGCCCTCGGATGGGTGGGCGTCGCGGCCGGCTTCGCGGGTCACTGGAAAAGCCCCTCGGGGAACCTTCGCGACGTGCTTCTGCTGGCCGCGGTTGGGGGCGTGATGGGCTACGTGTTTGGCGCTCTGATGGATGTCACCGACTGGGTTCCGGTGTTCCGCGGCAACCCGACGCTAGGCTGGCTTCCAGGCATGACGCCAGCCACCGCTCTTTTGCATTTCGCGCGCTTCTATGCGCTCACGTCGTTTGCCTATGACAGCTTTCGCGCGGCCGGCAACGTTGTGATGGTGCTCGCCCTCGGAGCCCCCGTGCTCGCGGCGTTGAATCGCTTTCGCTCCCGCCTCACGTTCGAGGTCGTCAGGACATGAAGTACGGAGACTTCCGGAATTTATGCCTTGCCCTACCCGAGGCGGAGGAGCTCGAGACCTGGGGCGAGGCGACGTTTCGGGTCCGCGGACGAATCTTCGCGATGGGTTCCCCCGAAGGCGGACGGGTCTCAGTCAAGGCCTCACTCGACGACCAGGCCGGCCTCGTGGCCATGGACCCGAAGACGTTTGCGATTTCCGCCTACACCGGGCGGTTTGGCTGGGTCAGCGTGAGGCTGGCCGGGGTTGGGCGAGAGCTCGGTGAACGGTTGATCAAGAACGCCTGGGAGCGCACCGCCCCCAGGCGTCTCCTCGATCAAAAAGCGCGGCGCCGGTAGCCTCGGCCCGCGAAGAGCCGGACGATGATCAAGAGGATGGCGGCGCCGATGAACGCCATGATCATCGCGCTGATGATCGGATGCCCCGCCACCGCGATGCTGAAGTGGAGAAAGCCGGCGAGCACGATCCCACCAAACAATGCGCCCACGATGCCGACGATGATGTCCCAGAACAGCCCAAGGCCGTGGCCAAGCGCCACATGGCTGGCCAGGAAACCGGCCACGAGTCCGACCAGGGCCCAAACGAGCATGGAGTCCAGGTCGATGGTGACAGGCGAACCATTGATAGAGATGACCATTCCTAACAGGCCCCCTTTACAAAACTAGATACGCTGCCAGATCTAAAACGCGCCGGGGGTTCATGTCACCTTCGCGGCAAGTTCGCCAAACGCGGCGCCCAGGATGCGGTTGAAGGCCGGGTACGGGTGAATCACGTCCGCCAGGGTTCGCACCGGCGTCCCAACCTTCACCGCGACCACCAGCTCACCGAGGATCTCGCCCGCGCGCGGCGTGACCAGGGTGGCCCCGACCAGCACGCCGCTGATCCTGTCGGCGACCAGCTTGAGCGTCCCGCCGTGGAAGTCGTGGATGTATCCGCGAGCTGCCTCGCCAGGGTCGAGATTCACAACCGCGACGTCGATGCCGTGGGCCCGCGCGGCCTGCTCCGACAAGCCGACCGACGCCACCTCTGGGTCGGTGAAGGTGACGCGCGGCACCGCGGTGTGGTCGGCGCGGGCGTCCTCGCCGCGCAGCCTCCGGGCGACGATCTGGCCGTGGTAGTAGGCCAGGTGGGTGAAGCCGCCGATGCCCGTGACATCGCCCGCGCCGTAGATCCCGTCGCGCGCTTGCAGCGTCGCCGGGTCTACCTTTAGCCATCCCCGCTCGGTCTGTGTCAGACCCGCGGCGCGCCAAGCCTCGAAGTTCGGCCGCCGGCCCGTCGCGACGAGCAGGCGATCGCCCGAGACGATGGCGCCCGACTTCAGGTGAAGGACGACGTCGGAGGCCTGCATCTCGACCGCCACGCACGGGTCGCCCAGCAGGACCTCGATGCCGTCAGCCTGCAGGTGCGGCAGCAGGGCGGCGCCCGCCTCCGGTTCCTCGAGGGCAAGGAAGCGCGGGCCGGCCTCCACGATGGTGACCTTTGAACCGAGCCTTGCGTTCGCCTGGGCGAGCTCGACGCCGACCGCTCCGCCGCCGAGCACGACGAGCCTCGCGGGGAGCTCGCGGGGGATGGCGGCCTGCCGGTTGGTCCAGTACTTGACTTTGTCCAGCCCTTCGATCGGTGGAATGGCCGCCGTGCCGCCGTTGGCGATGACCACCGCGCGCCGGGCCACGAGGTGCTCTCCACCGACCTCGACCGTGCGGAGGTCGATCAGGCTGCCAGAGCCGCGCACGAGTTTCGCTCCCGTCGCCTCCAGGGCCGCGGCAGGTCGCGTGTCGTCGAGGTCGCGCGCCATCCACAGGACGCGTTTCGACACCTTCGGAAAATCCACGTCCCACTCGACACGAGAGGCGGCCAGCGTTCGTGCGCGACCGGCCTCCTCCAGCGTCTCACCAGACCGGAGCAGTGTTTTCGACGGCACGCAGCCCCAATAAGGACACTCGCCACCGACCAGCTCGCGCTCTACGACGGCCAGCGAAAGGCCACTGCCCTGAAGGCCGTTCGCGATCGCTTCTCCAGCCACTCCGCCACCCAGACACACGACGTCAAACTCCTGCGCCAACCGCGTTTCCTCCTTCCGCGCTTTCGCGCCGCAACGACTCGAGAAGTGATGTGGCGGTGAAGTCGCCCAAGTAACGGTCGCCGTCGAAGACAGCGGCTCGCTCGGTGGGACTCGCGAGCGCTGCGGCGAAGGCTTCCGTCAGGGTGCTCGACAGCTGCACGCGTGGCTCACCGGGCGCGGGGCCGCCATCTGCAGGTTCCAGGGTTTGCGGATCAACATGCGCGACCAACATTCGTCGGACCAGTCGTTCCCGACCGAGGAACTCCGCGACATATTCGCTGGCCGGATGGATGAGAATCCGCTCCGGCGTGTCGTACTGCGCGATCTGCGCCTGCATCTTCATCAAGCAGATGCGATCCCCGACCATCACCGCCTCGTCGATGTCGTGCGTGACGAAGACGACCGTCTTGCGCATCGAACGCTGGATGCTGATGAACTCCTGCTGCAGCCGCTCCCGCGTGATCCGGTCGACTGCTCCAAACGGTTCGTCCATCAACAGGATCGGCGGATCCGCGGCCAAAGCCCTGGCAAAACCGACGCGCTGCCGCTGTCCTCCTGAAAGTTGATGCGGATAGCGGTCGCGGTACTCGGCGGGGTCGAGGCCGACCAGCGCCAGCAATTCGTCGACGCGCGTTTTGATTCGCCGCGCGTCCCACTTCCACAAGCGTGGCACCGTGGCCACGTTCTCGCCCACGGTCATGTGAGGGAAGAGCCCGGTCTGCTGGATGACGTAGCCCATCCTCAAGCGCAGTGCCGCCGGGTCTACGCCGTGCGTGTCGACGCCGTCGACCAGGACGCGACCGCTGTCGGGATCGATGAGCCTGTTGATCATCCGCAGCGTGGTTGTTTTGCCGCAGCCGGACGGTCCGATCAGGACGCAGGTCTGGCCGTCGGGGATCTCCAATGTGAGGTTGAGGACCGCGTTCGAACCGCCCGCGAACTGCTTGCTCACGTTCTCCAGGCGGATCACGGCCTCGATTACCGTAGTCGAATGGCAAACGGGCCATTCGTGGCGTAATCGAATGGCGAGCCGGGTATTCCTCGACTACGTCGACCCGTGGGTCAACTGGAGCTGGCTTGGAACCCACGTGCCTTACGTCGCGGCTGCACTGCAGCAGCACATTGTCCTGACCGCCATCGCGGTTGCCGGCGGGTTCGTCATCGCGCTTCCACTCGGGGTGGTCGCCCAGCGCTCGGCGGCCGTCCGCTTACCAGTCCTCGGGACGTTCGGAGCTTTCTACACGATCCCGTCGCTCGCACTTTTTGCGCTCCTGGTGCCGTTCACGGGGATCGCGACGACCACCACCGCCGAGATCCCCCTGATCGGCTACAACGTGCTGATCCTGATTCGCAACGTCGTGGTCGGCCTCGACGCCGTGCCGCGGGAGGTGCTCGACGCGGCGGATGGAATGGGCTACCGGCCGATGGCGCGGATATTGCGGGTGGAGCTGCCGCTCGCGCTGCCGGCCATCTTCGCCGGGCTTCGCGTCGCGACGGTTTCGACCATCGGGCTGATCACGATCACGGCGGTAATCGGCCTCGGCGGCCTGGGCCAGCTGATCAACCAGGGCCTGCAAGAGAGCTTCCATACGCCGCTGGTCGTCGCAACGGTGCTCTCGATCGTCCTTGCGTTGGTCGCCGACGTAGCCCTCGCAACGGGCCAGCGCTTTGCGCTGCCCTGGGCGCGCCAGGCGTGAGCATTTTTGGCGCGGTGTGGCAGTGGTTCGCGAACCCCGCCCACTGGCAGGGACCCGATGGCATCCCGACCCGGCTTGGGGAGCATCTTCAGCTTTCCGCCGAATCCGTCCTGCTGGGGGCCGTGATTGCCCTGCCGGTGGGGATCGCGCTCGGCCACTACGGCCGGTTCGGCAACCTCGCGATCAACATCTCGAATGTCGGTCGGGCCGTGCCGTCGTTCGGCATCCTCGTGATCGCGTTTCAGGTCTTCGGCCTGGGCGACCTGCCGATCATCCTCGCCCTGACGGCGCTGGCGATCCCGCCCATGGTCACCAACAGCTACGTCGCCCTGCGCGAGGTCGATCCAGACGTCCGCGACGCGGCGCGCGGGATGGGTTATCGCGAGCTGGCACAGCTCTACCGCGTCGAGTTACCACTCGCGGTACCCCTGATCATGGCTGGAGTCCGGACGTCGGCGGTGCAGGTCGTCGCGACCGCCACGCTCGCCGCGCTGATCGCGGGCGGAGGGTTTGGCCGCTATATCGTGGACGGTTTCGCCCAGCTGAACTACCCGATGACCATCGCGGGCGCCGTCCTGGTCGCGCTGCTCGCCCTGGCCACCGAACTAAGCCTGTCCGGCGTCGAGAGGCTGCTCGTGCCGCGAGGCATCAGGCTGCTCACGGCGCCCACCCTGCGCCGGGCGAGCACCTTCAAGGTCGCGTAACAAAGACCCGGTACATGGAAGAATCTGTAATCACCGATCGTTTGATCCGGAGGGCCCGCCCGGCCCGGGGAGGAATTCGATGACCCGTATACACAGATCCGCCTGGCTGCTCGCGACGGTGGCCCTTGTCGCTGTCGTCGCGGCGGCGTGTGGCAGCACCACCTCCGGCGGCGGCACGACCAGCAAGGGGACGGTCGTGGTGGCCGGCTTTGACTTCGCCGAGAGCTCGATCCTCGGCCAGCTCTACGGCCAGGAGCTCGCCCACAACGGTTACACCGTCACCTACAAGCCGCGGCTGGGCAAGCGCGAAGTCGTCGCCCCGGCCATCAAGGCAGGCCAGATCGACATGTATCCCGGCTACGCCGCGACAGACCTCGAGTACTACAACGGCGCCGCCGGCGAGGCGAGCGGAGACGTGACCGCAACCGTCCAGAAGCTGAACGCGCGCCTGCAGCCCCTTGGCCTCGTGGCCCTGACCCCATCCAACGCGGTCGACCAGAACGCTTTCGCCGTGACCAAGGCCACGGCGGCGCAATACAACCTGACCAAACTTTCAGACCTGGCGGCGATCGGCGACAAGCTGGTGCTCGGCGCCGGACCCGAGTGCCCGACCCGACCCTTCTGCCAGATCGGCCTCGAGAAGACCTACGGCATCCACTTCAAGGCGTTCAAAGCCCTGGACACCGATGGGCCGCTCACCCGTGCCGCCCTCGCCAACGGGACGATCCAGGTTGGCCTCGTGTTCAGCAGCGACTCGGACCTGAACAAGCTCGGCCTCGTCGTCTTGCAGGACGACAAGCACCTCGAGAACGCCGACAACGTCGTGCCCATCATCCGGCAGACGGTCGCGACCGCCGACGTGAAGGCGATCCTGGACAAGATCAGCGCCAACCTGACCACCGCTCAGCTCGTGACGCTCAACGGCCAGGTCGAGCTGCAGCACCAGGACGCCGACGCGGTCGCCTCCGCTTACCTCCAGCAGCACAACTACTTCAGCTAATCTCGGCGCGTCCGATGGAGAGGGTGGCGGGGCTGGCCGACTTCGAGGCCGCCCGCGGTGAGTGGGAGGACGCGTTTGCGCGCGTGCCCGATGCCGCGCTGACGTACCTGAAGCCTGGTGACGACTATGCGTTGGGCGGCCTGCAGGTCCACGTCAACTGGGTGCTCGTCCACTACGGGCGAGTCCTCGAGGGCATCATCGCGGGCAGGTTCACCGAGCTCGGCCCGCAGGACCCGCCTGGCGCCGAGCAAGACGCGCGCGCGGGGGCCAAACGCGGCCTGATGGCCACCGAACGCGCTCCCTCCCTCGACGAGATGGGTGGCCTCCACGCCGCTGTCCGTGCCGCGATTCACGATCTGCCGGAATCAGACTGGGCACGCAAAGCACCCGTGATCTACGGAGCAGGCGAGGCTCCATATGAGACAAGTCCAGAAGACATCGTCGGCTGGCTGTGCGACCACTACCGCGAGCACGTCGAGCAGAGCGCCGACCTCATCGAAGAGTGGAGAGCGACTAAGGCAGGCGGTTGATCCACGCCGCGGTGGCGTATTTCGAATTCACCAGGCGTTCGGCCCTCTCGAGCTCGTCCTGAGTCAGGGCGGTCAAGCGCGCCTCGAACTCGCGCTCGAAATGAGCCTCGAGGTCACGCTCGATCTCGCTGCACGAAAGCGGAATGAACCAGGAGAGTGGGGACACCGTTTTCTCGGCGCTGCGAATGCCTTGGCCGCTGATCGGTTCGCGTCCAACGCGAATGAGTCGAGGCAAGACCTCGACGTCCATCGTGTGGGCGATCGTGGTGTGATGCAGGACAAAGCCCCGCCGCCGCGCCTGCGCGGCGCCACCGATCTTGCCGCGCGGCGAGATGATGTCGTTGATCTCTCGATATGACGCGGGCACGCCAAGCTCCTTGAAGGTCTCGACCGCCCAAGCGTCGAGCAGCGCATAGGACTTTCGAAAACTGACACCCGCCACCATCGATGCCGGGAGGTAGAGGGAGTAGGTGATCGTGCGGTCGGGCTCGCAGAGCATCGTGCCGCCGCCGCTCATCCGCCGCGTGATGACAAAGCCCATCTCCTTCGCGGCGGGCAGGTCGATCTCGTTGATGACCGACTGGTGGGACCCGATGACGAGCGCGCGCTCGATCCAGTGCCACATACGCATGGTCGGCGGCCGCCGGCCGGCGATCACCTGCTCGAGCAGAACCTCGTCGAGCGCCATATGCATGTGCGCGCTGTAGCTGGAAGGAGGGATCACCTCCCAGCTCGCTTCGCCTCGCCAGTCCTGGAGCACTCCTCTGCCAGTATTCCGGATGACGATGGCGACGTTCGCAAGACCTGGCGGCGATACTCCGTAAAACAGGTATGGCTGCCGCGAACCCGATTCGGATCGTCCCCCTGCGCACCGAGGCGATCGCGCCGGTCGGTGTACCGCAGCTCACCTACCGCGGCGGTCCGCTGATCGCTTCGGTCCAGGTTTTCCTGTTCTTCTGGGGCGACGCCTGGCAGCAAGAGCCGCAGTCTGCTTTGGTCCAGCAGATGAACGACTTCTTCGAGGCCGCGGTCGCGAGCCCGCTTCTCGACCAGCTGGCCGAGTACAACGTGCCTGGATTCGCCATCGCCCATGGTTCCCGCACTGGGGCGATCGCGCTGACGACCCCGCCGCCGCCACGGGTCGCCGACGCGGACATCCAGGCCCTCATCCAGCAGGAGATCGCATCCGACCCCGCCGTGCCTAAGCCTTCACCGGACTCGCTTTACTTCGTGTTCCTTCAGCCCGGCACGACGGTCAGCCTGGATGGTGGTGCGTCGTGCGTGAACTTTTGCGGCTACCACAGCGACATCGACGGCAAGATCTTCTATGCCGTCATGCCATATCCCGACTGCGCCGGGTGCACCGGCGGCATGGTGGCTCTCGACGCGTTGACAATTGCGAGCTCGCATGAGCTGTGCGAGGCGATCACCGACCCCATTCCCGGGCAAGGCTGGTACGACGACCAGAACGGTGAGATCGGGGACATTTGCGCCTGGCAGACGAAGCGCCTCGGTCCCTACACAGTCCAGCTCGAGTGGTCGAACAAGGCGGGCCGCTGCGTATGAGCCCTGCCAAAAGCCTGATCAAGTACGTGGTGATCATCGTCAAGGAGAACCACGGGTACGACAACTACTTCGGCACATTTCCCGGTGGCAATGGTGTCGCCCTGCCGGCGAGTCCTAATCCACCGCCGAAGGATCCGGACCACCGGCACGCGGCCTGGCTCACTCGCGACAAGACGGCGCCTCGGGTCGCTTTTCCGCAGAAGGACATCCCGCACTACTGGGGTTACGCGAGCCAGTTCACGCTCTGCGACAACTACTACACCGACGTGGCCGGGCCTTCGACCCCCAACCACCTGATGCTGATCATGGCCGACTCAAAACTGGTCGACAATCCTTCGCGCAGCTATCGCAAGCATCCCGGCCCACCGCTTTACAACCAGCCATCGCTGCCGTCGCAGCTCGACGCCGCGAAACTTTCGTGGGGCAACTATGGCGGCTACGCCTTCGACTTCATCAAGTACACGGCGGGCAAGAAGAAAACCTGGGAGCAGTTCACGGCCGACGCAGCGGCGAAGAAGCTGCCCACGGTTTCGTGGCTCTATGCGGACGACGCGCTGAGCGAGCATCCAGCCGACACGCCGGCGCAGCGGGCGGCGGGGGCGGGCGACGTGACCAAGGGCAGTCTGTGGACCGTCACCCAGGTGCAGGCTGTCGTGGATGCGGGGTTGTGGCCAGAGGTGGCGATCTTCATCACCTGGGACGACTGGGGCGGTTGGTGGGACCACGTCACGCCCCCTGCGGTCGAGAAGTGGACTGACGGAACACAGTTCCGCTATGGGGGTCGAGTTGGGTGCCTGGTTCTCAGCCCCTACGCGCGCAAGGGCCACGTCTCCAAGGCGCTCCACTCGCACGTCAGCCTGATCAAGTTCTGCGAAAACGCCTTCGGCCTCCCCTCGCTCAACGCGCGTACGAAGGCGTCCGACGGGATGGAGGACTGCTTCGACTTCACGCAGAAGCCGCTCGCGCCCCCTCAGTAGCGAACGTCGTCGAGCCGCTTCCAGCCGTAAGAGACTTCCTGCAGGAGAGCGGAACCGATCGTGATCGGTTGCGCACGTACGTAGACGCCGCCGAGCCGCTGGTAAAACTTCCGCGCGGCTGCGTTGTCGCGCAGCACCCACACGATCATGTCCGTAAGGCCCAGCTCACGCAGGCCTCCGACCACCGCCTGCACGAGGCGGCGCCCATGGCCGCGGCCCTGCGCCTCCCGCAAAACGTAGATCGCGTAGAGCTCCCCGCCGTATCCGTCCTCGCCGGCGCGCTCGCGGCCGCCTGAGGCGAAGCCGATCACGCCCCGGGCGCCCTCCGCCACAAAAACCTTGTTGGAGCTTTCACTGATTGTCCGCCGCCAGCGGTCCTCGTATCCCGCTTCGTCGAGCGAGTCGAGAAAGTCGTTCGGCAGCATGCCCAGGTAGGCGGTTCGACCCGTGGCGACGTGGATCCCGGCGATCCCTGCCGCGTCGTCGATTTCGGCCGGCCGAACCAGGCTCACCATCCTCAAAATCTAGTCCTAAGGGTGCAGGAACCAATGGACCAGATCGACGAGCCCGCGCTCAGCAGGCGCGCGCGGCGAGCCGTCCCGCTCATCGCGGCAGCCCTCGCTGTCATCGTGGTCGCGAGCCTCATCTATCTGAAGGCCACCGCGCCGCCTCCGGCGACAACTTTCAGCCCGGTTCCGTACGTCTCCTATCTCTCCCTGCGGTATCAGGTCACCTACGACTTCGTCAGCCCGTCGCGTGGCTGGGCGCTGGTCGTCGACCAAGGTTTTGTCCCCACGTTCTGGGTGTTCGGCACCACGGACGGAGCAATACACTGGCAGCGGCAGCTCGAGGGAACTCCCGAATCCGGTGTTTCATCCATACATTTCTTGGACTCGCGGCACGGCTTTGCCTACGCGGGTGTCCTGTACCGAACCACAGACGGCGGTGCGTACTGGGAGGCCATCTCGCTACCAGAAGGCACGCCCAACTTCACGTTCGCCAGCCCGACGCAGGGCTGGGCGGTTGCAATCGAATCCGACCAGAACGCGACGACTCACCTCTACTCGACCGCGGACGGCGGACTGACCTGGCACCAGCTCGCCTGGACGCTGGCATCGCCCATATCGCCTACGGCCAAAGGAGGCTTTCCGTCGCTCGGATTTCGCGCCAACGGCGAAGGCTGGCTCGGCGCCTTTCGTCAGGACCCCACCGTGTATTTGACCAAAGACAGCGGCAGGAGCTGGCGGGCGATCACGATCCCGCTCCCACCCGAGGAGCCCGCAGACATGCACCCGACTGAGGTCACGCTCCTCCCGAGCAATGGCGTGATCGTGCACGTCGCTGGTGGCTCCAATCCGGGAAGGGCGTTCACCTCGTTCGATGCCGGCGATTCATGGAGGTCGATCCCGTCCCCGCCGTCGCCGATGGAGTTCGGCGACCTTTCATTCGTCGATGGGCGGCATTGGTGGGCGTCGCGATGGGGGATTCTGTGGAAGACCTCCGACGCAGGGCAGAACTGGACGACAGTCCGCGAGGCCTTGCCTGACGTCCCCGGCGAGTGGATCTTTCAGGCGGCGCACGTGATCGACGCGCAGCATGCCTGGCTCCAGATGTTCACTGCCAGCCGTGTCAACGGGGGCAGCGGACTCGAGATGTCCTCCGATGGCGGGGTGCACTGGAGCTCGGTCAACGTGCCGCGGCTGGGGTAGGCTGGCCTGGGGTTCGCTGTGGAAGATTCGACGCCGCCTGCGCGAATCGGACGCGCGATCGCAATGATCGCCGCATCCGCTCTTGCTATCACCGTGACCGGGATCGGCTGGCTGCGCCCCGAGTGGCCCGCGTTCGGGGCGGCCGGCCTCAATCCCGCGGTCATGCATGCGGCATATCAGGTGGCCGCGGTCGACTTCATCGACCCGAGCACAGGCTGGGTGGTCGGTGTTTTCGGCTCTCGCGACTACGCCGTGCTCCACACGACCGATGGCGGTCGGAGCTGGTCGCGACAGCTTGCCGCTACCGGCAGTCCCCACGCACAGTTCATCAAGTTCTTTGACAACGCCGTCGGTGTTTTCGGGCTGATCGGGTCGCGTCCTGTGCTGTTTCGCACGAACGACGGCGGCCGGACCTGGACCTCTTTGCCCGCGTTGGATGCCGAGAGCTCGGTCCTATCGTGGTCGTTCGTCGACTCTGACTACGGCTGGATGCTCGTCCGCCGCGGCGGCAATTCTGTTCCCTCGCCTGCGTTGCTCTATCGCACCGAAGATGGAGGGCGGACCTGGACCGACCTCGGGCCACCCGTCCCACTCCCGGACCAGGCGTTCGCCGTCCACTTCTCCTACCTCACGACCGGCTGGTTGGCGAGCGTCGGCACGGGTGCTTACGCGTACAAGACCGACGACTTCGGCAAGACCTGGAGCCGCGTGCCCCTTCCCGCCCCGCACGGCGGCTGGCCGCGCACAGGGCAGTTCTTCGTCGCGGTGCAGCCCACTTCTGGAGGCGGGGCAGTTGCGTCCGTGGTCAGCTTCCCCCCGATCAAAGGAAGGACTGGCATCGGCGCGACGATCCGAGGGTTCCCGCCGCTGACCGTCTGGGCTTTCGACGGCGGCCGGCCGCACACCTACACATACGCGACGGTGATCGACCAGGTCGTCGGCGGGCCGTTTGCCCAAGAGCAGGCTCCCAATCAAACTCCGCTCAGCACTGTCGACAACGGCACCAATTGGGTTGCCATCGCACCGCCTTCCACCAGCGGCGCGATTGGTTACTTCGACGCCTTCAACTGGTGGTGGATTGGCTCAGGCCTGTGGTCGAGCAGCGCCGACGGCGGCCTCACGTGGACGCATCCGCGAGGCGTCGGTGCGATCGAACCGATTCAGGGCTCGCTGCAGGTGCTCGACCGTGCGCACGCGTGGTTTGCGGGCTCGAGGGGATCGAGCCCCGTGCTCGAACGCACCGCCGACGGCGGTGTGCACTGGCGACAGGTGGCGCTGCCGCCCGTCTAGACCGCTAGCGGTCCTCCCCATTCATGGGGAGGTGGCCTTTTCCTCCCGATTCATGAGGAGGTGTCGGCGAAGCCGACAGAGGGGCCGGATGGGCTCGCTAGTCCAGCTTCCGGTGCAGCTCGATGACCGGCGACACGAGCTGGTAACCCATCTCGCTGTTGATCCGAAGGATGGGTGGATTGTCAGCATCGTTGTTGGTGCGGACGCGCGTGTACCCGGCCTGGATCGCTTGCGCCATCGATTCGTATTTCAGCGCTCGCGCAATGCCACGCCCGCGCACGCTCCGCGACGTGCCGGTGTAAGCGGTCCAAAGGATGCCGCGCACG
>Ga0137415_10004339_pt1 | contig 14042 bp, 11 predicted proteins | sample CZODoug3_1_1_16f_FD_183082 | JGI IMG/M metagenome (GOLD analysis project Ga0137415, IMG submission 183082) | Vadose zone soil fungal communities from Angelo Coast Range Reserve, California, USA - CZODoug3_1_1_16fungal (Hybrid Assembly) | ecosystem: Environmental > Terrestrial > Soil > Vadose... | reverse complement strand
ATGTTCTCTGCGAGTTCCGCACTCTTTCTATCGCAACGGGGGTGGTACCCCCCCCTCCCTCAAATCGCGAGGCCGCCTCACTTCTGATAGGATTCTGAATTCCACCATGGCGCAAATCGCATCACGCGTAGCAGAACTCAACGGCGAGGGCGCCCTCTCCGTCTTCGCCCGTGCCAAAGAACTGGAAAAGCAAGGCCGCTCCATCATCCATCTCGAGCTCGGCGAACCCGATTTTCATCCCGCCATGCCCGTTGTCGATGCCTTGCGCAGCGCAGTAGCTGCCGGTCGCGACCGATACGTTTCTCCGCGCGGCATTCCCCCTCTCCGCGAAGCCGTTGCCGATTACCTGCGGCGCACGCGCGACGTGCACGTCGCGCCCGAGCAGCTCCTGATCGCGCCGGGCTGCAAGATGGCGCTATCACTCGCCATGATGGCTCTGATCGAGCCTGGCGACGAAGTCCTCTATCCCGATCCCGGTTTTCCCATCTACCCATCGTTTGTGCGCGGCCTCGGCGCCAAAGCCGCCCCCTTTTTTCTCGAAGAGAAAAACCAGTTTCAACCCGACCTGCGGGAGATTGCCGCAAAAATTTCGCCGCGCACCAAAGTCCTGATTTTCAATTCCCCCAACAATCCCACCGGAACGGTTTTCACCGACGCAACGCTCGCCCAAATCGCCGAGCTCTCCGTCAAACACGACCTCTGGGTCATCGCCGACGAAATCTACGCGCGCATTCTTTTCTCCGGCACCTACAAATCCATCTGGTCGCTTCCCGGGATGACCGAGCGCACGGTAATCATCGACGGCTTCTCCAAAAGTTTCGCCATGACCGGATGGCGCCTGGGCTACGCCGTAGCGCCGCAGCGCGTAATCGACGCCATGGACCTGCTCGTCCTGAACACCTTCACCTGCGCCGCTGAATTTACCCAGGTCGCCGCCATCGAAGCCCTGCGCGACTCCACAGGCGCAGTCGATGCCATGGTCGCGGAATATCGCAAGCGCCGCGAGCTATTCGTCGCTGGGCTGAATCGCATCCCCGGTTTCCGGTGCCATTCCCCCGAAGGCGCCTTCTACGCCTGGGTCAATATCGAAGACACCGGCCTCTCCGCCCAGGAACTCGCGTCAACCCTGCTGGAAGAAGCAGGCGTAGCTGCCATCGCGGGCGCAGCCTTCGGCGCCGCCGGAAAAAACTACCTCCGCTTTTCGCTGGTAAGCGCCCGCAATCTACTCGAAGAAGCCCTGGAGCGCATCGAGCGAGCATCCGTACGTTGGCGAGCTGTTGCAGCACGGACGTTGTAGGGGCGTGCCCCCAGTGGCACAGGCTTCAGCCTGTGCACCGTAAGCACCGCCTCAGCATGCTCGAACGAGCAACATTTTTCGGAGAGAGCAGAGTAGATGAATAAAACAGTCCGACTCGCAGCCATGTCTTTGACGGCCTTACTCTTAGTCTCCTCCGCCTATCCGCAGGCCAAACCCCTCGCCTCCCCATCCGACATCCAGAAAATCTACGACCGTCTCCTTCCCCAGATCGATCGCATCCCCATCTACGACAATCATTCCCACGCCACCTTCCCCGACGACTCCGACATGGACGCGCAAGCCGCCCCACCCGACGAAAGCTCCGTCCTGCGCCTGCGCGATACCAATCCCGAATTCATCGCCGCGGCGAAATCCCTTTTCGGCTATCCTTACGATGATTTCCAACCGGAACATGCCAAGTGGCTAGCCGAAAAAAGCAAAGCCGCGGAAAAAGACGGCAGCCCCGCGTATTGGAACAGCATCCTCGACAAACTGAATATCGAAACCTGCCTCGCAAATCGCGTGGCTATGGCGCCCTACCTCGATCCCAAGCGCTTTCATTGGGTTTTCTTCGTCGATTCCTTCCTCTTTCCTTTAAACAATCGCGACCAAACCGGGAAGAACCCGGACATGGGCGTATACATTCCGCTGCAGGAAAAAGTTCTGCACCGCTACATGCAGCAGGAAAATGTCAGCGCTCTGCCCGCCGACCTCGCCGGCTATGAAGCCTTTGTGCGCCAAACGCTAGCCGACAATCAGAAAAAGGGCGGCGTGGCCATGAAGTTTGAGGCCGCCTATTTCCGGACGCTCTATTTCAGCGATCCGCCGCGCGAGAAAGCGGAGGCCATTTACGCGAAGTATCACGCTGGAGGCGTTCCCTCCAATGACGATTACCGCACGTTTCAGGACTACATTTTTCGTGTCCTGATCGATCAAGCCGGCAAGCTCAATCTCCCCGCGCATTTTCACAGCGCCGTCGGCATCGGCGACTACTTCAGCCTGCGCAACGGCAACCCTCTCAATCTCGAAAATGTGTTGCGTGACCCGCGCTACGCCAAAAACAAATTCGTTCTGATCCATGGCGGCTATCCGTACACTCTGGAAATGATCTGGCTCACCGCCGCCAAGAATGTCTACACCGATTCCTCGCTGGTCGGCTACTACGTCTATCCTTCCGAGCTGAAAAATATTCTCAAGCAATGGATCTCGCTCTATCCCGAGCGCATGATGTTCGGCTCCGACGCTTTCCCTTTCAGCGACGCCCTGGGCGCGGAGGAAACCTTTTGGCTCGCCGCGCGTTCGGCGCGCACTGCCATTTCCGCGGCACTGGCCGAACTCGTCGCCGAAGGCGCTTTCACCGAAGAAAAAGCACTCGAGCTAGCGCGCATGTATCTGCACGACAATGCCGCGCACCTTTATGGAGAAATGAAATGAGCGCAGCCGCAAAAATGAAACACATTCCGTGGAAAAGCGTTGAACGCGAGAAACTCAACCCGCTAATCGACCGCGAAATGCTCGTCGGCGACAAAGTGATGCTCGCCCGCGTGCTCATGAAAAAAGGCGCGCACGTCCCATTGCATCATCACCACAACGAGCAAGTCACTTACATCCTGGAAGGCGCGCTGAAGTTTGCCATCGACGGCAAAGAAATTGTCGTGCGCGCCGGCGAGGTTCTCTGCATCCCGCCGCACATGCCTCACGAAGCCTGGGCCCTCGAAGACACGATCGACCTCGACATCTTCGACCCCCCGCGCGAAGACTGGCTGAACAAAACCGACGACTACCTCCGCCACGGCCGCTAGCTCAGCTGAGCAGGGTTCCTACGTCGATCGAAGATTGGGAGGAGCCTAGAGTTGAATCGGGGCGAGCGCTTTTTCTTGCATTGCGATCAAGAGCTGCCCGCCAAACGCGCATTCCGCCGGTCGCCGGTTCAGCGCCTCTTCCGCGGAAATGCGCGCCAAATCCGGATTATTATTTTCCAGCGACAGATGTGCTAGCACAAGAAACCGCGCCCGCGCGTCAAACCCGTCCGGGTCAGCCAAAAACTCGCTCACCGCATGGTTCGACAAATGCCCAGTGCGGCTCAGCACCCGCTGCTTCACGACCCACGGGTACGGTCCCACTTTCAGCATGTCCAGATCGTGATTCGATTCCAGCACCAGGCAATCCGCGTCGCGCAGATGCACTTTCACCAGCGCCGGCATGTATCCCAGGTCCGTGACCAGCGCCAGCTTCACTCCATCCGCGCGGAACGTGAACCCGATCGGGTCGGCGGCATCATGCGGAATCGCAAACGCGTGCACTTCGATATCGCCGATGCAAAACCGCTGCCCCGCTTGAATCTTCTCCACGCCGCGCAGCCGCTTCCCCAGCGTCTCCGGCAGCGTGCGCTGCAGCGCATCCATGGTCGGCTCGGTCACATACAGCGGCGCCTTCCACAAGCCGAGCATCTGCGGCAAGCCGTTGCAGTGATCGCTATGTTCGTGGGTAATCAGAATGCCGTCGAGCTTGTCAACGCTTTGCTCGACAGCGGCGAGGCGCGCCAAGGTTTCGCGCTTGCCCAATCCGGCGTCGATAAGGAGTCGGGTGCTCTCGGTCTCGAGTAAGGTAATGTTCCCCGAGCTGCCCGACGCCAGTATGGACACCCGCAAGCCGATCGCTTTCCCCCAATACAGCCCAGACAACTACAGCGCCAAACAAATTTTCAGAATCATCGCAGAGCGTCCGCCCCGCGTCAATGCAGAAAGAAGGTTGGTTTCGCTGGGAGGGAACTACGGTTCGACTTCCACTCACTTCGCGTTTTGATTTGGACTGACGTCGGACAAAGTAACGCCGAGCCGAGTGCTTGCGGCGGCCCTTGTTGCGTCGAGCTTGGATTTGGATTCCAGGGTTGCCTTGCGCAGGGCGATCGATTTCGACTGCAGTGCCTCAAATTGAAGCCGCGATGCATTCCGATGGAATAACAATTTGTTGCCGTGGACCTCGTAGTCTGAAAAATGAGCCAGATTAAATTGATAAAGCTCGATTGTTGCCTGAATCCATTCTTCTTCGGCTCGAAACGTATCCGTGCGAGGAGCCAAAGTCTTATCAGCGGTCGAGTGGACGCCCTTGAGGAACTCCTGCTTCTCATTACTTGATGCGTCGGCTGCGGCTACGTTCGACTCCAATCTTGCGAAAATCGGCTGCACCGATTCATATTTCGTGTCGACTTCCATCAGCGCCTGGAATTCCGAAATTGTGCCCCGCAGGTTGGAACGCGTTGCATAAGAGGCCGGTGTATAGAGCTTCGCCGCAGGCGAGCGGATCGCGCCAACAGCTTGTGTGTACTCTTGATTTAGGCTCAGCATATCGCGCAAGAATACGCGCGTTGGCTCGTCGTACCAGTTTGCATTGGTCGCGGTCTCTTTTCCCGCCGCCTGCTTTAGCAAATGGCCCATCTGTTTCTCTATCGAGGTGTTCTGTAGGGACTTTTCACTGTTTTGTAATGATCCCACTAAACTGACGATACTGATGAAGCTTGCAAGAAACGCGGTCAAGGCATGCTTATATTGAGTTGGCATCTTGTCGCGACGGCTACGATTAATCAGCCAAACTATGAAGATCGCGACGACTGCGGGAGTCAGAAAACCGCCGACCAAGTATCCGCGCGCTTCCGCGCTAGATGTCCCACCGCTCCAACGAACCGTTTTAACGTATGCAATAAAAAGGACAATGCCCCACGCCGCTAGCGTGGCCATGCCCACGACCGTAGTCTTGAGGCTCCAGCCGGAATCGGAGGAGTGTTCGACTCTATCCACGTTCTCAGGCGGGATTGGCGTGCCACAAACGGAGCAGATGGTGTCTTTCAGTGAGGCTTGGTGGCAGTTGGGGCAAATCATGGCAGGTCGCGCGCGAATACTATCAAAACGCACACTTGCCCACAATCTCTGCCAGCACGCATATCCAGCAGAACCAGGTAGCGGACTCTAGCAGGCGAGGCGGGAGCGGTCCAGGGTGAAACCGTTTAGGGAGCCGAGCACGGTTACGGCGATTTGCTCGGGGCGAAAGAATTCTTGCGCGAGCGATTGCACATCTTCGCGCGTTACGGCGCCGATCGATTGCAGGATTTCGTCCAGTGAATAGAAGCGCCCGAAGTACAGCTCTTGCCGCGCAAGATTTGACATGCGCGCGCTGGTCGATTCCAGCGAAAGCATCAGCGAGCCCTTGAGGTGGTTTTTCGCGCGCAGCAGCTCTTCGTCGCTGACCGGCGACTCCTTCAAATCGCGAAACTCCTTCACGATCAGGTCGATCACCTGACCCACGGTTTCGCGCGCCGTTCCCGCATACACGGTCATCATTCCCGCGTCCGAATACGGCGTCAGTTCACTGAACACCGCGTACGCCAGACCCAATTTCTCTCGAATGTTCTGAAACAGGCGCGAAGACATTCCGCCGCCCAGCAAATTATTCATCACGGCCACCGCAAACCGCCCTTGATGCGCCAGCGGATACGACGGCACGCCCATGCACACATGCACCTGCTCGAGGTCCCGCTTTGTTTCCAGATGAATCGGCGCCTCGGTCGACGGCGCCGCGTGCCCCTCAACTTTTCCCGCCGCCTTCAGCCCGCCAAATTCGCGCTGCACCAGCTCCAGCACTTTTTCGTGCGGCACGTTTCCCGCTGCCGTCAGCACAATGCGGTCCGGCGCGAACCACGATTCGAATCGCTTCCGCAGCGCATCCTTGTTGAATAGGCGCACCGTTTCCGGAGTCCCCAGAATTGGCCGCCCCAAAGCGTGCCTGGGCCAAAAGCCACGCGTGAAAATCTCATGCAGCAGATATTCGGGATTATCCAGGTCCATCTTGATCTCTTCCAAGACCACCTGGCGTTCCTTCTTCACATCTTCGGAATCGAACTTCGGCCGCAAAACCAAATCCGCAATGATGTCGAACGCAATCGGCAAATGCTCGTCCAGCACTTTTGCGTTGAAGCAAATCTGCTCTTTGGACGTGAACGCGTCCAACATCCCGCCGATGGAATCCATTTCGCGCGCAATCGCTTCCGCCGAGCGCCGCTCCGTGCCCTTGAAGACCATGTGCTCCATGAAGTGCGCGAGCCCGTTCTCCTCCTGGATCTCGCGGCGCGAGCCGTTGCGCACCCACACGCCTACGGAAACCGAGCGCACGTGCGTCATCGTCTCCGTAATGACCACCAGCCCATTGGGCAGCACATGCTTGCGGATGTCGCGCGGCTCCGTCGTCATAAAGGAATTGTGACATACAGCGGAGCAAAGAAGAAATCAGGGGAAAATGGCATGGCAACTCACGTGTTTGCTTGGAGTTGCGGAGAGAACGAACAGAAATCGCGCTCAGACTCTAGCGGGAACCCGAAATGGGGTGGCGCGACTTGGATAAACGGTCTCAGGCCGCGAGAATTTATGGTTTATCGCTTTCGTTACAAGCCGCAACACAATTACAGCAACTTCTCCGCCGGGTTCAGTTTCCCGTATTCGCTGGTGTAATGCAGCGGCACATCCGCGTACGTGCCCTTCTCGCGCTGGTAAATCTCGCAAGTGTCAAACGGCTTCGAGTACACGTGGATGCTCACCGCGCGCTGGCCAAACTCCGCCAAGTTCAGCACCTGATGCACCGGCTCCAGCGGATTCACGTAGGCCGGGTGTGTCGCGTCCATCTCGTAGGTGTCCGTCGGAACGATGTGGCACGTGCCGCACTTTGCGTCGCGCTCATCGACTCGAAAATTCTGCACGCGCAGCCGCCCGATCGGCGCGGACATCCAGCAATTCTGGTCGCGATGATTGTGAATGCGGCTGAACTGCCCGATTTCCCAGCAAATGGTCATGCACTCGAAAACGTCATTCTTGAAGATCAGGTTCCGCGTGTAATTTCCCTTGGAAAAGAAAAGATACTTCTCCAGCGTCTCCGGCCGCACCGCGTGTTGCAGGATGTAATCCTGCACGCCTTCCAACGTGAACTCCCGTTCGCGTATGGCCGCCAATCCCGCAACCCACTCGCCGATGGGCAGTTGCTCTGTCGCGATTTTGACTTGTTTTTGCATTTTGTAAGCCTCAGGCGTTTCGAAGCTGGACTTTCCCTCGAATTATAGCGCGCAGCGGTAAAGAAGTAGAGTGTTCCGTCTCTCCGCGCCGCTCGCCCGCAAACATCTTCGCTTCGTGAAATAATGGACTAGCAAGAACCACGATGGAACTTCTCGGCAAATCCAAGAGCGAGCTGCGCGATTTCTGCGTGTCGCTCGGCGAGCCCGCCTACCGCGGCGGCCAGATCTATCATGCGCTCTATGCCGAGCGGAAATCTTCGGTTCGCGAAATCACCAATCTTCCTGCAGCGCTTCGCGAGCGCCTGGCGGCCGAGGCGACGATCACGTTGCCGACCATTCGCCAGACCTACGCGTCGCAAGACGGCTCGGTTCGCTACCTGCTCGGCCTGCCGGAGCCCGAGACGGCGCCAACAAAGAAATCCGTTCCAGCTTCCGTTGAGGCTGTCTTCATGCCCAGCCCCGGCCGGCAAACGATCTGCATCTCCACGCAAGCGGGCTGCGCCGTTGACTGCCAATTTTGCCTGACCGCGCAACTAGGCCTGATCCGCAATCTGACGCCTGGGGAAATTCTCGCGCAAGTCCTGCTCCCGCTCGAGCAGCACAAATCTCAGCTCGCGCCGCAAACCAATCTCGTCCTCATGGGCCAGGGCGAACCGCTGCTCAACTTCGACGCCGTAATGTCCGCGCTGCGCATCATCCTCGATCCCGAAGCCATCGCGTTCTCCCCGAAGCACGTAACGCTGTCCACCAGCGGCATCGTTCCCGGTATCGAGCGGCTCGCGCAAGAGAAAATTCGCCCGAAGCTCGCCATCTCCCTCAACGCCTCCTATGACGAGCAGCGCGACGCGATCATGCCCATCAATCGCAAATATCCGCTCGCCGCCCTTCTTGCGGCTTGCGAAAAGTATCCGCTTCGTCCCTGGGAGCACTTGACATTCGAATACGTAATGCTCGGCGGCGTAAACGATTCGCCGGAGGACGCCCGCCGCGTAGTGCGCCTTCTCGCCAATCTGAAGTCCGTAAAGGTAAATTTGATTCCGTGGAATCCTGGCGAACTCCCGTATCACGAGTCTTCACCGGAATCGATCGAAGCTTTTCGCAAAATCCTGGTGGATCGCGGCGTTCCCGCGTTCGTCCGCTATTCCCGCGGCCGCGACGTAATGGCCGCCTGCGGCCAGCTCGCCTTGCTGAATATCGCTCCGGCAAACGCCACCAGCGCCGCGACACAAACCTAGCGGCGCGCCGATTTCTTCTCTTCCTTCCGAATCCCGACGACGGCCATCATGCGCCCGCTCTGCGGACCCTCTTTGCGATAACTGAACAACAGATCCCGCCGGCATCCGGTACACAGATCACTCACAAATATATTCGCCACCGGCACGCCCGCAGCTTCCAATTGCGAACGATTCGCCTTCCGCAAATCCAAAAGCACTTTCTTCGGCGGCGGCTGATGCCCCGGCGGCATCATGTTCAGCCACTGCAGCGGATTCGGCTCGTCTCCCGTGCGCAGCTCATCGAAAAATTCCGCCGCATTCGCAAACTGTCCGCTAAATGCCGCGGCGATCTCTGTTCCCACCTCGTAGCAGCACCCGCCGATTGCCGGGCCAATCGCCGCCAGCATATCCGCAGCCTGCGTGCCAAATTGCATCTGCATCCGGCCAATCGCCTTTTCCACGATGCGTGCCAGCGTCCCGCGCCATCCCGCATGCACTGCGGCCACCGCGCGATTCTTCGGGTCCACCAACAAAATGGGGACGCAGTCCGCGGTCTGCACAGCGAGCAAGAGCCCCGCGGTCTTCGTAACAGAGGCGTCCGCGCGTGAAGGCTCCGTAGGAGCCGATTCGAAATGCACGATCGCGTCGGAATGAAATTGCAGCAGCGAAACCAGTTTCAAATCCTGCGCGCCAACCGCGGCCTGCAAACGCGTCCGGTTTTCTTTGACGTTTTCGCGCGCGTCCCACTCCGTGAATCCCAAGTTCAAGACGCGCTGGCCATCCAATTGGCTCGCGCCGCCTAGACGCGTGCTAAACCCGTGCACCAGCCACGGCAGTTTCGCCAGCTCTGGAACCTGCAAGATTCGCAATCCGCGATGCGTACGCTCCGCCCATCGCGTTGCGCCCACCTTGCGCGGGGTTGGCTGTTTCTGTTTTTTACCGCTCGCCCTGGATCCCTTGGTCGCTGCCATGCGCGTATCAGTATAATCGCAGTTCGCAAGTCTTTGCCGCTCGCGCGCGAGGAAAACTTTGTGATTATTGGTTTGGGTGTGGACATCGCCGAAGTGCCGCGCATCAAGGCCACCATCGAACGCCGCGGCGAACTGTTTCTGCGCCGCGTGTTCACGCCAAGAGAAATCGAATATTGCGAGCGCTTCAAGAATAAGTTCGAACGCTACGCCGGGCGCTTCGCCGCCAAGGAAGCGGCCATGAAAGCGCTCGGCACCGGCTGGCGAGGCGGCGTTCGCTGGGTCGATCTCGAAGTAGTCCGCGAGCAAAGCGGCCGCCCCACCATGGCCCTCTCCGGCGAAGCGGCAAAAATTGCCGGCCAGCTCGGCGTGAAGCACATCTCGCTGAGCATCACGCACACCGAAGCGGAAGCGCTGGCCCAGGTTATTTTTGAGGATTAGGAACTTAGACTCGGTGATAACGCCGTCTCTGCGATCGACCTATCCACATCTGTCATGGCCACGACCAGCCACTCGTTCGCGGAAAATCTTCCCGGCACGCGCACTTGCAGATAATTGCTCGACAACGCTGGCGTCGTCTCCTGCAACTGACTCCGCAGCGTCAGAACACGTAACATCCGCCCTGCTTGTGACCGCCGAAACTCTCTCGCCTTCGCCTCGCCTAACGCCCGCAACTCCCGAGCACGTTTTTTAACTTCGCCCGACGAAACCTGCTTCGGAAGCTCTGCTGCCCGCGTGCCGGGCCGCTGCGAAAACGAAAACACATGTAAATAGCTGAACGGCAGCCGCTCGATAAACGCCACGGTCTCCGCGTGCTCCGCGTCGGTTTCTCCGGGAAACCCGGCAATCACATCCGCGCCAATCCCCGCGTCCGGCAATCGTTGCCGAATCAATTCCACACGGCGGGCGTAATGCTCCGCGCGGTACCACCGGTGCATCGCGGCCAGCACGCGGTCGCACCCGGACTGCAGCGGCATGTGGAAATGCTGCGCCATCCGGTCGCTTGCAGCGAAGAGTGCAATCAGTTCCCCGGTGACATCCATCGGCTCAATCGAGCTGATGCGCAATCGCTCGATACGCGTCTCATCCAAGATCCGCCGCAAAAGCTCAATCAACTCCACTCGCGGCGTCAAATCCCGCCCATACGTGCCCAAATTGATCCCGCTCAAGACAATTTCCCGGTACCCCGACGCGCTCAGCCGGGCAATCTCGTCGATCGCCTGCGCCGGTTCCAGGCTGCGGCTTCGTCCGCGCACAAAGGGAATCACGCAATACGCGCATCGGCTGTTGCAGCCGTCCTGAATCTTTACTACCGGCCGAGTGTGGTTCCCCTCGCCGCCAACCACCGGAGCTGCCAAGAGAGCGCGCTGCTCGAAAATGTCTCCGGTCAGAATCTTCGCCGGACCCTGCAGCAGGGAAAGATTCACTTCACCCAGCGCGCTCGCCGGCACAAATCCACTTGCCGGTTGCCGCGCACTTTCTCCAGCTAGCGAACCGATCAACGATGGAATCTCCGGCTTGTGTGAATTTCCCACCACCCAGGAAACGCCCGGCAAGGCCGCCAGTTCCTCCGGCGCTCGCTGCGCGTAGCATCCCGTTGCAATCACCCGCGCGGCGGGGTTCCGCGCATGCAGCTTGCGAATCGCGTCGCGCGCCTGCGCATCCGCGGCCGCGGTCACCGTGCAAGTATTCACGATCACGACGTCCGCACGCGCCGATTCGCTCGCCGCCGCGAATCCCCGCTCGCGAAGTTGCCGCTCAATCGCCGCCGCATCCGCCTGCGTGGCCCGGCACCCAAACTGCTCGATGTAAAACGTCGTCATCGCCTCCCAATGATAGCTCGAAGGGCGTTCGCTTTACTCGTATTCGCGCCGCCGCTACAATCCTCTCCGCATGTCGACGCGTCGCAACCCATCCGGCCTCCACGACCCCAAGCTCTCCGTGGTCATACCGGTTTACAACGAAAAGCCCACGATTAACGAAATCCTTCGCCGCGTAATCGACTCTCCCGTGCGCAAGGAAATTCTTGTCATCGATGATTGCTCCACGGATGGCACGCGCCAAATCCTCGAAAATCTCGCGGCCCTGCAATCGCGCGGCGAAGCCTCTGCGCCGGCCAACGACGGTGACGACCCCATCGGGCTCCGCGATCTGCGCTTCTTCTTTCAATCACAAAACCAGGGTAAAGGCGCCGCTCTCCGCCGCGGTTTTGCGGAAGTTACCGGCGACATTGTTCTCGTACAGGACGCCGACCTGGAATACGACCCGCGCGACTATCCCAAGCTGCTCGAGCCCATCCTCGATGGCCGCGCCGACGTCGTCTACGGCTCTCGCTTCCTCGGCGGGCCGCAGCGCGTCCACTATTTCTGGCACTACGTGGCCAATAAATTCCTCACCTTACTCTCCGACATTTTCACGAATCTGAAGCTCACCGACATGGAGACCTGCTACAAGGTTTTCCGCAAGGAAGTATTGCAGGGCATCCAGATTCGCTCTGACCGCTTTGGCTTCGAACCCGAAATCACCGCAAAGATCGCCAAGCACAGTTGGCGCGTTTACGAAGTCCCGATTACGTACGCCGGGCGCACCTATGAAGAAGGAAAAAAGATTACATGGAAAGACGGCGTGCAAGCCCTCTGGTGCATAATCCGCTTCAAATTCTCCGACTGAATTTAGCCTGAGGGCGCAGGCACGAGCACAATGTTGTAGGGGCGTGCTTTAGCCTGCCTGCGCAGGCAGGCGCGTCCCAGCCCCGAAGGGGCGAGATATTTTTTTGTATTGTCGTGTTGGATTTGCCAGCGCTTAGGGGTTCGCCATGCGCCGCTGGAACGTGAGCAAAATCAAATCCGCGCGGCGCCGCACGCCAAACTTGCTCAGCAAGTTCGACACATGGAACTTCACTGTGCGCTCCGCGATGTTCAGCTTGCTGGCAATCTCTTTATTCGACAGATTCTCCAGCAGCGAATCGAGCACTTCCTGCTCGCGCCGGCTCAGGTTCGTCACCGAATCCGTCTTCAGCCGCCGCCCTTGCCCGGTCAAAATCGAGTCCACGAAGCCGGACAATACCGACCGCGGCACCCAGAATCCTCCCGCGGCCACCAGCGGCAGCGCGCGGGTCAACTGATCCCGCGCCTCCACGTACGTCAGCAAACCCTTTACACCCAGCCGCAGCATGGAAAAACTGTTCGCGTCGTTGTGCTGCTCGCCCACCACCATCAGGCGCGATTCCGGGCACCGCTCCAGCAGATTTGTCAGCAATGCTCCAGTGGCTGGTCTCGCGGCGTGCGCGTCCACCACGTACACGTTGGCCTTCGGCGGGTCCAGCGTGCGCAGGTCCGGCGCTAATGTCGATTCCAGTTGCTTCAGGATCACTTTGAATTGTGACTTGGCGAGCAAGCGTTCGAACTCGCTCAGAACGAGTGGATGTGGTGAAAGTATACAAACCGTCAGTTTAGAGTTGGAGCGTTTCGTAGCCACGGTTTTTCCAGCGTAGGGGAAAACTGTACTAAGGGGCAAGTCCCACGAAAGGCTATGTTCTCGAACTGTTACTGACGCCTACGCCGCTTTTGGCTATGGAATGCGGCGGTCCTACCGCAGCCTTCGCTGCCCAGCCGGGCAGCAGTTGTAGCGGCGTCCCTTTAGGGCGCCATCTTCGCAGCCGGCCACGCCTAGGCTCATCCTATCTCATTAGCCCCCTCAAAATCGCCGTTCAACCGCGAAAAAGCCCCGTTTAATGCAAGCGGGTTCGTGCCCTGTGGAAAACACAGGTAAAATGAAGCTAGCGGAGTGTGCAGCGCTTCAGCTTCTGATTTCACTCCGCGCCCTGAAACCAAGGAGACACCACTCTTCGGCGCCATGCGTAATCTGACGGAATCCGCCAGAGCCCTTCGCGACCTGCTGTCGCAGCGCATCCTTGTGCTCGACGGCGCCATGGGCACGATGCTGCAGCAGCGCAACCTCACCGCCGAGGACTTCGGCGGCGCAGCGCTCGAAGGCTGCAACGAAAACCTGGTGCGCACCCGGCCAGATGTAATCCTGGACATACATCGCAAATATTTCGACGCCGGCTCCGACATCGTCGAAACCAACAGTTTTGGCAGCGCTCCCATTGTTCTCGCAGAATATGGCCTGGCCGCCGACGCGCACCTGCTCAGCCGCCGCTCCGCCGAGCTCGCCCGCCAAGCCGCCGATGAGTTCACCACCTCCGTCAAGCCCCGCTTCGTAGCAGGCTCCATCGGCCCCACCACTAAGGCGATCACCGTAACCGGCGGCGTCACCTTCGAGGAGCTTCGCGAAGCCTACTACATACAAGCCAAAGGTCTGCTCGAAGGCGGCTCCGACCTTCTTCTTATCGAAACGAGTCAAGACACGCGCAACATCAAGGCCGCGCTGCTCGCCATTCAACGCCTCTCGCACGAAATCGGCCAGCAGATCCCGTTCATCATTTCCGTCACGATCGAACCCATGGGCTCCATGCTCGCCGGGCAAACCATCGAAGCCATGTGGGC
>Ga0137415_10004338_pt1 | contig 14043 bp, 14 predicted proteins | sample CZODoug3_1_1_16f_FD_183082 | JGI IMG/M metagenome (GOLD analysis project Ga0137415, IMG submission 183082) | Vadose zone soil fungal communities from Angelo Coast Range Reserve, California, USA - CZODoug3_1_1_16fungal (Hybrid Assembly) | ecosystem: Environmental > Terrestrial > Soil > Vadose... | reverse complement strand
CACACCCGGGAAATCAGGCTTTCTCTTGTGCGAAGGAAAATAGCGAGGATCCTGATGCAAGATCGTTGACAATGCAAAACCCTGGATGAATCTTCGCGATTCTGTATCCGCCAGGGTCGCGCCAAACCGCTTCGCCCAACCCTGCATACCTCCTCCATAGTGCGGCCACTGCCCCATTGCCTGAGCCCACGTCGCCTGAAAGCCTGCTGACAGGAATGTGTATGGCGAATACGTGCTCTTCCGAAAGAGGCTGAACTTGCAACGGACTGACAGGGGGGTGTAGGCGAAGGACTCAGTCGCCGGCGTAGTTTCTTTACCTTTCTCCGCAGGTTGTGGAATGGCGTCGGGTACCCGTAAGCTGCACGGAGTGGTCGGGTTCCGATCTATCGATCCGCGCGAGTCCGATGCTCGCGAGTTGTCCTCGGGCACCTCGTGGGCAGCAATGGATGAAGGCGCTGGCGTTTGAGCCTGGGTATACGACTGCGCGAGCGAGCGGCCTTGCGCCATCACGATTGAAATCATTACCAGCAAGATGTGGGTTGTCGACGCCATTCCTCCATCCAGGGAGCGCGGTCGGTACGGATCCACAATCCTGGTAGAGCGCCGGAATGCGATTGCTTTCGCGATCTGTCCGGCACCTGCCGAGTCCAACGGTGTCGACATGGATTATCCCCGGCCGCCGGGCCACCAACTGTCTGCTGATAGCCTCCCTGCAGCATCGCTGTGATTGTTGGGCTCAACCTGCTTCAGCAAATTATCGAAGTTGAGACAAAGGCGGTCTTATCCCGATTACTTTCTGAGCGCGGTCTGCTCACAGGTTGTTTCGCGGCTAATCTTGTGGTGAACGATTCGCATCTTCACCGTGTAACCGGGGAAGTCGAGGTACATCAGGTTCTTGCTGATGCGAACCGGGACACGATTGTTGGCAGCCACTGAATCGGGCAGGTCACCAAGTTCTGACTCGTAACGCCCATCGTAGACTTCGCAGTTCAGCCGCACTGAAGCAGTGTAGACATAATAGTGGGATTGCAGTGGCGTACGATCAGTATTCGCACCTGTTCGTACAGGCGGCGTCGCCACATCACGGTTTTGGACGCTGACGATTGACCCTTCCTGGGATTGGGTGGACTGTGCAGTTGCGCAAGGAACTGTCACAGCGCTAATGAGAGTAAGGAAGCTGACGCACAAACCGAATTTCATAATTTCTTCTCCTTCGGGCAAAGTATCAAAGAACCCGGCCTTACCTATCGGGCGCTGCAAAGCCGGGCAGCTTCTGTGAAAAAACCCATGTCAGCCTTATTCCGCCGTCTGCCAGTTCGCAGGGGAATCGCCTGCACCCAATTTCTTTGCGAGGGTTGCCGTATTGGGTCCGAGGTCTTTTTCGTACACAACATCTCTTCCCTGACTGACGACGAACGTCATCACGCCCGACGATCGATACTCGGCGGGATACGCCACCAAAGCCAGGCCTATCCTCTTCTTGCCGCTGGAAACATAGCTACTCGTCCCCGCTGGAGAATTTCCACTCACAATTCGAAAGTAGTACCCGTGGTAGAGAGCAGACTCGTGGGTGTCGGTACTGGTTGTACCGGCCGTGAAAAGGCCTTGAGCGTACTGGCTAATCGAGTCATCGTTACTGGTAGCTTTTGTTCCGCCTTGCTTCTTTGCCAGTGCGAATGCATTACAGACCTGGATCGCTGTGGCCTCGTTTTCCCCGATTCTCCGGAACCTGATTTCCTGCATACCGGTCTTGGAATCGAAATACCACGCACCATTCTTTGAAACTAGCGGGACAGGAAAGGGCCAGTTTTCTGCGCCAATGTACAGCACCGCGCTTCCGTCGGGCTCTCGGACCAGCCGGTGCATCTCTTGGTATTTTTGGCTGAACCGTTCGCGTTCGAGCTTGTCGTCGACTTCGTCGCTTGAGGAAGTGACTTCCTTCCCCGCTCCGAGGATCGCTTCTAGGGACTGCTCATCTTCATTTTGCACAGCCTGAAAGAGAGCCTTACTAGCCCCCCCTGGAGACGAGAATGTCTTTGGTTGTTGGTCTTGAGCAAAGCTCGCTCCAGCGTAGCCCACTGCCAGCAGCAGAAGGGCGGTGGATACGACCATCCAGGCGAGTCTCACTTTAGGTGTTTCAAGCTTCATAGGTTTCGTGCGCATGAGTACGTTCTCCATATCATTCGTTCGCGTTGGCGGTACTTGAACGGGATTACCGGTGACCGCCACCTCCGTGAAAGCCGCCGCCTCCGTGGAACCCTCCACCTCCATGGAAGCCTCCACCAAGGCTGGACTGCCCGCGAGAGGAGAATCCCCTCGCGACTCCTCCATGATTAAGACCACTGAAAGCACCGGAATGCGTACCAGCCTGACCGTGTGGTGCTGTAAACCCATGCTGGCCGCCGGCGAATCCTCTTCCGGGCGCGCCACCGTGGAACCCACCACCGTGAAATCCACCGGCGTGATTGAAGTTGTTGCGGTTCGTGAAGATCCTGCTGTGCGATATGTAGGTGTTGTGGTTGAAAATGATACCGTGGTGATGCCAATCGTACCCCCAGTTGTGCCATCCCCAGCCGAAGCCGCCAAAGAAGCCGACTCCATAGCCGAAGCCAAACGCGATCCCCGGACCGGCAAGGAACAGCCCGGGATACGAATACCAGCCTGGCCAGACCCCGATGGGCTCTCCATACACGAGCCAGGGATCATATTCCGGAACGTAAACAATCTGAGGGTCAGCCGGTTCGATCACAATCGTCTTGTCCTGGTGGGTGACCTTTTCCTGCGACGAGCTCTTTAAGTTCCCCGCCTTCTCTGCCCTGTCACGCATCACCTGAACAGCGTTCATCACGTCCTGCTGTTGGTTAACGTAAGCATCGCCCAGCGATGACGTCCAGGAAAGATTCTTGTCCATATTGGCGAGGACTGAAGGAAACTCCGCGAGGGCCTTTACGCTTGGATCCCAGGGTTGCTTGTCCATCTCTTCCCCCAGCTGTTGTCCCTTTAGGTCAGAATGCTGCTGCATCCACCGGTCTGCTTCCACAATCTGATCGGGATAGGTAGCGGCTGCGAGGATCTGCGCCACCAAGGCGTCCGAATACAACGCAATTGGCGCTACCAGTTGCTGCAATTGTTCCGGAGTCTGTTTCGCGGCCTGAACCGGAGCAGCCGTAGACTGATCGGTCTGATCGGCGAATCCCGGGGGTGCTGTGGCTAACGCAAGTGCAACGGTCAGTAAGAGGGCCAAACTCTGTTTCAGCAATGTCACAATGAATTCTCCTGGCTCGGCGCAACTCTTGGGAAGGGCGGACTAGTATCGACCTTTATGAAAAGGCCGAGCCATTGCTGCCAACTCTCTTCCTTCCTTACGTGCGCAACCAGGAACAACAGAAGCAATCCGATTGCCAGGGAACGCGAGCCCTAAGTTCTACGCTGGTGTCGGATTGTTGTGTCTCGCTCAGCGCACTCCTGTCCGCCGTTTGACACCCTGACGACATCCGGACGGCAGTTGTTCGTCAGCTCCCTTCCGAGTAGAAGCATGGTTGAGACACGAACCGCGCACTGGCAGGAATCGCGCTCTTGCCGTCACGATTCAGAACGGGAAGCGTACCGAAAGAATCCAGCGATGGTTGTATTGGTGGAATGTCGTCGCGGCGATCTGGACGCCACCGCCAATACTGAGATGCAGTTGCTCCGCCAGTGGGAAACTGCCCAGCACGATTCCCGGGGTCAGGAAAACTTCCTTCTTTCCGTCCAACGTGCCGCCCGACCAAAACGTAGAATTTTGCTCGATCATGGGCCAGATTTTTCCCTTGATCTTGTAGTCAACGGCGGTGTTGAAAACAATCATTCGGCCCAGGACATTGGTGCCGCTTGCTGGAAGATTCACGCCAATCGTGGTCTGAACGTCGCACGGCCCGATGCCTTTCGCGGCCGCAAAAGTCGGAGAGAAGACCGTGTGGCCCAAGCCATTCGGCGGAGTTCCCGTCGGGAGCGAACCAGCGAGAAACAATCCTACAAAATAGTCGCCCTTCCCCTCCGTTGCGGAAAACGCCCGGAACTTCACTTGCCACGAGAGGTCTCCGAATCCATCAGGGACGCTCGATTGATGCGCAACATAACTCGGCGGAAACATTCCCACTTCCAAACGTGTCACAGGAACGATTTCCAGGCCGCGTGAGGCACCATAGTTCGAGGTTACCGTAGCGCCAGTGGGGTCTCCCTGCCGAGAAATGTCGAAGCGGTATTGCTGGACCAGCATGACGTGAGTTGTGACAAGGGGCGAAACAAAGTGAGGCTGGCTCGCACGAGCCTTGGCCACCCTACGCATCCAGGAGCGCAACCAATCGCCCTCGTGGCGGCTATTGCTGCCGTCGGCATCGTTCTGGTTCGAATCGCCCGGACGAGCTACAGTGGCCGACGTTGGTGAGCACGCGTCCGGAGACTGGCCGCACGATGAAAGAGAGGGAACCGCACTTGGGAGTGGGTAGGCGATTTCGCTTGACGTCTGAGCTCGAAGGTTGACAGAAAACAGGAAAATCAGGAATGCGACAAAACAGAACTGAAGTTCAGATGATGGTGATTTGAATGCCATTTTCGTGATCCATTCTCATGACAAGTTCACTCGGCAATCGTCGAGAGGTCTCGTCTCGCGTCTTTTTGTGCCTCCACATGATCCTTCTTTAGTGGTGTGCATCTAGCCCTCCAAATCGCACCTCTGCACAAGGCACCCTCGTTCCCAAGATTAGTTGGGCCGGACAAAACCCTCAAAGGTCCGCAGGCGGACACTGCGTCAGCGTGTCGACGGCACCAGCCCTGGATACCTGACCAATTCTTACCCGGCCACACCCACAAAGCTGCGAATCACAACAAGCGAAGGGGTTTCTCTGTGGGAAGAATCTTTGGAACCGCAAATGCAGTCTTCGCTTGAGAAAGGAGATTGTATGAAGCCCGTACGTGGTACAGCAGTTTGCACCGTGGTTTTCCTGGTCATGCTGGGGGTGGCGTTTGCCCAGCACGTCCAAACCGACTTTGATCACCAAGCCAATTTCTCTCAGTACAAGACTTATTCGTGGCAGGAAATCAAGCCTGCGAATTCCCTCTGGGACGCCCGAATCAAGAATGCCGTGGATGCCCAACTGGCAGCCAAGGGCTGGACCCAGGTGGACAGCGGTGGCGATGTGGCCGTTGTGGCGATTAAGACGACCCAGACCCAGAGAACTCTTCAGACGTTTTATGACGGCTTTGGCGGGGGATGGGGCTGGCGAAGATTCGGGGGCGGAGGGTTTGGCGACTCCACGACGACCGAACACGACTACAAAGAAGGAACCCTGGTTGTCGATTTGTACGACGCAAAAAGCAAGCAGTTGGTCTGGCGCGGCAGCGCCGAGAACACGCTGTCCGACAAGGCCGACAAGAATGAAAAGAATCTCGACAAGGGAGTGGCAAAGATGTTCAAGGCATTCCCTCCGGGCTCTGCGAGAGGCTAAGCACTAAGCTTTCGACACCGAGCTGTGCGAGGAGTGTTGTTTCACAAATTAAAGAGGGAGAAACTATGAAATTGCAGAAGATAAAAGGGCACCAACAGTTGCTGTCGTTTTTCATCGCCTTGGTTTTTGCACTAACGCTGTATCCAGGCAAAGCACAGGCGCAAATCGTTGGAGAGATTGAGGCCAACATTCCATTTCAGTTCCACGCGGGGAATGTCAAACTCCCGGCGGGTAGGTACTTTATCCATGTGCTGGACAACACCGATCTGACGGTCATGGAAATCACCAGCGCGGACGGTTCGACTTCCGCTCTCTTCGATGTTCAGGGCGCACAGGCAAACTCCTCACCGGCCAAGAGCGAATTGATCTTTGACAAGTACGGAAATCGCTACTTCCTTGCGAAGTTGTTTGATGAAGGCAACCCGAGCGGCAGCCAGGTGCTCGAGTCGCGCTACGAAAAGAAAATCAGTCAAGCGTCCGCCGAAGGCCAGGAGCATGTGGCGGCACTGCGCCGGAAAAACTAGGGGCTGCGGGAAGTGCCCAGACACGCTGGTCGATTGCTGAAATCGTCACTCCACAACGGGTTATGACGCAGGAGGCATCGACCAATTCCCTTCCCCGAGGCCGCCGGGTCGCGGCCACGCTCGGAATTGCTTGGCCTGTTGTCATTGGCAGCGGATTTAGCACCGCGGGGCGTAGCCCAAGATTGGAGTAAGTCCGAGTTTCCCATCGTTCTCCTGGCGCTTACCTGGCGGCCCCAGATGTTTTTTTTGAGAACGCTTCAACAAGGGTACGGCGTCGGGTGCTGCGTTCTAGTGACGCTATCCGATAGTCCTCCACTGCACGTCACCTTGGGTCGGACAGGCCCCACGAGGATCGCTTGCCTCGCACGAATACCCCTGGGAAACCGCATTAGTCGAATCAGCGTCCAGCGAACCAAGGGAAGGTGAACGATCGTGATGATGACAAAGTGCCTACTCCTCATCGGTGGGCAGGTATTTCTCGCAGCTCTGGGCTGCGCCCAGACTGTGTCGTTGCCGGAGCCTCCACAGGTGCGAGCTAACAATCACGTTGTACCCCTTACGCTGCGTGCAGTGAATGAAAACGGCCGGGATGCCTTCGCATTCAACGGGGGAACGGTACCGCCTGTGATCCGAGCTTTTCCTGGTGACGTTCTCAGAATTGATTACCTCAATGATCTTCCTGCCAAGTCCCAGGAGACCTGTGCAGTGAATCCCTGTATGGACATGACGAACCTGCATTTTCACGGACTCACCGTCTCGCCGAACGCCCCACAGGATGATGTACTCGGAATGATGGCTATGCCCGCCCAGGTTTTACACTACTCGGTTGAGATTCCGCGCGATCATTTGCCGGGCCTGTTCTGGTACCACACTCATCCGCATGGCGAGAGCCACCGGCAAGTATTGGACGGAATGTCAGGAGCAATCGTCATCGAGGGAATGGAACGTTATGCTCCCCAGGTAGGGCGACTCCGTGAGCGTGTACTCGTTGTGCGCGGCCGCTCCATCGAGCATGCCCAGAATGCCAGCCAACTCAAGCACTATGTTGAAATTCCACCCAAGGGATGCGGGGGAGAAGCCGAGGCGGTCGAGGAAATCTTTACCGTGAACGGGGCGGTTCGCCCCCAAATCGAGATCGCCCCTAAAGAGCGGCAGTTCTGGCGTATCGTAAACGCGTCCGCGGACCGCTATTTGGACCTGCAGCTGGATGGACAGACATTTGAGATCGTGGCGCTTGACGGACTGCCCCTCGCGTACCACGACCCCAGAACCCCGATACGCACGACCAGTCATGTATTGCTGGCGCCCGCGGGACGGCTCGAAGCTATCGTCACGGGTCCACCCCGTGGAACACATCGCGCCTTGCGAACCCTTTGTGTAAATACAGGTCCGGCCGGGGATCCCAACCCGGGGATGATCCTGGCAGATCTGGTGCAATCCAGGTCGGATCCGTCGCCTGATCAAGTGCATGCCGTCGATCGCCGCCCGGCGGTTTACAAGCCGATTGAGGTCGAGCCGCTGAAAAAGGTTGCACCGAACTTCATCGTCATCTTCACGGAGGATAAGAACGGCTTCTACATCAACGGCCGCAAGTTTGAGATGGATGCAAGTCCGATGATCAGCGCTCGCATAGGTACTTACGAGCATTGGCGTATTGTCAATCAAACTGCCGAATTACATCCTTTTCACATCCACCAGGTGCACTTCCTGGCCTATGCAGAGAATGGCGTCCCCCTCCGGCATCCTGCGTGGTTGGACACCGTGAATGTTCCCTATGGCGGCTCCGTTGATGTCATCCTGGACTTCACCGACCCCGTCATCAAAGGTATGGCGGTGTTTCATTGTCATCTGTTGAATCACGAGGACAAGGGGATGATGGCCAAGATCTTATTCAAATAGCACTAAAAACAGGCGAAGGTCCCTCGAGTTATGTGTCTACCGGCTCGCACTCGTGCTGTTAGTCAGGCTGCTGAACACCATCTGTGTAAAAACATCTGAAGGTACATAACCGCTGCCCCATCTGGCATCGAAGTCTTTCGTCGGCACCGAAGCCACTGTTTCATCCATTGTTTTCCCTGCCGCAATCAATCCCGTGATACGCTGCCGAACCTGCGCCAGCATGTCGCGATAGTCCTGTAAATCTCGACGAGTGGCCACTGGCCCGTGGCCCGGTACGATCTTTGTCCGCTCGTCAGTCTGCGCCAGGATCAGATCAAGGGCATGAATCATGCCATCGATTGATCCTCCAGACGCCAGATCGATGATGGGATAGAAGGGGTTCGAGAAAATGTCCCCTACCACCACGATGTTCGCCGGCACGATGAATATCGTTGTGTCCCCATCCGTGTGGGCAGGGCCGTAGTAGAGCAATGTCAGCCTCTGCAAACCTTGACGCAACGTCATACTGTTTGAGTAAGTTACCGTTGGAAGTGCCTGTGGCGGATGGGGACCATCGTGCATGCCAATGAAAGGCACGTTCTGCACTCCGGACAGCCGTGTTTTTACGTTTTCCTGCGCAATAATCGTCACGCCTTCGGAGCCGAAGAACGTGTTTCCTCCAGTGTGATCAAAGTGCCAATGTGTATTTATGACGCGCGTGATCGCACGTTGCGTGGCTTTGAAGATCGCATCGCTCAGCTCAGGAGTTCGCGAATCGACTCCGCTGTCGATCAGCAATGTGGTTCCGTCATCGACGATGGCCGTAACGTTTCCTCCGTCCCCGGAAAACGAGAACAGCCCGTTCCCGAGAGACGTAGTCTTCAGGGGGCTATTCTCAAATTGTTCCGTGGCTTTCTGGATGACCGTCTCGCCCGTTCCCACCTGTGCCGTCGCCCGGGGGACGGCTCCTGCTACCACCAGGGCTAACAACAGTGCCTGAATAGAGCCAAATGACAGCCTTACTTCATGAAGAAAGTGTCTCATTGTGTCGTTTCCTCAAAGTGAACCTGGATACCTGCCGAGATTGCACTCGCGGAGATCGGGCGCCTCTCAAACTAAATTGCCAGAAATGTGCGGATCGCTGTGGAGAAGATATTCCTGGAACAGAAGGCGAGAATGCCTGCGGCGACAGCGTCGCTGTAGAACGCGGCGAGCCATCGGCGGCTTGTCGGCGAGGCTGAGCACGTCTCCGATCGCTGCTCTTCCCGGTGAGGTCCATGTTGGTGTTCCTCAGTTCGCTTGACTACCGTTGTTCTTGGCACTTGCTTCTGAATGGTAGCCCTCGAGACGCTGGGCTTCGTCCTCGCTGCAGCCTCCACGCGAGAGGAGAAGCCGAATGCAGCAATGCAGGGTGCGGCAATAAGATCGCGCAGTGACTGCTCGTTGTGGTACGCAAGCACGAAGCGTTCAGAACCGCCTTCGGTCCGAAAGGTCTCTATCACTGCGTACCGCACATCCGCGACAACCAATGCGTTCACAAGCGCCTCCTTCCGTCCACCCGTGGGACTCGAGACGTATAGAGTCGTAGCAAGCAGGATTCCAAACCGTTTCGTTTGGACGAATTGTCAACTCGGGTGGCCAGGTGTGTCCAACCTGAAGTCACTACTCCGGCCCGCCTGGGACTTGCGGGCCGAGCCAGTGTTCGGTCGAAAGGCTTTCCATGGAAATGGCGACCGACGCTGGACAGTGTGTCCAGGCAATGACACTTGAACTCAACCAAATTTGCGGTGAAACCTTGCCGGGATACTCGGGCATACTTCGAGAGCCATCGCAGCGGAGCTACAAGAGGCTTTTGCGGAGCGTGAGCCGCCTTCACAGTGGACTGAACAGTTTATAGAGGCAGGACTGTGAGGGCGGCTGGTGCTCGTGATGCATTGTTTATGTTGTTCTTGATGCTGCGAATCGCGATTGGTTGCATTTCACTCAGGAATTTTCTGACATGGATCGTTTTCAATAACCATCGGTGAAACACGTGTTTTAAAATCCGTGATTCCAACTGTTCCGTTGAGCCGACCGACTTGCCTAAGCGGGGGCACCCATCACTGGTTGAGGTGCGCGCTGACGTGACTGCACCCCGCCGAAGTGTTCCACCACCGACTTTTCATTGACTGTCTAACGCTCCCAACATTCCCACACCTGAACTGAGTCCTCCCGACTCAGGGGATTTGCCGGATCGGTCCGCCGTTCCTAGGTCGACTTCCTTGCAGTTCGAAAGGGTTTCTACGGCGTGCCGACCACTGCTGGACAGTGTGTCCAAAGAATGACGCTTGAGCTCAAACCCGCCGGTCGCTTCCCGTGAGAACGGTGCAGTTGGACAGCCTAGGTGGCTTGACTTGCCGCCCATTTCCGGTTTGCGGATGAGATGGAACCGTACGTGCTTTGGGTGGTTGCTAGGTGGCGAAGAGGGTGTCGTCGCACCCAGAGTGGATAAGGACAAAACGCGATGAATGATGAGAAGAAAGACACGCTGCCGCAGGACAGAGTTTCCCGAAGGAGTGTCCTGGGAATCGGATCCGCTGCCCTGGCGGCGGCCGCATTGGCAGGACTTAGCGCTCACGCGCAAACGCGGGATGGTACGCATCAGGCAGAACGGGACCATTCCTCGAGTAATCCCGGACAGGAGAATAAGCCACTCCTGAACGAGAATCCGAACTCAAACACACCTCCGCCCACTGATAACGGAGATGTCGGGCCCATCTGGTACTCCTTTGACTTGGCGCACAAGCGAATTCAAGAGGGAGGCTGGACCCATCAGGTGACACAGCGCGAGCTGCCGTCTTCTACGGAGATCGCCGGCGTCAACATGCGCCTCACCGCGGGTAGCTTTCGCGAACTGCACTGGCATACAGCCGATGAGTGGGCCATTATGCTCTACGGAAATGCACGCGTTACCTTGCTCAATCCTGACGGGACGATTTTTATCGACGACGTCAGCAAGGGCGATTTGTGGTATTTCCCAGCTGGCTTTCCTCACTCTATCCAGGGTCTGGGGCCAGACGGATGCGAGTTTTTGTTGGCTTTCGATCAAGGAATGTTTTCGGAAGACAATACGTTCCTTCTCTCGGAGTGGGTGGCGCATACGCCGCCTGAAGTGTTGTCGAAGAACTTTGGATTGGCGGAGGGAGCGCTCACTAATCTACCCCAGAGCGCACTCTACATTTTTCCTGCGGACCTCCCGAAGTCACTGGCGGAGGACAAGGCAGCAGTTGGCGGGCAAAGAGTGCAGTCTTCCATCCAGTACACCTTCAAGATGGGAGCGATGTCGCCGACCAAGCGAACTAGTGGGGGCGAAGTGCGCGTCGTCGACTCGCATAACTTTCCTGCCGCAAGGAATATTGCTGCTGCTCTAAACATCATCAAGCCAGGAGGTCTCCGCGAGCTCCATTGGCATCCGAATGCCTCGGAGTGGCAGTTCTACCTTGCGGGGAAGGCTCGCATGACCGTGTTTATGCCCGTCGGGTCGGCACGTACCATGGACTTCAATGCCAACGACGTCGGCTTCGTTCCAGCCAATGCCGGTCACTACTTCGAAAATACTGGCGACACTGATCTTGTGACTGTGGAGCTGTTCAAGGCGAGTGAGTTTCAGGATTTCTCCTTAAACAATTGGATCCGGCGGCTTCCTCCCGAAATGGTTTCGTCGCATTTGAGGCTTGATAGGAATGCGATCCAAACCATTCCGGCAGAAAAGCTGGAGATACTGCCGGGATAGCCGTGAGCGACCATTTACGGAACGGGCTTTGCTGTCACAATTGAAAAGCTTTCTTGAGGAAAACTATGTTCGAAGGACTCTTTCAACCCTTGCATTTGTTGGTGATCTTTGGAATTGCTCTGCTTGTGTTCGGACCCAAGAAGCTCCCCGAGCTGGGCAAAGGAATCGGAGAGGGCATCCGCGGTTTCAAGCGGGCTATGAAGGGCGACGATGCCTGCGATGCCTGCGACCACATCACGATCACCGATCACGATTCTAGCTCTCAATGAACGTCTTCCGTAGCCAGGCTAGCACAGCACCGTGCTCTTGCCTACTGAAGGCCCTCGTGTTGGAAAAGTACTTCTTCTTAGGGGCTCGGCACTGTTGCGACGCTACACCATATCGATAACGCGGGCGGTCGGCATGTTGTCCGTCCTGGTTGTGGCCCTTGCGGCAAATTCGGGAGCCTCAGCCACCCTTCTACTCGAAGAGCCATACGGGAAGCTGGGATTCTTTACTGCTACAGGGCACTCGGCCGTTTATCTGTCAGGCGTATGCGCCGAATCGCCGGTGATCCTTCGTCGTTGCGTACCAGGAGAAATGGGCGTAGTCCTGAGCCGCTATGACGGCGTCGGGGGCTACGACTGGATCGCAATTCCTCTCATCCCTTACTTGTACGCGGTGGAGCAGCCGGAAGATGTACCGCTATTTGCAGATGCGAAGATGGTCGCCTTCCTGCGCGATCGCTATCGTCGAACACATCTGGAGGACGTCGCTCCCGACTTGCCAAACGGGGAGATTCCAGGTGGGAACTGGCATGAACTGGTCGGCTTGTCCTACGACCGGACGACTTACGGCTTCGAAATTGAGACTACCTCTGCACAGGATGAGGCCCTCATCCTCAAGTTCAATTCGTCGCCGAACCGCTCTCACTTTCACATCCTCACCCGCAATTGTGCCGATTTCGTGAAAGACGTCATTAACTTCTATCAGCCGAGAGCTGTTCACCGGAGTTATTTGGCCGATGTCGGCATCACCACACCCAAGCAGATGGCAAAAAACCTGGTTAAATTCAGCATGCGTCATCCGGAGCTGGGACTCTCGAGGATCATCCTTCCCCAGGTCCCCGGCAGCATTGCCCGCAGCAAGGCCGTACACGGCGTAGTTGAGTCGTTTTTCAAATCGAAGAAGTACATCGTTCCCAGCGCCGTCGCGAGTCCGATCTTTGCGGGATGCGTGGCTGCCGTTTTTTTTGGTAGCGGAAGTGGCCGCTTCGATCCGGGCCGCAATGCGATGGTATTCGTGCCCGACAGCGAACCCGACTTGCCCCTGGGTCGCGAGGATCTCCAGGCATATCGCAAAGCATTGGATAGTCTTCCGGCGATGCCTGATTTTGAGACCTCAGCCGGCAACGCCCCAAAAGCCTGGGAACGCATTCGGTCTGAAGCCAGGCCTGGACTCGACCAGCAGGGTAGACCAGTTCTGCAATTGAACGTTGGACCCGACATTGTAAGTGTAGGGGCTTCAGCAAACAACATTCTGACTAGCGGCTCTCCTGCTCATTTGGTCCAAGCACTTCTCAAGGCGAGGTTACAGGCAGAATTGCGCAGGAGTAATCCGCTGAGTGTTTCCGGGCGCGAGATTGCCCGCGACTGGAAATTACTGCAGGAGGCGATGAAAGAAAACGGGCCACAGGTTACTGCCCAGCCTGTGCACGGCCTGCTCGAGCCATCTGCCTCTCTCCGCTCCGAGCTCACCTCTGTGAATCTGCCTTAAGATACACCGGATGGCGGACCCGTTCTCGTAAGGACGACTCCGGCAAAGCGCCCGGCGTGAGAAGCCCGTCCGGGTATTCCCTGCACCCTTGAGCGGACCGCAAGCGGCGTGGCTCAGCGACGAAGTCGATCTGTTCGACGACAGATTTCACTGTGCCATAGGTAGCGGCTTTGGAGATTCCGCAGCGCTGCACTACCAATAGGAGCGTTGGTGGGGTCGCTCGATGCGCTTGAGGGTTTGAGCAGCAAAGCAGAACCTGGCCTGACGTGCACTCAGCTTCCTGTCCCCGCATTCGAGCGCGCCTGTAACGACATCCCGACCAGAGTTGCGATCAGGATCGTTGGATAGAGCTGTCCGACGAGCGCTTCTGCCATCGCCAGCGATCGTGCCACGCGATCTACTGGATAGGCGTCACCAAAATTGACGCTGGTGAGGGCGGCAAAGCTGAAGTAGAGCAACCGCGTGGGTTCACCCGTTGGAGTTCCAGCGAAGGGTGATTGGAAATGGATTGCGGCCGGACGCTCCTCGATCAGCAGCTTGTATCCGAACGCCCAAGTCACACCGATCAGCAAATACGCGGCGACACCGCCCATGACCCGGTGGACGCTGACAGGGCCCGGACGAAACG
>Ga0137415_10004336_pt1 | contig 14049 bp, 11 predicted proteins | sample CZODoug3_1_1_16f_FD_183082 | JGI IMG/M metagenome (GOLD analysis project Ga0137415, IMG submission 183082) | Vadose zone soil fungal communities from Angelo Coast Range Reserve, California, USA - CZODoug3_1_1_16fungal (Hybrid Assembly) | ecosystem: Environmental > Terrestrial > Soil > Vadose... | reverse complement strand
CACGGCAAATGGTTCAGAAGTTTCTTGGCGAGAACCCGTTCGAGTTGAAGCTGAAACGCTGGTGTGGCAATGCCACTCCCGACCTGATGGTGGATGCCTCCACTTGGCCGGATGACGTTCGCAACGAACGCAAGAACGGTCCCTGGCACTACATCGATATTCCGCGGGGGAAGCACAAGGGCGAACTGGACGAATACTGCGGTGCCGAAGGTTGCGTGACGCGTGCGATCGAAGGGCAGCGCGCCATCCTGAAAGACAAGTCCGCCGACCCCTTGAAACGCGCCGAAGCGATCCGCTACATCATCCACTTTGTCGGCGATCTGCATCAGCCGCTGCACGCCATCACCAATGCTGACAACGGCGGAAACTGCGTGCCGGTAAAGTATTTTCGCCATGAACCGCTCCTCAACGCTCTCCACCCGGAGCGTGAGGATTATTCGCCCCATCTTCATCAGATCTGGGACACGGAGATTGTGGAACGCGACATGGAAATCTCCAACCCGCTGCGGTATGCCGACGAACTGGACGAAAAGTTTCACGTGGAGAGCGCCGCCTGGGAAGCCGCGGGCATCCACGTGGATAACTGGGCCTGGGAAAGCCACGAGCGCGCGGAAACTGTGGTGTACGATGCCTTCCCGGAAAAAATCGGCATCGAACCGGACCTGAAATTGAAGAGCTGCGCCGAAAACAATCACATGGGAAAGCGGATGTTCGAGAAGCATCTTGCCGTCGGAGACGTTTATCAAAGCAACGCGGCCAAGGCCGCGGAAGCAGGCCTTGCGGAGGCTGGCGTGCGTCTGGCGATGATTCTGAACGACGCCGCCAAGGCTGCGAATTAGGATTCTGCCGTCAAGGTTTCGAAGCGGGAGATTCCACTGGCCCGCCAAGCGATTTGATGTAACGTACCAATTGCCAGCGCTGGGGTTCCGGCAGCTTCGACCAGACCGGCATCCCTTTTCGAACGACACCGTTCGTCAAGATCCAGAAAATCGCGCCTGGCGTCGCGCCCTGAACTTCGGCAGCATGGAGGCTTGGCGCCTTCTTGCCACCTTGCGCAGAATTACCATGACATTCGACGCAGTGCTGTTCGAATAGAATGGCACCGGCAGCAACGGCGTCTGGATCGTTTTGCAGTGGGTTTATGCGGTTCCGAGCCTTTTCTGGCGCCTTTTGCAATTCCGCGTAGATGGCCGGATCGTATTTGGGCGCTACGGCGACGGGCGGTTTGTCTGAATTCCTGCTCTGCGCAAGGATAACAGACGCTGCAAGAAATAAAGTGCAAGCGGCAAGTGCCGCGGTAACGGCTCTCACTTGCGGCCTCCAAAGAGCCGGCTAACCATCGAGCCAAAGCCGCTTATTTCCCGCGAGACGCCCCAGCGTATGAGGAACCGGTGACTGTTGTCGTTCAAACCGAAACCCGGCGAAATCCGCAACGTCCAGCCGGATGGTAAATTCCAGCCGAGAACGGGCGCCAGGTACTGCGAGGTTTCGTGAAGGCCAAAGCTGTGCCGGTCACCCAGGCCGCCATACATCTCGACCCCGGCGACAAAGTTTTGCGGACAGAGAGTGCAGCGATTCGCGGAAGCCTTCAAAGCCAGCGGACGGCTGGCGCCGAGGGCATAGCCGAATTCCCACGGTGAATTCGCAAGATTCTTGGCAGCGAGGGTGTTTTCGGTGAAGTTCCAGCCTTTGAGTGTGCTGGACAGGATGAGCTTTAACTCGATTTCATGGATGTGCTCCTTGCGGGCTTCCGCGTTCGAAACGAGGAAGTCCGATTCCACATCGTGACCTTCGACTTCCTTGAGGATTTTGTCCGCGCCGTTCTTGTTTTCATATTCGACATAGAAGACCGGATTGATGAAGTGTTCGCGCTTCAGCGGCCGGAAGCGATTCTCCCAGCGGAAGCCCGTGAACACCGTGCTGTCGTGGAAAGTAGTCTGGCCGTCCAGGTAGAACTCCGTGGTCCACCAGGCGGTTGCGCCATATTCGAACTCAATCCAGTAGGCGTGGAAGTCGTTGCCGGCCCGCTGGGTGCCAAAGGTGGAGAAATACTCGATCTCAAGGTTCCCGGGCTCTTCGAGATAGTGGTCATAGGCCACAAAGTAAGGGTTTTCCTGGGCAAGGGCAGAAGGAGAGGAGAAGGCCGAGAATAGGGAAAAGAAGAGAGGAGCAACCAAAACGAGCCGACAGATCGAGGGCACGGAATCTCCTTGCAAGTGAATTGCAACTATGATATCAGACTAACTTGGTCCGATATCATTTGCAAGTATTTGTGTCGTCTTAGAACTGCGCTTCGCCAGTTCTGCTTCTCTACACGTGTCGGAGCTGCATCAGGGAAGATTACCTTTGGTGAAATTGGTACGGATACGTGATTGTGCGTGGGGTTTCGAGTAGTACAATTTGAGAATCACAGCTGCGGCTGTGCTCGCAGCCCTGGATCGCCCGTTGGCTCGGACCTCTCGCCCGCGGGAAACTTCCCCTTCAAACGAAAACCTACCCCTTTCTAAAGGATGGTCTGTTCTCGATGCCGCTCCACCTGGTCCGCGAGCGTTTGCTAACAGCTCTTCTCGAATCGCCGGAGGACGGAATCCTCGGCGTCTCCCTCGATGGCACCATCGACACCTGGAGCCGCGGGGCAGAGCGCATTTACGGCCACACCGCTCAAGAGATTACCGGGCAGCCCGTCAGCCGGCTTGTGCCGCTACGCGAGTGGCCAGGGCTGAAGAGATTCTTTTCCGAAGCGGCAGGAAATGGCTTGAAATGTTGCGAAACCGTGGAGCGCCTTCACAAGAACGGATCGAGAATCTCCCTGAGAATAAAGCGTGAAGTCATCCGGGATGAACAAGGTGAAGTCAGGGGAATTCTGGAGAGCGGGCGGGTGATCGATTCTCCTGAAGGAGCAGCGCCTAGTGAAGCGCATCTCCGGTTGCTCATCAAGCAGATGCCGGGCCTCCATTGGACGATGGACCAGAATCTTCGGATCACGTCGAATTGGGGGAAGGGTCTGCCTACTTCAAGGATTCACGCCAATGCTCTTGTCGGCCGCAGCGTTTGCGAATTCCTGGGATGCGCCGACCGGCACGCCACTCCACTTGCGGAACACTATGGGGCTTTGCGGGGCGAGTCTATGCAATTCGAATGCAACTGGAACAGCCGCGTTCTGGAAGTCCATCTTGAACCGCTACGCACGGCGTCTGGCGAAATCGAAGGAGTCCTCGGTCTGGGAATCGACATAACCGAAAGAAAGAAGAGCGAAGAGCAGGCCCACCATCAGGCCCGGCACGACGCCCTGACGGGATTGGCGAATTACAGAGAATTCATGGACCGGCTGGAGCAAGAAGTGCACCGCGCCGAACGTAGTCATCACTCCTTCACCGTTTTGCTGTTGGACCTCGATGGGCTGAAACGGATCAACGACCTCCGGGGTCACATGGCGGGAAACCGCGCCCTGAAGCGACTGGCAGTGGTGATGAATGAGCACTGCCGTTCGACGGACCTGGCGGTGCGGTACGGCGGCGATGAGTTTGCAGTTGTTCTTATTGACTCCGACAAGGGAATGGCGGAACAGGTTGCGCTGCGCATCGAGAACGGACTGCGAAACGATCAGGGCAAGCCAGCGATCAGCGTCAGCATCGGCATAGGCATCTACCCGGATGACGGCAGGTCGGCCGCTGAACTTATCGAGGCGGGGGACCGGCAACTGTACAAGTACAAGAAAGCAGAAAATAGGCGGACTCTTCGCGCTATGGAACGAATTCTGAACAGCAGGAAGGCCGGACGTTGACACCATAGAACGGGCGCGCCAAGCTCTGCGAGACTCTTATTTTCGCTGATGCCCTATGAGGAGGCGCCGTGGATTCCACAAGGCTCGTGCTCGCGCTGCTGGATGAAGCCTACGAAAAAAAGACCTGGCATGGACCGAACCTCAAGCAATCCATAAAGGGAGTAACCGCAAAGCAAGCGGCTTGGCGCCCTGGACCGGGCCGGCACAACATCTGGGAAGTGGCGCTCCACGCCGCGTACTGGAAGTATGCCTTGCGGCGAAGAATCGAAGGCGGGAAGCGTGGCTCGTTCGTGCTCAAAGGGAGCAATTTCTTCGCAAGACCCGAAAAGGGCAAGTTGAACGAGGCGGCCTGGAGCGCGGATAAGAAGCTACTTGAGCGAGAGCATCGGGCCTTGCAGGTAACGGCGGCCAGAGTATTGCGCACGCCAAGGGGTTCAAAATTAGTGCACCAGCTCTACGGCCTTGCGTTTCACGATATCTATCACGCGGGGCAGATACGTCTTCTCCGGCGGCTGATGGAGCGCTGATTAGCGCGGCAGCCTTCGCAGGGACTGGACAAGAGAGGACATGTCCGGAGCGTCCTGGAAAAGGCGAATTGCGGCGATCCCCGAGGCGCCGGCGGCCAGACAAGCGGAAACGTTCGCCAGGGTAATTCCGCCGATGGCAAGCACCGGTATGGCCACCGCTCGGCAGACCTCGGCGAGCCGCTCGAGGCCCTGCGGCGCACCGAATGCGACCTTCGACGGCGTGGCGAAGACGGGGCCAAAAAACAGATAATCCGCAGCCCCGCTCGCAGCGGACCTCGCAGCCTCCAGGGAGTGACAGGAAACGCCAATCAGGAAATCCTGGTTTTGGGCTTGGGCGCTCGCAAGCCGTTTTGCTTCCGGAAGCGGAAGACTGTCCTCGCCCAAGTGCACACCGCCGGCGCCCTCCGAGAGCGCGGCGTCCAACCGATCGTTCAACAGGATGCGTGTTGCGGCAGCGTTGTTCACCTGCGATTTCGCGGCCCGGTGCAGAGCTTCCCGCGCGAGCAAGCCGTAGTCTCTTCCCGAAAGGTCTTTCTCGCGAATTTGAATCCAGTCGACGCCAGCGGCTGCGGCGTCCCTTATCTTCAGCAAGAGAATTTCCCGTACTTCCCGTGATTCGGTCGCGGGGAGGCTGCGCCGGTCCGTCACGTAACAAAGGAGGACACGGCAAGCTGAGTTATTGAGGGGGGACACGATCAGGCCCCGGGCGCGAACCGATCCAGCCGATTGCCAGAAGGATATCCAAAACGCCGACACCGCTCACGGCGCCCCGAAACGACGGGTGAAGCACGATGGGCATGAGCGAAGGATAGTGGCTGAGAAAAAAATTTTGCTCCCAATAGCCGGACCATGGCAGATAGAGGAGCATTGCGCCCATTTCGAACGCGAGAACGACCAGTAGTGCGCGATAGATCCGGTTCATAGATGAGCGGAATCCCGTCCTATCAGGAAAGGTTCAGGATCGACGGATGGGCTTCTGAAGGGCAGCGATGCGTTCGGCCACGTCACGATAGTCGATGTTCATCGCGTAGACCTGGGAGAAACTCTTCAGCGCCGCTACCGGCTCGCCCGCCGATTCCTGAGCTACGCCCAAATCATACCGCAAGGCGAGGTTGCTTTCTGGATCATTGCCGGGGGTCAGCAGAGCACGCTCATACCAGATCGCGGCGATGGCTGGCTGGCCCTTTTCCATGAAGGCCAGGCCCAGAAGCGTGCAGCACTGCATGGTATAACGGAAGGCGCGGCCGCGATCGCTTGCTTTGGCAACTTTCTGGAACTCGCTGATGGCTTCCTCGAGGAGTCCCATTTCACGAAATGCGATGCCCAGGTTGTAGTGCGTTTCGAGATCCTCGTCCTCCGCACCCATCTCACCCAGCTCGGCGCGAAACTCGTCGAATACTTCCTTGAGCGGGCCGGACTCGCCAGACTGCGCGGCCGGTGCCTGCGGTTCGGCGACGGGCGCCTGCTGGGCATTGGGCATGGTTCCCGAAAATCCAGGGGCAAGCCCGCCAATGCCGAGCTGATCGATTTCGTTGGCCAGATCCGCCAGGAATTGATCCGAAGCAAAACCGCTACCCGCCGGTGGCGCAGACGCGTTTTGCTCAACGGGCTCCGCCTTGGAAGGGGCAATCGGCGTCTCGGGAGGCCGCTGGTCGTACGCCGGGACGAGAGGTTCCGCCTCCAGGACGAGCTCATATTCCTGTTCCAGTTCAAATTCGGGCTCGCTGGTCTGGGGAGGTTTCTGCGGAGCTTTAGCCGATGGTGCGTCTTTACGCTTGGCCTTTGCGGGTGTCTCCAACGGTTTTTCAGTAATGGGTTGCGGTTCGAGACGGCTTGCGGCAGCGTCGCCGGCGACATCCAACGCGGCGGTCGCCGGTATATCCTCCTGCGGAGCCATCCGGCGTTCCTCGCCAATCTGAAACTCTTCCACCTCCCCAGGTTTGGCGCGACGCGTGGGGCCGGTCGCGGGCTTAACTGGCAATGCGCCAGGGGCATGAGTGGCCGCCTCGCTGGGACGCGTCTCTTCGAGAAGGGTCGCCCATTCGTCAGACAAATCAACTTCCTGTACGTCCGCCTCTCCGGGAGCAGCGCTCACTTCGACCGGCTCTGGGCGCGCTTTCCCTGCGGGAGCATCCGGGGCGGGCGCAGGTTTTTCCGGCGCGGGTTCCGCAGCGATTTCGGGAATCGAACCATCCATCGGCACTGGCTCGGTGGCTTCCGGGGCCCCCGGTTTGGCCGCGGGAACCGCGCTCGCCAACTCCTGATCCGTCAAGCCCGCGGCACGCTGGAAACGGCGGCGCAATTCCCCGAAGCGCTCGGAGCTGCGTTTGTCGCCCGTTTCACGGTGGATCTGTTCCAACTGCGCGGAGAGTTCGGCGGTGCGCCGGTCGTCGCCTGCGCCGAGGACAAAGTCGAGCAGCTTTTCGAGTGTCGGGGTGTGGCGCGGTGCGCGGCGCAGGATGGCCTCGAGCAACCCAATGGCTTTTTGCGTGAGACCGTAACTGGCGAAGAGGTCCACGTCGGTGAGCGACTGCGCGATGAATTTTTGCGTCTCTTCGTCAAGCGCAGGTTCGCTGGACGTGTCGGCGAGCTTGGCTTGCATCTCGGGAGCGGATTCTTCCTCCTCGAGACGCAGCTTGGGCGCGGGCGGCTTGGGAATTTCTGCCCGCAAGTGCTCCTCGGGAGGCTCCTCGGCTGCCCCCGGCGCAAGGAGGCCCATTTTGCGGAGCACGCCATTGAGTTTGCGCTTGGCCGATTCGCTTTCAGGTTCGCGCTCGAGGAGCTGTTCGAAGGTTTTTTTCGCTCGTTCCCACTGGTGATCGGCAGCCAGGGCGTCGCCCAGATGCGCCAGCGCATCGGCCAAACGGAAGGGATCGCTGGTGCGGCCGTACAGCTCCACGAGCCATTCCCGCGGCTTGATACTGCCGGGCATGCTCGCCGCAAGCTCGCCTAACACTTTCCCGACGACCTCGTGCTCCCCTGCATCGATCATGGGCAGCCGCGATTTCTCCAGGATTTCCATGGCTTTTTCGCCATTCCCGGATTGCAGGAGCAATTCGACGACCTTTTGCATCGGCCCGAAATTTTTCTCGTCCGCTTCAAATACGCGATGCGCGAGCGCCGAAGCCTCGTCCCAATCGGAATTCTTGAGATACAGATCGAGGAGGAGTTCAGTCTGTTCGCCGCCCTTCTCGAGATCGGCGGCCTGTTCCAGGAGCTGCGCAGCCTTGGTAAGATTGCCCTGCGAAGAATGCGACCGCGCTTTGACGATGACTGCGGCCAGATTGTTGGGCTCGAGTTTCAGCGCCTTGTCCGCGAGCTTTTCACTTTCTCCATGGTCACCGCGGGCCAGTGCCCGCTGCGAAGCGGAGACATAAGCCTCGATGGCATCCCGAGTCTGGCCCATGGCCTGGTACAAATCGGCCAGACGAATCTGAATGCGCAGATTGTCGGGTTCCGCCTGCAAAAGCTTTTTCAGCAGGCCCACCGCCTCCGGCTGGCGATTGTTCTTCAGGTGAATCTCCGCCAATTGGAGGAAAAGGGGCCGGGCCTCGCTCATCACCCCTTGTTGAACGTAGAGGTCGGCGAGTTTTTCGAGCGGGCGAATTTCTTCCGGGGCGAGTTTGGCGATGCGCTTGTAAACCGCGATTGCCTTGGTCAGGAATCCATCACCGACAAAAATCTGCGCCAGGCGTTCGAAGTAGTCGATGGCCTGGAACGTCTCGCCCTGGCGGATATACAGCTCGCCGATGGTCATTAACGTGACCTGATCGCGAGGCTCGTACTTCAGGATATTCTGGTATTCGGCAATGGCTTGGGCGACTTTGCCCTGGTTGAGCAGCTTTTGTGCAGCTTCAACGTTCTTGCTCTTGTTATAGGCCATGCGCGAACAGTGACAAATCTCCCTGAGGGAGTTTGCCCCACACGTTCTCCTCAATTTGCAGCGGTCGCGAAACCGCTCGTAACGCTACTTGGTTACGCTAACAGGCGGGAAAAAGACAAGTCAACGTACGCAGAATCCCTTGTGAGCAGGCAGTTATCCCCTTTCCAATCAGGAAATTCGCTGGCGAACAGGAGGCGAACTATCAAGGGACGCTTTTCCCTTCCCGCCCATTCGATTCTGCGCCAGCGGCAGGCTGTTCTCGCGGCAGAAAGTGATACCATCCCGGAATAGTCCTTCTCTGCGCAAGGGAGAGAACACCCCATGTTTTCGATCGCATCCCGTCGTAATTTTCTCGCGGCCCTTGGCGGAGCAGCCGCATCCTCGTTTCTTTGCCGTTCTGGCTCTGGCGCCTCCCCTTTACCGCCGATGAACAGTCATTTCAAGCTTTCGATCATCACCGATGAGGTCACCCAGGATTTCGGCCACGCCCTGGAAGTTGCTTCCAAGGAATTCGGCCTGGCTTACGTCGAGCTTCGGACTCTATGGAACAAGAACATCATTAACCTCGACGAGAAGGAAATCGCCGAAGTACGGCGGCTCCTGGACAGATTCAATCTTCAGGTGACCGACATTGCCAGCCCGCTCTTCAAGACCGATTGGCCTGGAGCGCCCACCTCGAAGTACAGCCCGAAGACCCCTCAATTTGGCGCGGACTACACTTTCACGCAACAAGGAGAGGTGCTCGACCGCTCCATCGCGATCGCCAAGGCCCTGGGCGCTGACCGCGTCCGCTGCTTTGATTTCTGGAGGTTGGACGATCCGCAGCCCTTCCGCGACTCGATGGACGGAAAACTCCGTGACACCGCCGCTCAAGTGGCCTCGAAGAAAATCACTCTTCTTCTTGAAAACGAGTTTGCCTGCAACACCGCGACCGGCGCCGAAGCCGCGCGTACCCTGCAGGCCGTCCAGTCGCCGAACTTGAAACTGAATTGGGATCCCGGGAATGCCGCCTATCGCGGCGAACCCGCCTTTCCGGACGGGTTTGCGAAAATCCCCAAGGAACGTCTCGGCCACGTGCATTGCAAAGATGTAGTGCGCAAAGCGGATGGTACCTACGAGTGGGCGGCCATGGGCAGCGGTATCATCGACTACGTCGGCCAGTTTCGCGCCCTGGCGCAGGCCGGATACTCCGGAACGATGAGCCTGGAAACGCATTGGAGAGGCGCGGGCACACCGGAAGAATCTTCACGCCAAAGCTGGGGCGGCATGAAGAAGCTGCTGAGCGACGCCGGGGAGCTCCGCTAGGTCTGCGAGCACGCGAACGAGAAGACGAGCGGCCATAACTTCTTCCTGATAAAGTACTTCCAAGCGAAGTGAGTGGATTTAGTTTGCGTGGCAAATTAGTTTGCGCATGATCCCTGATTTAAACAAGTTCAAAATATAGGGCTCGATGGCTTTGCCGTGAGGATTCTTCCGGCGCCATCAAAACAAAAGATGGGTCAAAACAGGGGAAGAAATGTCTGCGTAGCGCCGACGGCCCAACAAGCGGAATCGCGCACGGGCGCGAAGGATTGACGATGCAAGGGCGACGGACCATGCACGCGCAGCGCTTCGAGATGGTCCGCGGTAGCGTAACCCTTGTGGCGCGCCAAGCCGTATTGCGGATAGATAGCGTCCCACTCCTCCATTCGCATGTCTCGATGCGTTTTCGCCAGGATCGACGCTGCCGCTATGGAGATGCTGCGGGCATCGCCTTTAATCAATGATTTCTGCTCGATCAGGACATCAAGCTGCATCGCGTCAACGAGCAGGTAATCGGGCGGAATTGTCAGTTGCTGCAACGCCGCGGTCATCGCTTGCCGCGATGCCTGGTAGATATTCCAGGCGTCGATGCGCTGTGCGTCCACTTCGGCGACGGCCCACGCGAGAGCGTGTTCTCGGATGCGCGGCGCGAGTTCCGCCCGGCGTTCGGCAGTGAGCTTTTTCGAATCGTCCAGGCCGACAATACGCCGCTTGGGATTGAGAATCACCGCGGCGGCAACGACCGGACCAAAGAGCGCGCCGCGTCCGGCTTCATCAATGCCGGCGATGCGCATCCAGCCCAGTTTGCGCGCCGCTCGCTCGAAACGGGAGGAGCAGAGTCGGCTCATTTCGCGGGGAATTTTAGCACGCCGCGGAGATTGCGGATCGCTAACTCAAGCAAATATAACTATTCGTACCGTAAAGCAACCACTGGATCGACTCGCATGGCCCGGCGCGCGGGAATCCAAGCCGCTACCATCACGGCGACAATAAGGAAAAGTAGTGCGAGCGCGAGGAGGAACGGGTCGTGCGGCTTCACTTCGAATAGCAGGGACTCCAGAAGACGGGAGCAGAGCCAGGCTCCCAGAAGCCCGAGGGCTGCCCCAGTAACCGCCCAGCGCACCATATTGGAAAGAACCATCCTCAGAACACTTCCTGGGGTGGCGCCCAGGGCGATTCGAATGCCGATTTCCCGAGTTTGTTGCGCGACTAAGAATCCGACAACGCCGTAGATACCGATCCCCGCAAGAAACACGCCCATGCCCGCGAACAAGGTCAGCAGGACTGCCGTGAATCGAGGCCGTTCCGCCAGCTTTCCGACCCGCGTCTTCATAACCTCAATCGTTACAGGAACCGTCGGATCAATGGCCGCGGTTTCCGAATGAATCCACTTCGCAACAGCTTCCGGATTGATCGCGGTCTGAAGGACTAAATGGCCGGAGCGGAAGTAGCCCGCGGGCCCATTTTTCCAGGGAACATAAAACTCGGGATCGGCGGGCGCGGCGAGGCCGTTGTTCTTTACGTCTCCGGCGACGCCAACGATGGTGCGCCATTCGTTCTGTGTGCCAAAGCGGAAAGATTTCCCTACGGGATCTTCTCTGCCGGAGAAAAGCTTTTTCGCGAGCGCTTCACTAAGAATCACAGGTCTTTCCGTGGGCGCGCGATCCTCCTCGCGAAAGCCGCGGCCGCGCAGGATCGGGATGCCAAGCGCAGGAAAATACCCCGGAGTGATGAATCGATAGCCAATCATTCCGCCAGTGCCCACACTGAATTTCGTGTGCCCGGGAATTTCGAGTGACGATAGAAAAGTAGCTCCCATGCCGCCGGAAGGGGGCAACGAATCGCTCACGGCAAGCGCACTGACACCCGGCATTTGTTTCAGCCGGGTCTCGAGCTGATTGAAGAAGGCAAGCTGTTTTGCGGAGTCGGGATAGCGATAGTCGGCGAGATCGATTCCCGCGGTGATGACATTTTTCGCGTCCATGCCAAGTGCAACAGTTTCGAGCTTCCAGAGGCTGCGCAGCAACAGACCGGCTCCGGCAAGAAGAACCAGCGAAACGGCAATCTGCACGGTTACCAACAACTGGCGAAGCATGCCGCGCGGCGTCGCACGGTTTTCCTTCCCGGTGAGCAATTCTGGCCCGGGCCTACGCAGCGCCGAAGCTAGTCCGAAGAGAATACCCGATAAGAGTGATACGCCGAGCGCAAAGAGCAATACGCGAACGTCAATCGTGGCCTGTTCCAGCCGAGGAATACCCTCAGGCGCAATCGAGACGAAGAGACGAAGCAAGAGTTGGGCGAACCAGCAACCCGCAAGGCCACCCAGCACTCCAAGAAGCAAGCTTTCCGTGAGTGCGTGGCGAATGAGGCGTCCCCGTGTCGCGCCAAGCGCAGTACGGACGGCCAACTCCGGCATTCGGCTGGTGGCTCTTGCGAGGAGCAGGTTTGCTACGTTGGTACACGCGACGAGCAGCACCGCCAGGACCGCGCCCAGAAGGACCCACGAGGCGACGCGGGCGTCTTGGATCTGCCGGTCGCGAAGCGAGCGTACGCGGAACGACACCTCGTGACGAAACTGGGGCGGAACGTAATTAAGAGACTGCTGGAAGAGCGGCTCCATCGCGGCCGCTGCTTGCTTGATGGTTATGCCGGGTTTGAGCCGCGCAAAGGTCCTCAAAATGACTTGCCGGGCATTGGGCCCGCGATCTGTGGATCCATCAAGCGCCGCCGGAACAAGAATGTCCTCGTGGCCGAGGTTTGGCATTTCGAATTGTTCCGGGAGAACACCGACAACCATAGTGGGCTTCCCATCAAGTGAAATTGCGCGTCCAGGAAGATTGCGATCGCTGCCGAAGCGGGAACGCCACAGTCCGTAGGAAACCAGCGCGACGCGCGGCGCCTTCGGCCGGTCTTCGTCGTTCGTGAAATTCCGGCCGAGAAAAGGCGGAATCCCGAACGTCGGCAGGAATGTCGCTTCGACGAGGGCACACTTTAACCGGACGGGGTTCTGCTCGGTGAGATCGCAATCCGCCCCGCCGGGGACAAGTGAAGTTACGTACTGGAACGGAGTCTGCGCTTTCTTCCAGTCGACGTAATCCGGACCGAGCACGAACTCATTCGCTTCGAATGGAGCCTTATCACCAAAACTGACCAACCGATCGTCATGGGGATAGGGAAGGCTCCGGAAAAGAATGCGGTCGACCACGCTGAAGACCGCCGTGGTAGACCCGATCCCCAGTCCAAGAGTGAGGATCGCGACCATCGCGAATCCCGGGCGTTTTCTCAACCCTCGGAGAGCAAATCGCAAGTCTTGCGGCAGCGCGTCGAAAAACTGGATGCTTCGCTGTTCGCGGTGCAGCTCTTTGGCCTGTTCGACTCCGCCGAACTCACGCCGCGCGGCGTAGCGTGCTTCCACTGGACTCATGCCGCGGCGAATGTTTTCCTCCGTGAGCATCTCCAGATGCGAGCGAAGCTCCGCATCAAGGTCCACGTCGAGTTGCCGCTTGCGGAATAGGCCGCGCAAACGCGCGCCGAAAATGCGGAGCCATTCCATCTCAGGCTCCTTCCGTACCACCGAGAAGGCGTGCCATCAGCGCGGTCATGCGCTCCCAACTCTCGGTCTCTGCGAGTAATTGTTTGCGCCCGGCGCGCGTCAGCGAGTAATACTTCGCCTTGCGGTTATTTTCCGAAGCGCCCCATTTTGAAGAAATCCATCCGCGCTGCTCGAGCCGCAGCAGCGCAGGATAGAGCGTGCCCTGGTTCAGCTTGAGCAGATCCTCGGAAACCTGCTGGACGCGCTGGGCGATGCCGTAGCCGTGCAGCGGGCCCATGGCATGAAGGGTTTGCAGAACGATCAGGTCCAGTGTGCCTTGCAGAACTTCTCCGCGCGGAGAAGCCATGTTTTTCTCCTGTGGATAATCAACAGGAGCATAAGCTCCTTCCTGTGGAATGTCAACAGGAAGAACCTTTCGCTGGACGCCGCTCGCAGCAGCCCGCATTCCAATTGACGGGTCTTCTCAGGGCGTGGCAGCATAAGCCACACTGCGGACGATATATGTCTATCTGAAATTCAAGGGAATCCCCGCCGACAAATAGCGAGCTAAATAAAAAGAGGCCCCGTTTTGCCGGGGCCTCTTTTGCCAACTCCAGGCAAGTCGTGAGGTTGTGCTCCTAAGCCTTGGCTTCGGTGCCCGCGGTCGCCACGGCGGCCACTTCCTCGCGGTCCGCGCGCTTGATGCGCGCGGCCTTGCCCTTCAAATCGCGCAGGTAATACAGCCGGGCCCGGCGCACTTTACCTTTGCCAACCACTTCAATTGAACTGATCGCGGGTGAGTGCAGCGGGAAAATGCGTTCGATGCCCACGCCGAAACTGACCCGCCGCACCGTAAAGGTCGCGCTGGACTCCCGGCCCTTCTTGGAGATCACCACACCCTCGAATGCCTGGAGGCGCTCCTTCACCTTCTCGCCTTCGCCTTCCTGCAGGCGGACGTTGACGCGCACGGTGTCGCCCGCGCGGAACTCGGGGAGGTCTTTGCGCAGTTGCGCTTCATGTA
>Ga0137415_10004335_pt1 | contig 14052 bp, 9 predicted proteins | sample CZODoug3_1_1_16f_FD_183082 | JGI IMG/M metagenome (GOLD analysis project Ga0137415, IMG submission 183082) | Vadose zone soil fungal communities from Angelo Coast Range Reserve, California, USA - CZODoug3_1_1_16fungal (Hybrid Assembly) | ecosystem: Environmental > Terrestrial > Soil > Vadose... | reverse complement strand
CGTCCTACGACGGCCACCAAGAGGAGACGTTCGGGCTCATCCACCCGACGGCCCCGCACTACAACACGCTGGTGCGGATCGACCCCTTCGACAAAAGCGGCACCAAGGTCGTGCCCGACCTCGCGGAGTCGTGGACGGTCTCCAGGGACGGCCGCACCTACACCTTCCGGGTGCGGCCCGACGTCAGGTTCCACGACGGCAGCGAGCTGACCTCCCGCGACGTCAAGGCGTCCTACGACAAGATCGTCTTCCCGCCCGCGGGCATCGCCTCGCGGCGCAAGGGGGCGTACGCCAACGTCGAGGCGATCGAGGCGCCGAATCCCATCACCGTCGTCTTCCGGCTGAAGTGGCCCCAGGGCTCGTTTATCTCGTCCCTGGCCTCGCCGTGGAACTGGATCTACAGGGCGGACATCCTGGCCCGGGACATGCGGTGGTACGAGACGAACGTCATGGGTACTGGGCCCTTTACGTTCGTCGAGCACGTGAAGGGCTCGCACTGGGTCGGCAGGAAGAACCCCAACTACTGGGACAAGGGTAAGCCCTACCTCAACGGGTACCGCGCGATCTTCATCAGGGACTCGGCGGCCCAGGTCTCGGCCATCCGCGCGGAGCGGGCGCACATCCAGTTCCGCGGCTTCTCGCCGGCCGAGCGCGACACGCTGGTCGCGGCCCTGGGCACCAAGGTGACCGTCCAGGACAGCCCCTGGGACTGCATGCTGTACGCCACGATCAACCACGAGAAGAAGCCCTTCGACGACAAGCGCGTGCGCCGCGCCTTGACTCTCGCCGTCGACCGGTATGAGGGTTCGCAGGCGATCTCCAAGATCGCGATCGTGAGGACGGTCGCGGGCGTGCAGGTGCCGGGCTCACCGTTCGCGACGCCGCCGGGCGATCTGGAGAAACTGGCCGGCTACGGGCACGACATCAACAAGTCGCGCGCCGAGGCCCGGCGCCTGCTCAAGGAAGCCGGCGTGCCCGACGGGTTCTCGTTCACCTTCAAGAACCGGAGCGTGCCGATGCCATACGAGCCGCTGGGCGTCTGGCTCATTGACCAGTGGCGACTGGCGTGGGCGTCTGTGCGAGCACAGGCGGCGCCAGCATCGCGAGGATGACGAAGGCGAAAACTGCGGTGACCAAGCATCTCCTCATTACTGCCGGTGAGCAAATCAGCCCTGTTGCCGAGACTCAACGCCGACATCACCAACAACTCCGCGGCAACAACACCTAGAAGGCCAACCGAATGCGCGCCGCCGCCTGGTAGCCGTCGTTAGCCTTGCGCCGGGTGTGCACGCCGTTGAGCACCTCGGCCGTGTCCAGCCCGTCTCCGGCGAACAACCACGACCCCACCAGATCGAACGCGGTGTTCGGGGCAAACCGCCACGTGATGCCGAGGTTCGCCTCCGTGCCCAGATACCGAGACTCACCCTGGACCCAGCTCTTGTCGGACACCGTAGTCCGCGGAACGTTTCCGGCTAACGCGTTCGCGGTGGTGCTGGCCGGGGTCACACCGGTGTCGGTATCGACCTTCTCCGCCGTCCACATCGGAGCGACGATTCCGTAGACGCTGAAGGCGGGAGTAAAGCTGTAGGTCGCCCTGAAGGCGAGCGTCGCGAGACCAAAGCGGTCGTAGGTGATCCATCGGGTCATCGGGAGGAAGCCACCGTTGAAGTAGTCGACTCCGGTGGTCCAGATCTGGCCCCACCCGGTGAAGTAGCTCCCATCGGCGTCGAGTGGCTGATAGTAGCGAATGCTTCTGGCCAGGTTGTCCCGGGCCTTGTTGCCGGTGGTATAGACGCCGCGCGCTTCGAGAAGAAGAGGACCAGCCTGGAAGCTGCCGATGATGTCGACGAACCACGCGCTCATGTCGGCCTCGACCTTTCCGGCCGAGCCGTTGGTCCTGATTGCCTGGCTGTCTTTCGTTCCCCACTGGTAATAGACCGTCGGATCGAAGCCAAAGGGACCCGACCGCCACCGCATGTCGAGACCGACGGTGTCCCGATCCTCGTGGAGGGTCGAGTCGCCCGCCGTCGTGGTCGTACCACCCGCCCCGATGCCGTTGGTGGTCCCACCGACGGTGCGGATGTTGGCGTGGTTACCGCGAGCGTTCGAGCTCGTCAGGCCGTCGGCATGGAAGTACGAGAAGAGGGGCTTCACGTCGAGGCCCTTGAAGGGCGTGACCTCCGGGCTGAAGATGAGCGCGTAGTCCTTGCCACGGCTGGTCCGCAGCGGAGCCAGGGCTCGATTCCCGCCCGCGAGCTGGTCCTCGACGATCACGTAGGCGATGCTGGTCTTGACGTTCGGCGCGAACGTGGTGACCGCCGACAGGCCGGCAAAGTCGCCGTTCGCGTACGCGGCGGTCTTGTAGCTGGCGAGGGTGGCGAACGGTTGACCACCGGCGCGGGCGACCGTCTGCACCGGAATGAAGGGCAGGAGGCTGTCCTTTCCGGTCAGATCGAACTCGGTGTAGATCCATTTGATCTCGATCATCCCGGCGACGTCGGTATTGAGGTCGAGACATCCGGTGGTGTTGGCCTTACACCCTCCAGCTGTGCCTCCCACGCTCCCGCTGTTGTTGCCGGGGAACCCGCCGTCGTTCGGCCCCATCTGGCCGTAACCGAGATCGATCTCGAGGCCCAGCACGGCCTTGGTCCGGCCCACGGCGAACTCGAAGTCGGGACGGAATCTCGTGCGGGCGTACCACTCGCGATCGCCGTCACGGGAGAAGTTGGCGTCGTAAAAGTTCCGACCGGCCGCGGTAACCTGGTCGAACAATCCTGAGATCGTGACTTTCGGTGCCGGCGTCTGCGCCAGGACAAGCGGCGCCGGCGTCACCAGAGTGACGAAGGCGAAGACTGCCGCCATGACGGGGAATCTCTTCATCACCGCATCCTCCCAAGTTGATGCTTGGTTCTGAGCGGGTTACGCCTGGTCACACAACAAGCCGAATCGGGGATTCCCGACACGAGGCCATTCGACCGGGACCGGCTGCTGGACCCACGCGCTGCACAGGCGCACACGGTGCAAGGACACGGCCTCCACGGAATGGCTTGCGCTGTGAAGGGCGGGAAAGCCTGGACCCCGAGCGCACGAACGTCCCCGGCAGCGGTCGCCCTCCTCGACGAGGGCCCCGCGCGGTCGTCCCAAAAACCCGATCCAGGGGCATGACTGCCTCCCCACGGTCCGGACAGTCAAGGCGGTGACGGAATAATCGGCACGCACCTACAGGTTGTCGAAGCTAGTCATCTCGGCCGCCGCAGTCAAGCGTCAAACAACACTGAATTAACCTTCATCCGATCTTCAGCATTTCTTCAGGTCGGGCCAGTTTCAGGTAAAGGAGAGCGACCTTCGCATTTGGTTCGGCACGCTCCAGTACGACGGGAAGCAGTCGGACGAAAGCCCATCGGCGATCGGCGTCATATCGACAGCCGGTAAGACCTTCACGAATCCCCGCAGGGTAAGCGATGACGAGACCTGCGCGAGGAGCCTCAGCTCGTCGCGTTCTCCCTGTTCACTTCCGCTGCGACGGCCTCCGCTGAGTGCGCCTTGAGGTGTTGTGGCTGAGAAACGACTCATCCCCGGGGATGTTCTTCAAGCGTTCTCAATCCCCGAGGTTGATCGGGTCGCCACCGCAGGTCTTGGGAAGCCCTCCGTCTCGGGCGCCACGATCACGTCGACGTTGCCGCCGACGAGATCCGGAACGTATAATCGCGCTTGGAGGTAGCCGGCATGCAGATCCGTCTCTCGCGCGATCTCGGAGGCCGGGTGCGCATGGCACCGGGCCCGATCACCGTCGAGGAGTTCTTCGCCCGTTTCCCTGAGGTCCCCCGCGACCTGCGCGACGAGCCGGTGCTCGCCGAGTTCGTCGGCGCCTTCGGTTCCCAGCTCAGGGTTGCCCAGAAGCCCTCACCGTGTGTGGCGCAGGCGGGCTCCGGCGACGCCGAGCACTATTTCTACACGCGTCTCGTCAACGATCTTGCCGTTTACGGCATCGGCCTCGCCCGGCGCGAGCGTACACTCCAGCGCCTGGAAGCCCTCCTTGTCGAGTACCGCGCGCAGCCCGCCACCTTCGCCTGCACGTTAGTCCCGCGCAAGGGGCCGGACGCGCCGCGCGCGGTTTGTAGATAGCGTCCGTCTCCCGATGTTTTGTCGGGTCGTGGCGATACCGCCACCTCCAGCGCCCTGATGATGCCCGCTCGGCCTCCGCCTGAAGCACGGGATCGAACGCTCTAGACAAAAATCTAACTGGAGGTGAAGCGTGCATTTGACATCGGAGATTGCAGAGGCCCCGCTTCGAATCAGCGCATGAAGTAGCGACGCCAACCCAGTCGGACCGATCGGTGGATGGCCAACTACCGTTGTCGCTCTGCTAGTCGTCCTGCAAAGGGTGTGAGCGGAACGCGGTCTTCGACCGAGGCATGGGCACGTGCGTCCCCTTGACCGTGTGCCAGAGGATGGCGTTCAGGATCTGAGCATCTGCCTCGTCGGGTCGATCAAGGGGCAGCTCATTGGAGTCTTTGGCGCGATACGCGTTGTTCTGATTGACCTCGCTGAGGGACTGGTTGGGCCGGAGAACGTGGTAGGGCGTGAGTGTTGGCGTGTCACCGAAGGCGGCGATCATTGGCGCAGCTGCGGCGTCGAACTGACTCATGGGTGGGAGACCGAGGATGAGTTCGATGGTCCGTAGCATCGAGACCGTGGAGTACATGCGGTGATCAACGACGCCCCGTCGCACGTAGGGCGAGGCGATCAAGCATACGGTGCGGTGCGCATCGACATGGTCCGGTCCGTCCTGCGCATCGTCCTCGATGATGAAGATGGCCGTCTGCCGCCAGATTGGCGAGCGGGACACGATTTGTACAATCCGGCCCAGTGCGAGATCGTTGTCGGCCACCATGGCTTTCGGCGTCGGGTAGCCCGGACGCGTGGCCGCCGTATGGTCATTGGGGAGTGAGAGGATCATCAGCCTCGGAACCGTGCCGCGCCGAGCGAACTCCTCAAACTCTGCCTCCCAAGCGTCGACGCGCGCCTGGTCACGAATCGAGAGGTCGTAGCCTGCGTAGGTGGGGGAGAAGTGCCCGGCGAGCGCATTGGCGAACGGAGCGGGCTCGACGGCCGGTGGCTTGGAGCGGAACGCGAAGAACTCTCCGTACACGCGATACGTAAGACCGGCCCGTGCGGCGTACTCCCACAAGTAGCCCCTCAGGGGCGCCGACGCGCCGGAGCCCCCCTGGAAATCGTAGGAGCGATTCCGGTTGGAGTAGTTGGCCGGCCACATCTTCTGCACATAATCGGTCGCGACAGCGGCGGTCGACCAATTGTGGCCGTCGGCCGAGACCTCTGCGTCCGCATAGCAGTTGTCCAGGAGGACGAATGTTTCCGCCAGGGCGTGGTGGTTGGGCGTTACGTCGCGACCGAACAGGACGAGATTGCGATCGCCGTCACCCTGGGGAAGATCGCCAAGGACTTGATCGTAGGTGCGGTTCTCTTTGATGATGTAGATAACATGCCGGATGAGACTCGGATCCCCAACGCGGCGAGGCACGGCGTGTGGAGTCGTGTCGCGTGGACCCTGTGTGAGAACCTTCTGGGTCTCGTCAAACCCGTTGTTCTTCACGACCTGCGTCGTGTACGCGTGGAGCGACGCCGCGTTGGGCAGAGCGATCACCGACAGCGTGCCGCGCGCCATGCTGCCGATGTACTGAGCAGTCGGCGCGGGTCGTTCCGGGTTGGGGCCGCGCGGATTTGGCCCGGCGCCGAGGCCCTTCATGTTCCCAACGTAGAGGGACTGCCCATCGCGAGAGACCGCGATAGCGCTCGGAAACCACGCGGTCGGAATCAGTCCGCGGATGCGGAAAGTCGCAGTGTCCACCACGGCGACATCGTTATTGCCCCCGTTCGCGACGTACAACGTGTGGCCATCCGGCGCCACCGCGAGGGCGTTGGGCATCGAGCCCATCGGCGCCCCCGGGTATGGTGAGAGATCCACCGTTGCCACCACCACGTCCGTCGATGTGTCGACGACGCTGACGGTGTCGCTTGTCGCGTTCGCAACGTAGAGACGCGTTCGGTCGGGTGAGAGCGCCAGCCCGCTGGCGTGGCCGCCGGTCGGAAGTCGCTGAAGCAGGCGCTGCTGACCGACGTCGATGACGCTCAGGCCCCCGCCATTCCATTCAGAGACATAGAGTTTTTCGCCGGCGTGGACCAGCGCATACGGAAGAGGGCCGATGTCGTTGGCCCTCGCGGCTGGCGCGAGCCGGACTCGTGCCCGCACCTGGCTCGTTGCCGTGTCGATAAACGCTACGGCATTCTCGAGATTGAGGGCGGCATAGAGAACAGCGCCGTCGGGCGAAATCGCAAGGCCTGCCGGGTAAATCCGGGACTCGGCGTCACCGAGCGAAATGGGGGGTCGTTCGGATAGCGCGCGCCCATCGAAGTCATAGATGCGGATCTTGTTGTTGCCGCCGGCGGAGGCATACACGCGGCGACCATCCGGCGTGACGGCGATCCCCAGAAAGAGCGCCTCGGGGCTCTGGTACGGAATCGTCTGGACGACCTTCTGCGTCGCGGTATCGAAGAGCACGAGGCTCTGCTCGCCTTGACCGTTGTTGGAGATCAGTAGGTGTCGGCCATCCGGGGTGGTCGCGATCCCGAGCGGTCGATCCCCGATCTCGACCTGATGACCGACGGGCGTGAGCAGCCAATGATTTGGGGTTACTCCCGTACCGTCTCGTTGAGGTCCAACGCGACCGAAGAAGGAAGAGCCGGCCACAGCGCACGCTCCCAACGCGACGACCAGAAGAACCGCGAGGATCGACCTCCTCGGTTCGCGCATTCAGCGTCTCCTCCTGAGCGGGCCAAAGTTACAGACGGATTGGAACCAGAACACGAATTGCGCGCTGAGATTCTACTCTGCGAACCTCTCTGTCCGAGAGCGAACGCGGAAGAGGTAGTTTCCCCTCCGGCCAGTCCGCTTGCCTTCGGAGAGTGATCGGGCTACCTTCGGCCCACTACTCCGATCTGCATCGGCCCGGCTCGTTGGAGGACGCGGTATGCAGTGTCCCCGGTGCCCGCACGAGAATTCCCCGCAGGCGAGATCCTCGCTCTACGCCACTCGTTGAAGGAGGCATCCATGCCAGACGACGTCATCATCTCGGCTGACTCGCACATGACGGAGCCCCCCGACCTGTGGGTGGAGCGGATCGACAAACCCTTCCGTGACCGCGCCCCGCGGGTCGTCAGCGAGCACCAGGGCAAATCGGGGCACTGGTTTGTCTGCGAGGGACTTGAACCGCGTTCCGTGGCAGGCACGTTCGCGGCGGGGAAAACTCCCGAAGAACTGGCGGCGTTTCAAAAGGTTGGATATGAGGCTGCACGCCCAGGCGGCTGGGATCCGGCCGAGCGCCTCAAGGATATGGCGATTGACGGCGTGGCGGCAGAGGTCCTCTACACCACGCTGGGCTTCCGACTGTTTGGGCTCACCGATGCGCCCTTCCAGGCCGCGATTTTTCGATCGTACAACGACTGGCTGGCCGAGTTCTGTCGGTACGATCCGAAGAAGTTCGCCGGGCTGGCGCTGATTTCCCTCCTGGAGGTCGACGAAGGCGTTCGGGAGATCCAACGATGCGCCAGGTCGGGACTCAAAGGCGCCATGATCATGGCCTCACCCCCTGAAGGACGGGACTACAGTGAGCCGATCTACGATCCCTTCTGGGCGGCTGCGCAGGATCTCCGGATGCCCCTCAGCCTGCATACCTCGACGGGCCACGGCCGCGAGAGCCGCTACAACGTCAACCGATACATGCGGGCCATGACCCTGCCCCACGAGACCCAGCGTACGCTGACGACGCTGCTCTTCTCGGGTGTGCTGGAGCGCTTCCCCGCTCTCCGTATCGTCTCGGCCGAGAACGACATCGGCTGGATCGCGCACTACCTGTACCGGGCGGATTTCATCGCGGAGAAGTTTCGTTACACCGACCCGGCCCCCATCAAGCTTTTGCCCAGCGGATACTTCCAGCGGCAGATCTTCGCCACCTTCATGGACGACCCGGTCGGGATCGCCAACTGGTCGTTCGTGGGCCGCGACAACTTCATGTGGGCATCCGACTACCCGCACACGATGGCGACCTGGCCGCATTCGCGCGATGTGATCACGCGGGACTTCAAAGGGGTGCCGGACGACGTCAAGTCGAAGATGGTCGGCGAGACCGCGGCCACGCTGTACGGGTTGCTCGCATAGGACAGCAATCATCCGGGCTGGAGGTAGATCATGGCTGAGCCGAAGCTGATTTCCGCCGATTCGCACGTGAATGAGCCGGGCGACCTCTGGGTGGAGCGCATCGACAAGCAGTTCCGCGAGCGAGCGCCACGCGTGGTGGAGAACCTGCCCGGGCAACGACCGGGAGCCTATCTGGTGCTGGAGGGCGTTACGTCCATCCATCTGGCCCAGGGCATGGGGGCCGGGAAGAAGCCCGAGGAGCTCCCGCAGTTCTTCCAGGCCTCTACGTACAAGGACGTACGTCCCGGCGGCTGGGACCCGGCCGAACGCATCAAGGACATGGATCTCGACGGCGTCGAGGCGGACGTGATCTACACCACCCTCGGGTTTCGCCAGTTCTGGCTCACGGACGCGGCGCTGCAGCGCGGCTGTTTCCGCGTCTACAACGACTGGCTGGCGGACTACTGTGCCTACGCGCCAAAGCGGCTGGCCGGGCTTGCGCTGATCTCCCTGTATGACGTCGGCGAGGCGGCGAAGGAGCTGAGACGCTGTGCCAGTCGAGGCCTGAAGGGCGCCCTCATTTGGGCTTCGCCGCCTGAGGACCGGCCCTATAGCTCTCGCGTCTACGATCCTTTCTGGGCCGAGGCGCAGGAGCTCAAGATGCCCATCAGCCTGCACAGCATCACGGGCATGGGCGCGGAAAGCCGCCTGGCGATCAAACAGCCCCTGGACCGCTACGTTCGCTCAACCGTCCTCTGCCATGAAGTGCAGCGCACGCTGGTCGTGTTGATCTTCTCCGGCGTCCTGGAGCGGTTCCCCGATCTCAAGTTCGTCTCGGCCGAAAACGAGGTGGGCTGGCTGCCCTTCTTTCTGCAGAAGCTGGACCAGGCCCAGGAAGAGTACCGGTATCTCTATCCGGCCCCGCTGAAGCTCACGCCGAGTGAATACTTCCGGCGCCAGATCTTTGCGACGTTCATCGATGATCGGGTAGGGGTGGCCAGCCGCGAGTCCATCGGGGTGGAAAACATCATGTGGTCCTCCGATTATCCTCATACCGTCTCGACATGGCCGCATTCACGCGAGGTCGTCGAGCGGGATTTCAAAGGGGTTCCGGCGAACGAAAAGCGGCAGATCGTGCGGGAGAATGTGGCGCGGCTCTATGGCCTTGCCCTGGCCTAGCCCGGCCGCGAAGGGGCTCGGGTTGAGGACGTTCGTCGCGCTCGTGTTCCTGCTCCTCGCGTCGACCGGCGTGCTCCACGCGGCGCCCGAAGGAACCATGACGTGGGGGGTGCACGTTTCCCTGGCCGCCCGGTGGCTCGACCCCGCAGAGACGGAAGGGACGATCATCCCGTTCATGGTGCTCTACGCCCTCCACGACGCGCTGGTGAAGCCGATGCCAGCCGGTCTCAATACGCTGAGCCTGGCCGAGTCGTGGACGATGGCGAAAGACGGCCTCACCTACGAGTTCGCTCTCCGCAAGGGCACCAAGTTCCACAACGGCGACATCGTGACCGCCGGGGACGTCAGGTTCTCCTTCGAACGGTACCGGGGCGCGGCCGCCAAACAGATCAAGGAGAAGGTCCGAGAGGTGCAGGTCGTAGACCCTTGGCGAGTCCGGTTCCACCTCAAGGAGCCCTGGCCCGATTTCTTGACGTACTACGGCACGACAGCGTCGGGCGTGGGGTGGATCGTCCCTCAAAAATACGTCGAACAGGTCGGCGACGATGGCTTCAAGAAGGCTCCGGTTGGCGCGGGCCCGTACCGGTTGGTCTCTTTCAATCCTGGCGTGGAGTTGGTAGCCGAGGCGTTCGAGGGTTACTGGCGAAAGGCGCCACACGTCAAGCGCCTTGTGTTCAAGGTCACGCCCGACGACACGACGCGCGGCGCTGCCCTCAAGAAAGGAGACGTGGACGTCATCTTCCAAGTGAACGGGCCCGTCGCCGAGGACCTGCGACGTACACCCCATCTGAGGATCGTGTCGACACCAACCGGCAACGGCGTCTTCTGGCTCGATCTGCCTGACCAGTGGGATCCGAAGTCGCCGTGGCACGACAAGCGCGTCCGGCAAGCGGCGAGCCTGGCGCTCGATCGCCAGGCCGTGAATCAGGCCGAGTCGCTCGGCAACTCCCGTCTGACGGGCTCGATCATTCCCAGGTCCTTCGAGTTCGCGCTCCCGTTCGATCCTGCCCCATACGAGCCAGGCAAGGCCAAGCAATTCTTAGCCGAGGCTGGCTACCCGAACGGCTTCGATGCCGGAGACTTCTATCCGTATCCACCCCTCTACGCCATGGGGGAGGCGCTGGCCGGCTATCTGGGGGCCGTCGGCATCCGCACTCGCATCCGGACGATGGAGCGGGCGGCGTTCCTGACTGCCTGGCGCGAAAAGAAGCTCAAGGGCGTCCTCATGGGACTCAACGGGGCCGGCGGAAACGCGGCGACCCGCCTCGAGGCCTACGTGACCAGGACCGGGATTTATGCCTATGGCGTCCTCCCCGAAGTCGAGGATCTGTTCCAGCGCCAGGCCCGCGAAATCGATCGAACGAGGCGTGAGGCGCTGTTGCATCAGATCCAGCGCATCTTGCACGAGCGCGTCATGCACGTGCCCGTCTATGAGCTGAGCCCGATGGCGGGAATCGGTCCACGCGTCGAGCAGGCCGGGGTCGGTTTGATTCCGGGCTTCCCGTACTCGGCGCCGTACGAGGACGTCAAGCTCAAGAAGCCCTGAGCTCATTGCGGACGGCGCCGAGCTGCGCTATCTGCGCGCGCAACCCGTCGCATGAGCGCAGGACTTCTAGCCCTCGGCCTGTTGCCTCGTGCCCAGCCAGGTGAAGCTGGAGACCGCCCGAGGAAGAGCAACCAACTTTCCAGCTGCTTGCTTCCGCCAGCTTCACGCGCTGTCGTCCCGATTGCTTGGCCTCTCGAATTCCCGCTACGGCCCCGGCGTCAGCGCGGGGCACTCCCCCTGTCCGCCGCCGAGGATCCTCGAACTAGGCCTTGCGAACGTTCGCGGCCTGGAGACCCTTGGGGCCGCGTGTCACCTCGAACTCCACCTGGTCACCTTCTGCCAGACTCTTGAAGCCCTGCGCGACGACGGCGCTGAAGTGGACGAAAACGTCCTCGCCGCCCTCCTGCGTGATGAAGCCGAAGCCCTTCGCATCGTTGAACCACTTGACTCGACCGTGTGCCATGACTCGAACCTTTCCTTCGGGGCGAACCCCGGGTTGTCGTATTCCGGTCACCCGAAGGCGTTGCCGCGCGAAACTCGAGGGCAAACAAAAACGCCGCGCGAACTGGATCCCCGCGCGGCGTGTGTCTCGTTCTTGTCTCTAAGGACGAGCTACCAAACCTTGAGCTAACCAGAACCGAGGACAGTGTCGCACGCGCAGTACCTCAGGTCAATCGATCCGGTCCGCGGTGCCATCGGCGGCCGCGATGTATAGCCGTTCAGGCACGTCGCAGACGTCACTCACCGAGCACCCGGACTGACGTGTCCGATGAAGGTGAAGTGTGCCCAAAATGGGCCGCCAGGAGCGCATTCCTGATTACTCCAGCGCACTCCAGCGCACGATGCCCGAATCAACTCCTGATTGCAGGATAAGGATTTCTGCGCACTCAATCCCGTCCCTGCCCACCAGTTTTTTCTGGTAGTTGGAGCACGCCCTCAGTCGCGCCGCTGGGAATTGTGTCCGCTTTGTGTCCCCGTTGAGAACATTCCAGACCACCTCGGAAACTTAGGGGACTCGCTTCTGGCGTGATGCTCTGATTGCTACGAGGTCGCGCGCGACGGCTCCGCACTCAGCCGCAGTCAAGCGGTTCTCGGAGGGAGCGACGTCGCGTCCCGCTGGTCGCTCCTCCAGGATAGGAGGCCCGCGTAGGGCGGGACAATCAGGGGAGTTCCCGAACGGCACTCCGGAGAGTGCGTGAAGGAGAGGCGCGCTCACCGGGACTCCATCTGAAATCGCATGCACCACTCGCCTTCCAGACGCGTGAGCATGGCGTCCCCGCTATGGATAGCCTGCAGCACCTCCGCGTCGCGGGAATGGACCAGCATCCAGCAGAGGCGAGGATGGAACAGGCAGTAGGTCTGCGCGAAATCCGCGGTGAACCGCGGCTCCAGTCGCCCCGAGAGCGCGACGACGTCCCGGCGCCAGGCGTCCTGGAACAGGTGCTCCAGCACCGCCTTTATCGACTCGCGCCGTGCCCCGATGTGGATCGCTTCCCCGAGGCCCGCTGGACCGGCATAGTACAGGTACCACCCCAGCACCTGCCCGGCAGCGTCCCGCACGAGCGCCTTGTGCAGCGATCCCTCGCCTCTGGCAGGGACCAGAAACCCCAGAAGCCACCGCAACGAGCGCGCGTCGTACTCCGGTCTGAGGGCCGGCCGACCCGAAGACTCCGACAAGCAGGCGAGGAGCGTCTCCACGTCCAGCTCCTCACTGGACAGCGATGTCACCGAGTGCCGGAACGGGCTCCGGGGCAGATGGGCGGCGACGCCGTCCACCAGGCGGCACACCGGCCTGACCACGGATGCGGTCCCGAGGCGCGTCCCCCTCCCCATCCTCAGGAGCCCGAACTGGGCAGGCCGCAGAAGGCGCGCCCAGTGGATGCTGTGGAGCAACGCCGTGGCGCCCCCGAGGCTCTCCCACAGCTTGCGTGACAGGCAGTTCGCCTCGTCCGCGATCGACACGTCTTGCGGTCCAGACATGAACGTCTTCATCAGATGGACCGCCGCCATCGTGGACCGACGGCCCGGCTCCACGATGAACTGCGAGCTCACTGCGGCCTGGATCGGCCGGCCGCGGATCGACATCCGCCGCGGCATGACGCCGAGGAACCCGGCGATCGACCCGTCGGCGTCCTCGTACACGAGCGGCGACACCTCCTCGTCGTACCAGGGATTGTCCAGGAAAATTCCCCGGAAGTACGCGCGATACCGCCGCTCGAGCTCCGCCGAAGGCGCGTCGCCGGTCTGAAACACCCGCCGATGCAGCTCTGCGACCTGCGGGATGTCCGCCTCGACGAAGGGCCGCACGTAACCGCCCCGTCTCGTGATCCGTCCGGCTGTCCTCATGCCCGGTTCGTCTCCATCCGCCGCCCGACGGCGTATCAGGTCACTCCCTCGGGGCGTCCGCGATGGACTGGTTCCGACCGCGCCGGGGGGCCGTGTCCTCGGCACAGGCGCCGCGGTTGGCCACGAACTCCGCGATCCGCTCGATGGACCTGAAATGGTCGAACTCGATGTCTTCGAGCGCCACCGTGACCCCGAACTCGCGCTCCAGGTGCAACAGGAGATCGACGAACACCATCGAATCGAGCGCGGCGGTTTCGAACAGATCCGTGTCCACGGACGGCACGTCCAGCTTCAGCTTGTCCCGGAAGACCTGACGGATCCGGGCTTCCAACGCGCTAGGTTCGGCCATCGCCGATGTCCTTTGCGCTCCGACGCCGAGAGGCCGGACCGGAGGCGATCGTGCGGGTGGCCATCCATGGCGCGACGTCCCCCGCGCCGGTCGATCGCCCCGAAGCCGAGCCGCTCCGCATCGAGTGTCGGGTGGTGCTACCCCACGCCACCGGTTGGACCTCCATGGCCAGCGAACGCCTCCGTCACGTGGCGCCGGTCGATCTTGCCGTTGGCGTTCCGCGGAAGCCGGTCCAGGACCCGCCAGCGCGCCGGCAGCATGTAGGTCGGCAGCGCGGCGCTCAACGCCTGCCTCACCGCCAGCGGACTGCCGTCGGCGCCTGGGGCCGGCACGTACGCGCAGCAGACGACCGCGCCCTCGAAGCCATCGGTCTGGACCGCCACGACCGCGCACTCCCCCACGTCCGGGAGCGCGTTC
>Ga0137415_10004334_pt1 | contig 14053 bp, 9 predicted proteins | sample CZODoug3_1_1_16f_FD_183082 | JGI IMG/M metagenome (GOLD analysis project Ga0137415, IMG submission 183082) | Vadose zone soil fungal communities from Angelo Coast Range Reserve, California, USA - CZODoug3_1_1_16fungal (Hybrid Assembly) | ecosystem: Environmental > Terrestrial > Soil > Vadose... | reverse complement strand
GCTCCCATGGTCGTACGCGTATCGGTGGGGATGCCTGGCCGATGCAGTTGCCCCGTCGATGCGACCAAGCGGTCCAAAACGCGATCATGAATGGACTCGTGCAGGAAAAGACGGCTCGTGGACCCGCACGATTGTCCGCACCAGGCGAAGTTCATTCCACGCACCGCGCCCGATGCCGCCTCTGCGAGATCGGCGTCCGGAAACACGATCATCGCGTTCTTGCCGCCGAGCTCCAAAAGAACCTTCTTCAACCCGTCGGCGGCAGCGCGCATGACCGCCTTGCCGGCGCCCACACTGCCGATGAGCGCAATCGCCGCCACATCGGGGTGTGCCGCGAGCGCGGCGCCCGTTTGGCGGTCACCCGTCAGACAGTTCAGCACCCCCGCGGGAAAAACGCCTTCGAGCAACTCGAAGAGCCGCAGCGACGATAGCGGCGCCTGCTCGGGCGGCTTGAGCACGACCGTATTTCCAGCCGCCAGCGGCGCGGCAATCTTCCCTGCCGCAAACATGAATGGGTGATTGAACGGAATGATGCGCGCGACGACGCCCAGCGGCTCGCGCACGGTGTAATCCAGTGAACCATTGGCCGTAGGGATCGTCTCGCCCTTCAACTCGAGGACCAGGCCCGCGAAATAGTCGAGTTGTGTGGCGGCGATCTTCGCGTCGCCCAGCATTTGATGTACCGGGTTACCGCAATCCGCTGCATCGATCAGCGCGAGCTCCAGCGCGTTCTCGCGGACGATCTGCGCCGCCCGCCGGAGCCTCGCCGCCCGCTCCAGGGGAGGCGTTTTGCGCCATTCGACCCAGGCTTGCCGCGCGGCCTCCACGGCCGCGTCCACGTCTACGGTGTTGGCGATGGCATAGGGGCCCAGGTCGTCCTGGGTGCTGGGACTGAGGCTTCGCTCGCTCCGGCCGCTGCGGGGGCGATGCCATTGACCGCCGTAGTAGAGGCCTCGGTGCACGGGCAGCGCGGAAGGTACTTTGGAGGATAGGTCGTGATCAGAAGGAGCGTTCATGTCATCACCCGGTGGCATATTTTGACCTATTTGCGTTCTCCCTGCGAGCAAGGAGCGCGTACCATCTCGACCATGGCCGTCGACGACGAAAACGCTCACGCGAGAGACGCTCGCACAATTTCGCCGCATCGTTTGCGCTATTTCGGATTTAAATCGGGCAAAGAGCTCTTATTGCCCCATCATCACCGACGGAGCGTAGTGAGCCTCTTCCGGGGGCTGCTTTTGCCTCTTGCTCAATAGAAGGTGTGCCGCACCGCGCCACGTGCGGATACACGCTCCGCGAAAATATGTAACCAAAACGTCGCGAACTTCACGCACGCTTCGCCCTAGGGTGACGGCTTGCGCATGCAGGGCACGTCCCCGCACGAGGCGCTCTGCCGTGGGCATCGCGGGAACGATCACGGAATATGCATCGTCGCCAGGGGCATAGCCCGGCCAACATCGCTTCGGATCGAACCAGCGCCGTTGGTTCACCAATTGTGCAGGTGTTCCGAAGGCGCTGACCGCGGACATCATGGCTGATGTGTTTTGGCATCATCGCGTGGCCTGAAATCTCGGGGGGTCGACGTCGTTCGGGTCGTAAATACCGGACATCTTTATCGGCTGTCACAGATTTTCGGAGGGTTGATATGCGTATGATGTCAAAAAGCATCACGATCGGTTTCGTAGCAATGACCGCGGCGGCGTGCGGCACGACTTCCGCAGACGACAACGCCCAGACGGGCCAAACCGCCGAGAGCCTCACCGGGCCGAATGGCGTTGGCTTCTTGGGCTCCGAGACCCTCTTCGATGCGATCACCTCGGCGGTGGCGTCGTCTCCGGCCTCGGCCGCGGGTAGCCTGACCTATTTGGGGACGGGGTCGGGCAATGGCGAAAAATGCCTGCGAGGGCAGCCGCTAACCTTCAACAACACCACCTTCTGCAGGACGAACGATCAATCGATTGTGCCGATGACGCGCGATCTCGCCGGGTGCCAACCTGGTGAAGTTAGCCACCGGATCGCGTTGGACGCCATCGGCATCTGGAGCGGGCAAGGGCAAACTATTTCCGACTTGTCGCTGGGCGACGTCCGCAATGCCTTTTGTGGCACGGACGGCAGCGGTAGCGAGGCCGCATGCACGGTCAAGACGTGGGGCAGCTTGTCCAAGGGTGCGTCGTCGGCGGTCCCGAGCGACACGATCATGAAATATCGCCCCGACGACGGGTCGGACACCACGGATACCTTCATGTCGACGCTGAACCAAGCGGGCTTCCCTTGCGCCGCATTCTGTTCCGACGTGAAGGTCGTGGTCGACGCGGGCGCTGGCCCCAAGCTCTCGACCGATGGCACGACGTCGTCGCTCCAGCCGCCCTGCACGTCGAGCGAGGGCGCCGCCGCCTGCCTCGCTCGCTTCAGCGCCGGGAGCAGCGACGTCCTCGGTCTCGCAAGCATCAGCGCCATCGCGAACCTCGCCGTTGAGAGCAGCGGAGGCGGCAGCCCGATACCGTTGCCAAAGGCGCTCTCCGTTGACGGAAAAACGCCCACAGCCGTCAACATCCGCAACTTGATCACCGCGCCTTCCGATGCTTATCCCTTCACGCGGTTCCTCTACTTCAACGAGAACGTGAACAACCCGCGCTCCGCCGGGGAGTCGAAGTTCTTCGACTGGGCGTTCGCCAGGGCGCCCTTCGGGACGGTGAACACGTCGCTCACCTTCGAGACCGACCTCACGAGGGCCGGCTTCATCGCCTGCAGGGACCCCGCGGTGTCCGGCCACAGGGCCCTCGATTGTGGCCCATCTGGCTGCCCTTGATCCAACGTGCATCACTCGTGATCACGGACGCGCGTCTTGCGAAATAAGTAACTCAAACGTCGCCAACGTCACGCGTGCTCGGATCTAGGTTGACGCCCGCATAGGAGCGCGCGCGGCCATGGGTCGGCCGATGCGCTCCAAGGAGTGCAACATGAGGATGGGAAACCGAAGGTCCACGGAGGCCGTAGGCCGAAGTGTCACGATGAGAGCTCTCGCGCTGCTTGCAGGCGTGGGCATGGTTTCGATCTCCGGGCTTGCGCATGCAGGCCAATGTTCCGCGGCGGTCGCGGGAACCATTGCGGAATTTGCATTGTCGCCAGGGGTAGACCCGGCCAACATCGTCTTCGGTTCGGACCAGCGCCTTTGGTTCACCGAAGTCTCCAGCGACAAGATCGGCGCCGCCGACACGAGCGGCGTCGTCACGGAATATGCACTCACCAGCGGCGCGGCGCCGCTCGGGATCACCTCAGGGCCCGATGGCCGACTGTGGTTCGTCGAATCGGGGCGCAACCGAATTGGCGCCATCGCCACCTGCGGTACGGTCACCGAATACGATATTCCCTCGGCCAATTCGAACCCCTTCGGCATCACCCGCGGCTCGGATGGTCAACTTTGGTTCACCGAGGTGAGCGGCAGCAAAGTGGCCAGCATCAGCACGGACGGCGTCGTCACGGAATTCGTACTTCCCTCGGCCGGTGCCCAGCCTTTGGGCATCGTGGGCACGCGCGACGCAGATCTGTGGGTCGCCGAATCATTTACCCGAAAGATCGCACGCGTCACCACGGCGGGCGCGGTCACCGAATATTCCTTGCCTGCCGGCGCGGGCGTCCCCAGCGCCCTGACCGTGGGCCCCGATGGCCTCATTTGGTTTACCACCAACAAGGAAATCGCAAAAATCGACACGCAAGGCGCGATCACCGAATTTGCCCTTGCCGCGGACGTCGGACCGCAAGGGATCACCAAAGGGCCCGATGGAAACGTCTGGTTCACGGAGAGCGACGGGAACAAGATCGGCAGAATTTCCACCAGTGGCACCGTGACCGAGTTTCCCTTGCCCAACGAGTTTTCGCTGCCTGCGGGCATCACCTTCGTTCCCAAGAGCGCCGGATGCGCGTCGCTCGACCTTTGGTTCGTCGAGCGGGCCGGCGGTCGCGTCGGCAAGGTGCGCGCGATCACCACGTACTGAAATCTTGAGCAGTTTCGACGTTCGTTCGGGTCGGAAATACCGGACTTCTTTCCATCCATAGCAACCGATTTTCGGAGGATGACATGCGCACAATGGCAAAGAGCATCATGATGGCTTGCGTAGCACTCACCGCCGCAGCGTGCGGCGCGACTTCTGCAGATGACAATGCCCAAACGGGCCAGACGACCGAAGGCCTCACGGGACCGACCGGCACCGGCTTTTTCGGTTCCGACACGCTTTTCGACGCGATCACCGCGGCGGTGGCGGCATCGCCCGCCGCGGGCAGCCTCACGTACTTGGGGACGGGCTCGGGCAACGGCGAAAAATGCCTGCGAGGGCAGCCGGTAAGCTTCAACGGCGCCACCTTCTGCAACGGGACGCAGGATCAATCGATTGCGCCGATGTCGCGCAATCTCAACACCTGCCAGGCGGGGGAAGTCAGCCATCGCATCGCGCTGGACGCGATTGGCCTGTGGAGCGCCAGCGGACAAAACATTTCCGATCTGTCGCTTCAAGACGTTCGGAACGCGTTTTGTGGGACCGACGGCAGCGGCTCGGCTGCCGCCTGCACGGTCAAAACGTGGGGGAACCTTTCCAACGGCGCATCGTCGACGAATCCGGGCAACACCATCGTGAAGTATCGTCGCGATGACGTGTCGGGCACCACCGACACCTTCAAGACGATCCTGACCAACAACGGCTTGGCGTGCACGGCGTTCTGTTCCGATGTGCAGATCGTCGTCGACTCGAGCAGCGGCCCCAAGCTCTCCACCGACGGCGCGACCTCGTCGCTCCAGCCGCCTTGCACGTCGACCGATTCGGCCACCGACTGCATCGGCCGCCTCACCGCCGCCAGCAGCAACGTTCTGGCCTACGCGGGCCTCGGCGCCACGGCGAAAGCCACGCCGAAGGCGCTTTCCGTCGCTGGAAAAACGCCGACCGTTCCGAACATCCGCGCTCTGATCACCGCGCCTTCGACCGCCTACGCGTTCGCGCGCTTTCTCTTCATCAACGAGAACACGACCAGCGTGCGCTCCTCGGCGGAGACGAAGTTCTTCGACTGGGCGTTCGCCAAGGCGCCCTTCGGGACGGCGGCGACGTCGCTCACCTTCGAGACCAAGCTCACGAACGCCGGCTTCATCGCCTGCACGGAACCCGCGGTGTCCGGCCACAAGGCCCTCGACTGCGGCACCGGCGCCTGCCCCTGATCTGACATAGCCTCGGCGCTCGACATTCACCATGGAGGCACAGAGAGGTTTCGTCTCCCTACCAACCCTCTCCGTACCCTCCGTGCCTCCGTGGTGAACTCTTTCCTTTTTTTTGAAACATCTCAATTGCGATTGTGGAAGTTGTGTGACGTTTCGACGAAGCACGTTAATTAGATTGTTTAAAGATTCAGTTACTTTTAAAAGTACGCCGCCGCGAAAGGTTCGCGGACTTTGTCTTGGGCGGAGGAGGTAGCGGGATGAGCGAGCATGGGCGTGGAATGAGCGCGGTCGCGCTCGCGTTGATCCTCATGGTGGGGGGTCTGGCGGGTGCGAGCTGCAGTCAAAGTGATTCGGGCGCTCCCCCGGCGACGACGCAGCCCGACGGAGCGCCGCCGGTGGATTCGGGGCCCACGCCCATCTCTGCGTGCACGTCGGTGCAATCTTCGGAGCTCATTCCCCAGCGCACATCGGCGACCGTCGAGCAAGCGCTCGATACGTTCGCGAATTTGTCGGGCGAGATTGAGATTCAGTGCGGCAACTGTCACAAGGCGCCCGCGCAGCAAGGTGGATTCTCCTACGACGGCACGCGCGACGGTTTCTGCCACGCCCATGGGACCGATGGCAGAACGCCCGCGCAAATGATGATCGCTGGCTTGATGCCCAAAGGCATCGGCGGCCAGCAGGCGCTCGGACGCAGGGTTCAGGCGTGGATCGATCAGGGATGCCCCGCCGATACTTACAAGTTGCCCTTGGGCGATGGTGCGGCGGACGCCGGACCGGATGCTGGCGACGGCGGCGGCAGCGCCAACGGTAATTTGGTCGTCTCGCGCGACGTCGGCAACGCGATGACCGATTTGGGAAGCTGCATCCCCACGCCCGATCGCATCGGTCGCGACGCCGCGACCGACGCACGCTTCGCGGCCATGCACGCCTTCGCAGACCTTCCCGCGCAGCTCTCCGACACCGATGTCGTCTCCCTCGACGCCTCGGTGCTCGCCTCGCACGGCACCGTCGCCTACGCGCCCGCCTATCCGCTTTGGTCCGACGACGCCAAGAAGCTCCGGCTGGTGCATGTTCCCGCAGGCCAATCCATTGCCTACGACGCGGCCAAGAAACATTTCGTCATTCCGCCCAATACTCGATTTTACAAGACGTTCTTCAAAGCGGTGGTCGAGCCCGACGGCGTGACGCGTTTTCGCAAGATGGAAACGCGCATCATCGTCACCCGCCAAAACGCGAGCGACGCCATCTTCGGCTCGTACGTGTGGAACACCGAGGAGACCGCGGCGAAGCTTCTCGGAACGGGCCTAAATCCCGACGCGCCCGGTACGCCGGAAGTCTATTTGAACGGCCAAAAATTTCCCGATTACGTGCGCCCCTATCAAACCAACGAGACGAACAACGCCATCCGCAGCTACGCGGTGCCCGGAAGGGATCGATGTGTGGCGTGCCACACGGGCTCGGAGGGACAAAATTTCATATTGGGCTTCACCCCCATTCAAATCAATCGAAGGCCGAAGGGCCAGGGGGGCCTCTACGAGGACGACGTGCTCGCCGATCAAGCCGGTCAGGCCCAGCGCTTGATCTCCTACGGCGTGGTGACCGGCGTGGCCGCCGCGGGCCTACCCAAGCTCGAAGACTCGGCCCTGCCGCGCAAGCCGCGCACCGACGACGAGCTCCGTATGCAGGCCTATATGCTGGGAAACTGCACGCATTGCCACAACCCTCACGGCTACGCCGTGCAGGCCAATGCGAATTTGCGAACGTTGGACATGTCGCCTGGGGGCGTCGTCTTCGGGTTCGACTTCACGACCCGCGGGAGCGACGGAAACGCGTATTTCCCGGTCAACCCCGATCGTGATCCGACGAAAATCGCTGCTGCGCTGGTCAATAGCAATCTCTATCGTCGCGTAGTGCTGCCGACGGGCGAGTTCGATACGAACGCCTTCCAAGGCTTCGCGCCGAGCCAAAACAACTTTCTCGCCTTCTTCAACTTTCACATGCCGCAGAATGTGCCGGCTGTCGATTGTCGCCTGCCGGCCTTGGTCGGTCGCTGGTGGGCGTCGCTCACGTCCTCGGCGCACGCCGACGCCGCAGAGCAGCGCGCCAAAATCGATTGCCAGCCGGCCGCGGACATCAACTGGGTCCTTGAGGACACCACCGAGCGATATCCATACGTGCCGCGAAACATCAATTGGGCCGCGAACATCGACGGTTGGATCAAGGCGCTCTCGGTCACCAGCGCCCACGAGTCCCTCGCAAAAAAGACGTACTACCAGGGGTATTTCAGACCCCCCAAGTGCGCATTCCCGACCAACGCGCCGCCGCCCGTCAACACGGAACCATGGATGTTCAACCAGGGCAACGGTCAACCGCTCCGTCCTTGGAGCGAACTGTACGCGGTCAACCCGGGCGAGCACATTTTTGCGGGTATTTGCGCGAACTGCCACGGAGTTCACGGTGATGCGCAGACCGGCGCTGCGCGTGCGCTCAGGGCCACCACCGGCGCGCGGGTCGCGAGCTTCGTCGATGGCTTGTTCGGGCCGCGCTCCAATCCGGACGCGAACCTCGGCACCAAGTTCTTCGACAACACGACCTTCGATAGCGTGCTCGGTCTCAACGGCGCCGCCAAATACTTGGTGTGGATGGCCAACGGCGGCACGACCATTTCGTTCGGCCGCACCGACGACGAAACGACCTTGTTCTTCAGCGCATTCGTAACCAGCCGCGCAGTCACCGCGGAGCCCATCCCGCTGGACCTCGACACCGCCACGAACGCGTTCAAGACCTCGCACGCCAACATGCTCAAGGTGGCGAACCGCGCTTGCAACCAGATACGCACTGACTCGCTGCACTATCTCGCCAACTACGATGCTGCGGTCGCGAGTAAGAATTGGGACGCGCTGGTCGACGGCGATCTCGGCATCTTCGGCGTGCCTATGTGGCAAGACGTCTGCCTACTGAACAATCCGCTCACGGATGCTGTGCGCCAAGGCGACGAGACTACTTCCATCGATGTCCAAAACTGGTTGAACGTCGCCACGTTCAACGCCGGCGCGATGGTTTACATCTTTCTCCGCGACGAGTTGTCCAAGGGCACCCTGGCCATCCCGCGCGACCAGTGCGAGCTCAAATATCCGACGGAGTAATTCGAAAAATGAAGATCCGAAATAGCAAATGGCTCGCGCTCGGCGGGATGAGCGTCGGTGTATTGGTGGCGTCGATGGAGGCGTGCGGCGGTGACGACTCCTCGGCAGGTGGCGGGACGGACAGCGGCAGCCCCGACGTGACGGTCATCGACAGCGCAACGCCGGACGCCGGGCACGACGGGCCCGAGGTGTGCGGCGTGGCCCCGGATCCCGATCCGACCCCCAAAGTGCGCCTGGTCAACCTGCTCTTGGCGAGGAATGTACAGCAACCCGTGGGCCAGGGCGATCCGCCCGCGGTTCGCCTTTACGTCAACGGCACCGCCGTGTCCGACCTCGGTACCGTTCCCGGGGGAAGAGGGCCACTTTCGGTCACCAAGTACGCGAAGGTCGCCGCTGGTGCGATCACCTTCTCTGTGCAGGCCACCGGTGCGGATGGGGGCGTCTCGTACACGCTCCCGACCGACGTGCTCGACGTCCCTTCGGGCGCGCGCCTCACGATTTTTGCCGTGGGCAGCCCGGGGCAAACGGACGAGGGCAAAGCGAAGCTCGTCATCGTCCGAGAGGACTTTCCAGCGGTCCAATGCGGCCAAGTAGCCCTTCGCTTCGTGAATGCCGATTTCGATTGGGGTACGGGCCCCGATTCGTTCGTCGTCGATCACGCCGCCCAGGCTGCGGCGAACCTCTCGCTCGGACAAGTCAGCGATGCAGCCGGCCTCGTTGCGCCGGTGACCACCAAGTCGATCGTCGTCACCAACTCTTATCCCCAGCTCGAAGGCCCGACAGGCCAAGCGCCATTCACCGTGCCCGCATCCGTGCTCGCCCGCGGCCGGAGCTACTTCGTCATCAGCGCGGGGGAGCAGTTCCGGGTGGCAGACGACGAGCGCAATCAAGGGCTCCTCCTCTTGCCCGTGGGCGACGACACTCAGGCCACGTGGATCAAACGCGACCCGATCGCCTATTTGTTCCATGCCGCACCGCCGAGCACCCCGCCCACTCTGCAAGTTCAATCGGGCGGGCAGACTCTCGCCATCAACCTCGACTACGGGCAGATCCCCACGTATACCGACTTGCCACTCAGCGGCGCGCAGCTCGACTTCGTGCCCGTCGTGCCCGATGCAGGTGTCGATGGCGGCGGCGGCGCAGTCCTCGAACATCAAGACACCGGCCCGCTCGACCCCGGCGGCGTCTACGTGGTCGGTCTCCTCGGCAGCGGTGCAGGCGCCGGCGCGCAGCCGCTTCAAATGAAGCTTTGGAAGATTCAGCCGGACTTCTATTTCGGGTCCAACCTCAACTACCCGCGCGTGGTCGCTATCAATGCCGCGCTCTCGGCGCCCACGGCAGATGTCGGATATTGGTCCGTCGACAATGGCGGAACCAAAGGAAACACGTTCACCCCGGTCTTCGCGGGCATCGCCTACGGCGCGATCAGCGATTCGAGCGGTGTCGATATCAAGGCCCCCCAAGTCAGCGGCGCACAATGGCTGGGCGCCCAGCTCGCGGGCCAACCGGCTACCAATCGTGCGACACGGGGCACCTTGTCGGCCGGATGGCAGCTCGCGGTCCTTCTCGGTGATTGGTCCGCATCGAGCGGCGCGAGCTCGGCCAACCTCGTCTTCATGGGCTTCAGTTCAAGCGAGACGTCCTTCCCTCTGCCCGCACCCTAAGGGGCCCCGCCGAAATAACCGCGGCCGCTTTCCCGTGTGCCGCGCATCTTTTTCTCGATTCGTAGAGCCGCTTTCCCCAGGAAAGGCGGCTCTTCGCGCTTTGTCACAAAAAGAACCGCGCGCGCAGAACGGCGAAACTCAAGGACCTTCGCCAGCGTAGCCATCATCAACAGCGCTCGCGAAACACCGGAGAGCGCCTGCGTGAGAGCCGCCCTGAGGCGGCCGGCACGCTCGATGCAAAACCCCCAAACGCGGAAGGAACGAGGGGCCCGCACGAAGCAGAAAAAAAAGACTCGGGCCATTTACAAAACTGAACGTACAGTTTATATTATCCCTCGTTCCAACCAAGATGATTCGCAGCAACCGCAATCAACCGTTTCGAACCGTTCAACAGGAGAAGTCGTCATGATCTCGATCCGCAAAGCCTCGTTTATCGCCGTGGTCGCTTTTGGCCTCATGGGTTGCGCGACCCAGGGCATCGCGTCGCCCAGTGCGCCGCTGATGGCCGACGCGTCGAGCTCGTATCAACCGTCGCCGAACGCTCGCCCCCTTGCAGTTCAGCCGCCCTCCACGGTGACCGGCGCCGTTGGCAACCGCGGCATCGAGACCGCCTCGGGCGTTGCGAGCAATGTCTCGTATCAGCCGTCGCCGAACGCTCGCCCCGTCGCCGTGCAGCCGCCTCCCACCGTGACCGGCGCGGTCGGCTCGGGCGAGACGCGCACCAGCCTCGCTTGTGTCGATCAAGAAGAAGGGGCCACGGGCACCAGCCCCAACGCGCGCCTCTGCCCCTGAGCGAGGCCAAAAAAAATTGTCCAGTTTGGAAACTAAACGTGTAGTTTATCTTCTCGAAGTGAGCCAAGAACGGAGTGAGCAGCCATGAGTGCAACGTGCTTGTGAACAGCGCCGGTCACGGTCTGCTCGGCGCCGTGGAGGAAGCGTGATGCACAACAAGGCTGCCGCCGCGCGCGCACCATTGCCGCGACCGTCCATCCGCGTTGAGTGGCCTGCGAAGATCGAGACGAGGCCTCGCGGCCGCCAGCGGAGTCTCGAGGCCGAAGCGGCCATCCTGGCGGCGACCATCGAGCTTCTGAAAGAAAAGCCCCTGCGTGACGTAACAGCCGAGGCCATCGCGCAGCGGGCGGGCGTGAGCAAGGCCACGATCTACAAGTGGTGGCCCAGCAAGAGCATGGTCGCACTCGACGCTTTTCTGTCGCGCATGGCGCTGACCGTCAGCACTCCAGACACCGGCTCCGCGCTCGAAGACTTCACCCAACAGCTTCAAGCGGCCCTTCGTTTTCATCAGAGCCCCGTGGGGAGCCTGATCCGTCATTTCCTCGCCGAGGGCCAAAGTGATCCCGATTTTCTAGCCCTTTTTTACGAGCGGTTTCTGCGCGCGCGCCGAGACACGGTGCGCATGGTCATCGAACGCGCCATCCAGCGCGGCGAGTTGCGCGACGATGTCGACCCCGAGATCGCGCTCGATTTGCTCTACGGCCCGATGTTTTTCCGTCTACTGGCCGGTCACGCCCCGCTCGACGACCAGCAAGCCGAAGCGATGGTCGCGGTGGCGTTCCGCGGCCTGCAAAAGAAGCACTGAAGGGCGTTTGAGCCGCGCGCAGGTCTTTCACGAGTACCCAGAGCGCCGATCAGAGCTCGCTGCGCACCGCCCATAGATCGGGGAAGAACGGTGAGAAGAGTGTACTGCGCAAGTATTCCACGCCGGACGATCCGCCCGTGCCGGGCTTTCGTCCGATGGTGCGCTCCACCATCTTCACATGCCGGTAGCGCCATTCCTGCAGGCCTTCGTCGACGTCGACGAGTCGCTCGGTGATTTGCGCGGCGTCGCCGTCGTCTCGGTAAACCTGGACGATCAAGCGCTGCACGGCCTCGGAGGGCTCCGCGGGAAGCCGCACGTCGCGCTCGAGTTTCTCGGCAGGCACGGAATAACCGCGCGCGGCGAGGTAGCGCAAGAACGAGTCGAAGAGCGACGGGCGGGCCATGGCGCCGATGATCCGATCGCGCGAGGGGTTGCCCTCGGGGTAATGCTCGAAGGCGCCGCGGTCGCGACGGCCGAGCGTGACCTCGAGCTCGCGGAATTGCCCCGACTGAAAGCCGCTCGACGCCTCGAGCCGCGTGCGGAAGCTCGTGAACTGCCTCGGCGTCATGGTCTCGAGCACGTCGATCTGCGCGACGACCACCTTGAGAATGGTGAGCACGCGGTGAAGCGTGTGGAGCGTGTGCGCGCCGTGACCTTCCTCCATCTGGCGCTGCAGATGGCCGAGCTCGTGGAGGATCTGCTTGAACCAGAGCTCGTAGACCTGGTGGATGACGATGAAGAGCATCTCGTCGTGCTCGTCGGAACGCGGGCGCTGCGCGCTCAAGAGCTCGTCGAGCGCGAGGTAGGATGAATAGGTCAGCGCGGCGGATTGCTCGGTCATGGTCCGGTCAATATCATGCCGCCATGATCGAGATGGTAGCCTTCGATGGCGACGATACGCTCTGGCACAACGAGACGATCTTCACGGTGACTCAAGAGCAGTTTCGCACGCTGATGCAATCCTTCGTCGCGCCGGATGTGATCGAAGAGCGGCTCGTCGCAACCGAAATGAAGAACTTGAAATTGTTCGGATATGGCATCAAGGGGTTCGTGCTGTCGATGATCGAGACGGCCATCGAGCTGTCCAACGAACGGGTGACCGCGCACGAGATCCAGGAGATCATCGACGCCGGCCGCGCCATGCTCCAGCATCCGGTCGAGCTCCTGCCCGGTGTGGCGGAAGCGGTGGCCGAGGTGAGCGAGCACCACCGCGTGATGCTCATCACCAAAGGCGATCTGCTCGATCAAGAATCGAAGCTCGCCCGCTCGGGCCTCGCCGAACGATTCTCGGCCGTCGAAATCGTATCGGAGAAGAATCCGGCGACCTACCAGCGAATCCTGCGCCGCCTCGATATCGCCCCCCAGCGCTTCGTCATGGTGGGCAATTCCCTGCGCTCGGACGTGGTCCCCGCCCTCGACATCGGCGCATTCGGCGTCCACATCCCTTATCACACCACCTGGATCGCCGAACGGGTCGAAGACGAAGCCGCCGTCCGCCGCCGCCCCGGATTTCATCATCTGGATTCCGCCTCCGAGCTGCCGGCGCTGCTGGGGCGGCTCGATTCATCGATAGAGAGCAGCTCCTGAGCGGGCTCGCTCGAGCCTTGAATCGTGCGCGCCCATCAAGTCGACCGTTCGAGAAAGCCCAGGAGCTCGCGAAAATACGGTACCTGGTCATCGTACATCGCCATATGGCTCCCCTTGTCCGATATCCACGCCCGCGCGTTCGGAACGAGGGTGGCCATTTTGCGAAGGGCCTCCGGCTCCATCTCGTCGTATTTGGCACCCAGGATCAAGGTGCGCGCGCGAATGCGGGGAAGGTCCGCCCAGCGGTCCCAATTCTTGAAGGTGCCGTTGATCACGAATTCGTTGGGGCCTTGCATGTAATTGTAAATCTTGGGGTTCAGGTTTCGGAGCGCTCGATCGAGCGGCTCCGGCCATGGATCGAGCCTGCAAAGATGCCGCGTGTAGACTTGCTCGGTCATCATCTTCTGGTACTCCGGCGCCTCGTAATCGCGTGTCTTTTCGTACTTGTCGAGGGTCGCCAGCACCTCCTTGGGCAGCGCGGCGCGCAGCTTGCTCATGTAGGCGACATAAGAGGGGATGCTCGCCACCATGTTCGAGATGATCAGGCCGTCCAGGTGATCGGGATATGCGATCGCGTATTCCATGGCGAGCATCCCACCCCACGAGTGGCCGAGAAGGTAGAACCGCTCGAGTCCCAGGCCCTTTCGCACGGCTTCGACCTCGTCGCGGTATCGCTCGACGGTCCAGAGCTTCGGATCGTTGGGTTTGTCCGAATTGGTGGAATCGAGCTGATCGTAATAGTAAAACTCGATGCCATTCGGCGGCAGAAAATCCTCGAAGCACTCGAAGTACGAATGATCGGCGCCAGGGCCTCCGTGCAAAAGCAGCACCTTGATGGGCGCGTCGCCAACCT
>Ga0137415_10004332_pt1 | contig 14058 bp, 13 predicted proteins | sample CZODoug3_1_1_16f_FD_183082 | JGI IMG/M metagenome (GOLD analysis project Ga0137415, IMG submission 183082) | Vadose zone soil fungal communities from Angelo Coast Range Reserve, California, USA - CZODoug3_1_1_16fungal (Hybrid Assembly) | ecosystem: Environmental > Terrestrial > Soil > Vadose... | reverse complement strand
TCGATCGTCGCCTGGTCGCCCTTGATCTGGGCTTCCAGGCCGGCGACGGTCGCGCGCTGGGCATCCAATATCTGCTTGCTCGCCAGGTTCTCGGGGGCCAGGGTCAGGTAGCGCTCGAGATCGGCCTTGGCGCTCTGCAACTGCGCCTCGTCCTTGGCTTTCGCAGCCAGCGCCAGCTCCAGTGCCGCCTGGAATGGCCGCGGGTCGATCTGTGCCAGCAGGTCGCCTTTGTTGACCGTCTTGCCTTCCTCGAAGGCAATTTTCTGTAACTCGCCATCAACACGCGCCGTCACGGTGACCGTGTTGAACGCCTGAATCGTACCCAACCCGTCGAGGTACACCGGCACATCCGTGCGTTTTACATTGGCTACGTCGACGGAAATCGGCTTGTCACCGGTGTGAGGCGGGCCCGCGGCATCACTGCGCCTGTCGGGCAACCAGAGCCAGACTGCCGCGGCCAGCACGGCCAGCGCCCCGACCATCCAGGAGCGTGCCCGGGGATTTCTGATCAAACCACGAAAGGTGTCCATAGACTCTCTTCTCAACTTTGGGCAGCCGTGTGCTGCCAGCCGCCGCCGAGGGCGTTAAACAGTTGCACCAGCGCCTGCAGGTGCGCGAATCTGACTTGTACCAACGCGTCCTCGGCACTGAAGAGCGTGGTCTGGGTATTCAACACGGTGAGCACGTTGACCGTTCCGGCGTGCAGCTGGATTTCGGTGATCTCATAAGCCCGCCTGGCTTTTGCGACCGCATCCTGCTGGCGCCGATATTGCTCCGCCGTCTGCTGCGTCGCTACAAGAGCGTCCTCGACGTTGCTGAACGCCGAGATCACCGACTTGTGGTAGTCCGACAGCAGCTCTGAGTAGCGGGCCTTGTTCAGGCGGTAGCCCCCCACGAGCGCCCCACCCTGGAAAATGTCCTGGGCCACGCCACCCGTCAGAGAAAACACCTTATTCGCGGGCGAGATGAGACCGGAGAGCGCGGTGCTCACAAAGCCGCCACTCGCGGTGAGATCAATGCTCGGAAAGAACGCCGCCCGGGCAGCCTGGATATTGGCGTTGGCTGCCATCAGTTGCGCCTCGGCAGACGCCACGTCGGGACGTCGTGCAAGCAGCTCTGAGGGCAGCCCTGGGCCCACCACGGGCTCCGAGAGGTCACTGAGGGTTCCGCCTGGGGCCTCCAGGTCCTGGGGCATCTTGCCCACCAGAACGGCCAGCGCGTCGATCGTCTGCCGCAGTTGCTGCCGCAGAGGCGGGATGGACGCATTGATCACCGCTACCGTCGTTGCCTGCTGGGCCACGTCGAGTGCGTTAGCAGTTCCGACCGTTTCCTCGAAGGTGAGGTCTTTCAGGATGGTCTGCGCTGTCGACAGATCTCGCTCAGCGACGTCGAGGCGATCGTGCAATTCGAGAGCCTGGAAATAGGTCGTCGCGACACTGGTCATCACCGTCAATTCGACCGTGGCATGGTCATAGCGCGACGCATTCGCGGAATACCGGGCCGCATTGAACACGGCTTGGTTTTTCCCCCAGAAATCCAGCTGATAGCTCGCTGACGCCTGGGCGGAGAATTGGTTGTAGGTGATCGGCCTGGTTCCGGGCGCCGAGGTCACGGATGGCTTCGCGCGCTGACGGTTCGCATCGGCGCTGACGCCTATCGCAGGCAGCAACGGCGCACCGGCGACCTGTACCTGAGCGTCCGCCTGCCGGACCCTGGCGATGGCGGAGGCGATATCGTCGTTTGCCTTTTGCGCCTGGGAAATCAGGTCGTTCAACTGTGGCGACCCGAATTGCCGCCACCAGTCGGCCGAAGGCCATGCGGCCACTGTGGTCGCTGTAGTCACGGGCGGGGCCGGTGGCGAAGGTGACGACGGCTTCGGTGGAGGACCGGCGCGCGTAGTCGCTATCGCGTCAGTTGCCGCCGCAGCAGCAGCCGACTCGTCGGGTGTTTGCGTTGTATCAACGCTCCATCCTGCCGGCGTGGGAATGTCAGGACGTTTGTAATGCGGCCCGAGAATATTGCACGCGGAAAGCATGAGCGTCGCGCAAGCGACGGCACAAAGAGGGGTCTTGTCCGTGAGTTTCACAACGCTGCGGGAACAGGTTCTAGCCAGGGGATCACAGTACGTGTTGGGACGTTTCCACCAGATTGGCGAAATATTAATTTCCGTTAACCGCCGTGGCAAAGCTGCACCCCACCCTGCTCTGCACTCTATTTAAATGATGTTAATCAAGTAGATAGGGGGTACTCTTCAGGTCAGTTAGCATTGAGTTGCGGCCCTGGGGGTACTCTGCGGCAGACCATTGAGTTTCATAGAGTGTGAGTTATATTCGGGACGCAAGCGCTTGTGCGGGAACGGCAGATGAACACTACACTGGACCTGTTTGAGGCGGCCACGATGTCGCTGACACGGGCCGCGCCGATCAAGGATCGCATCGCGGACGCGTATCTAAACTACCTCGTGTATATCCACGAGGAGGACCTGCCTGCTGATGTGTGCGAAGAGTTTCGCGCACTGACTGACACGTTGACTCGCGTAAGACCCGAACTGCGCGGCGACGATCGACTGCGAGCTACCGTACGGAAGATGTCCAACAACGACGCGGAGATTGCCGCTTCCGCCGTCGTCCGAATGTTCGGCTCATTATCCCGCGCGGTTGCGGGAGTGCCGCAGGAGGCCACTACCTCAAATGCGATAAACACGACCAATGTAGTGCCGCTTCATGCGGTAACCGGCTGATCCAGCGCTTCAATCCATCTTAAATTCGATCGTGTCCCAGCGCGTCGTGTCCTCATGACGTGCCTGGCGCTTGATCGCATCTACGAGCGCCCTCTCGTCCCAGTCCACGATCTCATCCGCGAGGTCCGCCAGCACCTTGGGCACCGGTGCCTGGGAGCCGAACGGCTTCATCAGCACCACCGGCTTTTGACTGGCCTGCGCATACAGCAACTGGAACGTCAGCAGATCCTGCGACACCCCGTAGAGGCTCGACAGGGCGACCACGACTTCAACCGGGGCAATCTGCTTGCGCAGCCCCTCTTTCAGCGCCTCCTTGTCGCCATCGGGGCGCAGCTCGGGCTTGCTGGTATTGCGGTAAAAGAAGTTCCGCGCGCTTTCGAGATACTCGAAAACCCGCAAATAGTCATCGCTGTCTTCCCACAGGTGGGTGACGAACAGCCGGACGGGATTGGCCTGCGACATGACGTGAACTGCGCTGCGGCTTCATTGCCAACGATCAGCAGAGTCTGGCACAAGCGTGGCGACGGCGAAACTCGGGTGGCCGATGCCTCCCGGCGACAGGTTTGCTCTCCCGCACGCCGCCCGGGGTCTATAGAATGCACGGTTTGAGATAAGGAACCGATACGTGCGGCTGCTCGTCTACAACATTCGCTACGCTACAGGTACCGGTCCCTCTTTCCATCTGCCATTGCCCGGCGCGGGTTACTTGCGCAGCAATCGCAAGGTGCTGGCAGGCATCACGGACTTCATCCGCGAGGAACGTCCCGACGTCGTCGGCCTCATCGAGGTCGACACCGGGTCGATCCGCACGGGCATGGTGAATCAGGCGGAGCACATCGCCGGCTCGATCGGCCACTACTCAACGTTCCAGTGCAAATACGGAACGGGGTCCATCAACAACCTCGTTCCTATCGTGCGCAAGCAGGCGAACGCGTTTCTTTCAGCACCGCACGTCCACGGCGAACGCTTCCACTACTTCGACACAGGTATCAAGCGCCTCATCATTGAGCTGGAGCTCGATGACGTGTGCGTCTTCCTCGTGCACCTGTCCCTGAAGTTCCGTCACCGGCAATATCAGCTGCGCTCTCTGCACGACTTGATCGTGCAGTCACCGAAGCCGGTCATTGTCGCGGGTGACTTCAACACCTTCTGGGGAACCCACGAAATCTACCTGTTCATGCGCGCTGCCGGTCTTCGAAGCGCGAACTCCGCAGGCCTGCCTTCCTTCCCGGCGAAGGTGCCGCGCGTCGAGCTGGATTTCATTCTGGTGAGCGAGGGGATTGAGGTGACGGACTTCCGAGTGCCCGACGTTCGCTTTTCAGACCACCGGCCGTTGGTGTGCGACTTCCACGTCCCCGCAGACGCGCTCACACGGCGTTCCGCGGCCTGATCCCATGAGCCTGATTTGAGCCTGATTTATGAGTGAGGCCCCTCAATCTGTTTCGTCCTGGAAAGTTGAACGCGACGCCGACTCGGTCGTTTGGCTGACGATCGACAAACCGGGCACCTCGGCCAATGTTCTCTCCAGCCGCGTGCTGCGCGAGCTCGATGAGGTACTGGCGCCGCTGGTCCAGAATCCGCCGCGCGCGGTGATCGTGATCTCCGGCAAGAAGAGCGGCTTCATTGCCGGCGCCGATATCAAGGAATTCACCGGCATCACCCATACAGAGGACGGCTTTCAACTGATTCACGCGGGGCAGGAAGTACTGAACCGCCTCGAAGCACTGCCCTGCCCCACAGTTGCCGCGATCCAAGGTTTTGCCCTGGGCGGTGGACTCGAGCTGGCGCTGGCATGCCGCTACCGCGTGGCCGTCAACGACGAGCGGTTGTCGCTCGGACTGCCCGAAGTTCAGCTGGGAATTCATCCGGGATTCGGTGGGACCGTGCGCTCCGTGCGCCTCGTCGGCGTGCGACCCGCGATGGAGATGATGCTCACGGGGAAGCCGGTCCGCGCTGACAAAGCGTTGCGAATCGGGCTCGTGGACAAACTCGTACCGGCACAGGATCTACGCACCGCGGCGAAGGACATAGCGCTGAAGGCGCCAACGCCCTTCCGCGCGCCGTTCGGTGAGCGCGTGTTGAATTGGCCCATCGTGCGTAACTTCGTGAAGGGGACCCTCGAAGCGCAAGTTGCATCCAAAGCGCGACGCGATCACTACCCGGCTCCCTACGCGATGATCGATTTGTGGGCGCGCGGCGGAAACTCCTACGAGGCCGAAGCACGCTCCATCGCTCAGCTGTTTATCTCACCGACTTCGCGCAGCCTGGTGCGCGTTTACCTGCTGCAGGATCGTCTGAAGGCGCTGGGCGGTAAGGGTGGCCCAGAGGTCAAACACGTGCATGTGGTCGGCGCCGGCGTCATGGGCGGAGACATTGCAGCCTGGTCTGCAATGCGTGGCTTCACCGTGACGTTGCAAGACCGCGGACTCGAATTCATTGAACCGGCATTGAAGCGCGCTCGTGAGTTGTTTGATAAGCGCCTGCGCGATCCTGCAAAAAGCGCGGCGGCCCGTGAACGCCTGCGCGCGGACGTCGAGGGCGACGGTGCTCGCGATGCGGATGTGGTGATTGAGGCGATCTTCGAGAGTCTGGAAGCGAAGCAGGAGTTATACGCGCGCCTCGAACCACGCATGAAGCCGGATGCCATCCTGGCAACCAACACCTCGAGCCTGATGCTGGAGCCACTCACGGCAAAGCTGGCGCGTCCGCAGCGGCTGGTGGGTCTGCACTTCTTCAATCCCGTGCCGCAAATGCCGCTGATCGAAATTGTTCAGTCCGCTCGCACCGACCCCGCGGTCATGCAGGCTGCGATCTCCTTCGCGCGCAAGCTCGACAAGCTTCCGGTCCCTTGCCGCAGTGCACCGGGATTCGTGGTCAACCGCGTGTTGATGCCGTATTTGCACGAAGCCATGTATGCCGCACAGGAAGGCGTGCCGCTCAGTCTGATCGACGCGGTTGCCGTGGATTTCGGGATGCCGATGGGGCCGATCGAGCTGGCCGACGTGGTCGGGCTGGATGTTGCAACTCATGTGGGCGAGATCATTGCCGCCGAGCTGGGCCGGGCGGCTCCGGACCTGACGCGGCTGCGAGCGCTCGTGGCGGCGAAGAAGCTGGGCCGCAAGAGTGGCGAGGGCTTTTATGTCTGGCAGGACGGCAAGCCCGTCAAGCCGGCGGCGAACGGGGCCAGCGCCCCGCAGGACCTGATTGACCGCTTGATCCTGGTGCTCGTCAACGAGTGCGTTGCCTGCCTGCGGGAGAAAGTCGTTGAGGAGGCCGATCTAGTCGATGCGGCAGTGATATTTGGGACGGGGTTCGCACCTTTTCGTGGAGGGCCGCTGGCCTACGCCCGTGCGCGCGGAGTGAACGAAGTGGTGGCGCGACTGGGCGAGCTCGCCGCGCGCCACGGGCCTCGATTTACTGCAGATTCCGGGTGGCCGCTGTTGAGAGGGGCGGACGGAAAACCGTGAACGAATCCTCAGTGGGACCAAGGTCCTGTGCTACCATCGTTGAGATTCGACGCACCAACTTTGGTCTTTTGGCGTCAGGCCCAGTGAAATGCAGGAAGAACGCGAAGCCAGCGTTCAATTACTCAAAACGTTCGCGCCTCTCGATGGATTGAAGCGCGACAACCTCGCTGCGCTTGCCAAGAAGGTGAGCGTACGGACGATGTCTGCGGGCAGGATGTTGTTCAAAGAGGGCGATACCGACAAGCGCACCGTCTGGCTGGTGGGTGGCATGCTCGAAATCCGGGAAGGCGACCGGACCGTAGCGATGATCCGCGGCGGCACTCCCGACGCACGCAATCCGCTCTACCCGAAGACTCCACGCCCAGTCACCGCGCGCGCGGTGGACGAGATCAGCTATCTGTCCATCGACAGCGAGCTGCTCGATGTCATGATCACCTGGGATCAGACAGGAACCTACGAGGTCTCAGAGCTTCAGGCCCAGCTCGACGGAGCGGGCAGCGACGACTGGATGACCACGCTGCTGCAGACCAAGGCATTCCATCGCATTCCGCCGGCCAACATCCAGGCCATCTTCCTGCGACTGCAGCGCACGCCCTTCCGCGCGGGCGAAGTGGTAATCAAACAGGGCGACGAAGGGGACTATTTCTACATCATCGTGAGCGGCAAGTGCGTCGTCACTCGCGAGACCCCGTTGAACCGCGAAGGCATCAAGCTCGCGGAGCTGAGTGTCGGCGATACATTCGGCGAGGAAGCGCTGATTGCCGAGGCCAAGCGCAACGCCACAGTGACGATGCTCACCGAAGGCGTGCTCATGCGGCTCAACAAGCAGGATTTCCGCGAGCTCATGAATGAGCCCCTGCTGCAGTGGGTAAGCTATGACAAGGCGCGGGAGATCATCGATCAGGGTGGGCGCTGGCTGGATGTCCGGCTGCCGAGCGAGCACCAGAATATGTCAATCGAGGGCTCCCTCAACATCCCGCTGTATTTCATCCGCCTGAAGTTGTCCGCTCTCGACCGCAACACGCCGTATGTCGTGTATTGCGATACGGGCCGGCGCAGCTCCGCCGCCGCGTACATCCTCGTCGAGCGGGGATTCGATGCCTATGTGTTGCAGGGTGGACTGACCAACAGCGCAGTCGCACTGCGGCGCTCAGCGTAGCCCTTACATCGTGTGAGTGGCCTTGTCTCCGGACAGGGCGCCCGCCAGGTACGTCTCGATCTTCTTCTGCGTCTGGCCGCGATCCTGATCGCTGAACTGCACCCCTATTCCCGCAGTGCGTTTGTTCTGTGCGCCTTTCGGGGTCACCCAGATCACGCGGCCGGCCACGGGCAGCTTCTCGTCCTCGCCCATCAGGTTCAACAGCATGAACACTTCATCGCCCAGGCGATAGTTGCTGTTGGTCGGTATGAACAGGCCGCCGTTGCGCACGAAAGGCATGTACGCCAGGTACAAAGCGCTCTTGTCCTTGATCGTCAGGGTCAGAAGACCTGGTTTGTTGCCGCCCGCTCGCAATTGTTTACCTCTTGAGGCGCCGGAAAAGGGTCTCCAGCGCCAGACCCCGATTGATCGGCGTATCCAGCGCGGACTTGAGGTCGCGGACCCCATCCAGCAGCTCGAACAGTTCCCGTATATTCAAGACCGTCTGCGGCCGTTGCAAGTAGGTTACAGCGCCCACTTCTGTCAAAAAGGCTGGCGACGCAGTTTGGCCGCGAATGCGTTCCGTGAGCCAGTTCTCAAAGCACCGCAACCGCAACGGCAGCTCGGCCCGCGCCCAGCGCTCCGCCGTCGCCACCGGGTCGGCCGTTCCCGCTGCGGCCTCCTCCAAACCCCGCCGAACTTCGGTGCCGACCTGGACCACGGCCTCCGCGTCTGCTTCCGCGGCCAGCATCGGTGCCTCCCCGACGATATCCAGTACAGCGTTCCAGTCGCCTTTACCGCGAGTGGATTCGAGCCATGCAACCGCCTGAGAGCGCTCAGGCGCTGAGATTCCGAACCGCTGGCAGCGGCTCAGGATCGTCGCTGGAAGGCGTGACGGCTGCGTAACGACGAGTATGAGCACGGTCCGCGCCGAGGGCTCCTCCAGTGTCTTGAGGAGGGCATTGGCGGCGAAACGATTCAAAACATCGGCGGGTGAAATCACCCCGACTTTGTACCCACCCTGGTGGCTCGTGAGGGACAGCTCCTGCCCGAGCTCGCGGATCTGCTCGATGCGGATCTGGCGGGAGTCATCGATGGGACGCACGCTGATCCAATCCGGATGTTGATCCTTGTCGGTCCCGAGAAGCAGACGCGCGGTCCAGTTCGCGAGCCACTCGCCACCGGATCCGGGAGCCTCGTGTATCAACAGGGCGTGCGGCATCCGATCCGCCTCGAAGGCGGCGCGAAGCGCAGCCATCGCTTTGTCGAGCCAGGGAACGCTCACAGAGTTTCCAACGCTCTCGTGACCTGGTCAGTCACCGAAGCCAATGCCGCGGCCGCATCGATGACTCGCACCCGCTTCGGCTCCTGGCGCGCAATCAGGAGGTAGCCCTGACGAACGCGCTCGAAGAATTCGACCGCTTCCGCCTCAAAGCGGTCGGCCGCGACTCCCGAGCGCCCGCGGGCGCGCTCCAATCCAACTTCAACGGGCAGGTCCAGCAACAGGGTGCAGTCCGGTTGCAGATCGCCGTGAATCGCAGTCGCGAGCTGCTCGATCCAAGCGGAATCCATGCCCCGTCCATAACCCTGGTAGGCACGGGTGGCGTCGGTGAATCTATCGCAGATGACCCACTCGCCGCGCGCCAGCGCCGGGCGAATGAGATTCTCAACGTGAATGCTGCGGGCGGCAAACATCAGCAACGTTTCCGCTCGTGGCGCAATGATTTCGGGACCTCGCTCGAGAACTATCCTGCGTACACGTTCGGCCAGAGGCGTTCCCCCTGGTTCACGCGTCACGCGTGCCGTGATGCCTCGCGAAGCGAGCCATTCGCTCACCAGCCGGGCGACTGTTGATTTACCGGCGCCTTCGATGCCTTCGAGGGTGATGAAGCGCCCTCGGCTCATTCTGAAGCAGCTCTATTCATTGGGGAACTGCTCCATGCGCTCCCGTCTGAGACTGGCTTTTCACTTTGCCCGCGGTCGCAGGCCCGTGAGCCGGAACGCCACCGTGTTGTTGGGCGCGCAGATGCTCGAGATAGCTTTTCACCGCAGCATTGTGCTCTTCGAGGGTTTTGGAGAAATGATGTCCGCCTTCGCCGGTAGCCACGAAATAAATCTCACCGGTCTCCTGCGGTCGCACGGCCGCGAGAATGGACTCACGTCCCGGCAGCGCGATCGGGGTCGGCGGCAGGCCTTCACGAGTATACGTGTTGTAGGGAGTGTCAGTGGTCAGGTCGCGAGTCCGGATACTGCCGTCGTAGCCGGCACCCAGCCCATAGATCACCGCGGGATCTGTCTGGAGCCGTATCCCTTTACGCAACCGAGTGACGAACGCGCCCGCGATCTTAGGACGCTCTGCCGGTAGTCCGGTCTCTTTCTCGACGATGGACGCCAGTATCAACGCCTCGTACGGCGTCTGGAATGGCAGATCAGTACTGCGTTGCTGCCAGGCTTCATCGAGCGTGCGTTGCATGGCGCTGTAGGCCAGCCCCAATATCTCAGCGTCGGTCGTCTTCGCCGCGAATCGATAGGTGTCCGGGAAGAATCGGCCCTCAGGAAACTCCCCTTGGTGTCCCAGCGCGGTCATGACCTCTTCGTCAGTCTTACCCTGCAGCGTGTGCGTTACCGCAGCGTGATTGTCGAGCGAATGCCGCAGGTCTGCGAACCGGGAACCCTCAATAATCGTGAGCTGCTCGAGCACCACGCGACCCTGGTCGAATAACTCCAGGATCTGCGCCGGGCTGGCTCCCGCGGGGATCTCGTACATTCCCACCTGGATTCGGGGCTGATGGCTTTTGACGTGGCGGGAGATCCGCAGGTACAGCTCAACGGCACGCGGTTGCTTCAACGCGCCCTGCTTCGCTAGATCCATTAATACAGTTCTGACACTCGCGCCCTGCTCTACCTGGATCCTCACAAGGTCAGTCGAGGGTCCGGGCGCATAAAACGCGTCCTGCAACCAGAAGTAGCCGCCGGCAACCGCCGCCGCCAACAACACGACAACCACGAGCAACTTACGCATCAGGGGGCTCGTTGAGCAGAGGCTGCAGCACCGACTGCAAATGCCGGGTGACCGGACCCGGTGTCAGAACGCGGTCATCGAGTGATCGCAGCGGCCAGATTCCAATGCGTGCGTTGGTCAGGAAAATCTCGTCGGCGGCCTGGAGATTTTCCGCTCGCAACTCGCATTCCCGTGCAGGGATTCCGCCGCGACGCGCTTCGCGCAGTACGACCCGACGCATGACTCCAGCGACGCCGCATAGATCGATGCGGGGTGTCAGAAGACAGGACTCGCGCACGAGAAACACGTTGCTCATGGTTCCTGAGACCAGGTTACCGCAGCTGCTGTACAGAATCCCTTCCGCCAGGTGCGGGTCATTGTCGAGCTCCCGGCGCGCGAGAATCTGCTCCAGCCGGTTGCAATGTTTCAGGCCGGCGAGCCGGGGATTTTCGCCCAGCCTCGAAGTCAGTGTTCGTGCCATCACCCCATCGTGCAACTGCGCGGGGTCGTCGTGCGGCCAGGGATACCGAATTGTGATGCGGGTCGCTGTCTCGTGACCCGAACGAGCATAACCGCGTGCGACCGCTTCGCCAGCCGTCACCAGGACTTTGACGATTGCACGCTCAACACCACTGACCAACCCGAGGACCTCGGCTGTGATCTCATCCAGGTTGGGTGGTTTGATTCCCAGGCGCTCGCAGCCGAATTCCAGGCGCTCCAGGTGCAGAAGCAGGAATCGCGGGCGGCCATTTACACAGGCGATGGTCTCAAACACGCCGTCGCCGAACTGTACGCCCCGATCCATCACCGACACTGTGGTGGCCGGCACTCCATTGACCAACATCGTCATGCGCCGGCCCCCGCGCGCTCGGCAAATGCGGCGAGCATGCCCCGCGCCTTGGCCCGGGTCTCCTCCAACTCGCGCTGGGGATCGGAGTCCGCGACGATCCCGCCGCCGGCCCGCAGCTCGACGGTACGACCCAGCACACTCAAAGTGCGTATCAGGATATTCATGTCCATCGAGCCATCGCGGCCGAGAAACCCCAGCGAGCCGGTATACGCGCCCCGCCCGATCCCTTCCAACTCCGCAATGATCTGCATGCACCGAAACTTGGGCACCCCCGTGATCGTGCCTCCCGGAAACACAGCTCTCAAGGCCCCAATGGGCGTGACATCGGATCGAAGCTCGCCACTGACGTTTGAAACGATGTGGTGAACGTGCGCGTACGACTCGATGCTCATGAGCTCGTCCACTCGCACAGTGCCGGGCTCACTGACTCGGCCGAGATCATTGCGCTCCAGATCAATCAACATGATGTGCTCTGCTCGCTCCTTCGGATGAGCCGCGAGCTCGGTCATTTCAGCCAGATCATCGCCTGGGCGCCGGCTACGTGGGCGCGTGCCTGCAATGGGCCGCGTGTCGATGTGGCCATCGTTGATACGGACGAGGCGCTCGGGGGAGGAGCTGAGAATGGTTGTGCCGCGCCATTGCGCCAGAGCTGCGAAGGGTGCGGGATTGGCTTTGCAGAGCCGGTTGTAGAGTGCGCCGATATCAGGCTCACGGGACAGCTCAACTCGCCACGGACGCGAGAGGTTGGCCTGGTAGATATCGCCCGCGCGAACATACTCCTTGGCCCGGCTAACCCGCCCTAGATAGGCCGCGGGATCTTCCTCGGTCACCGACTCGACGCTGAGGGTATCCGGCGTCCCAGGTACTTCCGCAGCGACCCTGCGTGCATCCGCTTCCAGGCGATCGAGAGAATCGACGGCTCCTGGCTCGGCGACGGCAAAGACCTTACCTGTGACCCGCTCGTTCACGAGAGAGCATGGCGTGCGCAAAGCAAAGGCACGCCACGGCAGGCTCGAACGCGGCAGACGCAGCTGGGGCTCGATCTCCTGAGCCGCCTCGTAGCTCAGAAACAGTGCCCACCCACCCACGAAGGGCAGCTTCTGACGAACCGCGGGAATGCGCTCCGACAACCACCAGTTTTCCAGGGCGGTGAGAAAATCGCCGCCCCGGGGAGTGAAGCCTTCCGCGCCCACCTCCCCGCTCGAATCGAGCCACAAAGCCGCACGTGGCTCGGCAACGAGAATGCTGGTTTGACTCAGCGGCCCGTCGGCAGCGCTGTCAAAAAGAACGGGATAGCGTTGTGGAAAGCGCGCCGCCAGACGCCGCAGCACGTCCGCGGGGACATCGAGCTCGCGGATGGAGGCCAACTCCCCGTTGGAGGAGAGTCTAGCCGGTGAAGCGCCGGAAGATGACCGAGCCATTGGTGCCGCCGAAGCCAAATGAATTCGACAGCGCAATATCGACTTTCAGCTTGCGCGCCGTGTTCGGCACGTAGTCGAGATCGCAGTCAGGACCCGGATTGTGAAGATTGATGGTCGGAGGAACGACCCCGTCACGAATCGCGAGCAACGAGAAAATCGCCTCGACCACACCGGCGGCACCGAGCAGGTGCCCGGTCATGGACTTGGTGGAGCTGATTGCCAGCTTCCTTGCGTGCTCACCGAAGGCATTCTTCATGGCGAAGGTCTCGGCCTTGTCGCCGAGCTCCGTCGAAGTGGCATGCGCATTGACGTACTGCACTTCGCTCGGATTGAGCGCCGCATCCTTGAGGGCGTTGACCATGGATCGCCGGGCGCCGTCACCGTCCTCAGGCGGCGCCGTGATGTGATGAGCGTCGCCGCTCATGCCGAAACCAACCAGCTCGGCGTAGATGTTCGCACCGCGTCGGCGGGCGTGCTCGAGCTCTTCCAGAATGACAGCGCCGCCGCCATCACCCAATACAAAACCATCCCGATCACGGTCCCAGGGACGACTGGCCTCCGCTGGCGCATCGTTCCGGTGGGAAAGGGCTTTCGCCTGAGCGAAGCCGCCCAGACCGGCGGGCGTCGTGGCCATCTCGCCGCCGCCCGCGATGATCATGTCGGCATCGCCGTATTGAATCGTCCGCATGCCCAAACCGATCGCATGAGTGGACGTGGTACACGCGGTTACCACGCCCAGGTTCGGACCTTTCAGTCCGTACTTGATCGACAGGTGGCCGGAGATCATGTTGATGATGGAAGCCGGGATGAAGAACGGCGAGATCTTGCGGGGACCGCCCTTCAACCAGTTGTCGTGCTCCGCCTCAATCGTATCCAGGCCGCCGATGCCGGCGCCGGTGACAGCGCCACAGCGCTCAGGATCGACCTTGCTGAAGTCGATTCCGGAGTCGGTGACCGCCTGCATGCCGGCGGCAACTCCGTACTGCATGAATTCGTCCATGCGCCGAGCGTCTTTCGGCGTCATGTACTGGGTTACGTCGAAATCACGGACTGAGCCCCCGAAGCGGACCGGAAATGCGGACACATCGAACTTGGTGATCGGCCCGATGCCGCTCTCCCCGCGCACGATGGCATCCCAAGCCGATTTGATTGTGCTGCCTACGGGCGAAATGATGCCGAGGCCAGTGACGACGACGCGACGCTTGCTCACACGGTACCTGTATGAAGAGCCAAGGGGATGATTGAACGCGGGGCTGTGCTGTCGGCGAACCGGGCCGGATGCCCGGGGGCGCCCAGCCCGTGACGCGCAGCGTCAGGCTTTGGTACGACGATCGTTGATGTACTCAATGGCCTGCTGGACCGTGGTGATTTTCTCGGCGTCCTCATCGGGAATCTCGATCTCGAATTCTTCTTCCAGAGCCATGACCAGCTCGACTGTGTC
>Ga0137415_10004331_pt1 | contig 14059 bp, 12 predicted proteins | sample CZODoug3_1_1_16f_FD_183082 | JGI IMG/M metagenome (GOLD analysis project Ga0137415, IMG submission 183082) | Vadose zone soil fungal communities from Angelo Coast Range Reserve, California, USA - CZODoug3_1_1_16fungal (Hybrid Assembly) | ecosystem: Environmental > Terrestrial > Soil > Vadose... | reverse complement strand
CGACGTGATCGGGATGCGAATGGGTCACGATCAGGCGCGTGATTTTCACATGCGCCAGCGGGCCCTCGAACAGCGCGGTCCAGGCTGCGATCGATTCCTCGTTGCCGAAACCGGAATCCACCATCGCCCAGCCGTCGCCGTCGGCGAGCAGATAGATGTTCACGTGGTTGAGGCGGAACGGCAGTTTCAGCCGCACCCACAACACGCCCGGCATCACCTCCACGACCCGGTCCGGGCCGGGGTGGTTTTCCCAGGGGTATCGCAATGCCTCCGCCGAGGACTGAATGCTGTCTGTCTTTGTATCCATGATACCGACTTACCGGTACCTGCGGCGCCGCGCTAGCCGAAAATCATGTGTGGCTTTGTTTAAAACACATGGGTCGTTGGTTGGCCGTTATTCCGGGGCGATGCGAAGCATCGAACCCGAAATGACCGAGTGGGTCGCCGTCCCTACGCCGCCCGGATGTTGGACAGGAACGCGTCGATTTCCGCCCGCAGCACGTCGGCTTCGCGGCGCAAGGCGCCGGAGGCGCTCAGCACCTTGCCGGCGGCGGCTCCCGCTTCCGACGAGGCGCTGCTGACGCCCACGATGTTGCTGGACACTTCGCTGGTGCCGCCGGCGGCGTGCTGGATGTTGCGCGCGATTTCGCGCGTCGCCGCACCCTGCTCCTCGACGGCGGCTGCGATCGCGGTGGTGACGTCGTTGATCTCGCCGATCGTGCTGGAGATGTTGCGGATGGCGGACACCGCCGACGTCGTCACGTTCTGCATGCTGACGATCTGCTGGCGGATTTCGTCGGTCGCTTTCGCGGTCTGGTTGGCAAGGCTCTTCACCTCGGAGGCGACCACCGCGAAGCCGCGGCCGGCCTCGCCGGCGCGCGCGGCTTCGATGGTGGCGTTGAGCGCGAGCAGATTGGTCTGCGAGGCGATGGTCTGGATCAGATCGACCACCACGCTGATGCGGGCGGCGTTGTCGGCGAGACCCTGCATGGTCGCGTCCGTTGTACCGGCTTCCTCCACCGCCTTGCGGGCGATTTCCGCCGAGGTGACCACCTGGCGGCCGATCTCGGAGATCGAGGACGACAGTTCCTCGGTGCCCGACGACACCGTCTGCACGTTGACCGAGGTCTCCTCGGCGGCGGACGCCACCGCGCTGACTAGCGCGCTAGACTGATCGGCGGTCGCCGACATGCTCTGCGCCGTCGTCTGCATCGAGTTCGCCGCGCCCTGCAGGCTGTCGAGCGCGCCGCGGACGGTGGATTCGAATTCGGCGATCCGCGCTTCCATGCGCGAGGCGCGCTCGGCCTTGGCGGTGCGATCCTTGTTCTGTTCGCTGGACAGCGAGCGGCCCTCGACCATGCTCTCGCGGAACACCTGCAACGCGTTCGCCATCGACGCGATCTCGTCGTGCTGGTGGCTCTGATAGATTTCCGATTCGAGGTCGCCGTCGGACAACAGCTGCATCGAGCGCTGCAGGCTGCGGATCCGCCGCAGGATGCTGCGGCCGACATAGAGCCAGACGAACAGGATCGAGCCGACCAGCGTCGCCACGCCAAGCGCCAGCATGACCATGGTGGCGAACGAAATCTGTTGCCGCGCATGCCAGGTCGAGGCGTCGGTTTCCTTGCGCACGCCGTCGACCAGCTGCTGCACGCTGATGCCGAGGCCAACATTGAGCTTGCGGGTTTCCTCCAGAATGGTGTCGCCGTAGTCGCTGGAATCCAGCTCCATCTGGCGGACCTTGAAGACGCGGGTCTTGCCTTCGCCCAGCGCCAGCAATTTCAGCGCCGCGTCGCCAAGTGCTTTGGTACCGGCGTTTTTCGGCAGCAGTTCGAGGTTCGCCTTGACGCGCGCTTGCGTGTCCTTGAACTCCTTCTCGATGGCTTCGAGCGCATCGCTGCTGTTTGCCGTGAGCGCCGCCATCATGTCGGAGGCCATCAGGTTGGTGCTGGCGATCACGTTGCCGAGCAACTCGATGGTCCGCGCCGCCTCGGCCGCATCGTCACTGGAAAGATTGGCGGAACCCAGGATCGCGTTGATCTGGCTCTGGGCATCCATCATGGCCGGCGCTGAAGCCGCGACGAAATCGGTCTGCGCCTTGCGCAGCGCGCCGTATTGCTTTTCATGCAGGGCTGCGACGTCGAGCCGCTCGCGTGCGGCCGACCCCAGGCTCTTGATCATGTCATCGATGTTCTTGACGGTCTCGGTGAGGGCTGCGACGACGGTTTTGTCGGCGCCCATCTCGATGATCTCGCCGAGCTTCTGCAGCGCCAGCGTCTGGGTCTCCTTCATCTTCTTGGAGCGCTCGTTGAGCGCCTCCTCACTGCGCGCGGCGAGCAGCGCCGGCCCTTGGCTGGCAAGGCTGGCGCTCTGCGCCGACAATTGCAGGGTGGCGGCAAGACGAGGGATATCCCGTCCGCTCAGGTCGACCATGGTCTCGCCGAGCTGTCGCAGCACCATGCCGGCGCCCGCGCTGATCACGATCGCCATGCCGGCGATGACCGCGAACGCGGCCAACAGGCTGCCCCTGATGCCCATCTGCGGAAAGCGGAAGCCTTTAGGATTGAGTTTGCCGGCCTTGAACTTGAACGCCATTTCCCCGTGCCCCGCACTAGCCCTGGATGATTCCTCGCGCGGCAGTATCGTGGCGCCCGGTTAACAAGTCGGGAAAAGCGCAAGGATTTGCGTGATTTTAGGCGTCGGGATCTGGATCTGGCGCGGTCTTATTCGCGCGAACCGGTGCCGGCACGCCCGCAAGCAACATGCCCTGAATCAAAAAGGCCGGCATCATGCCGGCCTTTCGGAGAACGCCAGGTCAGCGGTCGATCAGTAACGCGCGGCGACCGGGCCGCCGAAATTGAAGCGGTAGTTGATGCCGACCTTGAGCGTGTGCTCGTCATTGTGGAAGGTACCGAACGGCACCAGCACGGCCGGGGCGACGAAGCGGCTGTCGCCGAAGTCGTAATATTGATACTCGGCCTTGGCCGACCAGTTCTGGGCGAACATGTATTCGACACCGGCGCCGACGGTGTAACCGTTGCGATGGCTGTGATCGAGCGCGAAGGCGACCGGAATGCCGCCGAACGTCAGGGTCTCGTTATTGTCCGAATAGGCGTAGCCGCCTTTGACGTAGACCAGGCCCGGACCCCAGGTGTAGCCGATGCGGCCGGTGATGGAGGCGATCGCGCGCTGATCGTTGCGGTAGGCGATGCCGCCCGGGAAGGCGGCGTTGAGCTGGTTGTTGCCGAGCCAGGAGTACTGGCCCTCGACACCGACCAGCCAGTTCGGTGCGAACTGCCAGTCGCCGCCAGCCTGAACGCCGCCCAGCAGGCGGGCGCTGTAGTCGCTGAGCACGAGGCCGTTGAAGCTGTTGCTGCCGGAGAACGCGCCGCCAATATGGCCGCCGATATAGAAGCCGGTCCAGTTGTAGATCGGCGCGGCATAGGCCGGCGCCTTGTTGTAGTAGGGGGTGGCGCCGAGATCGGCGGCAAGGGCCGGCGCGGTCGCGCCGAGTGCCGCGATGGCGACGGTAGCGAGCAGGAACTTGTTCATGGATCTGGTCTCCGGGAATTGCTCTGGAGACACCGCGTGCGGGCGCCCTCCATGGCGCCAATTAGACAGCTTTTGAATAAAATGCTGTCACGCCCAGGTGACAGCGATCGATAACCCAACCCGTTGGCAAACAAACGTTTTCTTGTGCTTAACGAACGTCTAATCAAGGGTTAAGAAAGGCTTAATTCGGCCCGCGCCAGCGCCGCCTGCGAAAGCCTTTGGTAACCAAATAAGGTTTGCTTAACCGAGCCGGCGGCGCACGTCGTCGCGCATCTGCTCGCGCAACGCCTGCCGCCGCGCGTGCCGGTCTTTTTCCGCGACATCGTGGCGGTCGAACACGTTGAACTTTTCCAGGATCGGATGGCGATCGCTGGCCATCGCCAGGATGCGAAGCAGGTTGGCGGCCTGGGCGTTCGGACCCGTGACTTCCCATTTGCGCATCGTATTGGCGCCGTCGCCGGCCGGCAGTCCGCACAGCTTCGCCATGTCGGCCGCGGTGAGCGGTCTGCCGATCGTCTCGCTCAGATCCTCGCGAAGTTTTTTCAACTCAGGTCCGGTCACTGGGTCTCCGCTCCAAGGTAAGTATGTGAAGTACGTCACATCCCGTGCATCGGGTGCAAGTTATACGGCGCGCATGCGTGTCCTGCGAGGAGGCGACCATGCGCCGGTTGATCGAAAGCCTGATGCCCGACGACCGCCAGACCTACTGGCGATGGATCGTCGGTGTGTTCGCCTTTTATGTCATGCTGATGATCGTCGCCGCCGGCGTGTTCACCCGTCACGAATCGTCCACGACCGTTGGCGGCAAACAGCGATCCGTTACCGCGGCCTCGATGCCGATCGGTCAGGTAGCGACGCATCATTGATTCGCGCAGGACGATGGAACGCGAGGTAGCGGCAACCCCCACAATCAGACGCTTAACGTTGCCGTGCAGTGGCGGCTCTTCGGTGCAATGGTACTGTACGCGATGTGGCTCAGCCATCTCCTGCTGTTTCGCGGCGAAGGTATGGCGGCCTGGATCGGGCTCGTCGTCGTCGTACAGAATATCGTCAGTTCGCTGTTCAACTCGCATCTGTTCGATTTTCAAGAGGGCTGGATCTACGTCCTCAGCGTCGGTATCGCGGGCGGGATGTCGCTTGGCGGCAGACGTGCTTCGCGTGTCCGGGAGCAGCGGGTCGTTGATGAACATTTGGTAATGTGTTCTCGACGAAAGCAGTGAGTCGATGGCGATCCTCGCAGTCCTGAAGCTGATGCTCCCGCGTGCCGCGCAACCCGGCCATGTGTCGCACCTTTTGACGGCGATGTGACTTGCGCCAAAACCAAGCCGGCATCTAGTTGCGTCGTGAGGCAAGGTGCCCCCAAGAAGTTGAAGAGCGCGCCATAGCGTTTGGATAAGCGATCACCGGATTGTCGAATGCGCCATTTGTTGCCGCCGGTAAATGATGGCCGGGATAGCAATCCTTACGGTCATCTTTCCGGTGCGGAAGCGGCTCGCGTGGTCAGCTTTGATCTGAACCGCGAAGGGTGGATCTGGTGGCCCGAACGGGAAGATCTCTCCTTCGAGTTCATGAGGCTGCTGGCCGCGGCCCAGGACGGCGGCTCGACGGTTTCCGAATGCTGGCTCACCGCAAGCCGTATCGACTTCGCCGCCGACGATTCCTGGTACCGGGAATGGATCAGGACGGCTGAAGCCAACCACGAGCGCGGCAACGCCGCTGCCGCGAACGGCAACCTGGTCACGGCGCGCAGCAACTGGCTTCGCGCCATCAATTATTACCAGGCGGCCGCATACCCATTCGATCATTCTCCGGACCGACAGCGGGGCATGCTCGCGGCGATGCGCTCATGTGCCGCGAAATATCTGCGCCACCGCGAACCGCGCGGCGAAGTCGTCTCGATTCCCTGGCTCAGCGAGTTCACGTTACAGGGCTATTATTTGCCGGCACGACCGGCCAAGGATCCCGCGCCGGCCGTCATTTGCATTGGCGAACCCGGGCATCGCAAGGAAGAATTCCTCTCCAAGCTGGCGGGTCACGCTGTTGAACGCGGAATGTCACTGCTCGCGGTGGACGTCCTGGGTGACGGGACCGGCGCGCGGTTTGAAGACGTCGTGAGGCGCCACAAGCTCGAATTGGCGATCGAGCACATCATGGATTATCTCGTCGGCCGGGACGACGTCGATGCGGGGCGCATCGCTATCGTCAGCGACGGCTGGAGTTCATCCTTTGTCGCGCGGGGCCTCGCGTCGGATCGTCGCTATGCGGCGGCCGTATGCGATGGCGGCGTCTGGGATACGCATGAGCGGATGTTCCTGAAGCGGAGAATCGGGCGGTCCGGTACCGCCGTCGCCTGGAACCCGGAAACCAACCGGCTGCTGCGCAACATCAACTGTCCCTTGCTGATCACCGCTGGCGAGCGCGGCTGGCTCAAGCCCGATCGGGTCGTCGAACTGGCTGATCAGCCGTGGGTGGGTCACCGCGACATCACGCTCAAGATCTTCGAGAGCGCGGAGACCGCGGCGGCCCAGGGCCATATCGACAATCCGACGCTCGTAAACGAGTTCATTTTCGACTGGATTGCTTCCCGCCTCGGCGCCAGGCCTCAATAACAAGCGTCAAGTTCTAGAAATCCGCGGCGACTTTCAAACAAGCCTTCTCCAGACGTTTCTTGAGCGCAGCGAGCTTGGTTGTCACCTCATCCAGTTCGCGGGCGCCAAACTCCGCGAAAATGAACTCGTTCAAGGTCTCCTGTTGCGAGGCCAGGCTGGCCAGATGCTTGGAAGTCTTGTCGGTGAGCGACATCTTCACGATTCGAGCGTCGTCTTTCGAAGGTTTTCGGCGCACGAAGCCCTTTTTCTCGAGCAGTTTCGATTGTGTCGTGACGAACGACGGATCGACGTGCAGCATTTTCGAAACGGCGTTGACCGGCACTCCCTCGCTTTGGTCGAGGTCCGCCAAAGCCACGATGATCATCCATTGCGGGCCGCTGATGCCGAGGGTCTTCGCCCAGAAGTGGCGAATCTCCTCGAGATGCACGCTTATCGAGGCGATCTCCCAGGCGAATCGCCGAATGACATCCTGATTCTTCTTCGCGGAATCATCCATGGGCACCGTGCTCAGCTTCGCGTCATCCATAGCGGAAGTCCGGCGAAAACGACACGGGCAAATCAGCTATCTCAAGCCATTTGCACGGGAATCGGCGGCAATTCGGCCGAAGCTCGGCTCGAATCGGCCAGTTGCTGAAAAGACACATCGGGAGAGCAATCAATTGCTTATCTAATAAACTAATTTGATTATCTAAATGGCACATGCATAACTTTCTCGTGACGGAGGGGGGCTCCTCAAACCGTCTCGTCTCACGGCTTCGATGAAGCCCATCAGCTTGAGAGATGCGTTGATTTTCAACGTGTTCTCGATGGCAAATCTAATCCGCTTTGTCCGTCGTCGGAGCAAAGCAATTACTTGGAGGTAAACAATGAAGGTGGCTAAGAGCCTTATCCTCGGCTCAGCGGCGGGTCTTGTCGCCATGAGCGGGGCCCAGGCGGCCGATCTTCCCGTCAAGGCCAAAGCGGTCGAGTACGTGAGGATCTGCTCCCTGTATGGTGCCGGTTTCTTCTACATCCCGGGCACCGATACTTGCATCAAGCTGGGTGGTTATCTGCGCATTGACACCACGTTCAACGGCAGCATCTACGACCAGCCGGCGTGGTCTGCCGACCTCGGCCAGCACAATCGCTACACCGATTACTTCGCTACCCGCTCCCGTATGGCGTTGACGGTCGATACCCGTACCGCCACTGAATATGGCGTTGTCCGCACCTTCGCTCAGGGCGACTTCCAGTTCTCAACCCAGCAAGGCAGCAACCTTTCGACCAACCCGAACACCTTTACCAATTCACCGAGCACGGGCACCAACTCCGGCCTGCTGAACGGCGTCGGCGAAGGCTACGTCGCGGTCGAATACGTGTTCCTGCAGTTCGCCGGCTTCACCTTCGGTAAGTCGTCCTCGGCCTATGCGTCGCCGTGGAATGGCTATCCGGGCAACAACTCTTCGTTCCTGCTCGGCGGTCATGACACCGTCACCGGCGTGAACAACATCCAGTACACCGCCCAATTCGGCAACGGCGTGTCGGCCAGCATCGGTCTCGATGATCCGACCGTGTTCAACCGCACCGCGGTGTGGAACCTGTCGACCGGCATCGGCGCACTCGGCACCGGCGGCAACGCCTATGCGGGCGTGCATTCCCCCGACGTCGTCGGCAACATCCGCGTCGACCAGGCCTGGGGTCTGTTCCAAATTTCGGGCGCGGCGCATGAAGTCTCCGGCTCCTACAACATCCTGAACACTGTTGGGGCTCCCGCGGGCGCTGTTGGTGTTGCGGCTGCGGCTCCGACCGCTCTGTCGGAAATCAGTGGCCACCCCGAGACCAAGTGGGGCGGTTCGGTGATGGCTGCGTTGCAGATCAAGAACATCCCGACCGGTGCTGGCGACGACATCAAGTTCGACGCAACCTACGCTGTGGGTGACACCAAGAACGTGATCTCCACCAGCTCTGCCTCGCCGAGCTTCTCGATGTTCGGCGGCACCAGCGCGGCCGGTGCTTACCAGAGCGTCGGTCTCGGTGCGACCTCGGACGCTCTCTACCTGCCGACGCTGTTCGGTGGTGACGGCAATCTGAAGCTGACCAAGTCCTGGGGCATCCGTGGCGCGTTCAACCACAACTGGGATCCCTACTGGTCGTCGAGCCTGTTCGGCAGCTACGCCGGCGTCCGTTACGACGGCACGGTGGGGGATTTGTCGACGGCCAAGGGGGCCTACTGCGCCGCCTTCGCGCTCAGCCATGCTGGCTCGGGCGTCACCTACACCTGCGATCCGAACTTCAACGTCTCGCAGCTCGGCGTGGTCACCCGTTGGACTCCCGTCAAGAACCTGACGTTCTCGGCGGAAGTCATGTGGTTCCACCTCGATCAGAAGATGGGCAATGGCCCGGGTCTTGCGACCTCGACCGCGGTGTTCGCCGGTGGTGCCCCGAAGCCCACCACGACCTACGAATTCAAGGACCAGGACACCGTCAGCGTCAACGTCCGCGCTCAGCGCAACTTCTGATCCCGATCGTCTGACACTCAAGGAAAACCCCCGGCAGGAAACTGCCGGGGGTTTTTCGTCGGGCGCGTGCGACCCTGCTTCGCTGCGTCGACGCGCGCAGAAGGCAGCAAAGCAAAGCGCGGCAGGCTCGCCGTTGCGGCATAGCCCATGGTCGAAAAAACATGATTTACTCATGTAATTTTATTATGTAATAAAGAGCCAAGCCGGTGATGCTCGCCGGCCGGTTAGGTCTGAAGAAGACACAACCTACTTAATGCTAAACCTCCGAAACCTCCGGCAATGCCCTGCCGGAGGTTTTTCGGTTTTGGCGCCGCCGGCAAGACACGCGCGCGGGGGTTGGAGCCGCCTGGACGAGAATCGGTTGCGATGAGCGCATCGCGCTCCATCAGGTGCCGCGCGTCTCGAAACCATGGTGCGAAATTCCAGCGGCAAAATTCCAGCGGCACCGGTATCCGCGCGTCGATCGCGATCCCGTAATCATGCGAGTGCCCGAGATTCAAAACCGTGGCGTCCGTCGCGCCGATGACTGCCGTCGCGCTCGCAGGGCGGCCTTGGGCCGGGCTTCGCCCCTCGTCAGCCAGCGGACCGCGCAGGCCCTTCTGGCCGCCTGAAAAACGCACATCTCGATCGAATGAATGGTGCTGCCAGACAGGATTGAACTGTCGACCTCTCCATTACCAATGGAGTGCTCTACCACTGAGCTACGGCAGCATGCCCGGGAATAAAGATTCGGCCCAAAAGGCCCCGACAGGCGGGCGGTTCTTGCCACAAGGGCCCCGCTGGCGCAAGCACAAGGGCGGGATCACGGGGCCGCCAAAACGGCAAAAAATCAGGCTGGGGCGCCGGCGGCCCGTTCTGGCGGGGCCGATTCTGCGCCAATCCGGTTCCCGATGGCTTGGGCAGGCGTTTTGAGCGCCGTGAGTGGCCGAATCATGCGCCCCAATCCAGTCATTCTGCCGGTCGTGCCAAATTGACATCTGGCGCCCCAGGCCGCCATTTTTGGAGCTGGACGAAAACTCCGTCGCAGCGTCGTGGCTGCCGCCGCCGAGCAAAATCCTAGCCTGGTGGCCAGTGTAAGCTTCGCGGTCATTGGTCTATCCTCACAGCCGTCTTCTCGTTCAGCGGGTTCTACATGAAGGACAGTCGCGGCAGGCGCGAGGGGCCAACAGCGGCCTCGTCAAAAAATCCGCGGCAAGACCGGCTGAAGCTGGCGCTGCGCGAAAATCTCAAGCGGCGCAAATCGCAGGCGCGCGGGCGCGGTGATGCCGCGACCGCATCTTCCGAAGACGGGGATACCGCATTAGATGACGCAGGCGGAAAACCGCCGGGCCACTAGAGAAGGACGACGTTTCTTCGAATCGTCATCCCCTTTATCTGTTTGTTGGAGCATGAAAAACGGTCTCCGCTTTTCCGGATCATGCTTTAGCCGGTCCGGTTTTCCTGCGCGTGACGCGCGAAGCTTGGTGAAGCGAGAAGTGAAATGGCTGCAGACACCACGACGATCAGTCCCCTTGAGGCGGCTTCCTTTGCGTTTCCACGCCTCGAACAAACCTTCCCGACCCTGACCCAGCACGAAATCGATCGCATGCGCCGGTTCGGCGAGGTCGTGAGCTGCGCGCACGGCGAAATGCTGTTCGAGACCGGCCGACCGGGGCCGGGCATGTTCGTGGTGCTGTCGGGCAATGTCGCGATCACCCAGCGCGACGGCCTCGGCCATGTCACACCGATCATCGACCAGGGCCCGGGGCAGTTCCTGGCCGAGATCGGCCAGCTCTCCGGCCGTGTCGCGCTGGTCGATGGCCATGCCGAAGGCGATGTCGAGGCGCTGCTGATCCCGCCGGAAAAGCTGCGCGCGCTGCTGGTGGCCGAAGCCGATCTCGGCGAACGCATCATGCGCGCGCTGATCCTGCGCCGGGTCAGCTTGATCCAGGGTGGTGTCGGCGGACCGGTGCTGATCGGCTCGGCCGCGCTCGGCGACATGGCGCGCCTGCAGAATTTCCTGGCGCGCAATGGCCAGCCGCACCATCTGCTCGATCCCGCGGCCGACAAGGACGCCGCCGACCTCGTCGCGCGCTATTCGGCCTCGCGTGCCGATCTGCCGCTGGTGGTGTGTCCCGACGGCACGGTGCTGCGCAATCCATCCGAAACCGCGCTCGCCATGGCGATGGGCATGATCGGCGGCCACGCGCATGACAAGCTCTACGATGTCGCGGTGGTCGGCAGTGGCCCGGCCGGGCTCGCCACCGCCGTCTATGCGGCCTCCGAAGGATTGTCGGTTGCCGTGTTCGACTCACGCGCCTACGGCGGCCAGGCCGGCGCCAGCGCCCGCATCGAAAACTATCTGGGATTTCCGACCGGCATCTCCGGCCAGGCTCTGGCGGGCCGCGCCTTCAGCCAGGCGCAAAAGTTCGGTGCGGAGATACTGATCCCGGTCTCGGTCAGATCGCTCGATTGCTCGAAGAGTAACGGGGCCTTTGAGCTTGCGACCGAATGCGGACATTTCCTGCGCGCCAAGTCGATCGTGGTGGCGAGCGGGGCGCGCTATCGCCGGCCCGAGATCGAAAATCTCGATGCCTTCGAGGGCCGCGGCGTCTGGTATTGGGCCTCTCCGATCGAGGCAAAGCTCTGCGCCAACCAGGACGTGGTCCTGGTCGGCGGCGGCAATTCCGCGGGGCAGGCCGCGGTGTTCCTCTCGGCGCATGCCCGCAAGGTCTACATGATGATCCGCGGCGGCGGGCTCGGCGCCAGCATGTCGCGCTACCTGATCGAGCGCATCGAGGCGACGTCGAACATCGAATTGATGTTCAACACCGAGGTGACCGGGCTCGAAGGCATCGAGGATTCCTCGCTCGAACGCGTGCGCTGGCGCAGCCGGCTGTCCCCGGAAGTGTACACGCTCGAGATCCGCAACCTGTTCCTGTTCGTCGGCGCCGATCCGGCCACCGGCTGGCTTGACGGCTGCGGCGTCAAGGTCGATCGCGCCGGCTTCGTGCTGACCGGCGCCCAGGACGGACAAAACGGCGAACGTCCGGTGCCGCCGCTGGAGACCACCGTGCCCGGTGTGTTCGCGGTCGGCGACGTGCGTTCGGGATCGGTCAAGCGCGTCGGCGGCGCGATCGGCGAGGGCGCGCAGGTGGTGGCGGCGCTGCACGGATTTCTCGGCGATACGGCGAAACCGGCGCTTTAGCGCGCCCGTCATGTCATATTGGTGGATACTTCAAAGGGAGAAACGCAATGGCCGAAGTCGTGGTGCTGTACAAGACGCCAAAAGATACTGCTGCTTTCGACAAGCACTATTTCGAGAAACACGTTCCGATCGCCAAGAAAATCCCCGGTCTGAGAAAGTTCGCAGTCAGCCAGGGTCCCGTCGCGACACCGGCGGGCCCCTCGGGCTTCCATTTGATCGCGATTTTGACTTTCGACAATCTCGCGGCCATTCAAGCTGGCTTTGGCAGCGCCGAGGGCCAGGCCGCGGGGGCGGATGTGCAAACCTTTGCGACCGGAGGCGCCGATATGCTTCTGTTCGATACCCGCCTTGTGTGAGCGGTCGTGGCAAACGGCTGCACCCACCTCAGTGGCATCCGCAGCGTCACGCCGAGCGCGCTCGGTTGCGAGGAATGCCTGAAGAGCGGCAGCGTGTGGCTGCATTTGCGGATCTGCCGCACCTGCGGCCACGTCGGCTGCTGTGACGATTCTCCCAACAAGCACGCGACCGCGCATTTCCACGCCACGCAGCATCCGGTTATCGAGGGCTATGATCCGCCGGAAGGCTGGGGCTGGTGCTATGTCGACGAAGTACTGTTCGATCTATCTAGCCGAAAGACTCCGCACAACGGACCGATCCCGCGCTACTACTGAATACAGCCTTCAATCCTAAAATAAGGAAAACCGGATGCAATCCGCGACGAGAACTTTTTGTGCCATCGCCTCTGGTAGTTTGGTGGCATTGTCGATCGCGTTGCTTGATCCAGGCGCAGCATTTGCGCAGGCGCCGCAGAGCAAGTTTGTCGAGGCCAACGGAGTCAAGCTGCATTATCTGATCGCCGGCAAGGGCGACCCCGTGGTGTTGCTGCACGGCTATGCCGAAACCAGCCACATGTGGCTGCCGCTGATCGCGAAGCTTGCCGACAAGCATACGGTGATCGCGCCTGATTTACGCGGCTTCGGTCAATCCTCCGCGCCTTCCGATGGCTACACCAAGGCGGCCATGGCGCAGGACATCCACGCGCTGGTGAAAAGCCTCAAATACGATCACATCCGGCTGGTCGGTCACGATATCGGGCTGATGGTCGCCTACGCCTATGCGGCGCAATATCCCGGTGAAGTCGACCGGCTGGTGCTGATGGAAGCGTTCCTGCCCGGTGTCGGGGAGTGGAACAACGTCTTCCTGCTGCGCGACCTCTGGCATTTCCATTTCTATGGCAAGACGCCGTTGGCGCTGGTGACCGGTCGCGAACGGATCTATCTCGAACACTTCTGGAATGACTTTGCCGCCGATCCAAAAAAGTCGGTGCCGGAACAAGATCGCGAATTTTACGCCAAGGCCTATGTCCAGCCCGGCCACATGGCGGCCGGGATGGAAGTCTTCCGCGCCTTCCCGAAGGACGCCGAGGACTTCGCGGGATTAGCCAAAACCAAACTGACGATGCCGCTGCTCGTGCTGTCAGGCGAAAAGGCCGGCGGTCCATTCCTGATCGAGCAGGGCAAGATGGTGGCGACCTCTGTAGAAGGCGTCCTTGTCAAAGGCCGCGGTCACTGGCTGATGGAAGAAGCGCCGGACCAGGTCATCCCAACACTGGTCGAATTTCTCAATCGCTGAAATCCGATGGTAAGGCCGGCATCATTTGTGACGGCCGTGCAAAAAACTTGGGCATGCGCTTCACGACTTTGGTCGAAGATACCGGCGACGGTCGATGACATTCACGAAATGGTCAATGACGCGCATGCCTGAATTGCCGGAGTTGTGTCCGATGCGTGTGGCAATTTTCCCCGCTGCGTCGTACGCTTCGAAAGATTCTAAAACGGGGGATGCATCATGATTTTGGGAATGAGCTTGGCTACATTTACTCTGGTGCACGTGATCATCAGCCTGATCGCGATCGTCTCGGGCATTATCGTCATGTTCGGGCTGCTTGGTTCAAACCGGATGCCCGGCCTGACCGCGATATTCCTTCTGTTCACGATTTTGACCAGCGCCACCGGCTTCCTGTTCCCGTTCGATAAACTGCTGCCGTCGCACATCATCGGCATTCTCTCGCTGGTGCTGCTGGCGATCGCGTGTATCGCGCTTTACGGCATGAAGCTTTCCGGCGCGTGGCGCTGGATCTATGTGGTGACCGCGATGATCTCGCTTTACCTCAACGTATTCGTGCTGGTGATCCAGAGCTTCCTGAAGGTACC
>Ga0137415_10004330_pt1 | contig 14064 bp, 11 predicted proteins | sample CZODoug3_1_1_16f_FD_183082 | JGI IMG/M metagenome (GOLD analysis project Ga0137415, IMG submission 183082) | Vadose zone soil fungal communities from Angelo Coast Range Reserve, California, USA - CZODoug3_1_1_16fungal (Hybrid Assembly) | ecosystem: Environmental > Terrestrial > Soil > Vadose... | reverse complement strand
CCGATCTCGTTGAGGGTGAACTGGAACAGGCCCAGGTCGATGACGTCGCCGGCATGCGGCCCGATCTGGATGCGGTCCCCCACTTCGAAGGGGCGGCGCCAGATGATGAACGCCCAGCCGGCGACGTTCGAGACCGGCTCTTTGAGGGCGATCGCCAGGCCTGCGGACACCAGCCCCAGGTAGGTCGTGAGCGCGGCGGTTCCCACGAACCAGGTTTGGCTCACAAGGATCACGCCGACCGCGACCAAAACGTAGGTCAGACCCTTGCGCCAACGGTAGCGGCCCCACGGGTCCTGCACCCGGCGGTACACGAACCCGAGGACGAAGTGGCGCACGAGCCAGAGCCCGGCAATCGTCCCCGCGGTAACGAGCAGCCGCGTCTGGAGCTGGGGGTTCATGCCGAGGTGCGCCTGGAGCCAGTCGATCATGTGGCCGTGGTGGGTTGGGTGTACATTAACAGTAATGCGTCAGCTCTCGTCCGCCCTAGTACTCGTGGCGCTCGCCGCCGGGGCGTGTCACCGTGGCGCCGTGGCGCCGATCAATCCCCAGGCGGAAGTCGCGGTGACCATCGACAATCAGAATTTCCTCGACATGAACGTGTTCATCATCCGCGGCGGCCAGCGCATCCGCCTCGGCACCGTGCCGGGGCTCACGTCGCGGATTCTGATGGTGCGGCCAGAGCTGATCGGGTACGGCACGGATGTGCAGTTCGAGCTGCATCCCATCGGCGGTCGGTCGAACCCAATCAGTGAGACCATCAGCGTACGCCCCGGCGACGTCGTCCACCTGACGATTCCTCCCAACTAAGCCATCTTCCCGGCGACCTCCTTCACCAGCTTCGCGCACAGGGTCGCCGTCATGCCGCTCGGATCCTGAGCCGGATTGAACTCCACGATATCGGCGCCGACCAGCGGGACGGTCAGGTCTTGCAGCACCGTCAGCACCTCGCGCACCGTGAGGCCGCCCGGCTCGCGATGCGACACCCCGGGCGCGAACGCAGGATCGAAGGCGTCGATGTCGATCGAGACGTACACCGGCTCGCGCAGCGTGGGGCGCCGTCCCGCCACCCAAGCGCGCATGTCGATCACCTCGACCCCGTAGCGCTCGGCCTGCGCGCGCTGGACGGCAGTCAGCGTGCGGATGCCCACCTGCACCAGCCGATCGGCCAGCCGCTCGTCCATGATCCGCGCGAAGGGACATGCGTGGGAGTACCGGTCGCCTTCGAACTCGGGGTACAGGTCGGGATGCGCGTCGAAATGCAGGATACTGAGCTGGGGGTGAAACCAGCGCACGGCTCGGACGATCGGGTACGTGATCGAGTGGTCGCCGCCGAGCACGATCGGCCGGCCTCCCGACTCGAGCAGCGTGCGCACCGACTCCTCGATTTTCGTCCGCGCGTCGGCCGCGGAGCTGCCGAGCGGCACGTCGCCCGCGTCGTCCAGCGCCCCGTCCGCGCCCAGATCGACCCCTGTCTCGGTCCACGGGTTTCCAGCGGGTGAATGGAGCGCCTGCCGGATCAGCGGTGGAGCCGCCGCCGCGCCCTTGAGAAAGGACGAGCTCCCGTCGTAGGGGAGGCCGAGCAGAGTCGGGGTGCCGCGAGGCGCGCTGGACATACCGGGGGCGTGTTGGGGACCGGGGAAGATGCCGCGCAACGCTCCGGCGTGCCAGCGTGTCTATGACATAGGTCGCCCAGCAGATCTGCCCCCTCGAAAGGCCTCCATGATCGGAAGTCGGTCACTACCGGTGGCGGCGCTGATTCTTTGCGCGGCGTGCGGAGTCACGAGCGCCCGCGCCCCGCAGGCGCCAGTCCCGGACGCGGCGCGCCTGATCGAACGCCATGTCGTGGCGGTGGGTGGGCGCGAGCGTCTCGAGGCAATCCACTCGCTCCAGATCATCGGGATTCTGAACGAGCGAGGGACGCTGCACCCGATGTTCATCGATCGGCGGCGACCCAATCTGCTGCGGGTTCGCATGCTGCACGGCGGAGAGCTCGTCTTCACCGAAGGCTATACCGGCTCGCGCAGTTGGGAGGGTCCGCCCGAGAAGGAAGACTGTACCCCCGGGCCCGCGGCTACCGCCGCTACGCGACACGCGGCCGAGCAGTTCGACGATCCGCTGATCGCGGCTCGTCAAACAGGCGCTGCCGTTCACGTCATCGGTCGCGAGCAGCTGGGTGAGCGGTCCGCATATCGCGTGGATGTTACCGAGGCGGACGGGACTGCGGGGTCATACTACCTGGACGCTGAGACCGCCCTGCTCGTACGCGCGCGAAGCCGTCGAGCGCTTCACCCCAACCAAGCAGAACGGGTGATCGAGGTAGTCTACGAAGACTACCGGCCGGTGTCGGGCGTGCTCTACCCCTTCCGTGCTCTGGAGCGAGACCAGGCGACGGGCGAGCCGCTCACCGTGATGCGCGTCGACTGGATGGAGGCCAATGTGCCGCTCACCGACAGCGCGTTCTCGCCGCCCCCGCGGTGCCGCTGAGGCGCATCGGCCTCCCGCGCCAGCGCCTGTTCCCACGCTGGCGGTGTAGCGGTCGCGTCAACGGACCAGGCCCCGAGCCACGCCAGCACGCAGGCGAATGGCGGGGCGCTACACCCTACTCCCAGTGGTATACGTCTCCCCACTTCGGCCGCTCGGGATACTCCGAGTGATGGTCGCGGATCACTGCCCAGTCCACGGCGTCGATGACGGCGTCGCCGTCACAACCCAGATAGGGACACATCTGCAATCCGCGCACGGTGCGCCACTTGTGACGTTCGTAGGTGCGCTCGCAGTGCAAGCACCACAGATAGTTCGATCGCTTGGACTCGACAAAAATGAGATCGCGGTGCGACGCTTCCACTCTCCTCCTCCTGCTCACGCCAGACCCCGCCGGTCCAGACTGCGGTATTGAATCGCCTCGCTCACGTGCTTGGGCTGGAGGTCGGCCGCCCCTTCGAGGTCGGCCAGGGTGCGGGCGATCTTGAGAATCCGGTGATAGGCCCGCGCCGACAGCGCGAGCCGCGTGATTGCGGTGCGCAGCAGCGCGTCGGCGCCGTCCGACACGCGACAGAACGTGCGGATGTCGCGCGCCGCCATGTGCGCGTTGGCGTACACGCCGGCGCGGTTGGCAAACCGGTCGCGTTGCGCGGCTCGCGCCCGGTCCACCCGCTCCCGCACGGCCTCGCTCGGCTCGCCGCCGCCCTGGTCCGCCAGGGCACGGTACTTCACGGCGGGCACCTCGAGATGGATGTCGATGCGGTCGAGCAAGGGCCCCGAAACGCGGGCGAGGTAACGCTCCACACCCAGAGGTCCGCAGACACAATTGTGCTGCGGATCGCCGAAGTAGCCGCAGGGGCACGGATTCATCGCGGCGGCGAGCATGAAGCGCGCGGGATAGGTGAGGCTCATGGCGGCGCGCGCAATGGTCACGACGCCGTCCTCCATCGGCTGGCGCAGTACCTCCAGCACGTTCTTGCGGAACTCGGGCAGCTCGTCCAGGAACAGCACGCCGCCGTGCGCCAGGCTCACCTCGCCCGGCCGCGGGTACGAGCCGCCGCCAATCAGCCCCGCGTCCGAGATGGTGTGATGCGGTGCGCGGAACGGCCGCCGTGCCACGAGCGATTCCCCGACCGGCAGCACCCCCGCCACCGAGTGGATCTTTGTCGTCTCGAGGGCCTCGTCGAGGCTCATCTGCGGGAGAATGGTGGGGAGCCGCCGCGCGAGCATCGTCTTGCCGCTGCCCGGCGGGCCGATCATCAGGATGTTGTGCCCCCCGGCCGCCGCCACCTCGAGCGCGCGCTTGGCGTGCGCCTGCCCCTTTACTTCCCCGAAGTCGACCTCGTGCCTGGCGCGCTCCGCCAACAGTCCCGCGAGGTCGACCCGCGCCTCCGGCAGCTCGGCCCGGCCGTCCAGAAAGTCGGCGAGCTCGGCCAGATTGCCGGCGCCCAGCACGCGGACCCCCGAAACGACGCCCGCCTCCGGCAGGTTCTCGCGCGGCAGCACGAGCGCTTCGAGCCCGGCCGTGCGCGCCGCCAGCGCCACGGGCAGCGCCCCGCGGACCGGGCGAATCGCGCCCTCCAGCCCCAGCTCGCCCAGCACCGCGACCCGCCCGAGCCGCTCGGCCGAGATCTGCTCGGTGGCGGCGAGGATGCCCACGGCGATCGGCAGGTCGAACGCCGAGCCGTCCTTGCGAATATCGGCGGGGGCGAGGTTGACAGTGATGCGCTTCAGGGGGAACGTGTAACCGGTGTTCGCGAGTGCGGCGTACACACGCTCGCGTCCTTCCTTGACGGCACCCTGCGGCAACCCGACGGTGGCGAACGTGGGGAGGCCGTTCGCAATGTCGGTCTCGACGTCCACCAGATAGGCGTCGATCCCAAGCACCGCGGCGGAGCGGACGCGAGCGAGCATGGCAGGACGGTACGGCGGAGCGGCGGACACCGCGTAGGCGAAGTTACGCGGCACAGCGCCAAATCCTGCAGACGTCGGTAGTACATCACGCCCGGGCACGTCGCCGGACCTAAGATGGAGCCGTGACGCACACCAAAGGTCGCCTGTGACCAACCTCCTCAGCCACGTGCAGGCCGCCCTTGCCGGTGGCTATGCGATCGAGCGTGAGCTCGGGCGCGGGGGCATGGCCACGGTCTACCTCGCGCGGGACTTGAAGCACGGCCGCCCCGTGGCGATCAAGGTGCTGGCGCCGGAGCTCGCCGCCGCGCTCGGGCGGGAGCGGTTTCTCCGGGAGATCGAAACCGCCGCCCGTCTCACTCATCCCCACATCCTGCCGCTGCACGATTCCGGAGAGGCGGACGGCTTCCTCTACTACGTCATGCCGTACATCGAGGGCGAATCGCTACGGGACCGGCTCAACCGTGAAGGGCAGCTCTCCATCGCGGATGCCGTGGCGATCACGTGCACAGTGGCGAATGCCTTGAGCTACGCCCACAGCCGCGACGTGGTGCATCGAGACGTCAAACCAGAGAACATCCTCCTGTCCAACGGTGAAGCCGTCGTGGCTGACTTCGGGATCGCGGGGGCGATCGATGCCGCCGGCGGCGGTAAGCTCACGCGGACCGGGCTCGTCCTCGGAACGCCCGCGTACATGAGTCCCGAGCAAGGGGCGGGCGAGCGGGCGCTGGACGGGCGGAGCGACGTCTATAGCCTGGGCTGCGTGCTGTACGAGATGCTCGCCGGGGAGCCGCCGTTCACGGGGCCCACCGGCCAGGCGATCATCGCGAAGCGGTTCACCGACCCGGTCCCGTCCGCCCGGCGCGTGCGGGAGACCGTGCCTCTGCCGATGGACCAGGCGATCGCGAAGGCTCTGGCGCGGGTGCCCGCGGACCGATTCGCCACCACGCATCAGTTCGCCGAAGCATTGCAAGCATCGGCGGAGGCCCGCCCCGCCGCCGTCGCGGCGCCGACGGCCGCGACGGCGGCGAGGGAAGATGAGCGGGAAGCCGGTCGGAACGCGTTCGCGCGCCACTCCTGGCGTGAGGCATTCGAGACGCTCAGCAACGCCCAAGCGATGCGGGCACTCCCCGCGGAGGACGTCGAACGCCTCGCCGAGTCGGCGTGGTGGATCGGCCGCGTCGACGACTGTATCGCCGCCCACGAACGGGCGTACGCCGCGTACATGGACGAGGGAACTCCGCGGCGCGCGGCGATAGTCGCAGTGCGGCTGGCCGAGGACTATATCAATAGACAGGCGAAGTCCATCGGGAATGGCTGGCTCAAGCGCGCGGAGCGGCTGCTGCAGGACGTCCCTGAATGTCTCGAGCACGGCGTGCTCCTGCGGCTCCACGCGGTCCTCGCCTTGGAGAGTGAAGCGAACGTCGATAAGGCACTCGGGTTGGCCAGACAGACCTGCGATCTCGCCACCCGCTTCCACGATCGCGACCTCCAGGCGTTGGCCATGCACGACATCGGCCGCATGCTGGTTTCGAAAGGTGAGCTCGCGCAGGGGATGGCGCTGATCGACGAAGCGATGGCCGCGGCCGTAAGCGGGGAGCTCGGCCCCAGGGTCACGGGGCGCATCTACTGCAACATGATGGGGACGTGCGAAAAGCTGGCCGACTATCAGCGGGCGGCCGAATGGAGCGAGGCCGCGCGGCGCTGGTGCGAGCCGCACGCCGGTTCCGGGTATCCCGGCATCTGCCGGGTGCACCGGGCGGAGATCATGCGACTGCGCGGGTCCTGGAGCGACGCCGAGACCGAAGCGCTCCACGCCGCCCAAGAGCTCCAGGGCGTCTACCACATCGCCGCGGGCGAAGCATTCTACGAGATTGGGGAGATCCGGCTGCGGATGGGCGACCTCGCGCGCGCCGAGGAGGTCTTCCGCCAGGCGCACGAACTGGGCCGCGATCCGGTTCCGGGCCTGGCGCTGGTGCGCCTCGCAGAAGGAAAAATCGCAGCCGCGAGGGCGCTGCTCGATGGCGCCGTCGCGGAACGGCCGGAGGGATCGCTGGAGCGGGCCCGGCTCCTGCCCGCGAGCGTGCAGATCGCCCTCGCGGCCGGGCAGCTCGACCTAGCGCGCGAAGCCGCTGCAGAGTTGGAGGCGATCGCCGGACGGTACGGCTCCACGGCGTTGCAGGCGAGCGCGGCTCAAGCCCGGGGAGCCGTGCAGCTCGCGGAAGGCTCCGGCGATGGGGCCGTCCCTAGCCTCCGACGCGCCTGTAGACTCTGGCAGGAAGTCCAGCTTCCCTACGAGACCGCCACCGCGAGGGCGCTCCTGGCCGCGGCGTACCGCGCCACCGGACGCTCCGAGGACGCCGAGCTCGAACGGCGAGCCGCGGCGTCCACGTTCAAGGGCCTGGGGGCAGATCTCACCACGGCGAGCGCGTTCTCCGGTCAAGCGCTGTCGTAGGATGGACGCCGCCGCATGAGTGAGCTTTTCTACGGTGTGACGTCGAACGGCGCGCTCGTCTCGGCGTGGACCGCGGTAGCCGAAGCCACGAGCGTGTACCCGATGCCGACCAGGTTGATTTTCAGATCCTCGAACGTCGCGATGCCGGCGGCCGCGGCCCGCTGCGTCCCGCTGGGCTCAAGCGTGGCGTTCTTCGTGACGCTACCGTCATTGGCGATGCTCATGTACACAGTGCCTGTGAACGAGGTGGCGACGTTGTCATAGACGTCCATCACCGCCACCTGCACGGCCGGCTTGATCGGCGTGTTCGGCGTCGTGTTGCTCGGCTGCACGAGGAATTTCGGGTGGTGAGCGATGCCCGCGTTGATGCCGAACGATCCGCTCGTGACTGCCGTAAGCCCGTCCGCAGTCGCCTGGAGGCGGTATCCGCTCCCTGCCTTCGTGATGCTCAAATTAGAGAACCTGGCCACACCCGCGACCGCGTTGACATCCACGGTCCCCGCCAAGACACCGCCGCTCGGGTTCGCGTTCGGGGCGATGTCCAGATGCACATTGCCCGCGAAGATCGTGATCGTGCTGCCCTGGGCATCCACGAGGGTGACCTCGACCGCGGGCGCCATGGTGGCTCCTGCGGTCGTGGTAGTCGGCTGCCGAGTGAATACGAGTCGGGTGGCGGCCACGGGGAGGACCACACTGAAGTCCGCTACGTTCGCGGCCGTGCCGCCGAAGCGTTGCCATGCTGTGGCACCCTCGGCGCGTGCTTGCCAATGGTAGCCGGTGTTGTTCTGCAGCCCGCTCACCAGAACGTAGGCGGGCGAGCCGCTCGACGTCGGGTTGCTCGTGGCCGTCGGCTGACCCAGGAAATCGATCCCGACTGGCTGTATCTCAACCTCCAAGCGGAGCGTCGCGTGGCCGGTGTCTCGCACGACGGCCCGCACGACGATGCTCGGCTCGGGAGTGGATCCGCCGGAAGGGATCGGGGTGGTCGTGTCGCTCCGCAGCTGCTCGAGCGATGCGAGGCCACCCCTGCCGCCACCGCCGCCGCCCGGTGGACCTAACAGAGCGTCCAGATGACACCCGGCGCCGAGCGCCAGCAGGGTCGCCAGCAGCGTAGCGACTGACGTCGCTTCGTTCCTGTTACGCATGGTCTGCCCTCGTGGGCATGCATCTGCACCCGTAATGCGCCTATGCAGCGCTGCAACCGGTGTGCCTGTCTTGCGCCTCGGTTCGCGTGCTCGCGGGCAGGTGTGCAGACGGCGCGTCGCGCAGTCCAGGCATCGCCATGCGTGAGCGAAGTCACCGGCGTGCCGGTCATGCGCCGACTCCATGTCGCGAAGCGCCTACGTCTGTGGGATGGGTTGTGTCGAGCCGCCGCAGCACTGGAATTTTGCCAACGAGCCGTTGGCCGAGGAGATTGGAGCATGCCCGAGATCACCTGGGACGACTTCGCGAGAGTCGACATCCGCGTGGGCCGCGTCGTCGCCGTCGAAGATTTCGCCAAGGCACGGAAGCCCGCCTACAAGCTGCGGATCGATTTCGGGGAGCTCGGCGTGAAGACGTCGAGCGCGCAGATCACCAAGTACTACGACAAAGCCGATCTCGTGGGCCAGCTGGTGCTGGCAGTGGTGAATTTCCCGCCGCGCCAGATTGCGAATTTTTTCTCGGAAGTGCTGACGCTCGGCGTGGTGCTGGGTGACGGGGACATCGTGCTGGTGCACCCGGAGCGAGAGGTGCCGTTGGGGAGCCGAATCGCCTAGCGAGAGACCAGGTCGCCCCGCACAGGGAGTGAGGTTGCTCCGTACCGGTTCTCGACGTACTCCTCGAGGATCTTCAGGAAGTCGGCCACGATCGAGTCGCCTTTGAGCGTCACCTTGAGCCGCCCGTCCACATACACGGGGGCCTTGGGCTCCTCGAAGGTCCCCGGCAGCGAGATGCCGATGTCGGCGTGCTTCGATTCCCCCGGACCGTTCACGACGCACCCCATGACCGCCACGCGCAGCGTCTCCACGCCCGGATAGCGCTCGCGCCAGGCGGCCATCCGCTGTTTCAGATGGGCCTGGATGTCCTCCGCCATCTCCTGAAAGAACGTCGAGGTTGTGCGGCCGCAGCCGGGGCATGCCGAGACCTGCGGCGTGAAGCTCCGCAGCCCCAGGGACTGGAGCACCTGCTGCGCCACCTGCACCTCTTCGGTCCGGTCTCCGCCCGGCCGCGGCGTGAGCGACACCCGGATCGTGTCACCGATTCCCTCCTGCAGGAGAATCGCCAGACCCGCCGTGCTGGCGATGATGCCCTTCGCCCCCATCCCCGCCTCGGTAAGACCCAGGTGCAGCGGGTAGTCGGACCGCCGCGCCAGCCGCTGGTACACGTCCACCAGATCCTGAACGCCCGAGACCTTCGCCGACAGAATGATGCGGTCGTGGGCCAGCCCGCACTCTTCGGCTAGCTCGGCCGAGCGCAGCGCGCTCGCGAGCATCGCCTCGATCATCACCTCGCGCGCGTCGAGCGGCTCCGGCCGGCGGGCGTTCTCGTCCATCATCTCCGTAAGGAGCTGCTGGTCGAGACTCCCCCAGTTCACGCCGATGCGCACCGGTTTGCCGTGGGTGAGTGCGACGTCGATGATGGTGCGGAAGTGCTCGTCGCGCCGCTTGGCGCCGACGTTGCCCGGATTGATACGGTATTTGGCGAGCGCGGTCGCACACTTCGGATACTTGGTCAGGAGCAAGTGGCCGTTGTAGTGGAAGTCGCCGATCACCGGGACGGAGACACCGGCCACGACGTCCGGCACCGCCTCGGCGGCCGCGTCGTTATTGACCGTCACCCGCACCAGCTCGCTGCCCGCGTCGTGCAGCGCGCGCACCTGCGCCGCGGTGGCGTCCACGTCGGCGGTATCGGTGTTGGTCATCGACTGGACGACGATCGGGTGGGTGCCACCCACCTTCACGCCGCCCACGTCGACCACGACGGTTTGCCTGCGGTGATACTCTTTCACGGGTGCAATATAAGACCAACTGGCGTCTCGGAACGACGTCTCGAAACGGCGTCGCGAAGAAGCGACGCGGGCCTTTGTCAGAAGAGCTTGTCTTGGATGACGATCCTGGCCCGCAAGGCCGTCAACTTGGCCGTTCCCGCTATCGTGCCGGTGGCCGACGCCCTGATGCCCACGTACACCGTCGAAGCGAGGAACAGCGGCTTCAGAGCGGTAGGGAGATCGGGAATGTCGAACGGACTCGTGGTCGTCACTCCGGGGGTGACGGGACCGCTCACACTGAACGCCGGCGTCCCGGTGTACACGGCGCTCTTGGCCGTGTCGAAGTACACCTGGAACGTCACACTGCCAGTGCCGTTTCTGTTGACGAAATCGACCGAGCCGAAGAGTCGAACCGTGTCCACGATCGACGAGCTTCCGATCCCGAGGGACTTGATCGTCTGCACCGGGATCGTATCCGGCACACCGGGGGGCAGCGGCCCGACGTACGGCAGTGTGTCCGCATTCGTGGCCTTGAGGAAGCTGAAGACGTCGATATCGAAGATGGCCCGCCCTTGCCCGCAGCCGGCTACCGCCGCGGTGAGCGCCACCAGACACAACCACTTCGCGCGCATCCTGCCTCCTAATAGATCGAGAGCGACGTCGCCATCGTGATGCCGCGCTCGTTCGACAGCGAATTGGTGTGCGTCCAGAATCCCACGTCGAGGCCCAGCCCGCCGAATCGCAGCCCACCGCCAAACCCGAACTCGATCCGTTTGCGCTGGTCGCGCGCCACGCCGCCCCGCACCGCGAACAGACCGACCCGCTGTTCCCCACCGATGTGGACCACGCTGCCGCGGCCGGTGTTCAGCACGTCCGCACCGAGCGTCGTGTTGCCGACCGTGTACGCCAGATTCGCGATGTAGGACACAGGGAGCTTGGTCTTCGTCTCCACGTGGTTCGCGACCGGCTTCGAGTAGGTCGAATCATGATAGAACGCGCTGTCGAGACGCGTGTCGGGCCAGGTGATGGTCGCGCCGATGTCGTTCACGCCGACCCCGATCTCGACCGGCCCGGACACCCAGGCGACGCCGATGTCGCCGCCGATGCCGTGGCCGAGCGAATTCCCCGGCTTCGAGTACTGGGTCAGGGTCCGCCCGTCGGGCGTCACCGGGTTCGAGCCGCCGAAAATCGTGCCTCCCGTGATGAAGCCGGCGTCGCCGTCGGTCCGCCCGTATCCCACGCCCAGGTAATAGTGGAGGGCGCCGCCGGCGTAGAATCCCCCCGCGCTGTCTCCGACGATGCGCCCTGCGTAGCTGACGGTCGGCGCGAAGCCCCCTTCCACGGTACCGTGGACGAACGAGCCGTAGAAGGTGTTGTGCTGGGCGGGCTGCGAATCGCGCAGGAAGCCGAGCAGGTTGTCATCGAGCTGGAATTCCACGTCGTCATGGATCCACCCCATCACCCCAACCCGGAAACCCTTGAACCCGAAGCCCGGGGAGAACGGACGACTCGAGCCGCTGATGCCGAACTGGTCTTCCGGAACGAGCTGTGCGGCCGCCCCGAGGTTCACCAGGAGCGAGTCCCGCCCGATCGTGAAGGCCACGTCGTTCGTGGGCGTGGGAGCCTTCTTGACCTCCAGGTAGAGCGGGAGGTTGAGTATGGTGTTCACGACCAGGATCGGATTGAAACCCGTCGACTTCGGATCGAACGCCGGGTCACTCGAGAGATGCGGATGGTCGTGTAGAAACTGGATGATGCCGAGCGGGATCGGGATCGTCACCTTGGGCTGCCCGTGTCGGTCGGCACGCGCGTCGACGGCGCGATACGCAGGGTTGTACCGCTCGAGGCTTCCTGCACGGCCCAGGCTCAGGCCGCCCATGCCGATGCGACGTGCGTCGGTCACCAGCCACTGCGCCGCAGCCGGTGCCGCGGCGCCGGCTACCAGGACCACTAGTCCGAAGCCGAGGACGAATGTGCGCACGATGCTCCCCGTGAAATGAGGGCTCAGCCGGGCACCAAGATTGCGAATGATCGGCGTTTATGCCACAGGCGGGCGTGAGCCGCATCACGCGCGAGAGCGGGAAGGCGACCCCTGGAACCGGATGGTGACCGTCGTGCCCCGTCCCTGCGTGCTCGCCAGCCCAATGGTCCCGCCCCAGCTCTCCACCAGCCGGCGGGCGATGGCGAGGCCCAGGCCGGAACCGCTCGACGTGGTGGAAAAAGCCGGGTCGAAGACGCGCGGTAGAACGTCGGCGGCGATCCCGCGGCCGTCGTCCTCGACGGCCAGACGGCACCCGCCGTCGGAGACGCGTACCGTCACGCGCCGGGCTCCGGCGTTGCGGGCGTTCTCGAGCAGGTTGATGAGCACCTCTTTCACCTCGTCGCGTCGGGCGGATGCGAGCGCGCCGGATTCACCCGCAAGCGCGACAGTAGCTTCGGCTTCCACCCCGCCTAGCGTGTAGAGGTGCACGACTTCCCGCGCCACGGCATGGACGTCGACCGGCTCGAGCGGGAACGCCTCCGCCTCCGCCGCCGGCGACGCGAAGCGGGAGAAGGCGCGCGCGATCGCGTCCAGCCGGTCGATTTCGGCCAGGATCCGCCCCGCCGTCTCCGCCAGCGTCGCGTCGAAGTCCGGCCCGTCCTGCTTCTCGCGTGCGCGCTGCAGGTGCTGGATGCCGAGGCGGATCGGGGTGAGGGGATTCTTGATCTCGTGCGCCACCTGCCGCGCCATCTCGCCCCAGGCGAGCACACGGGCGGCGCGCGTGAGCGCGGTCGCGTCGTCGAGCGCCACGACGCAGCCGTCGGGCGCCGGTCCAAGAGACGCGAGCTGCACGCGGATCTGCCGGCCGCCCACGGCGAACTCGCGCTCCACGATGCCCTCGGGCGCGCCGTCGAGGAATGCGCGAACGGCGTTCCAAACAACGAGCCACTCCGGCGGCGCCGCCCGCGGAAGCAGATCGCCGGGGGCGAGGGTCGTCCCCAGCAGCTCGGCGGCGCGCGGGTTCGCCATGGTGACGCGCAGGCCGTCGTCCACCGCGATGACGCCGGTGGCCACGTTGGCGAGCACCTGGGCGGTGCGGCGGCGTGCTTCCTCCAGCGCGCCCTGGCTTCGCGTCACATCGGCCGCCATCCGCTCGAACGCCGAGATCACGGGCTCGAACTCACGCGGCGCCCCGGGCGGGAACGCGGGAACCGGTGCGCCACGCCCGACCGCGCCGGCGGCATCGCGCAGCGCGGCGACCGGGCGCGCGAGACCGCGCGCGGTGAGTCCCGCGAGGTACACGGCGGCCACCAGCCCGGCCAGCGTCGCGAGGATGAGCGACAGCGCCAGGTCTTCCTGCTGCTGCCGCACCCGCTCGTCGTCGAGCAGCTGCGGGGCGGCCAGGATCTCCTGGACCTGAGGCGACTCCGAGCGCACCACCAGGTAGCCGACGCGGACAGTGCGACCCGCGGTCCGCGCGTCATCGGTGAGCTCGAGCTCGTCCCGGATCGCGAGCCGCACGAACGCGTCCGGCGCGAGAAACGGGTCGACCAACCCGAGCTCCCCCAGCACCGGCGCGCTCGCGCCGGCCAGAACGCCGTCGCTGTATAGCCAGAGATCGGCGTCGAGCCGGCTACCGAGGTCCACGATAGACCGGCCCGCCGCGGTGGGGCGCCCTGGCTCGAGGGCGCCGGCCGTAGCCGCTGCATCGCGGAGCGTCTGCGCGATGAGCAGGTCGCCGTCTTGACGGGCGTCGTCACGGAGTCGCTGAAAGCTCCACAGCGCGAGCACCAGCAGCGGCACCCCGAAAAACCCGGCGAGTGCGGCGGTCAGCCGCGCCCGATAGCTCGTTCGCAGCACCGTGAGCACCGGCGGCAGCCGCAGCCGCGAGGCGCCGGCGAGGAGCAGGCTCACGATCCAGCATGCGGCAAGGACGCCCGCATCGAACACGACCACCAGCACCCCGCGCACCAGCAGGGCCCACGGATCCCGCAAGTCGATGGTCGCGTGGACGTGGTGCACGCCGTCCGGCAACTCCAGGCGCCGCTCCCCCCGCGCCGACCAGCCGCGCCGTGTCCAGATCACCCGAGCGCTCGCGGTGGCGGGCGGCGGCGCCGGCGGCGACAAGGTGATGCCGTACGGAGGCTCGTCACGCGGCCCCCCCTGCAGGAAGCGGGCGACGCGTGCCGCCGGAATCAACCTGGTACGTGGCCCGACACCGACCGTGAGCACCTCGCCGTCGGCAAGCGGCAGCACGAGCACATGGTG
>Ga0137415_10004328_pt1 | contig 14067 bp, 11 predicted proteins | sample CZODoug3_1_1_16f_FD_183082 | JGI IMG/M metagenome (GOLD analysis project Ga0137415, IMG submission 183082) | Vadose zone soil fungal communities from Angelo Coast Range Reserve, California, USA - CZODoug3_1_1_16fungal (Hybrid Assembly) | ecosystem: Environmental > Terrestrial > Soil > Vadose... | reverse complement strand
TGGCCGTTCCGCTTTCCATCGTGGCGACGTTCGGGGTGATGTATTTGCTCCACTACAGTCTCGACAATCTATCGCTGATGGCGCTGACCATCTCCACCGGTTTCGTGGTCGACGATGCCATCGTGGTGACCGAGAACGTGACCCGCTACCTCGAGCTCGGCGATGCGCCGATGGCCGCGGCGCTCAAAGGCGCGCGACAAGTCGGCTTCACCGTCGTTTCGATCACCGTGTCGCTGATTGCGGTGTTTCTTCCGATTTTGCTCATGGGCGGCATCATCGGCCGCCTGTTTCGGGAATTCGCCGTGACCTTGAGTGTTGCCATCGCCGTCTCCGCGCTGGTCTCGCTGACGTTGACACCCATGATGTGCTCGCGCCTCTTGTCATCTCCGGCCGCGAAGGGCGACGAACGACACGGCGCGCTCTACAGGGCATCCGAACGCTTCTTCGAGCGCCTGTCGAACGGCTACGCGCGTGGGCTGCGCTGGGTGCTCGGGCACCACCGGCTGACCCTCTTCATCACCTTGGTCACCTTGGCTCTGACCATCGCGCTCTACATCATCGTCCCGAAGGGGTTCTTCCCACAGCAGGACACGGGCTTCATCACGGGCTTCATCGAAGCCGCGCAGGATACGTCGTTTCCCATGATGCAAGAGCGGCAGTCGCAGGTCGACGCGATCCTGCGGGCGGATCCCGACATCGCCCAGGTCGAGTCCTTCATCGGCGATGGCACCGTGAATACAGGTTCGGCGTATATATCTCTCAAGCCACTCGGCGTGCGGCGTTCGTCAGCCGACGAGGTCATTGCGCGGCTGCGTCCCAAGCTCGAGCAGATCTCCGGTGTCTCGGTTTATCTGCAATCGAATCAGGACATCCGCGTCGGGGGTCGGTTCTCGCGCACGCAATACCAGTACACCCTTCAAGACGCAAACATCGAAGAGCTGCGTGAGTGGGCGCCGAAGATGGTGGACCAGTTGAAAAAGCTCCCCGAGCTGCGCGACGTGGCAAGCGATCAGCAGACCGCAGGCATCGAGCTGGCCTTCGCCATCGATCGCGATACGGCTTCGCGCTTCGGAATTTCACCTCAGAACATCGACGACGCGCTCTATGACGCCTACGGGCAGCGTCAGGTCGCCATCGTCTACACCCAGTTGAATCAGTACCGTGTCGTCTTGGAGATCAAGCCCGAACTGCTGACGAGTACGGACGGCCTTCAGTCCATCTACGTGCGCGCGAAGGATGGGAGCCAGGTTCCGTTGGGCAGCTTGGTCACGCAGAAGTTACGTCCCACCTCGCTTTCCATTCCGCACCAAGGCCAATTTCCTGCGACGACGCTCTCGTTCGCGCTGGCACCCAACGTCGCCCTCGGTCAAGCGGTGGATGCCGTTCACCGCACCGAGGCGGAAGTCGGCCTGCCCCCGAGCGTCCATGCCGATTTCCAAGGAACGGCGCAGGCCTACGAGGCATCGCTTTCGAGCCAGCCCCTCTTGATCCTGGGGGCGATCCTCACCGTGTACGTCGTCCTCGGCGTCCTCTACGAAAGCTTCGTCCACCCGATCACGATCCTCTCGACATTGCCCTCTGCCGGCGTCGGTGCGCTGCTCGCGCTTCTCGCATTCAAGATCGAACTGAGCGTGATCTCGATCATCGGGATCATCCTTCTCATCGGCATCGTGAAGAAGAATGCCATCATGATGATCGACTTCGCCATCGAGGTGGAGCGCGACGAGAATCTCTCCCCGCGCGACGCCATCTACAAGGCGAGCGTCCTTCGTTTTCGTCCCATCATGATGACGACGATGACGGCATTGCTGGGCGCCTTGCCGCTCGCGTTGGGGCGCGGCATGGGGGCGGAGCTGCGACGGCCATTGGGGATCGCGATCGTCGGCGGGCTTCTCATCTCCCAAATGCTGACGCTGTTCACGACGCCCGTGATTTACCTGTACATGGATCGCCTCACGCGTCGAAAGTCGCACCCGGTGAAGTCGGAGCGCGACCCCGTATCATTGGCGATTCCGTTTGTGACCCATGGGAAGTACACGAAGATTCAGCTTGGGGAGTGACGCAGCGCGCGTTCAGGAATTCAACCTCGCAAAAATCGCATCCAACTCCGCGCGCGACGCCTGGCTCGACTGCGCCGAGAACTGATACGTCACCTCCGCGCGGCCCTCGCCGAGCTGCGCCATCACCGAGTCGGCATATTCGTCCGTGGGCACTCCGAAGCCGTGCGAGCCGCCGAGGTTCGAATGCACCGCTGGAGGAATCACCTCGATCACCTCCAACGCCGTCTTTCGCAGCTGATGACGCAGCGACAGCGTGAACGAGTGCAGCGCTGCCTTCGTCGCCGAGTACACCGGCACGGTCGCCTTCGGCACGAACGCGAGCCCCGAGCCGACGTTGATGAACGCGGGTCTGGCGTGGCCAAGCAGGTGCGGAATCAAGAGCGACGCCATGTGAATCGGTCCCTCGAGGTTGATGGCGATCTCCTCGCGCGTCTGCTCCCACGGCTCGCTCTGGAGCAGATCCAGAGTGCGCTGGATCCCAGCGTTGTTGATCACCACGTTGAGTCCCGGGAACCGCTTCGTGACCTCCGCGACGAGGCGCGCGCGATCCGCCGCGCTGCCGCTATCGCTCACCAACGTGATGACCGAAGGCAGCCTCCGCCGGACCTGTTCGAGCAAGTTCTCGCGCCGGCCGGTGATGATCACCTCATTGCCCGCCGCGAGGAATCGTTCCGTTAGCGCCAGTCCGATACCCGACGATCCACCCGTAATGAGAACTGTATTTCCAGAAAGCTTCATGGCTCGGTTCCCTTTGCCGTTTGTTCGATGTCCAAATGCAGGCCAAGGGCTGTCATCGCAGCGTCTCCCGCAAAAAACCACCCACCATGTCGAGCGCAGCACGGGCCGCGCGGACGGCGATTGATTCTGTCACCTTCGATTCATCGCGTGCAGATTACACACGTTATTCGTGGCACTTGCTACTCATGTTCGTTGCGCACAAATGCTCGCGGAAATATTCGGCAGTTCGTTTCAACGCGGCGGCGCTGCGCTCCGGATCGGAAACCATGTGCGTTTGCCCGATGAGCGGCATGAACTCCACCGGCCGTCCCGCGCGGGCCATCGCCTCTGCGAACTTGAGACCGTGAAGCAGATAGACGTTGTCGTCTGCGGTGCCGTGAATCCACAAGATGGGCCGCGCTGGCGCCGCCGGTGTGGGCGGCTGCGCGGCCCACTTGAGGAGCGATGCATCATCGTACGCCTTGTTCGGAGGTGCTCCGAGAAGGCGCTCCATGATGGCATCGTAGTCCGTCAGGTCCGCCGTGAGTGCGCCGGCGACGGCGGCCTTGAATACATCGGGACGGCGAAGAATGGCCATCGCGGAGTAGTAGCCGCCGGCGGACCAACCATAAATGCCAACGCGCGACACGTCGAGCTCCGGGTATTTCGCGCCGAGCAGCGGGAGCGCCTCGGCGTGTCCTTCGACCGGGAGATCCCCGAAGCGACCGCGAAACGCGCGCATCCACTCCCGGCCGCGGAACATGGTTCCGCGCGTGTCGAGCGACACGACAATGGCCCGCGCATTGTCGGCGATCCACTGCTGCTCGAAGTAGCGCCTCGCGTCGGCGGTGACCATGTTCTCCACGGGACCGCCGTAGATGGCGTCGATCACCGGATACCGCCGCTTCGCGTCGAATTGACGTGGCCGAACGATCGCCACGCGCACTTCGTCTTTTCCCACCGTCGTGTATTCGACATTGGGCAAAAACGGCGGCACCTTGGCCACCGACGGGAGCGCGATGTTCACCGAGCCGTCGACCGAGCGCACACCGAAGCGGTGCTCGCCGCGCTTCGTCCCTTCACCGAAGGCATACACGCGCCCGTTCTCGGCGAAGTTCGAAAACGTGATCCCTTCGGTGCTGCCAACGACGGGCTTCGGCGCACGGCCATCGAGGGGCGCCGCCCATACTTCGGCAGCCGTTGGCTCGCTCGACGCCGCCACGTACGCCACCTGCTTCTCGGCATCGACCGCGCGCAATTGACGGTAACCCAGCGCCTTTGACATCACGGTCGACGTTTTCGCGCCGCGTTTATCGTGCAGCTCGAGCTCCCATCCGCCGTTGCGTTCCGTGGACCAGAGGAAACCGCTCCCATCGGGAAGCCAGTGGGGCATCGAGGGATCGATATCGATCCACGCCGAGTCCTCCTCGGTGAGCAACGTGCTCGTGGCGCCCGTCTCGGGATCGACGGCCAAGAGCGCCGCGTGCTGCTCGGCGCGATCGCGGACGTAGAGCGTCGGGGGTGCATTCTTCGTCCAGGTAACCGCTGTCAAATACGGATAGCGCGCGCCGTCCCACACGACCTTGCGCGGCGACTTCGCGGATGCGCCCGCGCGCACTGGGGCGATGGCGAGGCGAACGATGGCGTTCGGTGCTCCCGTTTTCGGATACGCGAGGACCTGCGGCGGCGTCTCGGGATGCCCCGGATCGGCGAGGGTCCATTTCGGAAGCGCGGAGACGTCGGCATCTTCGTACAAAATGGAGCCTCCGTCGGGCGACCACCAGAAGCCGCTCGGTCGATCGAACTCCTCTTGGGCCATGAACTCTGCGACCCCGTGCGGATTCGCGTCGGTTCCGCCCCGCGTGACCGCGATCTCTTTTCCGCCAGAGGTCAGTACGACGTATACGTCGTTGTTGCGCACGTACGCGAGCTTCGTTCCGTCCGGCGACAGCTGCGGATCGATCGCGCCGCGCGCCGCGGTAAGCTCGCGCGTCTTGCCGGTAGCGCGGGTCAGCGCAAAGAGGCGCCCGGACAGGCCCACGATGAGAAGCGCCCCGTCCCGTGTCGCTTGAAACGATGTCAAGCCGCCGCTTCGAATGCGCGCTCGCTCGCGCCGCGCTTTCTCCTCCGCCGAGAGCACCTCCGGCCCCGCCACCAGCGCATCGGGATGAATCAGCTCGCGCACGGCGCCCGTGGCGACATTCACCTCCCAGAGCGAATTGCGCGCGTCGTCCGCCGTGGCCCGCAAAAAAAAGACGAAGCGCCCATCGGCGGTCGGGATCGCGCGGGTCGGCTCACCGATTCGATAGCCGCGCGTGCTCCGGAGCTCGAGCGGAAAATCGATTGAGATGGGCGGTTCATCGACAGGCGCCGCCGCAACCGCCGACTTCGCAGGGGTTGCGGGAGGCGGCGGGATCGCAGACGTGGGCGTTGCGGTCCCCGGCGCGGAGGGCGCCCCTGCACATGCACTCACTAGAAAACACACGAATACAGACACGAGACGAGCGCGCGGATGAATCATGGAGTTTCTCCTGAGGGTCAAGATACCTATGGCGCGCCCGCCCGGGCCGGTGCCGGCCGTGAATTCGAGGGTGAGGAATAGAGCGTGCGCCAGAGCCATTCGACCGGGCCGAGTCGGAAGTTCCGCAGCCAGATGGTGCTCAGGACGACTTGCACGACGTAAAATAGGATACCGCACAGCGCCGTGATCGCGGTCCGCTGTTTTCCGTATTGGCCGAGTCCATATCCATAAAAGATGAAGCCAAAAACGATGGATTGCATCAGGTAGTTGCTCAAGCACGTCCGGCCGAGCGGCACGATCGACAGCAGCCACCTCCGCCAAAAAGGGCGCTGAAGGAGCAATAGAATGCCGGCACAATAGGCGAAGGCGAGTTGGGTATTCGTCACGAGGTAAGCGAACTGCCAAAGAAAACGGGCTGCCGGGCCAAACGAACCAAACGAAGAAGAACTCACCGACGGCAGGAAGCCGGCGTATCGCAGCACGACGACGATGAGGCTGACGGCACCTCCCATCAGGGTCCATTGCATCGCGCGCCGGTGCTGCTCAGGAGCCGTCAGTAGCCCGCCGCGCCATACCGCGAACCCTAGGCAGAAGGCCATGCCTTCGGCGAAAAGATGACGGGCGACAGCGTAGCGCCACATGTACCGCAAGTCCGACATACCCTGCGCCTGCACGTCCCACCACGTGCCGTTCTGGTATGCCTCGAGGGCCCGCGCGACCCTCTGCGTGTTCTCCACCGACTCGGGGGATGGGCGCACCGGATAAATGGGCAAACAGAAGATGATGGCCATGACCAGGGCCCCCAAGAGGAGCGTGCGCGTTCGACTGCGCAAGAAAGGCAGGATGGCAAGCCCCACCAGCGCATAGCTGACGAGGACGTCGCCGTTCCAAATGAGGGTGGCGTGGATCAAACCGATGACCAACAAAATGAGCTGTTTTCGCACCAAGAGCCGATGCGCCGACGCGCCCGTGGCCAGGACACGCTCGGACGAAATCGCCATTCCCAGACCGAATATCAAGGAGAAGGTAAGATGAATGACGTTTCCCTGAAAGGCAGTCCCCATGAGCGCATCGACATAGTCATCGATGCGGCCGGTGCCCGGAACCTGATACGTGCGCCCCCAGGGGACGCGAAACATTTCCACCAGATTGCTCACCAGGACGCCGCAGAGGGCCATGCCGCGCACCACGTCGATGTCGTCGATCCGCTGCGCGTTGGAGACGGCAGCCGCCGGACGGGGATGGCTCATCGGCAACCCTCCCTCGCCGCGGGATGGCTTACCACTCGCCGCGGCGGTACTCCGTGGGCGTCAACCGAGCGATTCGCTCCCCGGACGCGAACCCGTCGGGGTGCAAGATGAATCCAACGTTCAAACCCGTGGCGTCCGGCGTGGGTATGTCGTGGCGGGCATACAGCTCCCCGTGATTGAGCGTATGAATATCCCCTGGGACGTAAACGCTGCGCCCGCTGCCAATGGTCTCTTGGTGCCACTCGGCGCGGAGTTGCACCCCGATTTCGAGCCCCAGCGCGAACTTCCCGCCCATGGCCACGAGGGGCGCGCGATAGGGATAAATGTAGGCGATGGCACCCTCGCCGAATGCAAAGATGTCCTTGGTAAGTTGCGCCAGAGGTCTGGACGCCATGGGCGCATTCTACACGGGAGGTCTCCCGACGTCTCGCGATGGTTGCCGCTCTCATTCTTCGACCTCCCGCATCGCTCTCATCTCGCTCGTCCCGTTCTCGGATCGTGTATTGCCTCTCGACCCGGACGAGCCAATCGAAATGTGTCGGTCGTCGATTTCGTCCATGTGCGCGAGTAGCGGGCGTAGTTTCCCAAGGAACTAACGCTTCCAATAGTATTTCGGCCGATTCTGCTCGAGGTGACGTTCGTAGTCGGCGTCCTCTGGATAGAATACGCGGTCAGTCTCGTCCTTGCGTTCGCCGAAAACGAGAAGGATGCAATCTCGCTGCCCGCGATTGACGAACGTGTGCGCGATGGCGGTGCCCGCCGGGAACGCGACGGTGTGCCCCGCGCGCAGAGGATGCTCGTGCACCGTACCGTCTGGCTCGATGAGCCGCGCGAAGCACTCGCCCTCGAGAACGTAGACCAACTCCTCTTCCTGGGAGTGGGCGTGGGTGAAGCCGGTACGCCGTCCCGGCGGCAAGCGATCCTTGCGCAGCCCGAAGTTCACCGTCCCGGCCGCGCGCCCGAGATCGCGTTCCCAGGATAGCCGCTCGCTGTCGAAAGGAGAAGGATAGTGGTCTTCGACCTCCGGAACGTCGTCTTCGTGCACGATGAACCGGAGCGCTTCAGGGCGGGAATGTGGGTTTTCTTGCGGGGACATTCGAGCGTTCTACAGGGAAATCGAGCGCTTCGCATGGCCCGTGCGCGAACCTGCAGAAACTGCGTTTCTTCGCGCTCCGTCTGCATTCATCGCGAGAAATCCCATTGTAGTCGGATTGGAATGACCCGCGCGCACGCAGCTCACCCGCGTACAAGTCGTTCGTTATGGGGGCACTTTCCGTGACGCCTCCCATGGAGGGGCGCGCCTGGAGGCGCTGGCCTGCTTCATGCACTTCAAGGTAGGTATTCGCAGGCGTGCCCGGGGGATCCGGGACTCGCAAGGGTGCCGATGAGGCCCGCGGGGTTCGACTCCCCGGCTTGCGACCACGGATTGGTTGGCGTCCACCCATTCAGCATGGGTGGACGATAGCGAGTGCACGAAGACGAGCGTCGAGGTCATGCCGGGCGTGACGCGCGCGTTGGGCTGGGCCGATCTAGTTTACCTTGGCCGTCTTCGAGGTTGCGAAGGAGGTCCTCGACGCGAAGGATGGCGACCAGGTCTCCCTCGCGGTAGGCGAAATCCATGGCGGCGAAGAGGTGCGTTTGTTCGAGGTCGATGCGCTCGGGGTGCTGCTCCAACATGGATACGTAGTGCTCGAACACCCGGCGCGGGGGGATGGTGGCTCGCTTGCGCACGGCGTGGCGCACGACTGCGTGAAGGGTGTAGCGGCCGCGGAAAGGCTCTTGCATCAGGTGCCAATCGGCGAGCGCCGCGAGGGCTCGCGCGCATGTCTCGCCATCGGACGCGCCGAGGCGCGCCAGGCGGGCCAGCGAATCCTGGTCGACGTGATCGCCTTCGACGTGTGCGAGGACCGCGAGAGCGCGCCGGCTGGGGGAGGAGAGATGCCGCCACGCCCAACCGACGAGGAGCGCGACCTCGGGCAGATCATCCTCGTGTTCCATCACCGCCACCGCGCCCACGCCCCGGCTAGCCAAGTATGCGGCGAGTTCGGCCACGCTGGCCGCGCCCGTCTCGACGATGGCGTTGGCTACGTCGAGGGCCAGTGGACTCCATCGGAGCGAGCGGGTCAGAGTGGCCACACGCGGGAAGGCATTTCGCCCGCTGGTCACCAGCGGCGCCGTCACCGGATAGACCAGCACACCCGAAAGGAGGCAGCGACGCGCGGTCAGGATGAATGTGGCGCGCGTGCTCGCCAGCTCCTGGAGGAGGCGCGCCATGGCCCGGTCGTCCTCGTGGTTGTCGAGGACGATCAAATGCTCTTCGTGCGACAGCCATCGACGCAATGCGGGCACCAGCTCATCCCGCTGGCGAGGGGTGCCGAAGCGCAAGGCCAACATCTCCACGACGGTGCGAAAGTCCCACGCCGCCGTGCGAAACCAATGAATCTGGGCAAAGCGATGCAAGAGCCGATATCCCAGGGCTGCCGCCAACATCGACTTTCCGCTACCACCGGGTCCGACCAGAGCCAGCCGCGTCGGCGCCGCCGCCGAGACCATCTTCACCAGCGTAGAGAGCTCCCGGGCACGCCCCTTCATCCCACGCGGACGCGGCGGAAACAGCGTCATGCGCGAGAACCGAGACGGTCGTTGGGGGGCGTCGAGAGAGTCCGCCGCGAAGATTCCTTCGCTTGCTCGGCATGGGCGTACTTCGGTTCCGGCCGAAGCATTTCTCGGCGTCGTGACCCTACGTCTTCCGGCATGAGCACGAATGCCCGCGAATTACGTTGGATCGTCGTCGCGACCAGTTTTAGCTTCGTGGTGGCGCAGCTCGACGTCACCATCGTCAATGTTGCCCTGCCGAGCATCGCCTCCGACCTTGGCTCGGGCGTGGCGGCGTTGCAATGGGTGGTGGACGCCTACACGCTCGCGTTCGCTGCACTCTTGCTCTCGGCCGGCGTGCTCGGTGACCGATACGGGTCGAAGCACGCGTACCAACGCGGATTCTTGCTCTTCGCCGTGGCCTCCGCGGCGTGCGGGCTTGCGCCCGGCCCGAGCCCGCTCGTCGTCGCGCGCGCCGTGCAGGGTGCCGGTGCGGCCCTACTGGTGCCGAATTCCCTGGCGCTGCTGAATCACGCCACGGCGCACGATTCGGGTTTGCGTGCCCGCGCGGTGGGACAATGGACCGCCGCCGGTGCCATTTCGATCGCGGCCGGGCCGGTCGTCGGCAGCCTGTTGCTCGCCGCCTTCGGCTGGCGCAGCATCTTCATGGTCAACCTGCCGCTTTGCGCGATCGGAATGTGGCTCACCGCGCGATACGTCCCGCACGCGCCGAAGAATCGCCAACCACGCGGCCTCGATCTGGCGGGGCAATTGCTCTCGATCGTCGCGCTCACCGGTCTGACGGGCGCCGTGATCGAATGGCGTCCGCTGGGACTCTCCCATCCCGCGGTCTTCGGCGGATTGCTCGTCGCGCTGGCCGGCGGCGCCGCCTTCGTGTGGGCGGAGTCGCGCGCACGCGATCCGATGCTGCCGCTGCGTTTCTTCCGTGCACCAAATTTCAGCGCCGCCGTGGTTTTCGGTGTATTATGCAATCTTTCGTATTATGGCGTCATCTTCGTACTCAGCCTGTACCTGCAGCAAGTGCGCGGCTACAGCGCGATACGAGCCGGGCTCGCGTATTTGCCGCTCACGGGAGGCTTCTTCGTCTCCAATCTCGTCAGCGGGCGCATGGTTGCGCGCTTCGGCTCACGGCTGCCGATGGTGCTCGGAGCATCGATCGGGTCCGTGGGATATCTACTCTTGGTGCGCCTCGACGCGACGAGCGCCTATTGGGAAATGCTCCCCGGTTTCCTGCTCATCCCCGCCGGGATGGGCCTCGCCGTCCCCGCGATGACCACGGCGACACTCGCCAGCGTGGATCGGCACTGGTCGGGCACCGCGTCCGCCGTGCTCAATGCCGCACGCCAAGCTGGCGCCGCGATGGGCGTCGCCATGTTTGGTGCGTTGGTGAGCGGCGGCACGGAGCGCATCGCATCGGGGCTCGGCTACGCAGCCCTGATTTCCGCGCTGATGCTCCTGCTCGCCGCTGCGTTGGCGCGCGCCGCCATCGCTCCGCCGCACGCGGCAGCCGCGATGGCACCTGCCGTATTTCGTCAATGACCGCTCAGCGGAGCGGATTCCAAAGAGGGCTCTCCCACGCCTTCAACGCCTCCAGGAACACCTGCAGCTTCGACGGCAAGAAGCGGCGGCCCAGATAGACGGCGTGGACGAAGATCTCGGGAGAGGACCATTTGGGCAGCAATCGTATCAGCTCGCCGCGCGCGATCTGCGCGTCGCAGTAGGTCGAGGGCAACAACCCGATGCCGTGGCCTTTGTCGGTGAAGCTGCTCACTCCCTGGAGATCCCGGCTCGCGATCGATCCGGAGACCCGGACCCTGATCGACTTTTTTCCGCTCACCAGATGCCATTCCGCTTCGTTGTTCCGTCCATTCAGCAGGACACACGGATGGTTTTTTAGATCCTCGGGCTTGGACGGCAGCGCGCGGCCCTTCAGATATTCCGGTGAAGCCACGAGGTAGCGCACGCTCTTTCCGACGCGCTGGGCGACGAGGGTCGAGTCCTCCAGCTCGCCGAAACGGATCGCGACGTCCACGTTCTCGGCGATCAAATCGAGGAACGTATTGGTCACGAACAGGTCGACGTGGATGCGCGGATAGGTCTTCAGGAACGAGGACAGAAACGCATAAAAGGGCTCCTGTCCAAGGACGACCGGACCCGAGATCCTGAGCAGCCCCTCCGGCGTCTTCTGCGTCTGCGTGAGGACCCTCTCGGCGTCGTAGAGCTGCGCGAGCGGCTCGCTGCATTGATGGAGGTAGGCGCGCCCCTGGACCGTCAGGCTCAGTCTGCGGGTGGTCCTGTGGAGGAGGCTCACCCCGAGCTGGGCTTCGAGCGCGGCCACCTTTCGGCTCACCGTCGAAACCGGCATCCCGAGCGCATGGGCCGCGCGGCTGAAGCTCTCGAGCTGCGCAACCCGCGCGAAGACCGCGATGTCGTTCAAGTCGGTCATGCGTGGACTTTTGCATTAGCGCAAAAGACATTCCAGATATTTCCACCTAATGGAGGCGCGGCGCCGGTGCCACATTCACGGGCGAGGGCAGTTCAACCCCAAGGAGAAGGTCTCATGCGAACACAGAAAACAATCCTGATTACCGGCGCATCCCAAGGGATCGGCGCAGGCCTCACCAACGCCTTTCTCGAGCGCGGCTACAACGTCGTCGCGACTTCGCGGCAGATCAGCCGATCCGAGGAGCTCGAGACCGCTGGCCGCCTGGCGCGCGTCGACGGTGACATCGCCGATCTCGCCACCGCGCGGCGGGTGGCGGAGGCGGCCATCTCGCAGTTTGGCTCGATAGACGCCCTGGTCAACAACGCCGGCATCTTCTTCGCGAAGCCGTTCGTCGACTACACCATCGAGGATTTCCGGAGGCTTGCGTCGACGAACCTCGAGGGCTTCATCCACCTGACGCAACTGGCGGTCCGGCAGATGCTGACGCAGAAGACTGGCGGCAGCATCGTGAGCATCACCACGCCGCTGGTCGATCACCCGATCGCGGGGATGAACGTGTCGGTCGCCATGATGACCAAGGGCGGTATCGAGGCGATCTCGAAGAATCTCGCGATGGAGTACGCAAAGCAAGGAATTCGGGTCAACACGGTCGCCCCTGGCGTCGTCGACACGCCTCTGCACAAGGACAATCCGAAGGATTTCCTCGCGACATTGTCACCGATGCCCGGCATCTCCAACGTCCAGGAGATCGTCGACGCGGTCGTGTTCCTCACCGAAGCACCACGCATTACCGGAGAAGTGTTGCACGTCGATGGCGGCGCACACTTGGGCAAATGGTGAGCCGAGATCGCGCGGGCGCGGCGGGCGCGGAGCAACGGCTGCGGGAAAAAGGCATCACCCTCCCGCCGCCGCCGACACCCTTCGGGGCGTACGTCGAAGCGGTGAAGATTGGCCGTCTCCTTTTCTTGAGCGGAATGCTGCCGGTGGTCGGCCACGAGCCACAGTTCATCGGACGCGTGGGTGGCACGCTCACGGTTGAAAACGGTCGACGGGCCGCGGAAGTAGCTTGCCTCAGTGCGCTCTCGGCCGCCAAAGCCTATTTGGGCTCGCTCGACGAGGTCACCGGCGTCGCCAAGCTCGGTGTCTACATCGCGACGGAGGGTGATTTCCGAGATCACCCGAAGGTGGCCGACGGAGCCTCCGACGTCCTCGTCGAGGTCTTTGGTGCGGAGATGCTGTCCGGCCGCGTCGTCCTGGGCGTCGCCAGTCTGCCCCTGGGCATGCCCATTGAAATCGAGCTCGTCCTCGAGATCGCTCCCACCGAAAGTCGCGTCCTCGGAGCTTGATCTTACTTGTCCGAGTTGGCGACATCATCGTAGTTGTCTACGAGGGTGGCCTTGTCGGCGTCCGTCAGCGGCTGGTGCCAGGTGGCACTGATGCGCGTCACCACGGGGTCCATATCCGTCTTGTGCGCGGCCGGATATTCAATCTGTACAATATAGTGGTTGCCGTCCGCTCCCAGCTTGTCCTTGCGCCAGAAGATGCTGTCCTTGTCGCGTCCCGACTGCCAGCACCACGTATCGTATCGCTTGTAGATGGTCGCCGACCGCGCTTTGAAGCACCAGTCTTTGTCGATCGGTTCGAAGTAGGGACTGGCGGACACGAAGAGCGCGACGCCGGCGGCGCCAAAATCGCGGCTGCCGCCCTCGCCTTGCTCCCTCGATTTTCGCAAGAACGTCGGAATGTCGAGCCCGAAGCCGCAACGGTCGTCCTTAGGATCATATCCCGCGGGGCCGCTGCCGCAACGTTTGCTGACGTAAGGGGCAAAGGAGATGTTTTTCCAATCGAAGCCCGCCGGTATCTCGTTAATCCATTCCTGGCGCGCTTTCTCCGCCGCGGCGTTCGCGGCAAGGATCTCCTCGCGCGTCTGGGGCCGTTTCGCCGAAGGTGCGGGCGCTGGGACCGGCAGGTCTGCATCGACGACGTCTCGAACGGCTTCGCGGGGTGTTCCCGCGTCAGGGGTCTCGCTCGAAGACGTGCGCCGGCATCCGAGCAACATCGACCAAGCGAGCATGATCAACAGGGCGCGTTGCTTCATGCACTCGAACCGTAAGCCATGACGGACGTCGTGACCAGAAAGACGGTAGTCGAACCCAATAGAAGATAACGCATTCGCGAATCATGCCTGTTTTCTCGATTTTTAGCCAGCGGCTCGAATATGTTGGCCAACCAACTGAGCGCATTGGGGGAGCACGATCCATCGCGGTGCACCTTCTGCACCGCGCTCGTGTCGGCGTGCTCCGCGGGCGGGAGCAGATAGAGGGTAGTGGCCGCAGGTGCTATGTCATGGCGACATTCACGCCGGCAATGTCGTCGTTGCCGCGGATGGTTCGCTCGCTGTGGTCGACTGGGACGAGGCTGTGCTGGCGCCGAAGGAACGCGATCTGATGTTCGTCG
>Ga0137415_10004327_pt1 | contig 14067 bp, 11 predicted proteins | sample CZODoug3_1_1_16f_FD_183082 | JGI IMG/M metagenome (GOLD analysis project Ga0137415, IMG submission 183082) | Vadose zone soil fungal communities from Angelo Coast Range Reserve, California, USA - CZODoug3_1_1_16fungal (Hybrid Assembly) | ecosystem: Environmental > Terrestrial > Soil > Vadose... | reverse complement strand
TGCTGAGGACGGCGCAACGGCCATCACCCCGCCGATCGCCACCAGCGCGCAGAGGACGACCCGTACGGGCCGGTTCCTCGTCATCTTCATGTTTCGCGTCCTCCTTGACGTGTCTTTGACAGCATGATCGCTAAACACTGACCACACACAGACGACCCGGCACTCAGCCCGGCCCAGCGGCAATCAGCGTTTGGCGATCGGGCGGACAGTACGGGCTATGAGTTTTCCGCGAAAGGCGAGATCTTTATCCGAATTCGACATCGGACTACGTTTCGTACGGTTACAGCTACCAGTGGTACTCGCGCAAATTGAGCCGAGTTGATCTTGAAAATCACGCACATATCATGCGGCCGCGTCGGGTTGCTACTCGGCCCGCCTCATCGCGGTGCTCGGGGCGCTGCCACCGGGTCGGCGTCCCTACTGGCCAAGGGGTCGCGCACGTGTGCCCGATCGGCGGCGGCATCGACAATCTCGTGGCCTCAGCGGCCGGCGGCCTGATGATCAAGGGTCCGCGGGCGGGCCGGTGGCCACCCATCGCGGACCGTTGATCAACAACTCCCAGGCCCATGATCACGAGACCAGCGCGACTACAGGTCGCAGATGGCACGGCCACCGCGCATGCACTCAGGCCGCAACGCGACGCGGTGCGTGCGGCTCGGATCAGCTGATACGGGCGCCGGCTAGCACTCATCCGGGCAGCCGACTTGGCGCCGGAGTAGGCGGCTACGGCACACCCGGGCAGCGCCACCGTACGCACCGCTACGCCGGCCCACGACAACCCGTTCACGGGCGCCGATCCAAGCCCGCGCATCATTCCACGGATATTGGATCGCGCAATGTGTTGCGGATCGGAGTTCGATCAAGATCAATATGCGCAGGCGGTAGCCACCAAGGTCGGCCGTCACGCATAGTTACCCCCATGGCACGTTTCTCGAACTCCCCGCGGTCATAGCCACACAGGAGGCAGAGGTTAGGGAGGTCGGTGCCGCCGCCGAAGGCCCAGTTGAGGATGTGGATGCTCCTATGGTTCGTCAAGCGATCGCGGTTAGGTCTGGGAAGTCGGTTTTGATGGCGATGTAGACCTCGCGGACGATGGCGCGTTTGAGGCATCGGATGATTTCTTTCTTGGTCTTGCCCTCGGCGGTGCGACGTGCGACGTAGGCGCGCGTGGGTTCGTGCCAGCGCAGTCGGCTCAAGACGATCACCCAGAGGGCGCGGTTGGCTTGGCGGTCGCCGCCACGGTGGAGTCGGTGGCGGGTGGTGTTGCCGGAGCTGGCTGGGACCGGAGCTGCGCCGCACAGACGGGCGAGGGCTGCTTCGCTGGTGATGCGATCGGGGTTGTCGCCGACGGTGGCCAGTATCTGTGCGGTCACATCGCTGCCGGCGCCGAAGATCGCGCTGGTGGCCGGGGCAGTCGCCCGGGTCAGGATGTGGAGCTGACGGTCGGCATCGTCGATCTCGAGATCGAAGTTCTGGACCCGGCGCGCCAAGGCGCGCAGCGCGAACTTCGCGGCGGTGGCGGGATCAGCGATCGCGGTGTCATCGACGCGCAGCCGAGCGCAGCGGGTGATCAGGTCAGCGCGTGACAAGCCAGTCAGGGTGGCGTGTAGGTCTTCGGGAGCGCAGAAGATCAGGCCGCTGATCTGGTTGAGCGCGGCAACCCGGGCCTTGACCACGCCCGCCCGGGTAGTGCGCAGAATACGGATCGCCTCGACCGGACCAGTGCGTCGCTTCGGGATCGCAGTAGCGACACCGGCGAGCACAGCCCGGGCCGCGGCGATGGCGTCGATCGGGTCCGATTTGCCCTGGCGGCGACGGTCGCGGCGGTTGGGCCGGTCGACCTCGATCACCGTCACACCTTCGGCGTCGAGATAGCGGAACAGGCCGGCTCCGTAGGAGCCGGTGCCCTCCATCCCGACCTGCTCGACCTGGCCGAAGCCACGCAACCAGGCGGCGAGCTGCCGATAGCCAGCCGGCGTGACCGGGAACTGTTGATCACCGAGCAGCTTGCCCGTGCCGGCATCGAGCGCTGCCGCGTGATGAGTGGCGCCGTGAGTGTCCACGCCGCCGATGACATGCCGAACCGAACTCGTCATGCTGGATACCGCCGTCCTGTCGCCTCGCACTGGTGGGATGGCGAGCACCAGTCGGGCGGTCGGACAGCACAGTGATGAGCTCGAGCAAGCTCCTATCAGGTCACGGCCGTTCGGCTGGTGCGCACCGCAAGCGCGCACTCCGGACCCTGACCGACAGATCCACGATAAAGACAGCTTTCGCGTCAATGAACCTGTGGGTCAGATCAAGACCCGGAGTGCACCAACCCATCCTCACTGTGGACCTGGGTCCAGCCGGGCGGGGCGTCGCAGCCGGGGTAGCAACATCCGCTATCGCGGGCGGCCAACGCGAGGCGTTGGCTGGTGGTGGCGGTGCGGCGGGTTTGTCCGTAGGCGAGGATGCCTTCGTCTCCGATCACGACGGGCACGATCCCGGCTTCCCCGGCCGCTACGAGGGCTTCGTGGACCGACATGGTGCCGCCGTGGGCGGTGGTGACGTGTCCGGTGCGGGTCTCGAGCTGGTCCAGGGTCATGGTGAGCAGCACCGTGGCTGGGACGCCGCCGGAGGGCGGCAGCTCGCCGGAGGCGAGGAGTCGGTGGGCGGCGTCGGCCAGGGCGTCGTGCATCCGCTGCCCCGGTGAGCGAACATCGGGGCCGTCGGCGTCTGACGGGCGGGGTGCGGCCAGTGGGTCGAGTACGGCTTGCCACTGGGCCAGCGCGGTCGGGGTCAGGTGCGCGCGTAGTTCCCCGGACCCGTCGCGGTTCCCGGACAGGGTGGCGTGGCGGCGCCGGTCATGCTCGACATCATCAGCCAGCACACCGTCGGGGTTGAGCAACGCGACCACCCGCCTAGCCAACGTCGCCAACACCGACGGATCGAACCGACGGGCCTCAGCAACCAGCCGAGCCTCCACGTCGGCGCCGTGCTCGAACTCGACGTCTTTGGGCAGCTCCGAGATGACTGTGGCGATGACGTGAGCATGCTCCGGGGAAATGCTGCCTTCGGCTTGAGCCGCCGCCACCACCGGCAACAGCGGTGGCTGGGGCAGCCCGGTTAGTGAGCGACCCGGTCCGAGATCACCGGCGACGGCGATCCGCCGCTTCGCCTCAGACGGCGTCACCCGCAGCACGTCGCGCAGCAAGGAGTGCGTGTCGCGGGCGCCCATCTCACCGGCGGTGCCGCGCTGGTTCAGTTCGGCGATCAACGCGTGGTCGACGACCGGTAGCCGCCGGCGCTGTACCTCGAAGTCCCGCAGCAACTCGAGCAGTTCGTCGCGAGACAGCCGGGTCAGGTCGAGGGTGGTAAGGGTGTCCAGAGCGGCTGAGAGTTGCGCGAGCGTGGCGGCCACTGGCGCCGTGATGCTCTCCTCACCATCGAACATGCGTACTATCCTACGCGTTGCAACCAGGTCGTGTCTAGAGAGATTCCTCCTATTTTATAAGGAAGTCCCGCCACCTGGAGAAGCTGACGCAGGTGGCGTGAGAGACGGGCGCGAGGCGGGGGCCGGGAGCCAGACGGTAGCCGAATGAGAGACCGGAGTCGCGCGAGACGGGCGCCGAGCGCGACGTGAGAGATGAGAGCTGGGCGAATGGTGAGAGACGGGAGCCAGGCGAGACCGCAGCAAGCAGCGGAACCAGGGCCGAGGCCAACTCCCCGTCGCTGCCGTTCTTGAAAGAGAGACCACAGACCTACTGAATGGAAGAGACCACAGACCTACTGATCGGAAGAGAAACCACAGACCGACTGAACGGAAGAGAAACCACAGACCGACTGAACGGAACAGAGGCCACAGACCTACTGATACGTGATGACCTCAGGCTGCGGCCGCAGCGCCATCACGTGCGCCGGCTTCATCAATCCCGTGTCCGCGCGGTAGAACAACTTGAAGCCGGCGTGGAACGGTGGGCAGGGGAACGCGAGGTCGCGGTAGACGCGGATCTTTCCCGCGGGCGTGGCCAATCCGTCGGCATGAAGGACGACCGAGAGGCCGGGCGGGCGAGCGATGTGCGAGCGATCCGGCAACATCGGCCGCGTGAACTGGTGTACGACGAGCAGCTTGTCGGGCAGGTTGTGCCGCGCCACCAACGCGGAGACATAGCGAGACACCGCGTTGATGCTGGCCGCCGACGAGGAGCCGATGACGCGGCCGGGCACCTGGCTCCGGCCCACCTTCCATTCGGGGTCGAGGGCGACGCTCACCGACGGATCGTCCAGGAACCGCGAAACGCGTTGCACCTGCGGCAGGAACTCGCCGCGTCCGGGCTGGAAGTCGAGGATCAGCAGCAGGCGATGCCGGTGCGCCGCCGCCAGGTAGGCCGCGATGGAGGCGTCCGGGATCGGCTTGGAGTAGAGCCCGTTCCGGCCCGGGCCACCTTGCGCGACGGTGGCGATCAGTTCCATCGCCGGCTGGACCGGCCGGCCGAACCGCGCGTACGCAGCCGCCTGTCGCTCAACGGCGGCGGCGGCCTGATCCGGCGTTCCCCGTCCCAGGACGCCGAGCGTGGCCCCGCCCGGCGCGCCGTAGTAGGCGACGACCCGGTAGGTCGGCAGGATGTGTCGCCCGCCTCGCGGCAGAGTCGGACCGGACGCCGGCGGCGGATGCAGGACAGGCGGCGGACGCGACGACGACGGCGACGGGGGCGACGACGGCGACAGCGACGGCGCACTAGGCCGATGCGAGGCGGTTCGGGCCGGCGCCGATACCGGCGGCGACGTTGCGGTTGTCGAGGCGGACGGCAGCCAGCTAGGCGTCACCCGCCAGACCGGGTGGTCGGGCCCGACCGAGGCCGTCGACGTGCACGCCGAGCAGCACAAGACCACCACGGCGCAGATCACCCAGAAACGTCCCCGATGCATGCTTCCCCGATACGAGCGTTACGTCAGTTCGAGCCCCGGGTACAGCGGGTGCGCGTCGAGCAACTCGGTGGCGGCCGCGAGGGTCTTCTCCGCGACGCCGGACGGCAGGTCGTACTTCGCCTTGGACGTGCGCCCGTCGGCCGCCGCCGCGGGCGAGGTCGCCGACAGCACCCCGACGATCAGCTCGGCGACGCGGTCGAAGTCCTCGGCGCCGAACCCGCGGGTGGTCAGCGCCGGAGTGCCGAGGCGAATCCCGGACGTGTACCAAGCGCCGTTCGGATCACGCGGGATCGAGTTGCGGTTGGTGACCACGCCCGAGTCGAGCAGCGCCGACTCGGCCTGCCGGCCGGTGAGCCCGTAACGAGAAACGTCCAGCAATACAAGGTGATTGTCGGTGCCGCCGGTGACCAGGCGTGCACCCCGGCGTAGGAACCCTTCGGCCATCGCAACCGCGTTGGTGGCCACGTCGGCCGCGTACCCGGCGAACGCCGGCTGGCGGGCCTCGGCCAGCGCCACCGCCTTGGCGGCCATGACGTGTCCGAGCGGGCCGCCGAGCACCATCGGGCAGCCCCGGTCGACCGAGTCGGCGAACTCGGGCTGGCACAGCACCATGCCGCCGCGCGGGCCGCGCAGCGACTTGTGCGTCGTGGTGGTCGTGACGTGCGCGAACGGCACCGGGTCGAAGTCGCCGGTGAACACCTTGCCGGCGACCAGCCCGGCGAAGTGCGCCATGTCGACGATGAGCGTCGCGCCGACCTCGTCCGCGATCGAGCGCATCGTGGCGAAGTTGATCCGCCGCGGGTAGGCCGAGTAGCCGGCCATCAGGATCAGCGGCTTGAACTCGCGGGCCAGCCGGCGCACCTCGTCGTAGTCGAGCAGCTCGGTGGAGGCGTCGGTGCCGTAGGAGGTCTGGTGGAACATCTTGCCGGAGATGTTCGGGCGGAACCCGTGCGTCAGGTGCCCGCCCGCGTCGAGCGACATGCCGAGCATGCGCTGGTCGCCGAACGCCTTGCGCAGCGCCTGCCAGTCGGCGTCGGACAGGTCGTTCACCTGCCGGGCGCCGGCCGCGGCCAGGGCGGGCGACTCGATGCGCTGGGCCAGCACCGCCCAGAACGCGACCAGGTTGGCGTCGATGCCCGAGTGCGGCTGGACGTAGGCGTGCGGGGCGCCGAACAGGGCCTTGGCGTGCTCGGCGGCGAGCTGCTCGACGGTGTCGATGTTCTGGCAGCCGGCGTAGAAGCGATGCCCGATCGTGCCCTCGGCGTACTTGTCCGACAGCCAGTTGCCCATGGTGAGCAGCACGGCCGGAGACGCGTAGTTCTCGCTCGCGATGAGCTTGAGGGAGGCGCGCTGGTCGGCGAGTTCCTGGCCGATGGCGCCCGCGATCGTCGGTTCGACCGCGCCGATCACGCGCAGCGCGTTCTGATAAGCGGCGGACGCTGCCGCCGCGTCGAACTGGGTGAGGTTGCCGATCTGGCTCATGGCGCGCGCCTTCCGTCCGTTCGTTAGAGCCCAGGCGCGCGGCGGTGTGGCGAGCCGCTCCCCGGTGGTTGGTCCACCTTACGAACACGCCAGTCACGGCCCGTGCAGAGCCTAGCCGGGCCGCGCAGGTCTCGCACATACCATCGGCTCTATGCCGACGGACGACGAGCGGTGGAACGCGTACCTCTATCGGCACTATGACCCCGACGAGGTCGCCCGATGGGCCCGCTCGCTGGAGTTCTTCCGGTTCGTCCGCTATCGCGAAGGTCCCTTCGTCGACGTCGATCGGCTGGTCGTCAAGCTCGAGCTGGACGACGAGGTCCGCCGCATTGCCGCCAGGGTGGAATCGATCGAGGGTGGGACAGCCCGGGTAGAGGAGTGGCCCGGCTACCTGAAGATGTGTATCGACGGCGAACCCGACGATCCCTACTGGCGGGTAGTTGAGTCCGCGGTCGAATCGGCGCGCGCCATCGAGGCGCAGCTGCTGGGACCGTTGCGCGCCCGGATCGTCGATCCGCCAGAGGACAACGAGTACTGCATCTGCCCGAAGTACTACCCGGAGATCTGGACTGCTCGGACGTCCTAGTATTTAGGTATGGCGCTCGCGAATCCCGACTTCGACACCTACCGGCTCACCGACGAGCACACGATGCTGCGCGCGGCGGTACGACAGCTGACCGAGGACAAGATCGCGCCGTACGCGGCCGAGGTAGACGAGGACGCCCGCTTCCCGCAGGAGGCGCACGACGCCCTGGTACAAGCCGGCTTCCACGCGGTGCACATCCCCGAGCAGTACGGCGGGGCCGGTGCCGATGCGATCGCCACGGCCATCGTCATCGAGGAAGTGGCCCGGGTCTGCGCGTCGTCCTCGCTGATCCCGGCCGTGAACAAGCTCGGGACGATGCCGCTGCTGATCTCCGCATCGGAGGAGCTCAAGGGGCAAGTGTTGCCGCCGGTGGCGGCCGGCGAGGCGATGTTCAGCTACGCGCTGTCCGAGCGCGAGGCCGGTTCGGACGCGGCGTCGATGCGCACCCGAGCTGTACAAGACGGTGACCACTGGGTGCTCAACGGCACGAAGTGCTGGATCACCAACGCCGGCGTCTCGACCTACTACACGGTGATGGCGGTCACCGACCCGGCCGCCGGACCCAAAGGCATCTCGGCGTTCGTCGTTCACAAGGACGACCCCGGATTCAGCGTCGGGCCCAAGGAGCGCAAGCTCGGCATCAAGGGCAGCCCGACCTGCGAGATCTACTTGGAGAACTGCACGATCCCGGCTGATCGCATCATCGGCGAGCCCGGCACCGGCTTCAAGACCGCGCTCGCCACCCTCGACCACACCCGGCTCACCATCGGCGCGCAGGCGCTCGGCATCGCCCAGGGCGCGATCGATGCGTCCATCGCGTACGTGAAGGAACGCCAGCAGTTCGGCCGCGCGATTGCGGAGTTCCAGGGCGTGCAGTTCATGCTCGCCGACATGGCGATGCGCACCGAGGCGGCCCGGCAGTTGATCTACTCCGCCGCCGCGCGCGCCGAGCGGGGCGAGCCCGGTCTGACGTTCACCTCGGCGGCAGCCAAGTGCTTCGCGTCCGACACGGCGATGGCGGTGACGACCGATGCGGTGCAGCTGTTCGGCGGATACGGCTACACGAGGGACTTCCCGGTCGAGCGCATGATGCGCGACGCGAAGATCACCCAGATCTACGAGGGCACCAACCAGATCAACCGCATGGTGATGGCCCGCCAGCTGCTGAGGTAAGGGGACGGCCCGGCCGCACGCATGCCCGACCCTCGATGTTCCTGCGTTCCCGGCCTCCCGCGGCAGCATGTGCAGGAAGATCACCTTCCGGGCGCGATCTTCCTGCACATGCCGCCACTGGGGGCTGCCTGTGCAGGAAGATCAGCGAGGGCGCCGCTGCGATCAACCCACCTCGAACCGATCAGCTGGTCTGGAACGCGGAGAACTGTACTTCGCGGATCGCGACGGCCTTGCCCTTTGCCTGGCCCTGGTAGGTGGCGGTGATGACCAGCGTGATGCTCGTGACGTTGCGCAGGTGCACCTTCTTGGCCTGGAAATCGGCCTTGTCGTCAAAGGCCACCCGGCCGTTCGGCTTGCCGTCGGTCGTGATCTCCATGGTGCGCGGACGGCCCTGCGTGCGGAACTTGTCGCCGTTCGGCCCCGCGAGCAGGCCGATCTGGTCGATGTCGGTCGGGCTGGCGAACCGGACCGTCATGGTCTCACCGATGCCGTTGGGATGACCCTTGGACTGCCACCAGGTGTCCTTGACGCCGTCGATGCCGAGCTTCGGGCCGTGTCCCGCCGCGGAGGTAGAGGCGCTCGCCGACAGCGGCACGACGGGGACGTAGTGTCCGCTGACCTTTTTCTTGGCCGTGCCGAGCAGGCTGCTGGCATGCTGGGAGATCCAGCTTCGAGCCGGACCGAGCCCGATGCCGACCAGGCTGAGCACCATGAGGATCGGTGCGGCCTTGGCCAACGGCACCGCGAAGAAGCGTCGCTTGGGGCGCCGGCCGGCCTCCTTCCGGCGGAACCCGCGCGGGCGATCGCCGGCGGCCGGGCCGGCCTTCTTGCGCCGGAACAGCCGTTGCCACCACCGGCGCCGGGTCCCGACGGGCACGGTGAGGTCGAGCGGATGCCCGCAGTAGCGGCAGAAGGTGCGGCCATCGGCATTGCGGGTGCCGCAGACCGAGCAGAACAGTCCGCCGTACTGATCGGCCGGCGTCATCGGTACCGGCGCCGGGCGGGTGGCCTCCTGGTCGGGCTGCAGGCCGTTGGGCGGTGCGGGCGCCCCGGCGGGCGGCAAGGGCGGGGGCATCGGCGCAGCGGGGAAGGACGGTGCGGTGGGTGCCCCGCCGGCGGGCGGCCCGGCGACCTGGGTTACGGCGGGCGGCCCGGCGGCCTGGGTCACGGCAGCTTGGGTGCCGGCGGCGGCGTCCGGACCGGCCGTTGCCGCGGAGGCGGCAAGCGGTCCGGCGAGCGGTCCGGCGAGCGGGGGCGGTGGCGCCGGGGTTTCCACCTGCTGCCCGGACCACTCCAGCAACACCCCGCAAGACGAGCAGAATCCGTCCATGGACGGCGCGGAGTTTCCGCACTCTCGGCAAACGATCATGTCGTCACTACCTCGACCTCGATGGGACAATGCACTGGCCGCGATGGCTCGATGGCCATCCGCACTGACTCGGTCAGCTCGGGAGTGGCCGCATCAACCGGTACTTGGATTCGGATCTTGGCTGGGCTCGTATCCGCCCGCGCGCCGCTGCGAGACGTTGCACTGCGCGCGGTCGCCGACCAGGTGACACCGCCCGGGTCATCGACGCTTACCGCCTCGATCGGCACGCTCGCCGCCTCGGCCGCGAGCGCACGCAGCCCGGCCGCCGTTCCCCGCTCGCCGTAGCTCGACGTGGCGCCGGCGATGCGTTCGCGATCGGGCCCGGAACCGACCAGTGCACCCAGCCAGGGCAGGAAGTCGTCCGGGGTGAGCGCGGTGTCGAGGTAGGCCGAGAAGCAGTCCAGTGCGACAACGGCCGGCACGAGCATGTCGTCGAGCGCGGCGCAGAGCAGCATGAAGACCTCGTCGTCGAGCAACATGCCCGGCACGCCGGTGTGCAAGGGCATCGCCGTCCCGAACGGCACGTCGTCGACGTCGCTGATCAGCAACCTCATGAGCGGGTCACCACCTGGATCTGGTGGTCGTAGGAGAACGGGAGCATGTCCGGGCCGATGTCGACGCGCTGCGCGGCGTCCTGGCGGGTACCGGTCGTGGGATTCGCCGGGTAGAGGCGCGCGTCCTCGACGTAGTCCAGCCCCTCGACGTCGGACAGCGCCGCGTGCACATCGCCGAGCGTCACCGGCCGGCCGAACGGCCAGCCCGCGCCGTCCGATCCGCCGAGCCACGGGTGCAGCCAGAGGTACAACGCGGCCAGGGCCGCCTCGCGCAGCGCCTCGGCATCCACGCCGCGACGGGGCCGGATGCGGGCCGCGACGGTGATGCCCTGGTAGTGCGGCGGCTCGACGGCCACCTGCACCCCGATCAGGCGCCGCGCGTCCAGGGCCGCCGCGATGTGCGACAGCACGTCGTCGGGGGGCGTCAACGCCGGGAACGGCACCCGGCCCGCACCGTAGCCGCCGACGTCGGGCACGACGAGCACGCGCACCGGCTCGGTCGCGTCCCCCGGCGGCACGCAACGGATCCGCGCGACCGCGCCGGCCGCCTCGGACGCGATCAGCTCGAAGTCCTCGGCGCTGACGGCCCGGTCGCGGGTGCGCAGCACGCGGGGCGCGCGCACCTTCGCCTCCTCGATCGACTCGCCGTCGCGGCCGCCGGTGCCGGGACGGCGGTTCGTCACCGAGCTGACGTAGGGGAGCGAGCCGGCCAGCACGGTGACCGTGTTCGCGCGGACGTTGCCCGCCGCGCCGCCACCGGCCCAATACGAGCGGACGCGCACCATCGCGCCCTCCGGCGGCACCATGCCGAACGAGCGGACCTTGCCGTCGGCGAGGCGAACCGCCGGCCCGAACTCGACGATGCCGGCGGTCCGATCCAGGACGTAGTGCGGGTCGTCGCGGTCGCTGCCCGCGAAGTCGGGCACCTGGTCCCACTCCTGCCAGTTCTCGCCTTCGGACACCTCGACCACTGGCTCGGACTGCGCGAGCATCGGCCGATGCTTCACGGTGAACCGCTGCCCGGGCGCCCCCTCGGCGGCGCCGAGTACCTCGGTCTCGACGTGCGAGGCGTTGACCGCCTGCGTGGTGCCGCCGATGCAGCTCGCGGTGATCCGAGTGAGCATGGGCGTGCGGCTGTAGGCGGGGACGTCGTCGGCCGGATCGGTGACCACGGCGCGGATCCATCCGGCGCGGATGCCGTTGAGCAGCAGCGTCGTGTGCTCGCGAGGGAGGTGCAGCAGGATGTCGCCCGGGCGGTTCAGTCCGCCCGTCGAATCGGACTCGACGTCACACTCGCCCCAGCCGCCCGGAACGGCGGCCTCCCAGCGAAGGGGCGGGCGATCCGGATCGACGCCGATGCCCTCGATGATGCTGTCGGTGCGCAGCAGGATCATCCCGGCCGGCGCCGCCTCGGACAGTCCGATGTAGAGCCGGTCGCCGGGCTGGGGCACCTCGGAGAAGCACGCGGACGGTACGGCGTTGGCCAGATCCGGGCCGAGATCGCGCAGCACCGATGCCTCCTCGCCGAGCGCCGGCGCCGCGCGCAGCTCGCTGAGCGACACCGAGACGATCTCGAGGTCGTCCAGGGTCGTGAACGACACGGGCGGCTCGCCCGGGCTGCGCCGGGTGGACGCCGTCGTCCCGGACGGCACCGTGATCGTCTCCGGACGGGCCGCCGAGAGGCGGAACGTCAAGTCCGTCCGGGCGGCCGTCGGCGGGCGCAGCGTGATGCCGAGCAGGTCGAGGAACTTGCGATGGTGGCGCTCGGGCACCTGGTTGAGCCGGTAGGAGAGCTGGTCGGCGATCGTGGCGACGGCCTCGATCAACGTCACGCCCGGGTCGCTGACGTTGTGGTCGGTCCAGGTCGGGATGCGTCGCTGCAGCAGGCGTTTCGCGTCGTCGACGAAGTCCTGGAAGCGACGATCGTCGAGGTTAGGAGCGGGGAGTGGCATGTCGGGTCACTCCTCGGGGATCGAGTAGAAGGGAAACACCAGGTTGCGGCGGTCATTCGTCGAACGGACCCGGTATTCGATGGTGATCAGCAAGACGTGCGCGTCGACCGGATGCGGCGCCGAGCGGACCTCGGTCACCTCGATGCGGGGTTCCCACCGGGCCAGCGCCTGGCGGATGTCGATCGACACCCGGCCCGACAGCGACGGGTCGATCGTGTCGAACACCAGGTCGTGGATGCCGCAGCCGTACTCCGGACGCATCGTCCGTTCGCCGTACGCGGTGCCGAGGATGAGCCGGATCGCCTGGTCCACGTCGTTCTCGCCCTCGGCCAGGGCGAAGGAGCCCGAGCCGTCCAGGCGCAGCGGGTAGGCCCACCCGCGGCCCAAGAAGTCAGTGGTCACGAGATAAGCACCGTCGCCTTCGTGGCCACGACGGTGCCGACCGGCTGCGCGCAGCACGTCGCCGGATCGCCCATCCGGACGGCGGGGAGTCCGCCGATAAGTACAGTCGGGCTGCCCATCGTCACGATGCCCACCTGGGTGGTCGGAACGAAGAACGGGTCGAGGGGGTGCAGCCCGATGTGCGGTGGCGTGTTGATGCCCGATGCTCCGACCACGGCGGCCGGCGCACCGCCGACCAGCACGGTCGCAACGGTGCCGAGCGTGATCGGCGCCATGAACGGCATCGGCGGTCCGGGCTGCGGCACGCCCGATGCCGGGTTGGGGATCAGGTGCAGCGGGCACGTGCCCACGATCTGATCGCCCATCACCGCAGCCGGCTGGCCCATAGCGTCCCACTCCTCAATTCAGCTTGATGGTCGCGCCGCTGACGCTCACCGACGGGCCACCGTCGATGGTCACGCCGGCCTGGCCGGACAGGGACAGCGAGCCGTTGGCCTTGACCGACAGCGATCCGGTCGCCTCGACGTCGAGATCCGCGCCGGATGAGACCTTCACGCCCTGCGCCCCGCTGATCGTCACGGTGCCGGAGCTGTCGATCGTGATCGACGTCTGCGACTGGTCGAGCGTGATCTTCAGGTTGTCGTCGCCGGTGGAGATCAGCACGTGCGAGTCGGAGTCCTGGTCGGAGAGCACCATCCGGTGATTGGTGCGCGACACGAGCGCGCGCAGGCCGACCTGCCCGCTGCTGCTGTCGACGATCTGGTCGGCGAGGGGCGGCACGTCCACCCCGTTGTAGAGGCTGCCCACGACGAACGGGACGCGCGTGTCGCCGTGCGCGAACCCGACCAGCACCTCGTCGCCGACCTCGGGCAGCCACACCATCCCGCGCTGCGCCCCGGCCCCCGGCTGCGCGACGCGGCACCACCACGACTCGTAGTCGTCGGCGAGCCACGGGAAGGCCACCTTCACCTGGAACTGCTGCATCGGGTCGTTGATGTCGGTTACCTGGCCAATCACCAGCCCGTTGATCGGCGGCCCGCTGGCCCGCGGCGACCCCTTCGTCGCGCCGACGGACGCCAGCCCGAGCAACGAACGTTCCTGCGCGCCGCTCGCGGTGATCTCGGTGCGGTAACCGCTCTCGTCGTAGACGTGCCGGGCGGCGCTCAGCGTGTAGGTGCCGTCGTGCGGCCAGCCGACGTTGCCGATCGACACGGCGGTTCCGGGAACGAGTCGCGGGTCGCCGAACGTGACGCCGACGGCCTCGGCGTGCGCGGCCGCGATCTGCTCGGCAACCGAGCTGGCGACCGCTTCGGCATCTTGCTGGGTCGCCACCGGGCGGTCGACCACGATGTGGGACGGCGCCGAGAAGGTGTTCGCCAGTCCGGCCGGGGCCACGCCGGCGCTGGAGCTCGCGGTCCGGGCTGCGGCAACACCGACGACGGCCCGCTTGGTAGTGGGGTCCCATCCGCGCACCTGCACCTCGCCGACCTGCTCGGCGGCTGTCACTCGCGGCTGGAACCGGATCAGTTCCCGGCCGAGGATCAACTGACACGGCACGGGGGTGGTGAAAAGATCGCCAGGGTCGCTCGGGGCGGTGTCGCTCTCGATCGGTCGGCGCCAATGCAGCTTGCCGTTGAC
>Ga0137415_10004324_pt1 | contig 14069 bp, 12 predicted proteins | sample CZODoug3_1_1_16f_FD_183082 | JGI IMG/M metagenome (GOLD analysis project Ga0137415, IMG submission 183082) | Vadose zone soil fungal communities from Angelo Coast Range Reserve, California, USA - CZODoug3_1_1_16fungal (Hybrid Assembly) | ecosystem: Environmental > Terrestrial > Soil > Vadose... | reverse complement strand
GTTGGGTTCGGTGGGGTGGCCAAACAGGCCGGCGTCAGGCCGGTGTAATAGGGCAGCGCGCCGTAGCGGGCCGCTTCACGGACGGCGTTTGTCAGGGAGATCTGGTAGTAGAAGGCCCGGCCGAGGTCCAGCATGCCCATCATGCCGATCACGAGGAAGGGCACCATGACGGCCATCTCGGCCAGTGCCTGTCCCCGCCTTTTGCGTAAAGATGAGTGCGTTTTGATCATTCCCTGGTCCCCTGAGCGTTTACAATCGCCGCTGCCCGGCAGCACAACACATGGCAAAGCAAGGTAGGATCGATTGCTCCTTCGCACTTCAACGCCACACTAGGCGAAAGATTGTTGAGACCCAAGAGAAGGCTCGCATCGTGACGGCCCCGTCGCGGCCCTGTTGCGGCTCTCTTTCAGAACCCGTTACGGCCCTGTTGTAATGCGGTTCTTAACGGTCTACAGACTGGTGGCGCTCATGGCGGGGTTATCCGTCATGTCCGTCATTACGATGCAGCCCGCGCTGGCGGACGGCAACCTCACGCTCCCCTTCGCCAACCCGAACCCGCGGATCACCTCCTGGACGGACCATCATTTCCCCACCCGACAGGAGGACGGCGTCATGGTCCGCTTCGATGGCGCCACCGGCTACGCCTACGACGGTCACCGGGGTACGGATTATGCCGTACCCTCGAACACCCCGGTGGTCGCCGCCGACGAGGGCACGGTCATCTACAGCGAGTGGAGTGACAGCGGCGGCTGGGGCGTGGTAATCGACCATGCCTTCGACCGCACGGCCTACTTTCACAACAACCAGTTGTTCGTGTACCCGGGACAGCACGTCTCCCGCGGCCAGTTGATCGCGCTCAGCGGCAGCACCGGCAACTCGACCGGCCCGCATGTGCACTTCGAAGTCCGTGACCTGCTGACTCCCTGGCACTCGGTCGACCCCTATGGCTGGACGGGTCCGGGCAAAGACCCGTGGCGGTGGGACATGGGCTACCTGTGGACCAGCAACCCGCCGGTGCCGTTTCTGCTTCCCCTCGCCTTCCCCGGCGGGGCTCGCTGGAACTACTGGTTCGGTGGCGACGGGCCTCCGCCTCCAATCAGCTGGCAGTTGCGCGATGGCGGCCACGGCGTGGCCGGATACGTGGCCAAGTGGGACGCCGACCCCGGCGCCGCTGCTCCCCGGACGATGTCGGTCAGTGGATCGGCCGCCGTGCCCGGCCCCGGTTCCCATACCTTGCACCTGCGGGTCTTCGACCGCGCTGGCACCAGCGCCGACATCACCTACCTCTATCTATATGACGTGGAGCCGCCTACCTCGACGCTTCACGTCGACCGCGCCACCTCGAGCGCGCTGAACCTCCATTGGTCCGCCACCGACACCCTCTCCGGCGTGAAAGACGTCGCCATCGAGGTGGCGGCCGGATCGTCCGCCTTTCGGCCGTGGTACGCGCAGTCGGCCGACCAGCCGCCGGCCGGCAAGAGCCTGGGCGCCACGCGCTTCTTTGGCGATGCGGGAACCGATTACCAGTTCAGCGTCACGGTGCGGGACGCCGCGAGGAATGGGGCCACGCCGGTGGTGCTCAGCAGCTCGGTGCCGGCCGCCGCCGCACTCCCCGCCACCGCGGCCGACCGCGCCATCCTCGGCCCGCTGCCCGATCAGCCCGACGGCGCGCCGCGGGTGATGGGTGTCCGGCAGGAGCACCCGTCGGCCCTGGGTGCCCTGCTGCTTGGGAGCGACGCGTCGGTTCACGGCCTGGCCGGCGAACGTCCCATCGTTTCGGCGGCACCCGCGTCGGCCGCCGCTGCCGTCGACGTCGCCACGCTGCCCTCCGGACCGCTCCGCCTGCTGACCGATGGGACGAGTTGGACCAGTGCCGGCGCCGCCGGTCCGCGATTCGCCGTCAACAGCCCGGTGCGGCTGCTTGCGACCGCCGATGGCACGCCCATTGCGGTCGGCGCCGACGGCACGATCAGTGCCTCTCCCTCAGTGTCGCTACCGGCCGGTGCCAGTGTCGTCGACGCCGCCCTCTTTCCAGGGACTCATGCTGGGCTCGCCGTCGACAGCTCCGGCGCGGTTCATGCCTTTGGCGGCGCCGATGCGGCCTTGTCGGTTACGCCTTCGAGCTGGACGTTGCCGGATCAGCCGGCGGCGATCACCCTTGGCGGCACCCCTCAATCACCGGCCGGCGTTCTGACCGACGCCAGCGGTGACTGGCAGGTGTTCGGCAGTCTGCTGGTGTTATCCGACGCCGCCTTCGGCGGTCCGGCGTTCGATCCCTCGACCGGCCTGCCTCTTCGATAACGAGGCAGGTGGTGCTTAGCCGACCGGGCGAAGGGCCGGCGCGCCGAATAGCCGTCGAACCGTCGCGATCGCATAGTCGACGTCGTCCGCGGTGACGCCTCGGTGTGTCACCATCCGCCAGCGATGCAGGGACGCCTGGTCGAGCAAGACACCGGCCTTGCCGCAGCGCTCGATGAAGGCGGCCGCCGTCAGCGGGGGCTGGCAATCGCCGAAGACCATATTGGTTTCGACCCGCGCCAGATCGATCCCGATCCCCGGCAGCCCCTGGAGGCCCTCGGCGAGGTGCCGCGCGTTGCGGTGATCGTCCGCAAGACGGCCCACCATCTCGTCGAGCGCGCACAGTCCGGCTGCCGCCAGCACCCCGGCCTGGCGCATCCCGCCGCCAAGCAGCTTGCGCCAGCGACGCGCGCGTTCGATGAACGCTGTCGACCCGGCGAGCATGGAGCCGACCGGCGCGCTGAGGCCTTTCGAGAGGCAGAACATCACCGAGTCGACCGGCCCCGTGAGCTGACGGGCATCGACCTCCAGCGCCACCGCGGCATTGAACACCCGCGCGCCGTCCAGGTGCACCGGAAAACTCGCCTCGTGCGCCACATCACAGAGCGCCTGCGTCTGCGGGGAACTGAGGCAGGTGCCGCCGCGGCGGTTGTGAGTGTTCTCCAAGCAGAGCAGGCCGGTGGGTGGCTGGTGGATGTCCGGCTCTCGGATTGCGGCGCGGACCTGCTCCGGTTGCAGCCGCCCATCGGGCGTCTCGAGCGGACGCAGCTGCAGCCCGCCGACGACAGACGCACCCGCCACTTCCGAATGGAAGATATGACTCTCGCCTTCGACAAGCACCTCCTGACCCGATTCCGTATGGCTGAGGAGGGCACAGAGGTTGCCCATCGTCCCGCTCGGAACGAAGAGCGAGGCCTCCTTGCCGACCATCTCGGCCGCGCGCTCCTGCAGCCGATGGATGGTGGGGTCTTCATCCCACACGTCGTCGCCCACCTCGGCCGCGGCCATCGCCCGGCGCATCGAGTCCGTGGGGAGCGTAAACGTATCGCTGCGCAATTCGACCACGCGCGTCATGCTGCCAAGGTTACACAGAGAAACGCGCAGAAGTCATTTGCCCAGCTGCGCGTAGATCAGTGGGTGCGGGGTAACGACCTCGGTGATCGCCAGGTCGCTCTTGCGCTGGATCGAGACCTGGACGCGGGTCTGGAGGCTGCTGGCGGAAAGATCCGCGGCTGGGCCGAGCTGCTCCGCGTCACCAATTACTAACAGGACCAGCGGCGTCCCGACCGCATGGCCGGCGATCATCAGGATGTCGCCTCGGCTCACAACTGGCGTGCTGCCGATGATGCGATAGCCGTTGAGCGAAATCGCTTCCGCGCCGGCGTTGCGAAGGTTGTTGAGGGCGTCCTGTAGCTCGAAGTCCATCACCGGCCCCTGGATCCGGATCTCGAGGCCCGGTCCATGTACGGCGACCGCGCCGTTGAGCTCGCGCAGCGTGGTCAACTCCTTGGAGAGCGCCTTGGAATCGGCCCCGCCCGAGGTCAGCGCCTGGTGGAGCTGCGTTTGTTGCTCGGCGAGCGCGGCGCTCTGCTGGAGCAGCTGGTTGTTGGCACGGTTGAGATCGTTGATCAGCAGCGCCACGCTGGTGTCGTCTTGGGCGGCCAGCGTGCGGGCGACGGCGGCCTGTGATCGAAGCTGGACCACGATCAGGAAGCCGAGCCCGATCGCGATCAGGCTGAAGATGATCAGCCGCTGGCTCCGCGCGGTCAGCTCACCCGAGTGGCTGAGCATATTTCACCAGGAAGGTAGCGTCGTAAGCGGGGACACTGAGGCGCGTGCTACGCAGCCACGAAAATCCCAAGCCGTAAATCCGGTTACGGCTCTTCAGCTCGGCCAGCTGATCCGGGTTGCCGACGCCACCAGCCAGGGCCGGGGGATCGCCGAGCGCAATCACGGTGTAGGGTCCGCTCAGCCGGCTCGCGTTGTTGACCAGGATGTTGACGCCGGCGTAGTGGAAGGCCGTGCTGGGCACGATCCGCTGCCCGTTGACGGCGATCGCCTCCGCCCCGCTTGCCCACAGGACATTGACGATGTCCTGCAGATCCTGATAGTGAATGGTCCAGCCGAGGGACTTGTCGACCGAGCTGTTCGGGTCCGTCCCATCATGTAGCAGAACCGTCAGCCCCGGTCCGTGCAGCGCGGTCAGGCCGGCGACCGTTTTCTGCTCATCGAGCTGGGCTTTGACCTCTTGGGCTGCGCCCGATCGGCGGGCGCTCTCATCCTCGCCGGCTTTGACATCCGCCTGCAGCGTCTGGACTCGCGCCTTGAGCATGCGGTTCTGGTCCTCCAGCTGGTTGACGCTCTTGCGCAGCGCTTCGTCGCGGGCGAGCCGGTTGGAGGGGGGCAGTGGCTGGCTTCGAAACTGGGTGGCGGCCAGCCCCGCGACGAGGAAAGTCGCAAGCGAAACGCTTGCCAGGATAGTGATCCGCGGCGTCACGGTGCCGTGTAGTGTAATGGGTGCCGAAAGCCCGGTCAGGCCGTTTGGCCATCGTGAAACAGGCAGGAGGAATCATGGCGCAGAAGGTAGAAGCGGTGCCGAGTAGGGGCTTTGCTGAGGCACTGCCAGAGCCGGCGAACCCGTGGACGATGGCCCAACAGCAGTTCGACATCGCCGCCAATGTGCTCGGCCTCGATCCGAACATGGCGCGGGTGCTGCGCGAGTGTAAGCGTGAGCTGATCGTGACTTTTCCGGTGCTGATGGACGACCACACTATCCAGATGTTCACCGGCTACCGCATTCACCACAACATCGATCGCGGTCCGGCGAAAGGCGGCATCCGGTATCACCCCGGCGTCACCCGGGAGGAAGTCAAGGCCCTGGCCATGTGGATGACGTGGAAGTGCGCCGTGGTTGGAATCCCCTATGGCGGAGCGAAGGGCGGCGTGGTCGTCGACCCCAAGTTGCTCAGTCGCAACGAGCTCGAAAACCTGACGCGGCGCTACACCAGCGAGATCAGCATTGTGATCGGCCCCGACCGCGATATCCCAGCCCCGGACGTCAACACCAACGCCCAGATCATGGCCTGGATGATGGACACGATCAGCATGCAGGCCGGCCATTCGGTGCCGGCGGTGGTGACCGGCAAGCCGCTGGGCATCGGCGGCTCGGAAGGCCGCCCAGAAGCCACGGGACGGGGCTGCATGCTGACCACGCTGGCGGCGCTGAAGCATCTCGGGATCCGCCCGGAAGATGCGACGGTGGCGGTCCAGGGCGTTGGCAACGTGGGTTACACCACCGCCAAGCTGCTGGCCCAGGCCGGCTGCAAGGTGATCGCGGTCAGCGATTCGAACGGCGCCTGCTACAACGAGGACGGCATCGAGCTCGATGAGGTGGTGCGCGAGAAGGAGCTCACCGGCCGGCTGCGGCAGAAGATCTGCACCTTCATCAGCAACGAGGAGCTGCTCGAGCTGCCCGTCACCGTCCTGGTTCCGGCGGCACTCGAGAATCAAATCCATCGGGGCAACGCCAACCGGATCAAGGCCAAGGTCATTTGCGAAGGCGCCAACGGGCCCACCACGCCCGAAGCCGACGAGATCCTTTACAAGAAGGGCGTCTTCATCATCCCAGACATTCTGGCCAACGCCGGCGGGGTAACCGTCTCCTACTTCGAGTGGGTCCAGGACCTGCAGGAGTTCTTCTGGGACGAGCACGACATCAATGAGCGGTTGGAGCGGATCATGCTGCGGGCCTTCGACAACGTGCTCAAAGTGAGCCTCGAGAAGAAGGTCATGATGCGGACGGCGGCCTACGTGCTGGCGGTCGACAAGGTCGCCCAGGCGACCACGATCCGCGGCATCTACCCCTAACGAGTACGCGCTCGCTGATCAGAGACTACGAGGCCTGGCACCGCCAGTACGACGATCCGACCAGTTCGCTGGCGCAGAGGCTGGCCATCGTGCAGCGCCGGCTCGGGCAGCGTTTGTCCGCTACGCCACCGGGGCCGGTGCGGCTGATCAGCTTGTGCGCCGGCCAGGGTCGCGACGTGTTCGGTGTTCTTCCGGATCACCCCCGACGAAACGATGTGACGGCGGTGCTCGTGGAGCTCGATCCGCGGAACATTGAGGCGGCGCGGACGAGCGCCGCTCGGACCGGCCTGACGCAGGTCGAGATCATCGAGGGCGATGCCGCAATCAGCGACGTCTACGCGGCTTTCGTGCCGGCCGATATCGTGCTTGCGTGCGGGGTCTTCGGCAATATCACCGACCCCGATCTCGAGCGCACGGTGCGCAGCCTGTCGATGCTGTGCCGGACCGGAGGATCGATCATCTGGACGCGGCATCGACTGGATCCCGACATGACGCCGCAGATCAGAGGCTGGTTCGGTGAGAGCGGGTTCGAGGAGCTGAGCTTCGACGCGCCGGACAACGCCTCGAAATCCGGGATCGGCACGGTCCGTTTGATTGGCCCACCGCTGCCATACCAGCCCGGTTTCCGCTTCTTCACGTTTATCCGCTGAGCTTCAGATCCCCCACTCGGCCGCCCGTGATTCGGACAAGTTCCTTTGGGGCGATGGGGAAAACGTGCCGTGGCGTCCCCGCTGCAGCCCATACGACGTCGTACTGAAGAAGATCGCGATCGATGAAGGTCGGGATCGGTGCCGGGAAACCGATGGGCGGCACGCCGCCGATCGAGTAACCGGTCGCCTGACGCACCGCGTCGGCATCGGCTTTGCCGATCTCCGCACCGGTGAGCTCCGCGAGGCGTTGCGGATCGAGCCGGTTGATGCCGGAAACGAGGGCCATCACCGGCGAACCGCCCGCCAGGAAGACCAGTGACTTCACGATCTGTCCGACGCTGGTGCCCACCGTGTCCGCGGCCTCCTGTGCGGTTCGGGTCGAGGAGGGAAATTCTTCGATCCGCGCGTCGACGCCGGCCGCCGTCAGTGCTGCGTGGACCCGCGCCGGCGCTGAGATTTGCTGCTCCATTGATGGGGCCATCCGTTATAATCCCCGAAAACCAAGTCGTTCTGAGGTACACGCATACCCTTTGAGCTCGACACGGCATCGGAGGCGACCTCGGTGAGTGTGCGTGCGCCCCTGAAGCCCTCGCCGTTCGAAACGGCCGACACCTTCGAGCTGGGTCGCTTCAAGCGAGCGCGCCGGGCCTACGGCTTCGACGAAGTCGCGCTGGTGCCGGGTCGTGTGACCATCAACCCCGAAGAGGTCGACAGCTCGTTCCAGCTGGGCGCGCTTCACCTGGAGGTGCCGATCCTGGCGGCGGCCATGGACGGCGTCGTCGACGTGCGCTTCGCCATCGAGATGGGGCGCCTGGGTGGGATGGCGGTCCTCAACCTCGATGGGCTACAGACCCGCTACGCGGACCCGACGAGCATCCTTCAGGAGATCGCCGAGGCGCCGCGCGAGCGGATCAACGGCCTGCTGCAGAAGGTCTACCAGGCGCCGGTTCGTGAGCAGCTGATCGGCGAGCGAATCACCGCCGTCAAGCGTGCTCGCGTCCCGGTCGGCGTCTCGACCGTCCCGGCCCAGGCACGACGCCGGGCGGGCGTGGTGCAGGAGGCCGGGGCCGACTGCTTCGTCGTCCAGGGAACGGTCCTCACGGCGCGACATATCTCCCGCTCCTACGAGCAGCTCTCCTTCGAGAAGCTCTGTGCTGAGCTCTCGATCCCCGTCGTGGCCGGCAACTGCGTGGAGTACGAGACGGCGCTCGAGCTGATGCAAACCGGCATCGCCGGCATCCTCGTCGGTGTTGGACCCGGGGCGGCGTGCACCACGCGGGGCGTGCTCGGCGTCGGCGTGCCGCAGGTCACGGCGACCAGCGATGTGGCCGCCGCACGGGAGACCTACTTGCACGACACCGGCCGCCGCGTCCAGGTTATTACCGACGGTGGCATGCGAGTCGGTGGTGACATCGCCAAGGCCTTTGCCTCCGGAGCCGACGCCGTCATGGTCGGCTCGATCTTCGCCGGGACGATGGATGCCGCAGGCGGCGGCTACCACTGGGGCATGGCGACCCCGGATCCGAACCTGCCGCGCGGAACGCGCATCAAGGTTGGCCAGCGCGGCACGCTGCGCGAGGTCCTGCTGGGGCCGGCGCGTGTCGATGATGGCACGCAGAACCTGGTCGGCGCCTTGCGCTCAGCGATGGGCGTCTGCGGCGCCCGCACCCTGGCCGAGTTCCAGCACACCGAGCTCGTGATCGCGCCGGCGATCCAGAGCGAGGGGAAACTCTTTCAGCAAGCCCAGCAAGTGGGCATGGGAAGCTAGCGGTCGCCCGAGCGTCGACCCTCCAACCGCAGTCGCTATCCACGGCGATCGGGGCCCAGGAACTGGTGCTGGTCCTGGACTTCGGTTCGCAGTACAGCCAGCTGATTGCGCGCCGCGTCCGGGAAGCCGGCGTTTACTGCGAACTGATCCCCGGAACGACGCCCTGGGACGCGATTCGCGATCGGGCCCCACGCGCTCTGATCCTCTCCGGTGGCCCGGCCAGTGTTTACGAGGAGGGCGCTCCCCGTTGCGATCCGGCTGCCCTCAATGCCGGCGTGCCGGTGCTCGGCATCTGCTACGGCATGCAGCTGCTGGCGTATCAGCTTGGCGGGAAGGTCGCGCCGGCCGGTAAGCGGGAATATGGTCCGGCGAGCGTCCAGGTCGCGGACCCGGCGGGGCTCTTTCTCGATCTGCCCGCGCACCTGCCGGTCTGGATGAGCCACGGGGATACCATCCTCGAGGCCCCGGCGGGCTTCCGCCGCCTGGCAGAATCCGAGAACTCGACCATCGCCGCTATGGCCGACGACGCCGGCCGTTTTGGCATCGCCTTTCATCCCGAGGTGATCCACACCCCGCAGGGTCGGGAGATTCTGCGCAACTTTCTTTACCAGGTCGCGGGTTGTCGTGGCACCTGGAAGCCGGTCGCATTCATCGACCAGGCCATCGAAGCGATCCGGGCGCAGGTGGGCGAAGGCCGGGTTCTCTGCGCGCTCTCGGGCGGCGTCGATTCCGCGGTCTGTGCGACGCTCGTGCATCGAGCCATCCCCGGCCAGCTGACCTGTCTGATGGTCGACAATGGCCTGCTGCGCCGCGACGAACGGCGTCGTGTCGAGGAGGTGATGCAGCGGCATCTCGGCATCGACCTCAAAGCCGTCGACGCCAGTGAGGAATTCCTGGCCGCCCTCCAGGGCGTCATCGATCCCGAAGAAAAACGCCGGCGGATCGGCGCGACCTTCATCAAGGTCTTCGAGGCCGAAGCGGCCTCGCTCACCGGCGTCGACTTCCTGGCGCAGGGGACCCTCTATCCCGATGTCATCGAGAGCACCAGTCACGACACCCACAACGCGCACCGGATCAAGACGCACCACAACGTCGGCGGGCTTCCCGCCGACTTGCGCTTCAAGCTGGTCGAGCCCCTTCGCTACCTCTTCAAGGACGAGGTCCGTGCGATCGGCACGGCGCTCGGCCTGCCCGACGACATGGTGCAGCGTCAGCCGTTCCCCGGCCCAGGGCTGGCCGTTCGCATCATTGGCGAGGTCACCCGCGAACGCCTGGACACCCTGCGGGCGGCGGACTGGATCGTCGTCGATGAGATCAAGGCAGCGGGGCTGTATCGCTCGCTCTGGCAGTCCTTCGCCATCCTGACACCGTTGCAAAGCGTCGGCGTGATGGGCGACTATCGCACCTACGGCAACGTGGTCGCGGTGCGCGCTGTCCAGAGTGAGGATGGGATGACCGCCGATTGGGCCCGCTTACCCTACGAGGTTCTGGCGAAGATCTCGACGCGGATCGTCAACGAAGTGCCGGGCGTGAACCGCGTCGTCTACGACATCTCGTCGAAGCCGCCCTCGACCATCGAGTGGGAATGAACGTCCTGATCGTCGGCGCCGGTGCGCGTGAGCATGCGCTGACCTGGAAGGCGCTGCAGAGCCCGCTGACCAATGCTGTTTACTGCGCGCCGGGTAACGCCGCAACGGCTTCGATCGCCATCAACACCGGACTCGCGCCAACCGATGTGGACGGGATCGCCCGTTTCATCGCCGAGCGCGATATCGGGTTGACGGTAATCGGTCCGGAGGCCGCGGTCGACGCCGGCCTTGCCGACCGTCTGGCCGCGTCCGGGCGACTGGTCTTCGGCCCGACCCGCGCGGCCGGCCGGATCGAGAGCAGCAAAGCCTTTGCCAAATCGCTGATGGCCAGGGCGGGCGTCGCCACGCCCGAGTACCGCGTCTTCGACGATCCTGCGAGCGCCAAAGACTTCGTGCGGGGCGAGCGCCGACCCTTCGTCGTCAAGGCGGATGGGCTTGCCAAAGGAAAAGGCACGCTGGTTCCGCGCGATGCAGAGGAGACACTCGAATGCATCGACACCTTGATGGTGCGCAAGACCGTGGGTCCCGCCGCCGACCGGATCGTGCTCGAGGAAAAGATCGAGGGTCGCGAGGTCTCCCTGATGGCGCTGGTCGACGGCGAGCGCATCGTGGCCCTCCCGCCGGCCTGCGACTACAAGCGAGCCCTCGATGATGACAAAGGTCCTAACACCGGTGGCATGGGTGGCTACACGCCGGTCTCGTTCTTCGATGACGACGCCGTGGCGCGCGCCGTCGAGACCGTGCTGCGGCCGGTGGCGGGGGTGCTGCGCGAGGAGGGCACGCCGTATCGCGGCTGCCTCTATGCGGGACTGATGGTCACGTCATCGGGCGTGCAGGTGCTCGAGTTCAATGCCCGGTTCGGTGACCCCGAGGCGCAGGTGGTCCTGCCGCGGCTGGCGGACGACCTCGTGCCGCTGCTCGAGGCCACGGCTCGCGGCGAGCTGGGCGGCGTCGCGCCGACGTGGTCAAAGCAAGCGAGCGTGGGCGTCGTCCTCGCTTCGCGCGGTTACCCGGGGACATATCAGACCGGCCACCCGATCAGTGGGCTGGGCACCCTCGAGCCAGGGGTCTTCGCCTTCCATGCCGGGACGAGCGCCGGCGCCGGTGGCTACCTCACCGCCGGCGGGCGGGTCCTGACGCTCGTTGCCCTGGGCGATTCGATCGCCGAGGCGCGCGATCGCGCCTATCGCAACGTCGACCGCATCAGCTTTCAGGGCGTGACCTGCCGCCGGGATCTCGCCCTCCGGGAGCTGGGCGCGCCGGCCCTGCCATGAGCGACGCGCCGCTGGTCGGGATCGTCATGGGCAGCGAGTCAGACCGTCCAACCATGCAGCGCTGCTGCGAGGTCCTCGACGCCTATGGCGTGGCCTACGAGGTCGTCGTCCGCTCCGCCCACCGCGACCCGGAAGGCTGCCGGACCTGGGCGACCGAGGCCGAAGGGCGCGGCATGAAGGTGCTGATCGCGGCCGCGGGGGGCGCGGCCCACCTCCCGGGCGTGGTCGCCGCCTGGAGCGTCCTGCCCGTGATCGGCGTGCCCATGTCGGGCGGTGCGCTCGGTGGGTTGGACGCGCTGCTCTCGATGGCCCAGATGCCGGCCGGCATCCCGGTCGCGACGGTGGCCATCGGTGATGCGGGCGCGAGAAATGCCGCCCACCTGGCGATGGCCGTCCTGGCGCTCAACGATCCGAGCGCCAGAGCCAAGCTGGTCAAGCGACGAGAGGCCAACAGATCGCCTCAAACGCGCCCATCGCACTAAAGCGCGGGGCGCGTGGGCCGGCCGGCCCGCCGCCCAAGTAAACCCGAAAAGCCGGGAATACAATTAGCGCCGTGCCCAAGGTCTTGATCACCGAGACCGTGCTGCGCGACGCGCAGCAGAGCCTCATTCAGGGCCGCCTCAAGCTGCAGCACGTGCTGCCGATCGCCAAGACCCTGGACGACATCGGGTACCACGCGCTCGCCGCCTGGGGCGGTTGGACGTGCGCCGCGTCGGTACGCGCGTGGAAAGAGGATCCATGGCAGCGGCTGCGCGCGCTGCGTGCCGCCATCGTCAAAACGCCACTGCAGATGTTGATCCGCGGCCAGACGCTGCTGGGCCAGTCGCACCAGCCCGACGACGTGGTGCGGGCCTTCATCGAGCAGGCCGTCGAAGACGGCATTCGTGTCGTGAAAGTGTTCGACCCGCTCAACGACCTCCGAAACCTCGAGGTGCCGATTGAAGCGGCTCACAAAGCGGGGGCGCGCGTCATCGGGGCACTCGTCTACAGTCCGAGCCCGGTGGTCGACGAGGCGCGCACCGTCAAATCGGCCGGCCGGTTGAAAGCCATGGGCGCGGACTGGATCGGGATCGAGGATGTCGCCGGTATCCTGGCGCCGATCGAGGCCAGGGCGCTGGTCGGCGCGATCGCGAGCGCGACCAAGTTACCGGTTAGTGTTCACGCGCACTCGACGACCGCGCTCGCTCCCATCTCGTACTTCGCGGCGATCGAAGCTGGGGCGACCGGCATCGATACCGCCTTGTCTGCGCTGGCGTGGGGCGCGTCGCAACCGGCGACCGAGACGATGGTCGCGAGTCTGCGCAACGGGCCTTCCGACACGGGACTGGACCTTAACCTGATTAGCCAGGCGAGCCGGTACTTCGACGAGATCCACGACGAGTACCTCGAGTTCCAGGACCCGATCGCCTTCCGCAACGATGTCTTCGTCCTGCAGCACCAGCTGCCAGCCCCCGTCCTCGCGGTCCTGATCCGCAACCTTCGCGAGCGCAACGCCATCGACCGATACGATCGGCTGCTGCAGGAGCTGCTTCTGGTTCGTCAGGAAATGGGCTACCCGCCGATGGCCGCTCCGATCAACCGGATCGCGGCCAACCAGGCACTCGCCAATACGCTCAGCGATAAGCGCTACCAGCACATCGAGCAGCCCTTTCGCGACTATGTCAAGGGGCTATACGGTGCGCCGCCCGGACCGATCGACCCCGACGTCCGTAAACGGGCGCTCGGTCCCTCGGACGCGATCACGCTGCGACCCGCGGACCTCTTACAACCTGGAATCGAGAAGGCGCGTCGCCAGATGCGCAAGCAGGGCCTGACGGCCACCGGGATCGACCAGGTGCTGACCTACATCTTGTTTCCCGAGGACGCGCCAAATATCCTGCGGCCCGATGTGCACCGGACCGAGGCGGCCGGCGCCGCGCCTGCGACGCCCACCCCGGAGCGCCAGCCGTCGCCGCCGCCCGCCGCGGCCGCCCCCGCGCCGCCAGTATCCACAGAATCGCCCGCCCGCGAGTTCACCGTCGAGGTCGATGGCGAGTCATACCATGTTCGGATCCTTGGCGACGGTGTCGCGCCAGGCCCAAGCGCGGCCCGCGCTGCCGCGTCCGGCCCGACGCCGGCGCAGCGTGCGGGCGGCGATGGCGCGATCCAGGCGCCCATGCAGGGAATGGTGGTCAAGGTCAAGGTGGCAAAGGGCGACAAGGTCCGCCTCGGTGACGTTGTCGTCGTGCTAGAGGCGATGAAAATGCAGAACGACATCGTGGCGACGGTCGGCGGAACGGTGCGCGAAGTGTTTGCGAAAGAAGGAGCCATCGTCGCTCCCAACGATGTGTTGATGACGATTGGCTAGCGTCACCAAGGTCCTCATTGCGAACCGCGGCGAGATTGCCCTTCGGGTAATGCGGACCTGTCGCGAGATGGGGATTCCGACGGTCGCGGTCTACGCGGAGCCGGATGCCCGCGCCCCGCATGCGTTTTTCGCCGATGAGCGTGTCGCCCTGAACGGCGCGACCCCGCGACAGGGCTATCTCGATATCGAACAGTTGGTGCGCGTGGCAAAAGACCATCACGCCGATGCCATTCACCCCGGATACGGCTTTCTGTCTGAGAACCCGGCCTTCGCCGA
>Ga0137415_10004323_pt1 | contig 14070 bp, 13 predicted proteins | sample CZODoug3_1_1_16f_FD_183082 | JGI IMG/M metagenome (GOLD analysis project Ga0137415, IMG submission 183082) | Vadose zone soil fungal communities from Angelo Coast Range Reserve, California, USA - CZODoug3_1_1_16fungal (Hybrid Assembly) | ecosystem: Environmental > Terrestrial > Soil > Vadose... | reverse complement strand
CTGTTCGGCATCCACGCCGCCGAGCAGGGCGCGCACGACCTGTTCACGCTGCACAAGGCGTCCCGCTGGCAACGGCTGGCCAAGCTGCAGCTGCCCGGCGCACTGCCGTCCATGTTCGCCGGGCTGCGCATCTCGTCCGGGCTGTCGGTGATCGGGGCGCTGGTCGGCGACTTCTTCTTCGTGCAGGGCCAACCCGGCCTCGGCACGCTGCTGTCCACCTACATCGCCCGGGTGCAGTCCACCGACCTGTTCGCCGCGATCCTGCTGTCCTCGCTCTACGGCGTTGTGGTGTTCGCCGTATTCACGGCGCTGAGCACGTTGGCCGTCGGCTCCTGGTACCGGGGGGCGCGCGCCGCCCGCTCCGGTACCTGACCGACCCGATCTCGCACCCGGAGTGCCCATGAAGCGCGTTCCCGTCACGGCCGCCCTCGGGCTGGCCGCCGCCCTGCTCGCCGCCGCGCTGGCCGGCTGCTCCAGCTCCGGATCCGGTGGGTCGGGCGCCACGGCGCTGCCTCTGGCCACCGGGGACGAGCTGCTGCGCGGCGTGTGCCCGGACACCGTCTCGATCCAGGTCGACTGGGAGCCGGAGGCCGAGCACGGCGCCTTCTACCACCTGGTCGGCCCGGACTACACCGTCGACGCCACGCACAAGCGGGTCACCGGGCCGCTGGTGGTGGACGGCAAGGACACCGGCGTGAAGGTCGAGGTACGGGCTGGTGGCGCGGCGATCGGGTTCACCGCGATCCCGGCCCAGATGTACATCGACAAGTCGATCACTCTGGGCACGGTGAGCACCGACGGCGCGATCAACAGCTCGGTGGGCCAGCCCACCACGGCCGTGGTCGCCCCACTGCGGAAGAGCCCGCAGATGCTCATGTGGGACCCGGCCAGCCACCCCGACTGGACCGGGGTTGCCGACATCGGCGCCTCCGGGGCCACCGTGGTGGTGGCCAAGGCGAACTTCTACAGCCCGCTGCTGGTGGCGAAGGGGCTGCTGAAGCCGAGCCAGCTGGACTCCGGCTACACCGGCGCCCCGGCCCGGTTCGTCACCTCGCCGACCATCGCCCAGCAGGGCTTCGCCACCGCCGAGCCGTACATCTACCAACACGAGGTGAAGGCGTGGGCCAAGCCGATCAAGTACCAGCTGCTCGCCGACGTCGGCTACGACATCTACGCGGAGCCGCTGGCCATCCGCACCGGTGACCTGGCGGCTCTCACCCCGTGCCTGAAGCGGCTGGTACCCATCGTGCAGCGCTCGCAGATCGACTACCTGAACAACCCCGGGCCGACCAACAAGCTGCTCACCGACGCGGTGAGCCAGTACAACGACGGCTGGACCTACTCCGAGGCGGTCGCCGACTACGCGGCCACCACGATGAAGCAGCTCGGCATCGTCGCCAACGACACCAGCGGACCACTGGGCGGGATGGACATGGCCAGGGTGCAGGCCACCATCGAGACCTTCGCGCCGATCCTGACCGGTTCCGGCTCGGCGATTCGGCCCGGGCTGAAGGCCGCCGACATCGCCACCGACCAGTTCATCGACGCGTCCATCAAGCTGGGGCAGGGCTCGTGACCACCGGGGTGGGCACCGGCCTGCCGTCGATCGGGCCGGCCCGCACCCGCGAGCTCATCGACCAGCTGAGCGCGGTCATCGGGGCGGACCGGCTGTCCACCGACCCGGCCAAGATTGAGCGCCTCTCGGTGGACTGGGCGCACATGTCCCCGATCCTGAGCGCCCAGCTGCCCGCCGGCCGGGCCGACGTGGTCGCCACGCCGCGCGGCGCCGACCAGATTCCGGAGATCCTGCGGATCGCCTACCAGCTGGAGGTTCCGGTGACCCCGCGCGGCACCGGCCTGGGCAACTACGGCCAGGCCATCCCGCTGCACGGCGGGCTGCTGCTGGACGTGAGCGCCTGCCGGGCGGTCGAAGAGGTCGGCGGGGAGGGTGACGCGGCGTGGGTGCGCGCGGAGGCCGGCGTGCGGATGCGCGACCTGGACACCGCCGTCGCCGCGCACGGCCAGGAGCTGCGCATCTACCCGTCCACCAAGGGCTCCACGCTCGGCGGGTTCCTGGCCGGCGGCAGCGGCGGCACGGGTTCGATCACCTACGGCAGCAACGCCGACGGCCTGGTCACCGCGCTGGACGTGGCCCCGTGCGACGGCAGCGGCGCACTGCTGCACGCCGAGGGTGAGGCGACCGTCCCGTACATCCACGCCTACGGCATCACCGGCGTGATCGTCCGGGCCACCGTCCGACTGGCGCCCCGGCGGGACTGGGTGGCGGTGTGGGCGGCCACGCCGGACTACCCCACCGGGACGGAGGCCCTGCGCGCGCTGCTCGAACTCGACCCGGAGCCCCGGTTGGCGTCGCTGGACGAGCCGGCCGTGGTCGCCGCGCTGCCCCGCGACCCCGCGCTGGACCCGGACCGGGCCAGCGTGCGGGCCATCGTGCAGGCCCCGGTGGTCGCCGCCGCCGCCACGCTGCTGCGCCGAGCGGGGGCCGAGGTGCTCGCGGTGCGGCCCGGCCTGGTCGCCGCCGACCGGATCACCTCGCTTTCCTACAACCACTCCACGTTCCACCTGCAGAAACGCCACCCGGAGTACTTCCACCTGGAGGTGGCCGGCACGCCGCTGTGGGACGACCCGGACACCGTGCGGTCGATCTACCCCGGCACCGTGCTACACCTGGAGCTGATGCGCGAGCGGCCGATCGGGATGCTCATGGCGCCCTACGTCTCGCCGGAGCAGGTCTACACCGGCATGGACGCGCTGGAGGAGATCGGCGTGTCCTACCACTCGCCGCACAATTGGATGCTGGACCGGCGGCTGGACGACGTGCGCGCCGTGGTCGGGCGCACCGACCCGCGCGGCCTGCTCAACCCCGGCAAGCTCACCCCCGACGGAAAGGACGCGCGGTGGCGACCCGCGAGCTGATCGACCTCACCGGCCCGGAGTCCGCCGAGCTGCTCACCGCGGACTCGGTGATCCTGCTGGGCACCGGCGCCGTCGAGCACCACGGCCCGCACCTGCCGCTGTCCACCGATCTGGTGGTGGCCGACACGGTGACCAGCGCGCTCGTCGAGCGGGCGCCGGCCGAGCTGGATGTCCGGCGGCTGCCCACGCTGGCCTACACCAAGTCCGACGAGCACTCCTGGGCGTCCGGCACCATGTGGCTGTCCTGGGACACGCTGATGCGGGTGCTCGTCGACCTGGGCCGCTCGATCGCCACCACGCCGGCCCGGCGGCTGGTCTTCGTGAATGGGCACGGCGGTAACTCCGCGCTGCTCCAGGTCGCCTGCCGCGAGCTGCGCCGGCAATTCGGGCTGTCCACGTTCCTGATGCACCCGGGGCGGCCGGTGGACCACGGCGGTCGGTCCACCGCGGCGGAGGAGCTCGGCATGGGGGTGCACGGCGGCCGGGGGGAAACCTCGGTGCTGCTCTACCTGCGCCCGGAGCTGGTGCACATGGATCGCGCCGTCCGGAGCGTCCCGGAGCACCTCGCCGAGTACCGGCACGTCGGGTTCGGCAAGCCGGTGAGCTTCGGTTGGCTGAGCGACGACTTCGGCACCGGCGGGGTGGTCGGCGACCCGACCGGCGCGACCGCCGAGGAGGGCAAGCAGCTGCTCGAGGACGGCATCGAGCAGTGCCTGGCCGCGCTGCACGAGATCGCCCGCTTCAACCCCCTCGGCTAGTCGCGGATACTGGTGGACGCCCACCACCGAGGGAGGACGTCATGACCACCACCCCGCTGACTCCGGCGACGGTCACGGTCGAACAGGTCGCGAAGATGATCGACCACGCGCTGCTGCGACCGGAGCTGACCGACGCCGACATCCGGCAGGGCTGCGAGCTGGCGGCCAAGTACCAGGTCATCTCGGTGTGCGTGCGGCCGAGCGACGTCCCGCTCGCGGCCGAGCTGCTGGCCGGCACGGGGGTACTGGTCGGCACGGTGATCGGATTCCCGCACGGCGCCGTCGCCACCCCGATCAAGGCCGCCGAGACGGCACTGGCCGTCGAACAGGGCGCGGCCGAGGCGGACATGGTGCTGAACATCGGGTGGCTGCGGTCCGGCGAGCTCGACGCGGTGGAGGCGGACATCCGGGCGGTCGTGGCGGCCGCCGGGTCGGCGCCGGTGAAGGTGATCCTGGAGAACGCCTACCTGACCGACGAGCAGAAGGTGGCCGGCTGCCGGGCCGCCGAGCGGGCCGGGGCGGCCTTCGTGAAGACGTCCACCGGTTTCGCGCCGACCGGAGCCACCCTGGCTGACGTGGTGTTGATGCGCGCGGCGGTGTCGCCGCACATCGAGGTCAAGGCGTCCGGCGGGGTGCGCACGCTCGACCAGCTGCTGGAGATGGCGAACGCCGGGGTGACGCGGTTCGGCGCCTCGGCCACCGCCGAGATCCTGGACGATCTGGCCCGCCGCCAGGAGGCTGCCGCGGCGCCGGCCGCCGCGACCTGAGGGTCCTACGAGGCGGCGTCCAGCCGGTCCGCCGCGCGCTGCCAGATGCCGTTGCGGGTCTGCAGCAGGCGCATCGAGCGACCGGTGAGGCACCTGTCGGCCGGCCGGTGCGCGTCGAACAGCTCCACGTCGTCCCAGGTCTGGCAGCAGCGCGTGCAGTGGCAGCGATCCGCGCCCACCCAGGACGCGCCACAGCGACCACACTCACCCCGCACCAGCTCCACAGTTCGCACGTTACCCAATGGGGCGGACAAATCCTGGGAGACGTGGCCCGCGCCGGCGTGGTTTCCGCCACCCTGCCCGCCGGCCGGCCAGGGCCCAGCCGGGCGGACAGGGCCCAGCCGGGCGGACCGGGCCCAGCCGGACAGGGCCCACAGCCGGCCGGGCAGGTGGTCGAGCGGTGGTTCAGCTACGGGCGGCGGTGCGGACGATCGCCTCGATGATCGTGCCCCACGAGCTGGGGGGCAGGTCGTGGCCCATACCGGCCACGGTCAGCAGTTCGGCGCCGGGGATGGCCCGCGCCGTGGCCTGGCCGCCACTGATGTTCAGCAGCGGGTCGGCCTCGCCGTGCACCACCAGTGCGGGCAGGTCGACCGAGCGCAGTGCGGCCGTGCGGTCGCCGGCCGTGACGATGGCGGCCATCTGACGCGCCATGCCGTCCGGCTGGCGGGCCCGGTCGTACCCGGCGGTGGCCCGGGCGCGCAGGTCGGCCTCGGTGACCTCGGCCGAACCAGTCAGCCGCAACAACCGCACCAGGTGCTCGATGGCCTCCGCCCGGTCGGGGGGCGGCGCCGCGGTGAGTGCGGCGATCGCCTCCGGCGTGCCCTGGCCGACCGACGGGTCCCCGGTGGTGGACATGATCGAGGTGACGCTGAGCAGCCGCTCCGGGTGCTCGATGGCGAGCAGCTGCACGATCATGCCGCCCATCGAGGCGCCGACCACGTGCGCGCGCTGGATGGCCAGGCCGTCCAGTAGCCCGACGGTGTCGGCGGCCAGGTCGGACAGCGTGTACGGCACGGACTGCTGGCCGCCGCGCGCCGAGCCGAGGTCCGGCACCGGGAGCTCGTCCAGCGCGGTGGACAGCCCGGAGTCCCGGTTGTCGTAGCGGATCACCCGCAAGCCCCGCTCGGCGAGCCGCCGGCAGAACTCCTCGGGCCAGTCGATCAGCTGCGCACCCAGGCCCATCACCAGCACCAGCGCCGGGTCGGTGGGATCGCCGAACTCCTCGTACTCGAGCTCGACGATCCCGGCTTTGACGCGTGGCAACGAGTTCCTTCCGGTCCGCGGGTCGGTCCCGCTCACGTTAGCCGCCTCCGGCCGGTCAGCCGCGGGGGAATTGACCGCCGTCGATGACGAAGTCCCGACCGGTGATCCAGGACGCGCGATCGGAGACCAGGAAGCCGACCAGCTCCGCGACGTCGGTGGGCACCCCGCCCCGGCCCAGTGGGACGTTGGCCACCAGGGCCGACGGGTCCACCCCGGCCGCGGCGGCGATGTCGTGGCGGACCACGTCGGCGCCGGGCGAGGCGACGTTCCCGGGGCTGATGGTGTTGACCCGGACGCCGTGCGGAGCCTGCTCGAGGGCCAGCCCCCGGCTGTAGGTGGCCAGCGCTGCCTTGGCCGAGGCGTAGTGCAGGAACGGCCCTGCCGGGTCGAGTGTCACGGCGGAGGAGATGTGGATGACCGCGCCGCCCCGTTCGCGCAGGTGCGGCAGCAGCGCGGCGTCCAGCCGGACGGCGGCCAGGAAGTTGATGTCCAGGGCGTCCTGCCACTCCTCGTCCGGGATGGCGAGCGCGCCGTCGGTGTGGATCCGGCCGGCGCCGGCGTTGTCGATCAGGATGTCCAGGCCGCCGAGCTGCTCGAGCGCGGCGTCGGCCAGCGCGCGCACGCTCCTCGGGCTGCGCAGGTCGGCGGGCACGAACTTGGCGCCGGCCGGTGTATCCGGGGTGGCCGAGCGGGCCGCCGCCACCACGGTGGCCCCGGCGTCCAGCAGCCGTTGGGTGATGGCCGCGCCGAGGCCCCGGGAGCCCCCGGTGACCAGTGCGCGCTTGCCGTCGAGTTCGAGCGAGTTCGTTGTCATGACTCGACCCTACGCCAGTTATGGACCGATCAGTCAAGAAGATCGTGAGTGAGCTGGGTCATGCCCGGAGGCGGGTCGAGCGCTATGCGACGTACCCAGGACTACCGAGTGGACCGCCCCGCGGCCAGCGCCGCCACGGTCCGCTCGATGACCGTCGCCGGACTGGGTTGGCCGGCCATCTCGGCGCTGACCTGCTCGGCGGCCTCGGCGAACGTCGGCTCGGTGAGCAGCCGGTGAACCAACGCCCGCACGCCCGCGACGGTGGCGGTGGCCCGGTCCTGAGCCAGGCCGACGCCCCGCTCGGTGACCCGCAGGGCGGACAGCGGATTGTCCGCGAACCCGGGCAGGACCAACTGCGGCACCCCGAAGTGCAGCGGGCTCGCGGTGGTGCCGGAGCCGCCGTGGTGCACGATGAGCGAGGAGGTCGGCAGCACGGTGGAGAGCGCCAGGAAGCCGACGGAACGGACGTTTCCCGGCAGGGTACCGAGCGCGGACAGATCCATTGAACCGCCGGCCAGCACCACCTCCACGTCCATCCCGCCGAGCGCCTCCAACACCACGCCCAGGCTGCTCGCGCCGGCTATCGTGGGCACCACAGTGCCCAGGGTGACCAGCACACGGGGGCGGTCGGGCCGGCGCAGCGCCCAGTCCGGCACCACCGATCCACCGTTGTAGGGAACGAACCGCATCGGCCACCACGGCACGCCGTCCCTGGGGTCCGGCTCATCGGTGAGCAGCCCGCCCATGCTCGGAGCCCTCGGGTCGATCCGGGCGACCGTCTCCGGCCGGCCCTCCGGGATGGCCAGCCTGGCGCGCACCCTGCGCCCCACCTCGTCGTCCTTAAGCAGGTCACGACCCTGGTGGAAGTGCGGGTCGCGCATCGACCAGGACACCCGGTTGCCCACCTCCAACGCCGGGACGCCCAGGGCCAGCGCGGCCAGCGGACCGGCCGTGTGGTCGGACGTATGGACGACCAGCTCGGCACCGAACGCCCGCCCGGCGCCGATGGTGCCTTCGGTCATGGTCAGGGTGAACAGGCCGAACGGGTTGCCGGAGCGCGCGGCGAACCGGAACTCCTCGGGCAGGTCGGCGGCCGGTTCGCCCGCTGTGACGTCGCCATCCTTGGTGGTGAACGCCCGCACCAGCTCGTCCCACACGTTCCGGTCCGGGACCACGTCGTACATCGCGAGGCCGGCCCGGGCACCGGCATCGATCATGTCCGACGCGGTGGCCACCAGCACCTCGTGCCCGGCGACCCTGGCCGCCCAAACCAGCGGGACGAGCGGGAACATCAACCCGTAGCCGGGCGGCACGGCGACCAGGATCCTCATGGTCGGCACCCTGCCAGTCGCGGTCGGCCCGCGCAGTCGAATTCGCGGTCAACAGCGTCGGCCGACAGCCCTCGCCGAGTGGTACGCGACGCCGGTTTCGATCATGAAAGGACCAGCCTCACGTACCACTCGGCGAGCGGCGAGCGTGGAAACTCGCGCCGGTGGGGGCTGCCCGCCCCGCGGAGGTAGGGGCTGCCCCGGTGGGTTGTAGGGCAGGCTCCGTCGTCGGAGGGCCCACCGGCGGGTCACCCTTGTTCTCAGTCGAACGAGAGGGCCCGCCATGGACCCGAGGGAAACAGTCCTGGTTGCGCTGCGCAGCCTGCGCGGAAACCGGCTGCGCTCGCTGCTCACCGCATTGGGCATCATCATCGGGGTCGCGGCGGTGATCATCCTGGTGGCGCTGGGCAACGGCATGCGAGCGGGCTTCGACGCCCAGTTCAGCAAGCTGGCCAACCAGATCACCATCACCAAGGCGACCGGGGCGGTGCCGGGTGGCGGCACCGCGCGCCCGCTGACCGACCAGGACGTGGCCGCGTTGCAGGACCCGCAGCGGGCGCCGAGCATCGCCTCGGTGACGCCGAGCATGACCGGCAATGTGGCGCTGACCGCCGGCACCGCCAACGAGAAGGCGCAGCTGGTCGGCGCGACGTACAACTACCTGGACATCGTCGCCCGGACCACGGCCGTGGGGAACTGGTTCACCCCGCAGCAGGTGCAGGGCAGCGAGAAGCTGGTGGTGATCGGGCAGCAGGCGGTCAGCTACCTGTGGGGTCCGAAAACCGACCTGGGCACGGTCCTTGGCCGGGAGCTGCGGCTCAACCACGCCACCTTCAAGATCATCGGCGTGCTGACCAGCGACGGGCAGAACGACAACGTGGCCATGGTGCCGTTCGGCGCCGCCCGCTCCTACCTGGTGGGCACCGCCAACCAGGTCAGCCAGATCATCGTGAAGTCCAGCAGCGCGGCTGACGTCAACGCCGCCCAGGATCAGATCGGCCGCATCCTGGACGCCCGCCACTACATCAAGTCGCCGACCAACCGCGACTTCAACATGCGCGCGTTCCAGAACCTGATCCAGCAGCGTGGCCAGTTCATCAACTTCCTGACCATCTTCACCGCCGCCGTGGCGGCGATCTCGCTGATCGTCGGCGGGATCGGGGTGGCCAACATCATGCTCGTCTCGGTGACCGAGCGGACCAGGGAGATCGGCATCCGCAAGGCCATCGGGGCGCGGCGGCGGGTCATCCTTACCCAGTTCCTGGTCGAGGCGATCATCCTGGCCGGGTTGGGCGGGCTGATCGGCGTGCTGTTGGGGGTGGGGGCGTCGATCGGCGGCAGGTCCGTGCTGCCGAAGTTCGTGCCGGCCTTCCCGGTCCCCGTGCTCACCTTCGCGCCGGTGCTCATCGCCTTCGGTGTGAGCCTGGGGATCGGGCTGCTCGCCGGCGGCTACCCGGCCCACCGGGCGGCGCGGTTGCGGCCTATCGAGGCACTGCGCTTCGAGTGACCGCTCGAGCGACCGCCGCCGGCCGCGCGGGGAGCCGGCCGCCGGCGGGCTACCGAAGGTGGCTCAGGTGGCCCGCCGGGGGCTCAGGTGGCCCGAAGGGGGCTCAGGTGGCCCCGCCGGCCTGCCACGCGCTCCACGGGACCTCCCAGTCGCCGTAGGTGTCCCAGATCGGCAGCTTCGGCCCGCCGGAGTTGGTGATCTCCACGACGTCCCCGATGTTGAACCGGTCGTAGAACCACCGGGCGTTGGCCGGACTGAGGTTCACACACCCGTGCGAGACATTGCTCGAACCCTGCTGCCCCACCGACCACGGCGCCGAGTGCACGAACTCACCGTCGTTGGAGATCCGCAGGTCGAGGTCGACCTTCTCCTTGTAGTACCCCGGGTCGCCCTCGCAGACGCCGTAGGTACAGGAGTCCATGATGATGGTGGGCTTCTTGTCGGAGACGACGTGCGGGCCGATGTGCGACGGGTGGTCCGGTGAGCCGAGGCTGATCGCCATCGACTTCACCAGTCCGCCGTTGTGGAAGACCTGCATGACCTTGGTGTGGCCGTCCGCCTTGGCCACCCAGGAGTCGTGCACGCGGATCGTCGCCGAGCGGTTGGCCTGGCCGAACACCCCCTTGCCCAGGTCCACCCCGAACAGGTTCGCGTCCAGCTGGAGGGTGGTGCCGGGCTGCCAGTAGGTCTCCGCGCGGTAGTGCGCCTCGGTCGGGGACATCCAGTACCAGGCGCCGGGCTGCGCCGGGGTGGTGGTCACCACCAGCGCCTTGGAGGCGGCGGCGCGGTCCACCACGGCCCTGGAGAACCGCACCACCAGCGGGTGGCCCACACCGACCGTGTCCGAGTCGCCGGTGGGCCGGAAGGCCGCCGAGGTGAGCGCCGCCGGGCGGAGGGTGTTCACCGTGCCGCTCTGCTCGACCACCTGCTGGTCGGCGCCGACGGCGGTGGCCGCCACCCGGTAGGACCCGCCGTAGACCAGTGCGGCGGTGGTGTGCCAGGACATCGCGTCCGGCGCGAGCGCACCGGCCACCGGCTGACCGGTCTTGGCATCGGTGACCTGAACATCCCGCAGCGTGCCGTGCTGGACGGCCACGGTCACCGGCGTGGCCGGGTTGATCGGCGCCGACCCGGCCTGGATCAGGGTCGCCCCGGCCGCGAAGGAGACGACGGCGGCCGGGACCGGCGGTGGTGCGGAAAGCGGCCCGCCGGCCAGCACCCTGCGCATCGAACCAGGCCCCCAGGTGGCGGTGGCCAGGGCCAACACGGCGACCACCAGGATGGCGACGCCAAGCGCCACCGAAGCGGTCCGGTGCACACCGGCCGGCCGAGGGGCGGAGACGCTACTGATCATCCCCGCGCGTGCGACGGCGGCTGAGGCTGCTCGATCCGCCGCACCCCGTTCGGGGCGTCCGGGTCGATCCGGTGCCCCGGGACCCACACGTAGGTCTGCTTCTTCTGCATGCCGCTGGCCCGCCAGGCGGCGGTCATCGCGGCCTTGGCCCAGAACGCCGCCCCCGCGGTGGCCCTCGACCGGGGCCGCCAGTGGGCCACCGAGCGGAGGATGCCGTTGCCGTAGTTGAGGGCGTACGAGCGGCGCACCTCGGGGGTCCAATGCTCGGTGGTCAGTGAGACGCTCAGGGTGTCGTCGTTGGCTACCCGGTGCGGGCCGTTGAGCGCCCAATGCAGTAGGTCCCCCGGTTCCATGTCGTGCACTTCTGCATAGTCGTCGAACCACTCCTGGTAGTCCAGGCCCTCGGTGCCGACGCTGCGCACGGTGTTCTCCACGTTCTCCGGACGGAGGAACGGCGCGGACGGCGGGTAGATCCAGATCCGCTTTCGCCCGCGCAGCTGGAGCAGGGTCTGGCCCGGCACGTCGAAATGGTAGAACATCCGGGCGCCCGGCGAGGAGACCAGCAGGTTCAGCTTGCGCTTGAAGGTCTTGAACGGCAGGTCGGCCTCCAGCTCGCGGTAGAGCGAGCTGAGCACGTCGGCGAACCGGTCGTCGATCTCCTCGAGCGCCTTCAGCTCGATCCAGATCCGCCCGGAGCGGACCGCGTCCAGCACCTGCATGCCGGTCAGCCCGGTGCGGTCACACGGGCTCCAGGCCCGCATGTCGTAGCCGTCGGCCGGCATGGTCTCGATCTTGATGTGCGACGGGTCGACGGTGTCGATCAGAGCGGCGATCGATTCGTCGGAGAACATGTCGTGGTCGGTCAGGGTGTGTCGCAGCTTCACGGTGTACTGACCCCACAGCGATACGTGGCGGGGCTCGATCTTCTCCAGGACCCTGTCCCGCACCCTGTCCACCGTGTTCCTCCACCCATTCCCACCACGGTCAACGACCTGGCGGACGATCGGCTACTGCCTCCTCGCGGGCCACCTCAGCGGCCCGATCGTGCAGCCGGGACCTGATCTCCTCCGGGGTGTAGGCCCGCCGCTGCCGCTCCGCTCGGGCCAGCACCACCCCGGTCGTCGCCACCCCGGCCAGCCCGGCCAACCCGACAACCTTCCACCAGCGCATGGCACACAGCGTAGGACGATCTATGCTCGCCGCCGTGCCAGGCACTCCTCTCGACCTCGACGCGGCGGCCGAACTCACCCGGACCGGCGACATCTGGCTGTTCCGGGGCAGCTCGGTGGCCGATCGGGCGATCCGGGTGACCACCAACAGCCCGGTCAACCACGTCGGCATGTCCGTGGTGCTGGACGACCTGCCGCCGCTGATGTGGCACGCCGAGCTGGGCAGGTCGCTGCCCGACATGTGGACCGGTACCCACCAGCGCGGCGTGCAGCTGCACGTGCTGCGGGACGCGGCCACCGTGTGGGCGAACCGGTACGGGCAGCGCGGCTGGCTGCGCCAGCTGGACACTCCGATCACCCGGGAAATGGAGGATGGCGTGCTGCGCGCGATCGCGCGGCTGGACGGCACCCCGTTCCCGTCCACCGCCCGGCTGGCCTCCCGTTGGTTCCGCGGCCGGCTGCCCGGGTGGCGCCCGCGTTGGCTGCCCGGCCGGGGCCCGGCGGTTGACGGCGCTCCCGTGGACGCGGCCGAGGTAGCCGAGCTGGAGACGGCGTACTGCGCCGAGGTGGTCGCGCTGACCTACCAGATGATGGAGCTCCTCCCCGACCATCGGACGCCGAACTACTACGACCCCGGGCGGTTCTGGAGCGGCGACGAGCTGAAGCTGGCGGCCGGGTACCGGCTGGGCGGGGAGATCCCCGTGCGGATCCCGCCGCCAGCCCCGGCGCCCTAGGGTCCCGCGCGGCCGCGACCCGGAAACCGCTCCCGGGGGTTGACCTCAACCATGGTTGATGCCCGACGCTGTGGTCACCGGTCACCCGCTGTGAGGAGCACCCGATGGACACCGTCCCGCAGGCCCAGTTCCAGGACGCCTACCTGCGCCGGTCGGCGCCCTGGGTGATCGGCGAGCCACAGCCGGCGGTTGTCGAGCTGGAGCGGGCCGGCGGGATCGGCGGCGCGGTGCTGGACGTGGGGTGCGGCACCGGCGAGCACACCATCCACCTGGCCCGGCTGGGCTACGACGTGCTCGGGGTGGACTTCGCCCCGGCCGCGATCGAGCAGGCCAGGGCGAACGCCGAGCGGCACGGCGTGCGTGCCCGGTTCCAGGTGGCCGACGCGTTGCGGCTGGACGGACTGGTCGGGTTCGACACGGTGCTGGACAGCGCCCTGTTCCACGTGTTCGACGCCGGCGACCAGGTGCGCTACGTGCGCGCGCTGTACGCCGCGTGCCGACCCGGCGCGGTCGTGCACGTGCTGGCGCTCTCCGACCGCGCTCCCGGGATCGGCCCCCGGATCAGCGACCAGGCGATCCGGGCCGCGTTCGCTGACCCGGGCTGGGTGCTCGAGTCGGTGGAACCCAGCCGTTATCGCGGCGTGGTCGGGCCAGCGGATCGGGCCCGGTTCGGGTTGCCCGCCGACGGGCCGGCCGACCTGCTGGCCTGGCTGGCCCGCGCCCGCCGTTGCTGAGCGACGAGCGGCGGGCCAACCAAGCGGCCGTCACCGGCTGAACAGAGGTACCACCTTGATCAGCAGCTGCCACACCCCGTAGAGGAATGGGACCAGTACCCACAGCCAGGCCACCGCGGTGATGACCAGCCTGGCCGGCGAAGGGCTCGGGGTCGAGTGGGTCATGGGTTACTCCGCCTTCCCGGCCGTGGCCAGGTCGTCGCTGGCCGGTTCATGGAACCTGCCGTCCACCGGTTTGATCAGTTCGTTGCAGATGAACCCGATGATCAGCAGGCCGATCATGATGTCGAACGAGAAGACGTAGAGCCGGGTACCGGACAGGCCGGCGGCCTTCTGCTTGTCGGCGATGGCGTCCACGATGATCGGGCCGAGCACGCCGGCGACCGACCAGGCGGTGAGCAGCCGGCCGTGGATGGCGCCGACCTCGTAGGTGCCGAACAGGTCGCGCAGGTAGGCCGGGACGGTGGCGAACCCGGCGCCGTAGAAGGACAGGATCAGCATCGCGCAGATCAGGAACACGGCCTTGTTGGCGTTGCCGACCAGCAGCAGCACCAGGTACAGCACCGCGCCCACCCCGAGATAGCAGCGGTAGATGTTCTTGCGGCCGACCAGGTCCGACGTACTGGACCAGACGAACCGGCCCAGCATGTTGGCCAGCGAGAGGATCGCCACGAACCCCGCGGCCGTCGCGGTCAGCGTCTT
>Ga0137415_10004321_pt1 | contig 14075 bp, 11 predicted proteins | sample CZODoug3_1_1_16f_FD_183082 | JGI IMG/M metagenome (GOLD analysis project Ga0137415, IMG submission 183082) | Vadose zone soil fungal communities from Angelo Coast Range Reserve, California, USA - CZODoug3_1_1_16fungal (Hybrid Assembly) | ecosystem: Environmental > Terrestrial > Soil > Vadose... | reverse complement strand
ACCACGATCGGCGCGCCCTGCCGGATCACCCCGAGTCCGTTGGCCGCGCCGATGAACGACGTGGCGCCGACCTGCTGGGCCAGGCTGCCGATCTGGATCGAGATGATCACGCCGAACGGCACCGCGACCAACAGCGTGGGCACCACCGACACCCCGACCACGAACCAGGCCTGGGTGATGAACTCCTTGTACTGGAACTCGCCCCGGGCGAAACCGGTCACCAGGTACCGCAGCGAGGAGGCCGCCATCACCAGGATCCGGCCGGCGGTGATGAAGGAGTCGTACATCCGGCCGATGACCGTGTCGGCCAGACCGCCCAACCGGGTGTTTCGGTACCGCGTGAGGATATCCACGCACGTCCCTCCGCGTTGTACGGGATGCCGGACCGACCGGGAGCCCTTTAGTCGGGCTTCCAGAGTTATAACGAGCGATCTGGGTCACGGTTACGACAGAGCCACAAAAGCGTCCCTTTGTGGCTCTTGTTGTGTTTCTGTTTCCTTACCGGCCCATTGGTCCAGGCGGCGGCCGGCGAAGGCCAAGGAACACTTTGGCCGTTGCCCCTTGCCGGACGGGGCGCGCAGGGGCGACAGTGGAACGATGGCGAAGGGTAGCCAAACCGGTTCGATGAAGGTGCGCGAGCTCAGCAAGGCGGAGCTCAGCGAGCTTGACCGGGAGGTGGCGGAGCTGGCCTGGCGGTGGGCCCGCCGGCTCACCGGGTTGCGGCCCGAGCAGGCACCCTTCGGCCCGGTCGACCCACAGATCCCGGAGCAGGAACGGGCCACCGCGCACCTGGCCCGGTTGTACCTGCTGGCCCGGATACGCACCAGCGCCGACGAGCGGGCCGACGCCGACGCCTTCTACGCCGGCCAGGCCGGTGCCGGCTACGCGGAGATCGCCACGGCGCTCGGGATCTCCTAGCCGTACCAGGTGGACCTGGTGACCGCGGCCATTAGGAGGGTGGCCCGGTCGGCGAAGGGGGCACCCCGCTGCTGGTGTAGACGGTGACCGGGGTGCCCGGGGGGACGTTGCCCTGCGGGGACTGCCCGATCACCTGCCCCTTCGGCGCCGCCGAGGGCAGTGGCACCGAGCGCACCGAGTAGCCACCCCGGCTCAGCTCCTGGCCGGCCTGCGCGTCCTGGTCACCGACCGTGTAGGGGGCCACCACCTGCTGGAGCACCGGGCCGGGGGGCAGGTCCGAGCTGTGCCCGCAGTCGCTGTTGTCACTGCTGTCGCTGTTATCGCTGCTGTCACTGTTATCGCTGTTGTCGTCGTGCTTCTTCTTCTTTTTCTTCTTGTGGTGATGGCAGTTGTTGTCGCTGTTGTCACTGCTGTCACTGTTATCGCTACTGTCACTGTTATCGCTGTTGTCACTGTTGTCGCTCTGGTCGCCCTTGCCACTCACGTACGCCGGGTCGGGCCCGGGGATCGGCTGGTGGGGCGTGTTGCCCAGGATCTTGGTCATCGCCTTGAAGTAGGGCGGCGCGGCGACCGTGCCACCGAACGCACCGTGCCCGCAGTCGCCGAGGTGCACCGGCGGCCCCGGGCAGAGCGTGCGCGGGTGCGGGCCGTCGGCGAACAGCATCGAGGACGCCGCGTAGCCGTTCACCCCGCCCAGGAACGCCACCGACTCGCTGTCGTTCGTGGTACCCGTCTTCCCGATGTCGGGCCGGGTCCAGCGCGCCGCCGAGGCGGCCGCCGCGGAGGTGCCCGCTGTGGTGTCCTTGCTGAGCCCGGCCAGCAGGGTGTCCGCGAGCCCCGGGGAGATCGCCTGCTCGCAGGGCTGCTGGGGCAGGTTCACCGTTCGGCCGGCCCGATCGGTCACCGAGAGCACCGGGGACGGCGGGCACCAGGTGCCTCGGTCCATCAGCGTGGCGGTCACGTTGGCCATCTCCAGCGTGCTCACCGGGCTCACGCCGAGGGTGAAGGACAGCAGGCCCTGGTAGTACTTCGACTGCGGCTGGTTGTACTGCGGTTTCTTCGACAGCGGGTTGGCCGGGTCGGTGATCGGGGTGCCGCCGGCCGCGTTGCTGCGCATGGTCTGGCGCAGCCCGAGCCGCTCGGCCATCCGCACCACCGCCGGCGTGCCCACCTTCGCCTCCAGGTCCACGAACGCGACGTTCGGCGAGGTGGCCAGCGCGCTCTGCAGGCTGATCGGATCGGCGTAGTCGCCGTCGTTGGCGACCGGGTAGCACTTGGTGTTCGGACTCGACTGCTCCGGGACGAAGCAGTCCGAGTTGGGGTTGGGCAGCTCGGAGTCGAACGCGACGGCGCCCTGCTCCAGCGCGGCGGCGGTGGTGAAGATCTTGAACGACGAGCCGGCGCCGAACACATTGCTCGGTTTGGCCACGATGTTGGTGAGCGTCTCGCCGGCCGACCCGTCGGTGCCCAGGTTGCGGTTGGCCACCATGGCCAGCACCTGGTGCATGCCGTTCTGCGGCCGGATCAGCGCGAAGGTGTTGGCCACCCCGTTCTGCGCGGTCGGCACGTTCTGCTCCACCGCCGACTTGATCGCCGCGGCGGCCACCGGGTCCATGGTGGTCGCGATGGTGTAGCCGCCGGTGCTCAGCTGGTCGCTGGTGAAGCCGAGGCCGCGCAGGTAGCTGACCACGTAGTCGCAGAAGAACCCGGCGGCCGGGGCGGCCGAGTAGCAGGTGCCGCCGGGCACGTCCGGACCGTCGGGCACCACGCCCAACGGGGTGGCCTTCGCCAGGGCGGCCACGTCGGCGGGCAGCGCCTCGGTTGACACCATCGCGTCGATCACCAGGTTGCGCCGGTTGGTGGCCTGCACCGGGTGGGTGTACGGGTTGTACAGGTTCGGGTTGTTGACCATGCCGGCCAGCAGCGCGGCCTGGGGAACGGTGAGCTGGGCCGCGGTGGTGTGGAAGTACGCCCGCGCGGCGGCGCCGACGCCATAGATGTTGCCGGCGAACTCCAACAGGTTCAGGTAGCCGGTGAGGATGTCGTTCTTGGGGGTGGCGCGGTCCAGCCGGATGGCCATCTGGGCTTCGCGGATCTTGCGCAGGATGGAGTCCGCGCGGTCGGCCGCCTGGGCTGCCGGATTGTCCCGGTCGAGCACGTTGATCAGGTAGTTCTTCACATACTGCTGGGTGATTGTGGAGGCCCCCTGCAGCGGGCCACCGGACGTGTTGTGCAGCAGCGCGCGCAGCGTGGCGGCCGGGTCGATGCCCTTGTCCTCGTAGAAGCGGCGGTCCTCGATGGAGATGATCGCGGCCTTCATGCTGTCCGCGATCTGGCCGAAGGTGGCTGGTAGCCGGTACTGGTCGTACAGGTAGGCCAGCGGCGCCCCGGTGCGGTCCAGCACCGTCGTGGTCAGCGGCATCTGGTCGGCGGTCAGCCGTGCGTTCGACACGTTGGCCGACGCCCGGTACGCCGAATCGGTCAGCTGGTTGGACAGCACGCCCAGACCGACGGCCACCGGCGACACCATGACGGCCAGCATGATTCCGGACAGCACAACAGCGCCCGACGTCCGGAGCAGCGGGATCTGGGCGCGCACCCGGGCGACGTTACCCCGGCTGACCAGATCTTTGCGGTGAGCCTGCTCGCAGACGGGTCGCGCGGATCAGAACTGCACCCCCCGGGTGAGCGCCCCGTCGACCACCACATTGGTCCCGGTCATGAACGGCACGGCCGGGCTGGCCACGAAGACCACCGCCCTGGCGATCTCCTCCGGGTTGGCCATCCGGCCGGTCGGGTTCAGGGCCAGTGCCTGGCCGAACAGCTCGGGGTTGTGCTGCTCGATGGTCTCCCACACGCCGCCGGGGAAGTAGACGTTGCCCGGCGACACGGTGTTCGCCCGGATGCCCTTGCCGGCCAACTGGTAGGCCAGCCCCTGGGTGTAGTGGATCAGTGCCGCCTTGAACGTGCCGTACGGGCCGGCGGCGAAGTCGATCTCCCGGCCGGACACGCTGGACACCGCCACGATCGACCCGGCGTCGCTGCGCTCCAGGTGCGGCAGCGCGGCCTCCACCAGCCGCACGGTGTGCAGCAGGTCGACCTCGAAGCTGGCCCGCCAGTTCGCCTCGTCCGACGGGATGGCCAGCGCGCTGACGTTGGCCACCACGATGTCCAACCCACCGAGCCGCTCGGCGGAGTCGGCCACCCAGGCGGCCAGGGCGGCTCCGTCAGCCACGTCCAGCGCGGTGCCGACCACCCGGGTGCCGTGCTCGGCGAGCGCCTCGGTGGTGGCCTTGACCTCGGTGGCGTCCCGGGCGCACACCGAGACGTCCGCGCCCTCGACGGCGAACGTCTCGGCGATCCGCCGGCCGATCCCCTTGGTCCCGCCGGTCACCAGCGCGCGCCGGCCCTTCAGCCCCAGGTCCATGTCGTCCTCGTCCTCCTCGTGTGGTCGGCGCTAGCTCGCCGCGGCGGCCTGTTCGCGCAGGTAGCTGTGCATGCCGTCGAAGGCGCGGACCGGCGGCAGCAGCGACTTCGCCACCTTGGTCACCGCGCTGTAGTTCGTGTCGCAGACGTTGGCCAGCGGGCACTGGGAGATCTGGGTGAGCAGCTGATAGGCGTCCAACCGGTCCAGCCCGAGCAGCTCGCCGAGCCAATCCACCATGGCCACCTGGCTGGCCCGCCAGGCGTCCTCCAACGGCCGTGCCGAGCCGACCACCATCAGGTCGGTGTCCGACTCGATCCGCGGCCACAGCGGCGCCGGCGCGGCCCCTGACTTGATCAACTCGACCAGCAGCGTGGTGTTCATCGCGCCCTCCACCGCGGTGCCGCAGGACTCCCCCTCGCCCTGGCGGTAATGGCCGTCACCGATGGAGAACAGCGCGCCCTCCACGTTCACCCCGAGGTAGCAGGTCACGCCGGCGCGCATCTCCGGCGTGTCCATGTTGCCGCCGAAGGTGTCCGGCACCAGCGAGCTGCGTACCTCCCGGGCCGGCGGGGCCACCCCGACGGTGCCGTGCATCGGGTCGATCGGCAGCTCGAGCTGGAACTCGCTACCCCGGGCGGCGAAGGTGACGGTGCGCCGGTCGGAGTTCAGGTGGTAGATCCAGGTGCGCTCGGGCAGCGGTGGCTGCAGGGTGGCGGTGCGGTCGGTGCCGGTCAGGCCGCCGAAGAACGGGATGGTGGAGGACGCCGCCCAGTCCCTGGCCGGTTCGATGGACACGAAGTGCACCGCCAGGGTGTCCCCCGGCTCCGCGCCCGCCACGTAGAACGGGCCGGTCTGCGGGTTCACGTCGGGCATCTTCAAGCTCAGGCTGGCCAGGTCGTCCACGGTGCGCAGCCGGCCGGCGAAGGCGTCCTCGGTCCACAGCTTCAGCAGCGTGCCCGGCTTGACGGTGGCCACCGGCGGCACCCCGCCGAAGGTCCATGCGTACTGCTCCGGGGTCGGCCGGAACTCCACCACGTCCATCCGTACTCCTCCCGCCGCCGTGCCTGGTCAGCTTTCCGAGCCGCCGCCCCGCCCGCAAGGTGGCGCGCGCCGCCAGGTCTAGGTCGGCAGCCCTTTGCTCTGCGCACCTATACGCAACGGGCCCTGTGCGTATAGGTGCGCAGAGCAAAGCCTCACCGCCAGGCCGCGGCCCTGGCTCGAACGGGTCAGGCCGGTGTCGGACTCTGGACGGGCAGTGCGAGCGCCTCCGCCGAGGCGAGCAGGCGCCGGTCATAGCTGACGAACGCGGCGAGCCGTCCGCCGAAGACGACCTGGGCGGTGGCGAGGTGGATGGCGTCCAGGGAGCGCAGGTCTCGATCCGGGAAGCCCGCCGCGGCCGCCCGAACCAGCTCGTCGATCTCGTAGCGGGCCACTCGCGCCAACAGCGCCGGTACATCGCGTACCAGCTCCGGCTCCGTGTGACGCAGTGCCCTGGGCAGTTCGACCTCGATCAGCGCTGAGGACACGAACATTGAACCCATCCGCGCATCCAGCCAATCGGCCAGTGTGTCACTCTCCGGTTCCCGGCGGACCAGCTTCACAAGTGCCGCGGTGTCCAGGTAGATCAGGTCAGCCGTCGGCACCGGGTCAGTACCGCTCGTCGTCGCGCAGCTCGCGGAGCAGTTCGCCGGCTTCGCGGTCGGTCCGAACCGGCCCGGTCGGCCGGGGTATCGGCCCCGTGACGGTCACCGGGCTGAGCTTGCCGGAGGCGATCAGCTCAGCGAGCGGATGCACCTGAGCGGGAATGAGCCGCGCGATGACGGCGCCCCGCTCGGTGATCTCGATCTCTTCCCCGCGCTTCACCCGAGCCAGCACACCAGCCGTGTTCTGGTTCAGCTCCCGGACCGGCACCTCCGACATACGACGAGTGTAGTACATCACGTAGTACAGGGGGTCAGTCGGTGAGGAGTGGGAGTAGGGCGGTGATTTCGTCGGCGATCGACGTCGGCACGATGTACCCGTCCTGCTTGCGGATGTCGTCGATGTGCCCGGCGATGTCATCGGCGGACACCTCGACGCCCTTGCCGGCGAACCAGCCCGGGGCCAGCCCGACGAACACCCGCGCGTACCGGCCACCACCGGCCGAGAACACCTCGTGCGTCAGCTCGCAGGCGTCGCTGGCCAGGTAGGTCACCATCGGGGTGACCAGCTCCGGGGACACGTGCTCGGCCAGCGGGCCGAGCAGCTCCTCTGTCATCCGGGTCCGCGCGATCGGGCAGATCACGTTGCTCTTGATGCCGCTCTTGGCGCCCTCGATGGCGAGCACGTTCGACAAACCGAGCAGGCCCATCTTCGCCGCGCCGTAGTTGGTCTGGCCGAAGTTGCCGAACACCCCGGCGTTGGACGCGGTGAACACGAACCGCCCGTAGCCGTTCTCCTTCATCACCCGGAACGCCGGCTGGCTGACGTAGAAGGCACCCTTGAGGTGCACGTCCAGCACCGCGTCCAGGTCCTGGTTGGCCAACTTGGCGAATGTCCTGTCCCGCAGGATGCCGGCGTTGTTGATCACGATGTCGACCTTGCCGAAGTTGTCCACCGCGGCCTGCACGATGGCCTGGCCGCCCTCCGGGGTTGACACCGAGTCGTGCGAGGCCACCGCGCTGCCCCCCTTGGCGGTGATCTCCTCGACGACCTTCTGCGCCGCGGAGGCATCGCTGCCTACCCCGGACGCCGACCCGCCCAGGTCGTTGACCACCACGGATGCACCCCGAGCGGCCAACTCCATGGCGTAGGTGCGGCCTAGGCCACCACCCGCACCTGTCACGATGGCCACCCGGTCGACGAAGCTGATGTCAGTCACGGGGCCACCTTAATATGAATTCAACTTCTGGCACTCACCCGATGGAGCGTGGCCCTGCACACTCAGCCGGCCGCGCGGCGGATCGCCCGGTAGATCAGCGCCCGGTCCCCGAGCCTGCGGCGCAGCTCCCGCTCCAGCCCGGCGATCGGGTACAGGTTCTGCGGCGCCCGGGAGTCCTTGTACTCCGTCGAGGCGTACCGGCAGAGCATCGGCGCCGAGCGGTCGGCCAGCTCGAGCACCTCGGCAACCGGCCGCTCCGCCGCGCACTCCACCCGGACCACCCCGGCCCACGGCGCGCCCGAGCCGCCCGGCAACCGCAGGTACCAGGAGTACCGCTGCCAGCTGGTGCCCAGCCCGAACACCGGCGTGCGCTGCCCGGCGGCCAGCCCGCCGACCATCCGGTGCTGCTCGGCCGGGAGGTACTCGCTGCGGTGCGTCTTGATCAGCCCGAGTACCCGGGGCAGGTGCTGGCGGCCACGCAGCGGGCCGTCCACCACGAGCAGGTCACCGCCGGTCGGGCCGGCGTCCCGGGCGCTCCGGGCGGCGGCCGCCACCGAGGCCTCCAGCTCGGCCAGCGCGCGCTGCAACGCCAGGCTCAGGTCGGTCGCCGCCTCGCCCCGCCGCTCGGTGTGCACCCGCGAGTAGCGCCCGGCCGAGGTGACCACGTCGCTGGCATGCCGGGCCGTGCTGAACAGCCCCCGGCGGACCTCGGCGGTGTGCAGCCGGGCTTCGTCGGGACGGCAGCACACCACGCCGGCCGCGTACGACGCGCACAGCGCCAGCGAAGCGGTACCGCCGTCGAGGGTGGCCGGGCCGCCGTCGCCGAGCACGTCCTCGTCAGGACCAAGGCCGTCGCCGGTCACCGGGTCCTCGTCGGAGATCCAGGCCATCGCGTCGATCCGCCGCACCCCGTCCACGAACAGCACCGCCGGCCAGCTCCCGGCGCCGCGGCCCGGCCCCGCCCCGGGACTGATCGGCCGCCACCGCGCCGCCGGCACCTCGACGTCCAGCGCCAGCCGCGCGGTGGACTGGCTCAGCTCGGCGGTTTCCTCGCTGCTCACGCCGTAGCCGGGGTCCCAGCTCTCCACTCGCCAGCGCATCCGGGGTCCGAGTACCTCAGTGCTCATCCGCTCTCCCGGACGACCGCTGAGGTGTGCTGGTCCCGGCTCACCGCGAACCGGACGGGTACCCGCTCGGCCAGCGCCGGCACGTGCGTGACCACGCCGACCATCCGGTCCCCCAGCGCGGCGAGGTTCTCCAGGGTGCTGGCCACCGTGTCCAGGTTTGCCTCGTCCAGGCTGCCGAAGCCCTCGTCGAGGAAGATCGAGTCGAGCCGGACCGCGCCGGCCGAGGCCAGCGTGGAGAGCTGCTCGGCCAGCGCGAGCGCCAGCGCCAGGCTGGCCTGGAACGTCTCGCCGCCGGACAGCGTCTTCACCGGGCGCTGGGCGTCCGCGTCGGCGTGGTCCACCACCAGGAACTCGCCGTCGGCGTGGGTCAGCTCGAACTGGCCGCCGGACAGCTCAGCCAGGCTCCGGGATGCGTCGGCCACCAGCGTGTCCAGCGCGGAGGCCACCAACCAGCGCGGGAACGCGTCCGAGCGGAGCAGCCCGGCCAGCATCCGGGCCACCTGGCCGGCCTCCTCGGCGGCGGCCCGGTCAGTTTCCAGCCGCCCGGCCAGGGCCCGGCGCTCGGCGATCCGGGCCACCGCACCCCTGGCCCGCTCCGCCGCCGCCGAGGCGGCCGGCGCGGCGGCGGCCCCGAGTGGCCGGTCGGCCGGCACCGGTACGTCGTGCGCGTGCAGGTCATCGGCCAGGGCGCGCTGGGCGGCGTCCCGGCGGGACCGGGCGCCCCGCGCCACCGCGACGGCACCGGGCAGCCGCGCGTCCCGCTCCGCCGCGGCGCGGCCGGCCCAACCGGTCAGCTCGGCCCACCCGGCGAGCAGTCCCTCCCCGCCACCGGCGGAACCGGTCAGCGCCGGGGCCCCCAGGCCGACCAGCGGATCCCGCGCGGCGGCCAGCTCCCGCCAGCCCTGGTCCAGCTGGGCGGCCAGTCGCTCGGCGGCCGCACCGGCGCCGGCGCGGGCCGCCCTGGCGGTGCGCAGCGCGGCGTCGGCCCTGGTGACGTCCTCGGCGAGCGCGGTGAGCTCGGCGAGCCGGCGGGCCAACTCGGTGTCTGGCGGGGCGTCGGCCAGCGCGGCGGCGAGCTCCTCGACGCGGCGCGCCGCGCGGGCCAGCTCGGTGCGAGCGTCCTGCTCGACGCGCACCGACTCGTGCTCGGCCCGGCGGCCCCGCTCGGCGTAGTCGGCGGCCGCTTGGAAGGCCCGCTCCACCTCGACCCTGGCCCGCTCCACCTCGGCGACCTCGGCGCGCGCGGTCGCCAGCCGGTCGGCCCGTTCGGCGGCCTGTCGGTGCGCCCAGTCGGTGAGCGCCCGCCAGGAAGCCACCGCGTCGTCCTGGTCCACCGCCGGCGCACCCAGTGCCACCAGCGGGTCCCGTGCGGCGCGCAACCCGGTGGCCGCCTCGGCCAGCCGCCGCGCCGCGTCGGCGTCGGCCGCCTCGGCCAGCTCCCGGTCGCGGCGGCCGCGGCGGAAGCGCTCGTCGGCCTCCCGCGCGGCGGCGGCCAGCCGGTCCACCTCGGCCAGCAACCGGTCCAGCTCGGCCCGCAACCGGTCCAGCTCGGCGGGGCCGGCGTCCGGCTCGGCGGGGCCGGTGGTCACCTCGGCCATGCCCGCTACGGCATGGGCCAGCGCGGCGTTCAGTTGCTCGATCCGGCCACCGACCGCGTCCAGCTCGGCGGCGGCGCGGCGCTCGGCCTCGGCGGCGGTGCGCCGCCCGGCCAGTGCCCGGTCGCGGTGCCCGGTGGCGTGGTCGACCGCCCGGGCCGCCTCGGTCAACCCGGTGGCCTCGGCCGGCGGCGGCAGCCGGGTGACCTCCTGGGCGCACACCGGGCAGGGCTGGTGCAGGGCCAGCCCGGGGCGCAGCGCGGCCACCAGGTCGGTGCGCGCACGGGCGTCCCGCTCGTCGCGGCACTCGGCCAGCAGCTGCTCGGCGTCGTCCAGGGCGGCGGCCGCGGCGGCGGCCAGTTCGGCGGCGCGGTCGTGCTCGGCGGTGGCGGCGCGGTGGGCCTGTTCGGCGTCGGCCAGTGCGGCGTGGTCCCGGCGGGCGCCGGCCAGCACGCTCCGATCCGGCGCGGCCGCCAGCGCATCCCTGGCCTCGGTGTCGTCGACCTCCGCGGCGGCCAGCTCGCGGCGCGCGGCGGCCAACCGGTCGGCGGCGGCCCGGCGGTCGGCGGCCAGCTCGGCCACCCCGTCCGGGGCGCGCAGCCCGGCCAGCCGCGCGTGCTCCTCGGCGTACCGGGCCTCCTCGGCGCGCCCGGCCTGGGCGGCCGCCACGGTCCGGTCCCGGGCAGCCCTGGCCTCCTCCAGCGCGGTGAGTGCCTCGGCGTAGGCGGTGTTGACCTTCGCGGTGCGCCGGCCCGCCGCCTCGGCCCGCTCACCCAGCTCGGGCAGCCCGCCGCGCAATTCGGCCAGCTCGGCATGGTCGCGGCGCAGCTGGCGCAGCGGCTCGGCGGGCGGCGCGGCGGCGGCCCGCTCCCGGGCGGCGGTGTCCTCGGCCTCGGCGGCCACCAGGCTGGCAGCGGCGTCGGCGACCGCCGCTTCCGCCCGCCCGGCCCGCCGCGCCAGCTCGGCCAGTCCGTCCGGGGCGCGCAGCCCGGCGAGCTCGTCCCGCTCCGCGCCCAGCCGGGCGGCCACCCGCTCGGCCTCGGTCACCTCTGCCTCGGCGGCGGCCAGCGCCGGCAGCGCCCGGTGCACCCGCTCGACCAACCCGGTCAGCGCGACCTCCCGGGCATCGGCCTCGGCGGCGGCCTGCTCGGTGGCGTCGGCGTAGCCGGTGAGCTGCTCGGCGAGCAGTTCCGCCCGCTGCGCCTGCAGCTTCGCCTCGGCGCCGGCGTCCTTGGCCATCGCCTCGTACATGCCCAGACCCAGGATCCGGGTCAGGGTGCGCTGCCGGTCGGCCGGCTTGGCGTGCAGGAACTGGGCGAACTCACCCTGTGGCAGCACCACGCAGATGCAGAACTGCTCGAACGGCAGCCCGAGCAGATCCTCGACCGTCTTGGACACCGCGCCGTCGTGGGCGAGCACCTCGGTCTCGTCGTCCAGCTCACCGAGCGCCTTCGAGTCGACCAGCCGCTCCAGCCGGGCATTGCGCACGGTGACCGCGCCGCTGGCCGCCCGGCGCAGCTCGCGGGCGGCGACATACCGCTCCGGGCCGACGTCGAACAGCAGCCGCACGGTGCCCCGGTTGGCGGTCGGCGACAGCGCCAGCGCCACCGTCCGCCGGTCGTCCCAGCGGGGCACCGAGCCGTACAGCGCGAACGTCATTGCGTCGATCACCGTGGACTTGCCCGACCCGGTGGGGCCGACCAGGGCGAAGTAGTCCGCGCCGGCGAAGTCCACCGTGGTCGGCGCGCGGAACGCGGCGAAGCCGTCCATGTCCAACCGCACCGGGCGCATGGTCAGTCGCCTCCGCTGGTGACCCGGTCGTGCAGCCGGGCGAACAGGGCAGCCACCCGGCGGTCGGCCACCGCGCGGCCGGCGCAGTACTCGGCGAACAGCTCACCCGGCGTCCGCTCCACGCCCCCGCCGCCGGGCCGATCACCGCTGGCCGGGCCGGTGAACTCCGGGTCGATGCGCACCTCGAGTGCGTTCGGCAGCAGCTCCAGCACCTCGTCCCGCAACCCCGCCCGAGCCTGCTCGCGGACCCACACCCGCAGGTAGTCGTCCCCCACCTGATCGGACACCGCGGCCAGCTCCGAAACAGTGCCGCGCAGCGTGCGCAGCCGCCGCCCGGCGGTGATCGGGATGTCGGTGACCCGCGCCGGGGTGCCCGGAGATGCCTCCACCAGGCAGACCACGTTGGTGTTGTCCTGCTCGCCGAAGTCCACGGCCAGCGGGGCGCCGCAGTAGTGCACCGGGCAGGGCGCGGGCAGCTGCTGGCGGCGGTGCAGGTGGCCGAGCGCCACGTAGTGCGCCTCGACCGGGAACACCGCCGCCGGCACGTGGTATTCGAAGATCGACTGGGCGGCCCGCTCGCCGCCGCCGAACGCGCCGCCGGTCACCGTCAGGTGCGCCATCACCAGGTTCACCGCGTCGTCGGCGAACCCGGCGGTGAGGGTGGCGAGCACCTCGCGGACCAGTTGGTCGTAGCCGCCGGCGTTCTCCGCCGGGGTGCGGTTGACCAGCTCGGCGGCCTTCACCGCGTACCGCTGGGACAGGAACGGCAACACCGCGACGGTCACCGGCTCGCCGGTGGAGCGCGCGGTGAACCGCACCACGCCGCCCTGCTCCGCCGTGCGCACCGCGCCGACCAGGGTGATCCCGGCGTGGTCGGCCAGTGGGCGGTAGGCGTCCAGGGTGGCCGCGTGGTCGTGGTTGCCGGCGATGGCGATCACCCGCGCCCCGGTGCCGGCCAGCGCGAGCAGCGCGTTCACCACCAGGTTCTGCGCGGCGGCGCTGGGCGCGGCGCTGTCGTACAGGTCGCCGGCGATGAGCACCGCGTCCGGCTGCTCGGCCCGGGTGAGCGCGACGATCTCGCGCAGCACATCGCGCTGCTCGTCCAGCCGCGAGCGGCCCTTGAGCGTCTTGCCGACGTGCCAGTCGGAGGTGTGCAGGAACCGCATAGGCCGCCAACGGTATGCGGACCCGCCGACAACGCCGCCGCCAGGCTCGGCGAACACGGCTTAACCTGCTGGGTATGCCCACGCGCCGGCACCGCTCCGTGTTGATCGCCCGGCTGACCAACGAGAGCCCGGGGCCTCCGCAGGCGGCGATCCTGGACGAGCTGCGCCGCTGCCTGCTGGACGGCGGCGTGCCACCCGGCACCCCGATCCCGCTGGACGAGGTCGCCGGCGTGTTCGGGGTCAGCCGGATCCCGGTGCGCGAGGCGCTCAAGACGCTGATCGGCGAGGGCCTGGTGGAGCACCGCCCGAACGCCGGATACGCGGTGGCCACGCTGACCGCCCAGGAGCTGCGCGAGCTGTACCTGGTGCGCGAGGTGCTCGAAACGGCGGCGCTGACCGCGGCGGTGGACTCCGCCGGAGCACGGGACGACGCCGAGGCGCGAGCGGCGCACCAGGCGCTGGACCTCGCGGTGGCCAACGGGGACGTCCGCGCCTATCACCGGGAGAGCCGCCGATTCCACTGGGCGCTGGTCCGGCCGTCGGGGATGCGCCGGCTGCTGGGTATGTACGAGTCGGCGTGGAACATCACCGAGCCGCTCCAGCCGATGGCCCACGTCAGCGAGGCTGACCGGGCCACCCTGCACCACGATCACGACGAGCTGCTCGCCGCGTTCCTGACCAGGGACACCCCCGCGCTACTGGAGATCGCCCGGCAGCACCACCGGCGGCTGCAGTCCTCGCTGGAAAATATACGATTCGCGTGACGGCCGCGTAACACAGCCCACTTACGGTTCTGGCACGCCGGAATTCCCGGTTCCGCCTCGAGCAGAGGCGCCGACGGGGCTGATGACGAAAGCGGCCGCATCGTCGATAGGCCTCGTTTCTCCCGGGCACAGGAGTCGCCATGACCGAAGTCGCGAGGCATGCGCAGGAACGGGTGCTACCGCCACAGGCCAGCGCCGGCCACGACGATCTCGTCGAGGCCGCGGGCCAGCCGATCGGCGCCGGACTCATCAAGTCCAGCTATGCCGACCGGTTGACCAACGAAGATTTGGCTCCATTGCGGAAACAATCCTGGAGCAGCTACAACATCTTCGCGTTCTGGATGTCCGACGTGCACAGCGTGGGCGGGTACGTCACCGCCGGCAGCCTGTTCGCGCTGGGACTGAACAGCTGGCAGGTACTGATCGC
>Ga0137415_10004319_pt1 | contig 14077 bp, 14 predicted proteins | sample CZODoug3_1_1_16f_FD_183082 | JGI IMG/M metagenome (GOLD analysis project Ga0137415, IMG submission 183082) | Vadose zone soil fungal communities from Angelo Coast Range Reserve, California, USA - CZODoug3_1_1_16fungal (Hybrid Assembly) | ecosystem: Environmental > Terrestrial > Soil > Vadose... | reverse complement strand
CGCATAGGCGGGCAGGGACTCGGTCAGATGGCGACGTAAAGCGTCGAGATCGAATGCCTCGGTGACCACCAGCGCCGCCATGCCGGCGCGCCCGTCCGTCGCCGGCAGCGCAATCCCATACACGGTGGCATCCACGACACCCGGGCAGCGCGCGATCGCGTCGCGGACCTCCGACGTCGCCACGTTCTCGCCCTTCCACCGGAAGGTATCGCCGATGCGGTCGACGAAATAGAAATAGCCCTGCTGGTCCCGGCGCATGAGGTCGCCGGTGCGAAACCAGGCGTCGCCGGGCTTGAACACGTCGCGCAGGATCTTCTTTTCCGAATCCCGCGCGTCGGTGTAGCCGTCGAAACGGCTGCCGGGATTGCGGCCTTCGATCCTGCCGATCGCCTCGCCGATCTCATTGGGGGCGCACGGGATGCACAAGCCGCGCTCGTCGCGCAGCGGCTCGCCTTTTCCGGTGTCGGATTTGACGATTGCGGCGGGAAATCTGTGAGCCAGGAAGGGCGGCACGCGGCCGATGGCGCCGGATTTTCCTTCCGCGTTGTAGAGCGACAGATTGCCTTCGGTCGCGGCGTAGAATTCGAGGATGTGGGGAATCGCGAAGCGGCTCTTGAAGCTCTCCCACACGTCGGGACGCAAGCCGTTGCCGCAGGCGAGCCGCAGCCGGTGCTTCGTTTCGAGCGGATGCGGCGGCGCATTGGTGAGATAGCGGCAGAGCTCGCCGATATACTGCACCAGGGTGCAATCCTGGCGCGCCACGTCGTCCCAGAACTGGCGGGCTGAGAACTTGTCGCGGATCAGGACGGACCCGCCATTGACCAGCATGGCGCCGGTCGCCACCACGCCGCCGACGCTGTGATACATCGGCAGGCAATCATACATGCGGTCGCTCGGCCGCGTATCCATCATGCCGGCGAACCAGTGGCTCCACATCATCACCCGCGCATGGCTGACCTTGGCGGCCTTCGGCAGTCCGGTCGTGCCCGAGGTGTAGATGTGAAGGGCGGTGTCGTCGATCGTCACCGTCCGGCGTTCGGACCGGTCAAGCTTTGCGGCAGCCCGGCGTTCGAGATCGAGGTCGAGCCGCGCGAAGTCCGCGCCGGCCTCGCCGTGGGCCCAAAGGGCGGGACGAAGGGACAGATGCGGCAGCGCGCCGGCGAAAGCGCCGGCCAGCTCCGCCGCGACGATCACCTGCCGGGGCGCCACGACCTCGATGCAATGCGCGAGCGAGCGGCCGGCCAGATTGGTGTTGAGCAGCGACACGACGCCCCCGACGCGCGTGATGCCGAGCCACGCCGCCATGTAGTCGGGGCGGTTCGGCATGAGCAGGCCCACGGTGTCGCCCTTGGCGAGACCCTGCGCGAGCGCCCAGCGCGCATAGCGGTTCGCCCGCGCGGCGAGCCCGCGATAGCTCAGGGCTTCGCGATCGGACAGCAGCGCGGGCGCGTCGCCATGGGCCTCGGCGAGATCGTCGATGATGGCCGGGAGCGTGCGGGCCGGATGGGCGGCGATCGGCGCCGTCATTTCGAGCGCGCGCAGCCACGCCTTGGCGGCCGACGGACCGGCTTCACCGATGGCGACGCGCAGGTTCATGATTAACGCCTTGTTACTGGGCCGGCGTGCGAAACGGGAAGCCGTAAGCGCAGCATAGGCCGGCCGGCATTAAGACACGTTTTATGCCCGGGGAGATTCCCGCAAGCGCGCCGGACGACGACGCGTCATCGCATCGATGGTTAAGGTTATCGCATCGGATTCGAGGCGGCTTCGTTGAACGTCAATATCTGTGGGCGATAAATTGCCCCAAGACGCCCGAAGCGGCGGAGCGGCCATGCTGCGCCGCCGGCGCGCATCGACCGGCCGTCACTTGACGTCCCGGGACGAACGGCCAGGTGAACCGATGAAACGCGAGACCATCGCGATCCATAGCGGCTACGACGTCGAGCCGACCACGAAGGCCGTGGCGGTCCCGATCTATCAGACCGTGGCCTATGCGTTCGACAGCGCCGAGCACGGGGCGGCGCTGTTCAATCTCGAGGCCGAGGGACATCGCTACAGCCGGATCAGCAACCCCACCAACGCCGTGCTCGAGCGGCGCGTCGCCGCCCTCGAGGGCGGCCTGGAAGCCCTGAGCGTGAGCTCCGGGCAGGCGGCCTTGAATTACGCGGCGCTCAACGTCGCGGAGCTCGGCAGCAACATCGTGTCGGTGCCGCAGCTCTATGGCACGACGCATACGCTGTTCGCCCATGTGCTGCCGGGGCAGGGCATCAATGTGCGGTTTGCCGAGACCGACACGCCGGCGGCGGTCGAGAAGCTGATCGACGAGCGCACGCGCGCCGTGTTCTGCGAAAGCATCGGCAATCCGGCCGGCAACATCTGCGACATCGAGGCGCTGGCCGAGGTCGCGCACCGGCACGGCGTTCCCCTGATCGTCGACAATACGGTGGCGACGCCGATCCTGCTGCGCCCGATCGATCATGGCGCCGACATCGTGGTGCATTCGCTGACCAAGTTCATGGGCGGGCACGGCACCACGATGGGCGGCATCATCGTGGACAGCGGAAAGTTTCCCTGGAAGAAGCACGCGCAGCGCTTCCCGATGTTCAACCGGCCCGACGCCTCGTATCACGGCCTGGTCTATGTCGATCATTTCGGCGAGGCCGCCTATATCGCGCGCGCGCGCAGCGTCTATCAGCGCACCACCGGCGCGGTGCTCTCGCCGCTCAGCGCCTTCCTGCTGCTGCAAGGCATCGAGACGGTCGCGCTGCGGGTCGAGCGCCACGTCGAGAATGCGCGGCGCGTCGCCGAATTCCTGCGCGACGATCCGCGGGTCGATTGGGTCAGGTATGCCGGCTTTCCCGACAGTCCCTACCACGCGCTGGCGCAGAAATATCTCGGCGGCCGGGCCTGCTCGCTGCTGACCTTCGGGGTCAAGGGAGGCTTTGCGGCCGGCCAGCGCTTCTACGACGCCCTCAGGCTGTTCAAGCGCCTGGTCAACATGGGCGACGCGAAATCGCTCGCCTGTCATCCGGCTTCCACCACGCATCGGCAGATGTCGGCCGAGGAGCAACGCAAGGCCGGCGTGGGGCCGGAGGTGATCCGGCTGAGCATCGGCATCGAGCATATCGACGACATCATCGCCGATCTCGACCAGGCGCTCGACGCCGGGCAGTCGACCCATCGCCGCATGACCGCAGCGGATTGGTTCCGGTCTTTCGCGAGGAAGCGGCATGCCGGTACTCGTCGATAACGGGTCGAATCCGCCCGCCGGCCATCCCGGCTGCCTCGAGATCGGGCTGGTCAACAGCATGCCGGACGCCGCCCTGGAGGCGACCGAGCGGCAATTCATCGAGCTCATCGATGCCGCCGCCCAAGACATCCCGGTCCGGCTGCGCTTCTTTTCGCTGCCGGACGTGCCGCGCACGGCGCGCGGGCAACAGCATGTGAGCAAATCCTATCTCGGCATCGGCGATCTGTGGGACGGGCGGCTCGATGCGCTCATCGTGACCGGGACGGAGCCGCGCGCGCCGGCGCTGTCGGCGGAGCCCTACTGGCCGGCGCTGGCCGAGCTGATCGACTGGGCGGAGCACAACACCATCTCGACCATCTGGTCCTGCCTGGCGGCCCACGCGGCCGTGCTCCAGCTCGACGGCGTCGAGCGCCACGCGCTCGCCGACAAATGCTTCGGCATCTTCGACTGCGCCAAGGTCGGCCAGCATCCGCTGATGGAGGGTGTCCCGGCCAGCATCGCGGTCCCGCATTCGCGCTGGAACGGATTGCGCGAAAGCGAGCTCGCGTTGCGCGGTTACGACATCCTGACGCGCTCGGCGCGTGCGGGCGTCGACGGCTTCGCGAAGGAGGGCAGGAGCCTGTTCGTATTTTTCCAGGGCCATCCGGAATATGACGCGGCGAGCCTGCTCGGCGAGTACCGCCGCGATGTCGGACGCTTCCTGCGCGGCGAGCGGGAGACTTTCCCGGCGATGCCGAAAAACTATTTCGACGCCGCGACCGCCGGCCTGCTGGCGGCGTTTCGTGCCCGCGCGCGCATGGACCGGCGCGAGGAACTGCTCGCCGACTTTCCGCTCGCGGCGGCGGAGCGCAGCTTGACGACTGTCTGGCGTCCGTCCGCGGCGCGCATCTATCGCAACTGGCTGGCCCATCTGTCGGCGCAAAAGGCCACGCGGACCATGTCGGCTGCTGTCGCCGGCGCGGCCCGAACTTCGCACGCAAGCGTCTGGCAGGGGGCGGCCGCGGCAAACGTCCAAGCCGCCGGCGAACCCGTCCGCCGGGCGCCATTCATCGAGCGACGCCGCGCCAACGACTCGTCCGGCCTTTACAGCGGCGCGCGCGACCGGCGGATTTCCGCCCAGCGCGAGCCGATCCCGGCCGAGTAAACGCCCGGCGGCCGAACGCCGGCCTGGCCGGGCAGCCGAAATAATGATCCCGCGGACCGGTGGCGAATTCGCCGCCGGCCGGATATTAGTTTGCGGCGCCTGGCGCGACCTTGCGTGCAAGAACCCGGCAGGGAAGGGGCCGTCAGGCCATGAAAATCTCGATCCTCGACGATTACCACGACACGGTGCGAAACCTTGCGGTCTTCAAAAAGCTCGCCGGCCACGACGTCAGGATCTGGAACGATCACGTGCAGGACGTCGACGCGCTGGCGGCGCGGCTGAAAGATGCCGAAGCCCTGGTGCTGATCCGCGAGCGCACGAAAATCCGCACGCCGCTGCTCGAACGCCTTCCCGCCCTCAGGCTCATCAGCCAGCGCAGCGTCTATCCCCATATCGACGTCGACGCCTGCACGCGGCTCGGCGTGATCGTGTCGTCGAGCCAGCACGCCGGCACACCGTCCTATGCGGCGGCCGAGCTGACCTGGGGGCTGGTGCTGGCCGCCATGCGGCAGATTCCCCAGCAGATGGCGGCGCTCAAGGCCGGCAAGTGGCAGATCGGCGTCGGCCACAGCCTGCGCCACAAGACGCTCGGCATCTACGGCTATGGCCGGATCGGCGCCGTCGTGGCGGGCTACGGCAAGGCCTTCGGGATGAAGGTCCTGGTGTGGGCCAGGGAGGCGACGCGCGCGCGGGCGCTGGCGGACGGCTGGGCGGTGGCGCCGAGCAAGGAGGCCTTCTTCGCGGAATGCGACGTCATCTCGCTGCACATGCGGCTGGTCGATGCGACCCGCCACATCGTCACGGCCGGCGACCTCGCGCGCATGAAGCCGAGCGCGCTGATCGTGAATACCAGCCGCGCGCCGCTGATCGAGCCGGGCGCGCTGGTGGGCGCGCTACGCGCGGGCCGGCCCGGCATGGCGGCGGTCGACGTCTATGAGGAGGAGCCGGTGCGCGACACCGGCCATCCGTTGCTGAACATGCCCAATGTGGTTTGCACGCCGCACCTCGGCTACGTGACGCAGGAGGAATACGAGGTGCAGTTCGCCGATATCTTCGACCAGATCACCGCCTATGGGGCCGGCAAGCCGATCAACGTGGTGAACCCGCAGGTGCTGGAGTCCGCCGGCAGGCGCGGCTGAGGCCCGCAGACCCATGAACGATCCCATCCGTTTCGATCCGCGCGCCCAGGGACCGCTCGACGGCGTGCGCGTGCTCGATCTCTCGCGCCTGGTCGCCGGCAACATGCTGTCGCTCCAGCTCGCCGATTTCGGCGCCGACGTCGTCAAGGTCGAGCCGCCGGCCGGCGATCCGCTGCGCGACTGGCGCGACGGCGGCGCGCCGCTGTATTGGAAGACCTATGGCCGCAACAAGCGCTCGCTCGTGCTCAATCTGCGCGAGGCGGCCGCCAGGGATGCGCTGCTGCGGCTGGTCGCGCGCGCGGACGTGTTCATCGAGAATTACCGGCCCGGAACCCTGGAGGAGATGGGCCTCGGCCCCGACGTTCTGCTCGGGACGAATCCGGGTGTGATCATCGTGCGGGTCTCCGGCTTCGGCCAGACCGGCCCCTACGCGCCCTTGCCGGGCTTCGGCACGCTGGTCGAGGCCATGAGCGGGCTTGCGGCGCGCACCGGTTTTGCGGATCGCGAGCCGGTGCTCCCGCCCCTGGCGCTCGCCGACATGATCGCGGGCCTCTACGGCGCCTTCGCGGTCACGACGGCGTTGCGGGCCCGCGACATGGGCGCGGCGCGCGGCCAGGTCATCGATCTCACGCTGCTCGAATCCATGTTCTCGGTGCTCGGGCCGGAAGCCGCGATCTACCGGATGACCGGCACGGTGCGGGAGCGCACCGGCAGCGGCTCGCATATCTCGGCGCCGCGCAACGTCTATCGCTGCGCGGACGGAAAATACGTCGCGATCTCGGGCTCGACCGAGACCATGGCGCGGCGGATCTTTCGCGCCATCGGGTGCGCCGACATGATCGAGGACGCGCGCTTTTCCACCAACAGCGCGCGGGTCGCGCACCGGCCGCTGGTCGACGCGGCGGTCGGCGGCTGGTTCGCGACCAAGAATCGCGATCAGGCGCTGGCGCTGATGCGCCAGGCGGGTGTCACCGCGGGACCGGTCTACGACATCGCCGACGCGGTCGCGGACGAGCACTTTCGCGAGCGCGGCATCATCGTCGAGGTCGAGGATGCCGAGCTGGGCAGCCTGCCGATGCACGACATCGTGCCGCGCCTGTCGCAGACGCCCGGCGTGTGGCGGCGGCCGGCTCCGGCGCTGGGCGAGCACACCGATGCGGTATTGGCGGAGGCAGGGCTCGATGCCGAGGCGATCGCGCGGATGCGACGGGAGGGGGCGGCGGCGTGAAGCGCCGATTGCCGAATTCGGAATTGTGGTGCTGCCGCACAGGATTGAACTGTGGACCTCCCCCTTACCAAGGGGGTGCTCTACCACTGAGCTACGGCAGCGGAGAAAACGGGCGGCGCGGGCCGCCGAACGGCGCGGAAACTGCCACAGGCGAGTCGCCGGTGCAAGGATAGCAGGCCCCGCAGGGGAAAGATTCCGCGCTGATGACGTAGGCCTGACGCGGCGAACGTCGTTCAGCGCCTTCCGGGGCGCCCCACGGATGGGCTAAGACGACGCCATGACGGCGGACAAGCCGAAGGATCAGGCCTCGAATCGCAAGCGGGCCGAGCGGCTGGCGGCGGCGCTGAAGGCCAACCTCAAGCGCCGCAAGGCCCAGGCGCGCGGCCGTTCCCGGGATGACGCGCCGGCCGCGCCCCCCGGAGAGGCCCGAGAATCCCCCGAGGATGGAAAAAACCGTTAGATTCGAGGCCGATTCGGATTTTCGCCGCAATCTGGCCCTGATGGAGGGCGGCGGCGGCGGTAACCTTTAATCGCGACATCGTCCCGGCGCGGGGAGCGGCCATGGCCGGGCACGGGTTAAAGCATTATTGAGTTGCGCATGTTCTTGTCGGCGCACCGATAACCGGCCCGGATCCCAGTCCGGGGCGGGCTTTCACTGGAACTTGCGCTGGGCCGCGGGAGACCGGACATGGATCGCATACGCATCGTCGGCGGACGCCCGCTCAACGGAACGATTCCGATTTCCGGCGCCAAGAACGCGACCTTGCCGCTGATGATCGCGAGCCTGCTCACCGACGAGACTCTCGTCCTCGAGAATGTGCCGCGGCTCGCCGATGTCGGGTTGCTGCAACGCATCCTCGGCAACCACGGCGTCGACGTGACGATCGGCGGCAAGCGGCCGGGCGACACCGAATACCAGGGCCAGACCCTGCATATCTCGGCGGCCCGGATCGTGGACACCACCGCGCCCTACGAGCTGGTGTCGAAGATGCGCGCGAGCTTCTGGGTGATCGCGCCGCTGGTCGCCCGCATGGGCGAGGCGAAAGTGTCGATGCCGGGCGGCTGCGCCATCGGGACGCGCCCGGTCGACCTGCTCATCATGGTGCTGGAGCGGCTCGGCGCCGCCATCGAGATCGACGGCGGCTACGTGATCGCGCGCGCCAAGAGCGGGCTCAAGGGCGGCGAGATCGTGTTTCCCAAGGTCACGGTCGGCGGCACCCATACGGCCCTCATGGCGGCGGCGCTCGCGGACGGCGTCACGGTCATCGAGAACGCCGCGCGCGAGCCCGAGATCGCCGACGTCGCCGACTGCCTCAACAAGATGGGGGCGCAGATTTCCGGCGCCGGCACCTCGCGCATCACCATCAAGGGCGTCGGCCGGCTGCGCGGCGCGCGTCACAGCGTGCTGCCCGACCGCATCGAGACCGGCACCTACGCCATGGCGGTCGCCATGACGGGCGGCGACGTGATGCTCGAAGGCGCGCGGCCCGAGCTGCTGCAATCCGCGCTCGATGTGCTGGCGCGCGCCGGCCTCGAAGTCTCGGCCAGCAATACCGGCATACGGGTCGCCCGCAACGGCGCCGGCATCGCGCCGGTCGAGGTGGCGACCGATCCCTTCCCGGGCTTCCCGACCGACCTGCAGGCCCAGCTGATGGCGCTGATGACCCGCGCCAAGGGCACCTCGCGCATCACCGAGACCATCTTCGAGAACCGCTTCATGCATGTGCAGGAGCTGGTGCGCTTCGGCGCCCGCATCCATCTCGACGGCGAGACCGCCACCATCGAGGGCGTCGACAAGCTCAAGGGCGCGCCCGTGATGGCGACCGATCTGCGCGCCTCGGCGTCGCTCGTCATCGCGGCGCTCGCCGCCGAAGGCGAGACCATGGTCAACCGCGTCTACCACCTCGACCGCGGCTTCGAGCGTCTCGAGGAAAAGCTCGTGGCCTGCGGCGCCGATATCGCGCGCATCAGCGGGTGAGCCTGCAATAGCCGTAGCCCGCATGGAGCGAAGCGAAATGCGGGACGGGACTAGCGACCGTGTCGGGCGCCTGTCCCGGATTTCGCTTCGCTTCATCCGGGCTACGGCCGCCGTCCTCCTTTTCGCCACCGCCACGGCCCATGCGGCCGAGCGCCCGGCCTCCTTCGTCGACGCGGCCGCGCAGGTGCCGGGGCTGGCGGTCGAGATGCGCTATGCGGGCGAGCACAATTTCGTCGGCCGCCGCATCGACGGCTATGAGCGGCCGGTCTGCCTGCTGACCGCGCCGGCCGCCGGCGCGCTCGCGCAGGTGCAGCATGATCTCGCCGGGCGCGGTCTCGGCCTCAAGGTGTTCGACTGCTATCGGCCGGCGCGGGCGGTCGCGCATTTCCTGCGCTGGGCGCGCGATCTCGGCGACGTCGGGCGCAAGGCCGAGTTCTATCCGACGCTCGACAAGCGCGAGCTGTTTCGGCTCGGCTACATCGCGTCGCATTCCGGCCATTCGCGCGGCTCGACCGTCGACATCGGGCTGGTCGCACTCGCCGACGGCGCCGAGCTCGATCTGGGAACGCCGTTCGACACCTTCAGCCCGCGCTCGTCGCCGGGCGATACGACGGTGAGCGCGCCGGCGCGCCACAACCGCGCCCTGCTCGCGGCCGCCATGGGACGGCGCGGATTTCGCCCCTATGCCAAGGAATGGTGGCACTTCACGCTGCGCGGCGAGCCCTTCCCGGCGACTTTTTTCGATTTTCCGGTGAGGTGAATCGCGCGCGGGCCATTCGCGGTTCGCTCTCGCGTTTTCGCGGAACCATCCCGGCCACGCACGCGTTGCCTTCCGTGCCGACGAACGAAATCGATTTGGCCGGCCGAATCGATCCGGTCGAGGAGATGATGTCATGAAGGCCTCCATCACCAATTCAGTCGCGGGCGCATTGCTGCTGGCTTTGTCCGCAATGGCGGCCGCACAGGCCCCGCCGCAGGATCCCGCCAGCGCGCCGGCTTCGGCGCAGGCCTTGAATCTGACGCCGGCGCAGCGGCTGGCCATTTATCAGAGCGTCACCGGCACCCAGAAGAACAGCGCGGCCCCCACCGGATTCCGCGTCACCGTCGGGGCCCATGTCCCCGACAGCGTGGAGCTCAAGCCGCTCTCGGACACGCTCGCCAAGCTCGCGCCGCAAGCCAAGGATTTCAGCGTCGCGATGATCGAGAAGCAGGTGATCCTGGTCGATCCCGGCAACCGGCAGGTGGTCGCGGTGGTGACGCAGGAGCCCGCGAACGAGGTGCGGTGACGTGATCGAATAGCGAATAGGCCTTTTCAGCTGTTCGCTACGCGCCATTCGCACTCGCTGCTCGCTCCCTCATGACGGCCATTGCGGCGCGCCTGGCGTTTTTCTGCCGCCAAATGATCACCGACGGTTCCCGGAACCGGGCGAAACCGATTGCGTTGGCCCCATAGTCACCTGAAACCGGAGGCCGCCATGAGATTCCGCCATTCTGGCTTGTTGCGCTTCGCGCCGCTCGGCGTGGCGCTTGCGATGGGAGGGGCAAGCGCGCACGCCCAAAATGTCATCAGCCGGCAGGTCACCGAGGAGCCGGTCGAGACCATCGTGACGCAGACCCCGACCGGCACCGTGATCACGCGCCGCCCGCTGGGCGCGGCGGCGGTCGCGCCCGCGTTGGCTCCGGTCCCCGCATGGACGCCGGCAGCTCCCGCGGTTGCGGTCGAGCCCGCCATTGTGCCGGCGCGCGAGACCGTGCAGGTGCGGCGATACGAGACTGATCGGTCGGCGCCGGCCGCGCCAGCAACCCGGGCAACTTATGCCGGCGAGACGGTGGGCGCGGCCCCGGCGGAGCGCAGCGTGACGACGCGGCGCTTTTCGTCCGCGCCGCGGGCGGCGAGCACGACGCGCGTCGTCCGCACCGAAGGCGCGCGCCGCACGACGCGCGCGGTCCAGCGCACGACCACCGTCCGCCGCGTCGCCGCCGGGCCGCTGGTGCTCGATCCCGGGCAGCGCCGGATCGTTTATCGGACCATCGTGCAGCAGCAGGTGGTGCCGGCGGCGCCGCTCTATCCGGCGGGCCCCGCCGTGATCCCGGCAACCACGGGCTACGGCTACGCGATCCCGCCGGACGTGGATGACGACGATGTTTATGTCGAGCGCGAGGTCGCGCCGCCGCTCTATCCGGTGCGTTACACGGTCGGCTCGCAATTGCCGGCCGGCATCATGTTGGCGCCGTTGCCGGCTGCGACGGCCCTTCGGGTCCCGTCCATCCGACCCTATTCCTACGCGAGGATCGGCGGCCGCATCCTGCTGGTCGACCCCGTGACCTACACGGTAGTGGCGGACATCACGCCTTGAGCGACGTCCGCACGCGCGGGGTGCGGCCCACCGAGGGCCGCGCCCCGCCGTAATTCGTCTCAGTCGCGCGGCGCGAGCGGCGGCGCCAGAGGCGCACCGACCGAGTTGCGCCACTGTGCCATGCTCTCGGAGATGATCCTCATCGACGCCATGGCGGTCTGGCTCACGGTGGCGTAGCCGGCGATCTCGCGCTGCACGCGGTCGCCTTCGCTGCGCAGGAAGTCGCGCACGCTGCGCAATTCGCCGATCACATTGTCGATCTCGCTCAACGATGCGCCGGCGACGCGCTGGACCAGCATGTTGACGCTTTCGCCCGGCGGGTCGCCCGGCGTTTCCGCATCCGGACGTCGGCGCCAGGGCGCCACATCCCGGCGGATGAATTCACGGATTTCGCCTTCGAATTCCCCATTGGCCGAGTCTTGGTCGGCAGCTTGTCCCACTTGCGTCGTCGCAGTCATGTGAATCTCCCTCACTGCACGCGGTTACGCTCACTAACATGCCGATAGGGTCACGCGACTGTGACCGGCCTGCGGCCACACTAAGGCAGCGGGCCGGCGCAATTCGGTCCCAGGGAACCCGAATCCGGATCAAGGAGTTGGTGGGGGGTCACCGTAGCGATCCCGCCCAGGACCGCTCGCAAACCAGGAGCGATCCATGCCCGCCTCGCCCAAAGCTCATATCCGCGATGCGTTGATCACGGCGGCGCTGTTCGGGAGCGCCGCGATGTTCGGCACCCTGGGCGCGGCTGTCGGGCAGGCGCCGGCGCCGACGTCGGACCAGAACAATGCGGTCCAGCCGTCGACCTCCAAGCCGGACCAGAACGCCACCCAGGAGCCCAGCTCCAAGACCGCGCCGGCTGCCCCCGGGCCGGAAATCTTCGCCAATGGGACGCTCACGGTCCCGGGCGCGCCGACCGATACCGACACGACCCCGGCCAAATTCTCCCAACGCAACGACGCGCTCGACCATCTCCCGACCATGGCGCGCGGGCCCGCGCTCAGCGACGCCCAGCGCAAGCTCATCGTGGATACCGTGAAGGCGGACACGGCCGGGCCGCCCCGTTTCGCCTCCCCTCCGGCAACGATCCTGCCGCTCGGAGCCGAGATGCAGGCCTGGCCGCAGGACGTCCTCGGGCAGATTCCGGATCTGCGCGACACCAAATACGTGAGCCTGGCGGACAAGGTCCTGGTGGTGATCCCGAACAGCCGGATCGTGGTCGAGGAAATCCCGCGCTGACGACTGCCGGCGCGCGCCGCGACCCCGCCGCCTACTGGTAGCCCAGGACGATCTCGGCGATGACCGGCTTGGCGGCGCGCATCGCCGCGTCGGTCGACAGGAATTCCTTGCCGGCCGCCGCCGCGAGCGCGCCCTGCGGCGCCTTGGGGTCGGGCGCGAGCCTCAGGCCGACCTTGCAGCCGCCCGGCAGCACCGCCAGCGCGCCGCCCTGCCAGTCGAGCACCGAGCCGCCGTCGGGCTGATCGAATCCCGACAGCTTGAACGGCTTGCCGTTGAGCTTCTCCAGCGCCGCGAGCGCGAGGCCGAGCCGCAGGCCTTTCGGGGCGCTCCATTGCGACTGCCCGGTGATCACGATCAGCGAGACGTCGCTGCGCGCCGCCTCGTTCTGCCACAGCACCTCGAGCCGCCGCTTCGGATCGCCGCCATACAGGATCGAGGCGTTGAGCGAGGTGCCTTCCGGGCCGGGCACCGCGCCGAACTCGATGTTCTTCGCCTCGAAGGACTGGGCCAGCTTGAGATGGCTCGAATCCTTGGCGAACACGCCGCTGCAGGCGACCGAACGGGGGCCCGGCGCGGGCTTGCGTGCGGCGGGGGCCGCCGGATTGTCTGCGGCCGCCCCGGGAGGGGCCTCCGGCGCCGGGCGGGCGGCCCGGTTTGGTCGCGGCCCCGGCTGAGCCGATGGTGCGTTTTGCATTTGCCGGGGCGAGATCTGGTCCTCCGGCGACAGCGGGGCCTGGGCGTCGGCGCCGGCCGGAATTGCCGCGATGAGACCGGCCAGCAGGAGGGCGCGAATCGGGAGGTCGGTCATGGCGTTTCCCCGCTGCGGTGAATCCTGCCGCGCATCATAAGCGGCGAGCCGGCCGGAGCGCGAGACCGTTGCCCTGCCATCCGCCCGCGTTTCCTGATCCTTAACCCTGATCGGCCCCAGGCCTTTGTGGGCCGGGCGGGCGGCCGCGCCGCCCGCATTGAATACGTGCCCGCGCCGCCCGGAAGGTGTATGATGCGGCCATCGCCGGCAGCACGGACGCCGGCCGCGGAGCCCCGCGCTGCCGCGCCCAACCGACGGAGCACGGATGGACCCCTTCGATTACGGCGTGTCCGCCGAATTGTTTCCGAGCCGCAGCCGCAAACGCGGCCGGCCGATGGGATACCGCCGCTTCGACACCGCCGCGGAGGCGATCCGCTTCGCGGTCGAGGAGCTCGATCCGGAACTGCTGCTCGGCGCCACGCTGGAAGTCGACGAGACGCGCTTCGACAGCGACGGCATCCGCCGCCTCTACGAGCGTGCCGACTATCCGTTGCCGCGCGGCGAGCGCGCCGCGCCGGCCCCGAGCTCCCCGGCGGGGGTGCGCTAGAGCCGTTCCGGCGCGTCAGGTCTTTTTGGCGAAGGGGTTGAAGCCGGGGTGGCCCGAGCTCTGCCCCTGCGGCGTCGCGCCGCCGAACGGCTGGTGCTTCGGCTTCTTGTTCTTCTCGGCCTTCGGCTTCTTCTTTTCCTTGTTGGGCTTCATCTGACCCTTGGCCATGGCGCTCTCCCTGTGACGATATGACGACGCGGCGAGGATAGCATGATTTGGGGGGTGTAGGCGTCATACCGGCGCACCCGTGTGGGGCCGGGGGCGGTCGGCGTGAACTCAGCGGCGCGTTGCGCCGGCTGCTTAGCGGTGTCGCCGCATCAGTGGCGCCGCTTCGGCTTGAAGCCGCCGCGCATGCCGGGCTTTCCAAGGGTGGAACGCGGGCCACGATAG
>Ga0137415_10004317_pt1 | contig 14077 bp, 12 predicted proteins | sample CZODoug3_1_1_16f_FD_183082 | JGI IMG/M metagenome (GOLD analysis project Ga0137415, IMG submission 183082) | Vadose zone soil fungal communities from Angelo Coast Range Reserve, California, USA - CZODoug3_1_1_16fungal (Hybrid Assembly) | ecosystem: Environmental > Terrestrial > Soil > Vadose... | reverse complement strand
ATGCTGATCCGCACGACCGAATATCCCGCCATTGATCCGGACACGCACCGCAGGCCGGCTCAGCACCGGGGGCACGATTGAAGCACCGGCCATCGTCGAAGCGCCCGACGCGACCTATGCCATCTGCCACGGCCGAAGCTCGTGGTGAACGATCTCGCCTTTACGTCATGAGCCGAAGGTAGAGGGCGATATGCGATCCCCACTCCATGGCGTTCGCGTCCTCGAGCTGACCACGATGATTACCGGGCCGCTCGCCGGCATGTTGCTGTCGGATCTCGGCGCGTCAGTGATCAAGATCGAGAACCGCGAAGGCGGCGATCCCTTCCGCAGCCATCAAGGCGGCGCTTATGGAGGGCATTTCCTGTCCTACAACCGCAACAAACGCAGCCTGACGCTCGATGTGCGGTCACCGCAAGGGAAGGACATATTTTTCGAGCTGATCGTCCAAAGCGATGTTCTGATCGACAATTTCCGTCCGGGCGTGCTGGGTCGCCTGGGATTCACCTGGGATGTTTTGACGAAGAAGAATCCGCGGCTGATCCATGCATCGATCACGGGCTTTGGTGGAGACGGCCCCTACCGCGACCGGCCGTCCTACGACGCGGTGGCGCAGGCGTTGTCCGGCGTGCTGTTTCAGTTCATCGATCCGAACGCGCCGCAGCCGCGGGGCCCCACATTGGCCGATAATATCTCGGGCTTTTATGCGGCCTATGCGGTGCTCGGGGCGCTCTACGAACGGGAGAAGACCAACAGGGGCTGCCGGATTGAAACCAGCATGCTGGAGGCGACAATCGCGTTCGCCCCCGACGCATTCATCAATTATCGCCGCCACAACATGGATATCGGCCCGCTTTCGCGGGTCAGCGCATCGCAGTCCTACGTCTTCCCGTGTCAGGACGGTAAATGCATTGCTGTCCATCTGTCGTCGCAAACCAAATTCTGGGAGGGGCTGCTGGAGGCGTTGGGCCGACAGGATCTCGCCACTCATCCGGACTTTGCCGAGCGAAAGAATCGCATCAAGAACTACGAGAAGCTCCGCGACGTGCTCGCCAAGACGTACCTTACGCGCCCGCGGTCCGAATGGGCGAGCCGTCTGGACGCGGCCGACGTGCCGCATGCGCCGGTCTACAACATACCCGAGGTATTCGACGACCCGCAGATCAGGCATCTCGGAACATTCTATCGGGTGCAGCATCAGAGCGAAGGCGAGGTATGGGGCATCCAACCGCCGGTGGTCTTCGACGGCCAGCGTCCCGGCAAGATAACGCCGCCGCCGGTGCTCGGTGAGAATACCGATGCGATTCTCGCGGAGCTTGGCTGCAACGCAGAGGCGATTGGTGCGCTCAAGGACGCCAAAATCGTGTGACGTCCGATGTCTGGGAGCACGCGAGCAGGGGATATGGACGGCGCAAGCGTGTCAGCATCGTGTAGGAGGGTACTATGACTTATCGTCGTGTCGAGAACTCGCGCATCGTGCTGGACTTGTGAGGCGAGAGGGTCCGCTAGAGGCCCTTCGTAGCTCCCCCGTCCAAATCGATCAATGCGCCGTGAAACCAGGTTCCTTGTGGGGACACAAGATATGCCACAAGTGTCGCGATATCCGCGGGGGTGCCAATTCGATTCATGCTCAAGTTCTGCGCCATCACCCGCAAGGAGTCCGCTATCGCGGTCTCGTCCTGCGCGTTTACATTCATGCGGGCCAATTCCGCGTCCAATCTCCGCGTTCGCACCACGCCGGGATTGATGGCATTCACGCGCACGCCGCTTTTTGTCCCAAGCTCGGCAATCGATTTGGTGAGCGCCATGTACGCGCCATTCGTCGCTGCCGCGATGGCATGATCAGCGCGAGGGGTGCGCCCGGCCACACCGCAAATGTTGACGACCGATCCCTTCTGCTTTGCGAGATGCGGCCACGCCGCCTTGATCAGGCGCAGTGCTCCGAACAGTTTGAGTGAAAGAGCGCTTTCCCAATCGCGATCGTCAAGATCCAAGATGTTGCCGCGCTTCGAGCCTCCTGCGCAGTTTACGATGATGTCGATCTGCCCATAGGCATCTAGCGCGGCCTGCACGAGCGCCGCAGGAGTTTCCGGCCGAGATAGATCGCCGGGAAAGCGGGTCGAATTGCCACCAGCCTTCGCAATCTCCTCGGCGGCGCTCGCGAGGCCGTCGGCGCTTCGCGCTGCCAGCACGAGAGTCGCCCCATGCTTTGCCAGTTGGAGGGCGATGCTTTTGCCTATGCCCTGGCTGCTTCCCGTAACGATCGCCACTTTGTCGCGCAGTGTCATCGTCGTGCTCGTGTTTTCTCAATAGCCCTGCAGGAGAAAATTGGTCGGGATTGCCGGGCCCCAGACGTCGCGCCGTTGCCGCCCAACCCAGGTCTTCGGGCGTTGCGGTCGGTCGTCGTGCCAAGGTTTCGGGTCGAAATATCCGAGCTCCTCGTGCGACATCCGGTCGAGCTCGGTATAGAGCTCGATCATCAGTCCATCGGGGTTGAGATGATAGGTCGCCATGTTGTGTCCCGGACCATGGCGGACGGGTCCCCAGATGATCTCGAGCTTCTCGCGGCCTAGCACGTCGCAGGATTGCGTCAGATGGGCGGCATCGCGCAGCTCGAACGCAAAATGATGCATGCGGCGTCCGTCGGCTTTCAGGAAGTTCAGCGTATGGTGGTCCGGCCCGCAGCGCATGAACACGAAAAACGAATCGACCCAATCCGACACCCGGAAGCCGAGCGCGCGTTCATAGAAAGCCGCGGTCGCGACCGGGTCGTCGACGAGGAAGGCGACATGGCCGAGCTTCAAGGGGATGATCCCGGTGAGGTTCTTGACATCGGCGAAGCGCGGCTCGGTGAACAGCTCGATCGTGGTGCCGTTGATGTCGACGAAGCAAAGGATATCGCCGATGCCCGGCTGCGCATCCCGACGCGCCTCGGCGCGGATTCCCTCGGCCGAGAGAGTCTTCGCGGCGGCGGCGAAATCGATTTCAGGGGCGACCAGAAAGCCCAGTTTCGCGCATCGTCGCGCGGGGCCGTGCTTCAGGATGACTGCGACTTCCCCGACGGCGGTGGCGAGGTAAACGCTGTCCTTGTCCCGCGTGACCGGACAGAGGCCGATCACGTATCGGTAATAATCGAGCTGCCTATCGAGGTCCGGAGTCTCCAGCGTGACGGAGGTTATTTTGGATATTTTGATCATCACGGTCTCCCGATATGAGCCAAAGGTTCGCCGGCGCCAAGGAAAGGACTTGCCGACACCCGCGCCGAGCCCGGCACCGGCGGCATGAGCAAGTCCTGCAATTGGTCCGATAACGCTTCGAAGCGCTCTGGCGTAGCCGAGCCTGCGACATAGCGGTCCGGGCGAAGAACCAAGATCCGCCCCTGATGACGCGCGAGGAGCGCCCTGCCGCGATCATCAGCGGGGCGGAAATCATCCTCTTTACCGGCGTGGTCGACGTTGACGGTGATCAGGCGAGGATCGAGCCGCTTCCAGACCGGATGGCGCACCGTCCTTTCGAATGCATCACGGCCAACGCCTAGGCCGATGAGCGCGAAGCCGGTGCCGGCGAAGTCGTCGACGCTGCAGCTTACGCCGTCCGACCTGACGAGGAGGAGGCGCGGCAGGATGCGCCCCGTCAACCCGTCATCCGCCTCGCCGTCCCGCACCAGGAGGCCCTGCTTGAAAGCGGGCCGAGGCAGATGCCGCATCTCCCGGAAATAGCGGCGTACGCTCGGAAAGATATTGGCCAGCGCGAATGCCGCATCACGCATGACCGCCAGTGGCCTGGAACGGATGTTGGCGAGCCGTCCGACCCGGACCGAATAGTCGACGATTTCCCGTATATGGTCGCGGCGCTCGGTCTCGTAGCTCGCGAGCACGATTGCGCAGAGCTGGCTTCTCAGGACCGCGGCCAGCTTCCAGCAGAGATTGGCCGCATCGCGAGCGCCGGTGTTCATGCCCTGTCCTCCGAACGGCGGCATGACATGTGCGGCATCGCCCAGGAGGAATATGCGGCCGTCCTGGAGGCGATCCGCGATCCGTTCGGAGAAGCCATATATGGCGCGGCGGATGATGTGCAGCGGCACGCCGCGATAGGGCGTATGGCGATCGACGAGATCGCGGACGCCATCGTCAGTCACGATACGCGCCGGGTCATCATCGGGGAACAGCATGAATTCGAGGCGCCGGCCTCCATAAGGGGCGGGCACGCTGTTCACGGGCCGCCGGGGATTGCAGAAGAAACGGGAATGATCGACCTGGTCGGGGAAATCGGCGAGGTCGACGACGAGATGGGGCTCGTCGATCCTCGTGCCGGGAAACGGGATGTTCAGGGCGGACCGGATAAAGCTGCGGCTGCCGTCGCACGCGAGCACGTAACGCGCCGCCAGCCGGCAAGGGCCCGATGCGGTCTCGATGGTGGCGGTCGCCCTCTCGCCGTCTTGCTTGATCTGCGTCAGCGAGGCGCCGAAATGACAGCGCACGCTCTGAAATCGGCGGCAGCCATCGAGCAGGACTTTCTCGAACACGGGCTGGAGCACGGCATTGCGGTTGCCGAAGCCATTCGGGGTCACGAATCCCGGAACCTTGACCAGGACGAAGCCGAAGGGCGAGAGAAAATGGACGCCGAAGGGCCGGGACAGATGCGGCCGCAGGGCCTGCGTCAGTCCAACGCCGTCGAGCGTGCGCATGTATTCGTCGTCGATCGCGATCGCCTTCGGCATGTCCGAGGTGACGGCCTTTGTCTCGACGACGAGGCAGCCCACGCCGAAGGATCCGAGCAGGTTGGCGGCCGTCAGGCCGACTGGGCCGCCCCCCACGACCAAGACGTCCACATGCTCCGGCAGCGGATCGTGCGGACCCTCGGCCGGCGCGATCAGGCGCAGGGTTTCATCGAGGGACAGAGGACGGTCCGCGGGGCGCGACGGCGCGGGGATGCTGCTCATGTCGTGCATCGCCCTCACATCAGCGATGGCAAATAAAGCGACAAAACAGGGAAGCTGATCAGGATGATCAGACGGACGAGGTCGGTCATGATGAAGGGAGTTACGCCCTTGAACACCGAGGCGAAACTGATGTCGGGAATGACGCTCTTGATCACGAACACGTTCATGCCAACCGGCGGATGAATGAGTCCGAGCTCGACCGTCATGACGATGATGACCCCAAACCAGATCGGATCGAAGCCGAGCGCGATGATGACAGGAAAGACGATCGGCACAGTCAGGATGATCATCGCCATCGCATCCATCAAGCATCCGAGCACGAGGTACATCAGCAAGATGAGCGAAAGAACGCCGTAGGAGCCGAGCCCGAGGCTCGTCAAAAACTCCGTCACCTTCTGCGGCGTGCCGGTGATCGTCAAGAAGTAGCCGAAGAGAAGCGCTCCAATCAGCACCGTGAAGACGGCCGCGGCCGTCCGGGTCGCCTGGAGCAGCGACGTCAGCACGTCCGCGCGGGAGAGCCGCCCGCGCAGGACTCCGATGATGAAGGCGCCGCCCGCGCCCATGCCCCCCGCCTCGGTCGGTGTGAACAGGCCGCCGTAAAGTCCGCCGATCACGAAGACGAACAACAGCAGCGAAGCCCAGATCCCCTTGAGAGAACGGAACCGCTCGGCCCAGGAGCTTTTCGGTCCGCGCGGGAGGAGATCTGGCCGGACCGCGCCGATCAGACCCAGCGTCGTCAGATACATGAGAACGGCGATGAGGCCCGGCACCACGCCGGCCATGAAGAGCTTGCCGATGTCCTGCTCGGTGATGATGCCGTAGACCACGAGAACCGTGGAGGGCGGGAACATCGCGCCGAGCGTGCCACCCGCCGCGATCGTTCCGGCCGACAGGCCTTCCGGATACTTGAAGCGGCGCATTTCAGGATAGGCGACGGCGGAGAAGGTCGCCGCGGTCGCGACAGACGAGCCTGAGATGGCCGCGAACGCGCCGCAGGCGATAATGGTGGCGAACCCCAATCCGCCGCGCAGATGTCCCGCGAAGGCATGGGCGGACTTGAACAACTCGCGGCTCATGCCGGAATTGGAGACGAAGGCGCCCATGAGAAGAAACATCGGAATGACCCCGAAAGTGTAGTCTGTGACCGTCCTCATGGAGGTCTGCCCGATCAGCTTGAGGGCCGGCGCAACGCCGGTGATCATGGCGAATCCGGCGACGCCGACAAGCCCCATCGCCATGCCGACCGGCACGCGCAACAACATCAAGATGAAGAGCGCGACGAAGCCAAGCGCTGCGACGACATTCGGATCCATTGTCTACTCGACGGACTCGAGCGTGCGCGCTTCGTTGACGCGGCCCGGCGCGTAGACGAGGCGGAAGGTGCGGACCGCGATCAACACGACGGCGGAGACATCGCCCAGCCAGGCCAGCAGGAAGAAGGGCCAGGTCGGCAGATGCAGATCATAGGTGAGGACATTGTCGGCATAGGTCGTGGCGACCTTGTCGAACAGCGTGATCGTCTGCACCGTGACAACGAAGAGCAGCACCAAGGTCGCGAACACATCGATGATCCGCCTCCATCGCCGGTTCGCAAGCCCCCAGACCAGATCGACGGTGATGTGGGCGCCGCGGTAGCTCGTCGCCGCGATGCCCCAGAAGATGAGGATGCCCAGGAGGAGTCGCCCGAAGTCGTAGCTGTCGGGGATGGAGAACGAGAAGAAATAACGCAGCAGGACCGAGACGAAGATATCGGCGGCGACGAGGCCGACGAATCCGGCTGCGATCCACTCGATCCCGTTGATGAAACGGTCCATGCCGTTTGGGGGGCGTAAGGCCTCCGCGGCCGCCGACCGAGAACTCTCCACCATGTTCGCGCTCCGGACGGCCTAGTACGCCGCCTCGTAGCTCTTCAGGCTGTCCTTCAGCTCCTGCATCGCCTTGTCCGGATCGACGCCGACCTTGCGCACGGTGGCAGACCAGGCCGCGACCAGCGGCAGAGCGGCCTTGCGCCACGCCTCGATCTGCGCCTGCGTCAACGCGATGGTCTCCTGGCCGGGCTGCTTGATCAGCTTCTCGCGGCCCGCGACCTCGAAATCGGCCCAAGGCGTGGCGAGCCGCACGGCGGCCTCAGCGCTGCAATTTTCGTCGAGCGCCTTTTTCTGGGAAGGAGACAAGGCCGCGTATTTGGACGCATTGATCACGACGGTGCCGAACCAGGCGTTCATCTTCGCGTCGATATGATATTTTGCGACCTTGTCGATCCCGAACAGCACGGCGGAGCCCTGAGGAACGAAGGTTCCGTCCGCCACGCCCCGCTCGATGAGCTCGCGCGACTGTTGCGGTGGCGCGGAGACGTTCGTTCCCCCGAGATCGGTCACGAGATTCGCCATCACGGCGCCTGGCGACCTGACCTTCTGCCCCTTGATATCGTCGGGGAGCACGGTCTTCTTGCGCGAGAAGAACGTCGCCGGCTCCTGGATGAAGCCGAGACAGAAATGGACATCCTTCATCTCGGCAGGCGCGTATTTGCGATACCATGCGTCGACCGCTGCCGTTCCCTTCTTGCCGTCGTTGTACAGGAAGGGCAGGTCGGCAGCGCCGGCGACCGGAAATCGTCCAGGCTGGTATCCGGGCCCAACCAAGGCGATGTCGGCGATGCCGTCGCGGGCCATATCGTAGTGATCGAAGGCTTTCCCAAGTTGCTCGGCGGGGAATACCGTCGTCTTCAGCGTGCCGTCGCTGGCCTTCTCGATACCGGCCACCCATTCCTGGAACGATCGCTGCAACGGATGCGATGGCGGAAGGAAATACGACAGGCGAAGGGTGACCGAGCTGTCCGCCGCTGCAACCGGCGATGAGACTGAAAGCGCCAGAAGGGCGGCGGCAGCGAAATGCCGAGCGTTCATGAGCGTTCTCCCGAGTTTTTGACGATTTAGTTGCCGAGCAGGAAATCGATGTTGGCTCTGTTGAATTCGTCCGGCGCCTCGAATTGAGGCCAGTGGCCAACCTCGCTCAGTTGCAGGGGCACCGCGTTCGGCAGCAGCTTGACCAGCCGTTGCGCCGTATTGCGGAACAATGGGCGATCCTGCAGAGATTCGACGACCATGACGGGAGCGGTGATGCTCCGGCACTCTTCTTCCGTGATCAGGTTCCTGTGCAGGTATTTCGGACCAAGAACCGCCAGCACATGCGCCGCCGCTGCCTTGGCCTCCGGACTGCGATAGGTCGACTGCCGTAGGGCGATAAGATCATCGATCCGCTTTTCCTCCTTGTAGATGAGCGCGTCGAAGATCTTCTTGATGTTGTCCCAGCTCGGATCGTCATAGGCCTGGCTGCGCCGTTGGATGATCCCGCCAATCTCGTCGGCATCATCCGCCAGTCCGAAAGGCGCGTTCAGCGTCACCTTTGCCGTCTTCCCCGGATGGGTCGATGCAAATCTGACTGCGACCCAGGATCCCAGCGAGATGCCGATCAGAGAGGTGGTCTTGAGGCCCATGACTTCCATGAAAGCGGCGACCTGCTGGACATAGTCCGCAATCTCATAGTCGCGCTGCGGTTTCTCGCTATAGCCGCTGCCCATGAAGTCGATGGCGAAGCAGTTGAAATGCTGCGCATGCGGTCCGAGCGTGGCCATATAGGCCTCCCAGGTACCGCCGGTGCCATGCAGCATGATGAGCGCGGGGGCCTTCTCCGATCCTGCCTGGACGTAGCGCGTCCTGACGCCGCCGGCATCAATCCAGCCCTGCCGGAATGCCAATGTCGAAAGGTGGGTCCAGATGCTCTCGTAACGGCCAATTCTTGGCACGTGTTTCCTCCGCTGATACGAGGTAGCGCATATATTCGAAGAATATAGAATTTTCGAAAATCAAGCGCAACCGTAAATTCTGGAGCGGCTGGCGCCTGTTGGCTTTGCCTGACCGTGAGCAGCGGCGCGGCTGCGGGTGGCTTTCGCCGCCGGTGCGGCTGCCGCCAATCGTTGCGATCAAGGGGGCATAATTCGAATAACTAGAGATTTTCGAATATAAATATTGACGAAAGCCTCGCCGCTGAGATTCAATGCCTGCGGATACATCGACTCCAGAGCGAGCAGGCGGCGCTATGTCGGACATCTCTCACTCCAGCCGATCGTCACCGGCCCAGTTTCTCGGCCAGGAGGCGTTGGAGAAGCTGCGTTGGGACATTCTTGGCGGCGCCTTTGAGCCTGACTCGAAACTTCGGTTCGCGCTTCTCCAGGAGCGCTATGGCGTCGGGATCGGAACGATACGCGAGGGCCTGTCGCACCTCGCGTCTGAAGGACTGGTGAAATTGGAAGCAGGCCGCGGGTTTCGTGTTGCGCCTGTTTCGAAAGCGGACCTGCTCGACATCTCTGAGATGCGCGTCGACTTTGAGAGGAAGGCGCTCACCGATGCGATCGCGAACGGCGATGACGCGTGGGAAGCGCGCATCCTGACGACATTTCATTTCCTGGAAAAAATGGAAGCCCGGCCGCTCGCCGATCGGCTCAAGGACGCCAGCCACTGGAATCGCATCCATCGCGACTTTCACAATGCTCTTGTTTCCGCCTGCCGCTCGCATTGGCTGTTGCATTTTCATGCCATCCTGTTTGACCAGGCCGACCGCTATCGGCTGCTCTCTCTTCGATATCGCCCGAAAGGCAGCACGCGTAAGGGCGAGCACCAGGCCATCATGGACGCGGTGCTCGGACGGGAGGTCGATCGCGCCTGCCGACTGGCGGAGCAGCATATCCGGCGTACGGTGCGCGACGTTCTAGAATATTCGCCACGTCTGGCTGACGGATCGCCGCGGGATGATCGAAAGCGGTCGCTCGTGCGCCGCTGATTTCCCATGAAAGCCATTCAGATCACGCGTACCGGCGGTCCCGACGTGCTCGATTTCGTCGAGGTGCCGACGCCTTCGCCCTGCGCGGGCGAGGTGCTGGTGAAAGCCGACGCCATTGGCGTGAATTTTTTCGATACCTTGATTCGCACCGGCCGCTATCGCTGGATGCCGAAGCTGCCGTTCGTGCCGGGTAACGAGATGAGCGGCCACGTCGTTGCGCTCGGACCGAGCGTGACCACCCTGAAGGTCGGGCAAAAGGTGTTCATCGCGGGCTATGAGATCGGCAATCGGGGCGGACTCTATGCCGAATATGCCGCTGTGCCCGAGAAAGCCGCATGGCCGCTGCCCGACGGACTCGATGCAGCCGAAGCGACCGCGCTGACCAACTACCAACTTGCGTGGATTCTGCTTCATCATGCCGCGCGCGGGATCGTTCCGACGACTGTCGCGGTCTATGGCGCGGCCGGCGGCGTCGGCACGGCGCTGATCGATGTGGCGCGGCTTTCAGGGGCCAACGTGATCGGTACCGCGGGCTCGGCGGGCAAGTGCGCGTTCGTGCGCGCGCGTGGCGCCGCGCACGCGATCGACTATTCGGAGGAAAATGTGGTCGAGCGCGTGCTTTCGCTCACCGGCGGGCGCGGAGCGGATATCATTTTCGATCACGTTGCCGGCAAGGCCTTCGCCGACGGGCTGAAGATGGTCGCGCCGCTCGGCATGATCGTATCGTATGCGGCGCTTGCGGGCACGCCGGAAAGCGACCTGTTCAAAGAGATGCGCAACAATATCGAGCGGAGCCCCGCGGTCCGCTGCTTCACCATGCACACATACGATCACATGGAGGGGCCGCGACGCGAGGCGATGGCGTGCGCGGCGGACCTCATTGGCAGCGGCAAAGCTCGGCCGGCGATTGCCGCGCGCTTTGCACTCGCTGAAGCGCGAAAAGCGCATGAGTTGATCGAGACGCGCAACGCGATGGGAAAGATCGTGTTGGAGCCTTAGTCTACCAACGAACACCTCCGCGGTCGTTCCGCGGTAGTTGTGTCGACGCAGCGTCCGCAAGCCGAACGAACTCTCGCCATTGCTCCATGATCGACACCTCTCGCCGGGGCATGGATGGGCCTCCTCGAGCCGAATCCATGCAATGATGATGTGTCGGTCATGTCCCCGAACACCCGTCGGGGATGTCTCCGGGCTATACAACAAGCCCGGCCGTGACATCGGAGATGTTGGCTTTAGTCTGGGCTCCATCCGTCCCTACCCCACCTTCAGCTTCAGCAGTGCATCCGCATTGCCGTGCGTGAGCTTCGCGATGTCGGCCGCACCGAGCGAGACGCCGTCGAGAAAGGCGCGCCCTTTCGCGTCGGGGGCGAAGGGATAGTCGACCGAGAACATGATGCGGTCGATGCCGAAGGTCGCGAGCGCGGCCAGAAATGGCGGCTGACTGAAGATCCCGCTGGTGGTGATCCACACCTGGTCGCGGATGGCGCGGCTGATGGGTCGCTTCAGGTGCTCGATGTCGAGCGCGAAGACCGCGTCGATGCGCGCCAGCATCACCGGCAGCATTTCGCCCATGTGGCCGACGACGAGCCGCAAGCGCGGGTGCCGATCGAGCGTCCCCGCGACCACCATGCGAAGCAGGTGGATCGCCGTCTCCGAATGCCAGCCCCAGCCGGCGGACTCGAGCACACGGCCGGCGCCCGGCTCCAGGCCGGAATAGTAGGCCTGCCGCACGGGCTCGGGCGGAAGGTGCGGATGGATGTAGATCGGCACGTCGAGCTCGACCGCCGCGGCCAGCAGCCCGTCGTAGCTCGGATGATCGAGGAAGCGTCCCTCGGTGGTGCCGTTGACCATCACGCCCACGAAGCCGAGCTCTTTCACCGCGCGGCTGAGCTCGGCGGCGCACGCGTCGGGAGACTGCGTCGGCAGCACGGCGAAGCCGGCGAAACGGTCCGGGTGGCGGGCGATGGTCGCCGCCAAGTGATCGTTGATCTTGCGCGCCAAGGCGATCCCATCCGGGCCCGGCACGATGTCGGGGCCGGGCCCGGCAAGAGAGAGCACCTGCACGGTGATGCCGGCATCATCCATCGACTGCAGTCGCCGCTCGCCGATCTCGGCCAGCAGCTCGACCACGTTCGGGCCGGACGCGGGCGCCCGGCGCGGCCGGTAGCCGCGGCGGCTGATGACCTCCGGATCGATCCCGTGCGCGGGAAAGGAAAAATGCTCTTCGAGCGCAACGACACGCATTGACTATGGTCCTCCGCTTGCTCCGTCAGCTTGTTGCACCCAATGCCGACATCGGGCAAGCGGCTCCGCAAGGATCGTCCCGTCGAGAGCAATAATGTTGGCCACACATCTCAGCCGGAGGCCTGCAGCGCGCTGCCCGATCGCTCCGCGCCGATCCGCCGCTCGATCTGCCGGCGCAGGCGTACCGTCGCCACATCGATTGCGAGGCTCAGCGAGCAGGCTTCGCCTTCGTCTTGCAGGTTTTGGATTTCGCGCAGGAGATCGCGATCCTCGTCGAAGGTGGCGACGTAGGCGGTCGTCATTTCGCCTGAGACGGCCGCATCCCCGATCGCGAAGTTGCGGATCACCAGCCAGAAAGCGCAGCCGGCCGCGCGCAGCAAGTCCCGCAGTGCGCGGTCAAACGGCGGCGCCATTCAGGCAGCGGCCGGCTCGGCTTCGCGCAACGCAGTGATCTGCAAGAACAGCGCACCGGGAGGCGACGGAAATCGTGAAGATGACCGGTTTGGACATGTCCGCTCCGTTGCTTGCCGCACCATCTCAAGGCGGCTGCGGCCGGATATCTTGTTATTACACTCTGAACAAGTCCGGGCATGATGGTGGAGAGGTCTGAAAGCAACCCGCCTGCGGCGACTCCGCCCGCTTCCCGCCGGGCGCAAGCTGCGCTATCCCACCGGGGAAAGACCGCGGCCCGATCCCGAGCGCGGCCGGATCCGAGGGAGAAAAACATGCGCGACATCGGCCATTTCATCGGCGGCAAGCACGTGGCCGGCACCTCCGGACGCAGCGGCGACGTGTTCGACCCCAATACCGGCGAGGTGCAGGCCAAGGTCGCCTTCGCCAGCAAGGCCGAGATGGAGGCTGCGATCGCCAATGCCGCGGCGGCGCAGCCGGCCTGGGCCGCGACCAACCCGCAACGGCGCGCACGCGTGATGTTCAAGTTCCTCGAGCTCGTCCAGAAGGAGTACGACAGCCTCGCCCGGCTCCTCTCCTCCGAGCACGGCAAGACCTTTGCCGATTCCAAGGGCGACATCCAACGCGGCCTCGAAGTGGTCGAGTTCGCCTGCGGCATCCCGCATCTGCTCAAGGGCGAATTCTCGGACAGTGCCGGCCCGGGCATCGATCTCTATTCGCTGCGCCAGCCGCTCGGCGTCGTTGCCGGCATCACGCCGTTCAACTTCCCGGCCATGATCCCGATGTGGAAGTTCGCGCCCGCGCTGGCCTGCGGCAATGCCTTCATCCTCAAGCCCTCGGAGCGCGATCCCGGCGTGCCCGTGCGGCTCGCCGAGCTGCTGGTCGAGGCCGGACTTCCCGCTGGCGTGCTCAACGTGGTCAACGGCGACAAGGAGGCTGTGGATGCGATCCTCACCGATCCGCGCATCCAGGCCATCGGCTTCGTCGGCTCGTCGGCGATCGCCGAATACATCTATTCGACCGGCTGCGCGCACGGAAAACGCGTGCAGTGCTTCGGCGGCGCCAAGAACCACATGGTTGTGATGCCTGATGCCGACATCGACCAGGCGGTCGACGCGCTGATCGGCGCGGGTTACGGCAGCGCGGGCGAACGCTGCATGGCGATCAGCGTCGCGGTGCCTGTCGGTGAGCAGACCGCAGAACGGTTGCGCGCCAGGCTGGTTGAACGAGTCAACAACCTTCGAGTCGGCCACAGCCTCGACCCGAAGGCCGACTACGGGCCGCTGGTCACCGAGGCCGCGCTCAAGCGGGTGCGCGACTACATCGACCAGGGTGTCGAGGCAGGCGCCGAGGCCGTCGTCGACGGCCGCGAACGCGCCAGCGACGACCTGCAGTTCGGTGAAGCGAACCTGGAGGGCGGTTACTTCATCGGCCCGACCCTGTTCGACCATGTCACCCCGGATATGTCGATCTACACCGACGAGATCTTCGGCCCTGTGCTGTGCATGGTTCGTGCAAGGAACTACGAAGAAGCGCTGGCGCTTCCTTCTCAGCACGAATACGGTAACGGTGTCGCGGTTTTCACTCGCGACGGCGACACCGCACGCGATTTCGTGTCCCGGGTGCAGGTCGGCATGGTCGGGG